>WBZU01000901.1_pt2 | contig 20255 bp, 19 predicted proteins | sample 5204311 | NCBI WGS metagenome assembly WBZU01 (sample SAMN12344359, study PRJNA552823) | activated sludge metagenome | biome: Activated sludge suspended growth; feature: Nitrification reactor; material: Wastewater; isolation source: activated sludge from nitrification reactor of wastewater... | reverse complement strand
CCTTTTCGAGAACGGAGCGTGGCACCCAGGCTTCGCAGGCGGAACCGCCCCAGGAGTTGTCGATCAGTCCGACCGGCACATCCAGGGCCTGATGGAGCAGGCGGCCAAAGAAGAATCCGACCGCGGTGAATGCTTTCGCCGAATCCGGCGTGCAGGCCTCCCACTGGCCTTTGAAATCATCCTGCAACGTCTGCGTGCCGACGTGGGGAACGGTGATCAAACGGATGTTCGGGTGTTTGCAACCGAGCGCTTCGACATCCGCATCCCGTGCCGTGCCGACTTTGAATCCCATGTTGGACTGGCCGGAACAGAGCCATACTTCTCCGACCAGGATGTTTTTCAGTGCGCGCGTGCTGCTGCCTTTGATGGTCATCGTGGCTGGCTGTGCGCTGGCTGGCAGCGGGTCGATCTTGACGGTCCAGCGGCCTGAGCCATCGGCTACGCCGGATTTGGACTGACCGGCAAACTGCACGGTAACAGTGCTGCCCGGTGTGTCCCAGCCCCACACAGGATTGGTCTGCTTTTGCTGCAGCACCATGTTGTCACCGATGATGGCGGGGAGCTTCAGTTCGGATCGGGCGGCGAAGGGAAGCAGAACGATGGCAAGGGCAGTGGTGGTCAGGCGCATAAGTGGCGGATCAGCCTGAACGGCACGCGCAGGTGCAATCTTTTCCCCGGTGCTGGCCGGCAGTTCTAGTCGTCCGATCCCTCGCCGTCAGTCAGCAGGAGCACGAAGATGAGCCGCCCTTCGCGCCAGGCCGGGCCGCCGATGAAGAGGGGGCTGTCCTCGCGCAGCACGGTATCGGTTTTTACCAGCACCGATTGTTCGCGCCAGAACTGGAGATTCAAATTGATGCCGCCACCTTGTGCCGGGCCTTTCGAATCGAGTTTCACAAACAGTTCCTTCGACGGCACCACCCAGCTTTCATACTGGCGGAAAATCTCCTGTGTGTGCTGGCCCATCACTTCGAACCGGGTGTAGGGGAACACCTTTGCCAGGCGTGCGTGCAGATCTTTGAGATTGTCCGGCACATCCTCGGGCAGCGGCGCTTGCGTGCCTTTGGAAGCATAGATCAATGCGCCCCAAACCTCGCCATCCGTTGCGGGCTTTACCACGGGCGGCGGCTGCTGAGCCATGCCGATCGAAGGCATGAACAACGCGATCAGCGAAAGTATCTGGAGCACTTTGGCCATCGGTCGGACTCAGTGGGAGATGATGTGCGGCGTGTTGCTCGTATCCGTCGCCAGCACCAGCAGAACCCCTCCGCTCTTGGAGAAGAGAGTGGTCGTGGCCACCTTGCCATCCGTCTGGCTGTGGTGCACGCTCACGCCGCTGACAGCGTGGTCGGCGGGCATGGCCTCCAGTCCATCCAGCATAAGCACCGTGGCCTGAGCGTCCTTGGAATGGAAGGTGCTTGCGTGCACGCTGTAATTCGGCGCATACGTCGTCAGGACTGCGGTGGCGGGGGCCTCCGCTGGCCAGAGTGCGAAAACGACCAGCGCACAGGCAGCAGCAGCGCCAACGGCAAACCATGGGCCCCGGAACCAGCGCAGGAATGGTCTGCCGGCTGTCGCGAGGGACTGTGCCTCTCGCCGGGACTGCAGCACATGCTCGTGGATTCGGTGGTTGAAGAAGTCCGCGTGCGGCACCTCGTCGTGCTTCGGGAACGCAGTTTGAAGCGTCACGCGCAGGCTTTGCAACCCGGTGGCTTCATCACGCAAATCGGGATCAGCCGCGAGCCGCGCCTCAAATTCGGCGCGTTCTGCGTCGGACATCTCGCCGTCCAGCCAGCGGGCCATCAGTTCTTCGTCACGTGTTGGTTTCATAGGCGTCTTTGAGCATCTCCTGGAGTTTCTTTCGGGCGTAAAAGAGGCGGGACATCACGGTGCCGATGCTGGTGCCCATAACCTGGGCGATTTCGTCGTATTGCAGCCCCTCGACTTCCCGCAGGAGGATGGCGGTGCGATGCTCCTCGGAGAGCTTGGCCACTGCCGCACGAATCCGCGTCCCGAGTTCCGCGTTCGCGAGAGCCTTGTCCGGGCGAAGCGCACCGTGGGGCACTGCCTCCGCCGTGGGGTCGGGCTGATGATCCTCTCGATTGTCATCAAACTCGCCGGCGTTCTGCATCCTGCGCTTTCGCAGCCAGTCATAGGCGCAGTTGTGCGCGATGCGGTAGAGCCACGTGTAGAACGATGAATCCAGCTTGAACGACGGCAGCGCGCGCCAGGCTTTGATGAAAGCCTCCTGCGCGAGGTCCCATGCGTCAGTTTCGTTCTGGATCAGGTGGTAGGTCATGGAGTAGATGCGCCCGCGATACTTGGTCACGAGCGCGTCAAACGCCCGCGTGTCACCACCTTGTGACCGGCGCACGAGTTCCACATCCGTGGTCTCGGCGGCTGGCTCCAAGGCGGAGTCTGGGGGCATTTCGGAGGGATTCACGTAGTCTGACGGCGGCGGCGCGCAGTTTATTCACCGCGAGGCAGGGGGATAGGAGATTATGCAGGTCGCAGCCATTCGCCAAAATGGGTCTTGCAAGGCTGCTCCACGGATAGAATATCGCGCCATGAATCGAACCCTTCCGGCTTCCAGCAGCTTGCGGCCTGCACTGGCGCGTTCGTGCATCTTTGCGTGCGCCCTCATCTCGCTCCTGACCATGACGGCGTGTTCCAGTCGCAAGCACAAGGATGACGAATCCAGCCCCCTGCTCAGGAACAACGACCGTGTTCCGCGCGATCCCGTGGAGGATCGCGTGTTCTACCAGGGCTGGCGCCATCCGCGCTAGGAACTTGGATCGATGCCCTCAGCTTGACGGCGCACCGGCTGGCGGTCTCACCGCCCCGCGCAGCAGATCGAACACGGTTATCATGCCTGCCAGCTTTTCGCCGGTCATCACCAGCGCCTTCGTTGCGCCCGTGCGCATGAAATCTTCCAATACCTGGGCGACGGGCGTGTCGGAGGCGATCAGCAGGGGCGTTCCCAGCGGCAGTTCGCGGACTTTGTGACTGCAGTCCAGTCCGTGGTGTTTCAGCCAGTCATACGCAGCTGCACGACGCAGCAGGCCGAGAACCTTGCCGTTCGCATCCAGCACAGGATAGGCGCTGTGTGGGTGTGATTGGAATTCGGCGATCGCCTCATGCACGATCGCGTCAGCACGGACCGTGGCCAGCTCTCGGGTCATCACATCGCCGGCACGGGCCTCACGCAGCTCGGCAGGCATGGCCGCCACCGTTTTGTCCACCTCCTGGCGCAGCGGGTATTCGGCCGCGGTCTTGCGGAACAGGCGGTCCAGCGAGCCCAGGCTGTGAACGAGTTTGTCAAAGGTCCGGGCTTCAATCGCCACGAGTTCAGTCGCTTCGACAGCCGTCGCATCAAATCGCCAGATCCGATCACCTAACAACGCACGTTCGCCAAAATGATCGCCTGGGCCGCATGATTTGACCACCTCTCCCGAATCGCCTGTTATGTCGATGCGTCCCCGCTTCACCGCGTAGAGAGAGAACGCAGGATCGCCGGACTCGAACAACGGGTCGCCCGCCTCCAGATGCATTTCCTCCAGCGGCGAAGAATACCTCGGCGTGAGCAGGCTGATGTCGCGCGGGAAGAACAATTCAAACGTCCATTCCACGATGACGCGGAGCTTCCGATCCAGCCCGGGCAGCTTTGATAGATAGATCGTGCGCCACATGAACCACGCCAGCAGGCCGGAGAAATTGATGCCCGCGATGTTCGCGACCGCCATGTGGTGTCCGATCGACGCCAGCTCACCCAGGCCGGTGAAGGTGAACTTCTCCAGCGGATGGTGGAAAATGCTGCGCGCGATATTCTCCCCAACCATCTCTCCTTGCCGAAAGGCGAACTGCGCTGTCTCCGGGCAAAGACCGCCGTCACACTTCGGAAACGCCGTGCAGTCTCCCGCTGCCCACAGGGTGGTTGATCCGCGGACCTGGCCGGTGGCATCCACGATGATCTTTCCCTTCTCCACTCCGAGAGCGCCCGATGCTCCCAGCCCGGTGATCAGCGGGTGCGGGGCATTTCCGACGGTGCACACGATCAAGGAAGCCGGCAGCCGGGAGCCATCGTTCAGCAGGACATTCCTCGCCGTTGCAGCACGCACGCGCTGGTTCAGCAAGATGCGCAGCCCCATCTTTTCCAGGCAGCGCCGCGTGTAGTCACCCAGCGAAGCATCCAGCATCGGCAGCAAACGTTCGCCGCTGTGCACCAGCGTCACGCTGGGTTCATCCGCGCGGATGCCGTCATAATAGCGGCACACCCCGCGCACCAAGTCCTGCATCTGGCCTGCGGTTTCCACGCCTGAGTATCCGCCGCCCACGACCACGAACGAGAGCAAACGCCTCCGCGCTTCTGGATCCGTGAGGAGGTTTGCTTCTTCCATCCGCGCCACGATTGCGGCACGCAGCTTCATGGCGTCGCCGCAGTTCCGCATCAGGAACGCATGCTCGCTCATGCCGGGAATGCGCGAAAGATCGACGTCCGCGCCCATGGCAAACACGAGATGATCGTATGTAACACACACGTTCGGTGTGAAGTCTCCGCCGTTCAGAGTCACGCTGCGCGTGACAGGATCGATGGCGCACACGTCTCCCTTCAGCACTTCCACACCACGGCAAATGAGCCGGATCGGATTTACCACGTGCCGTGGTGACAAAGAGCCACCCACCACCTCCGGCAGCATCGGCTGGAACACCATGTGGTTCTCCGCTGCGATCAGTCCGATCTTTACCTCCAGGTGGCGCAGCCTTTTCGCCGCACTGCGGGCGGCATATACACCCGCGAAACCACCACCAAGAATGAGAACGTTCAGGTGTCGTGTGGTTGGGCAGGCAGTCATGCGCACGGAAGATGCGGAGGCATCCGCGCGCGTAAAGTGCGGTCGCGCCTGATTCGGCTTACTTCCCCTTCAGCTGCTCATCCAGTTCCGAGAGCTTGAATCGCACGCTGACGACGTAGGCGGGTTCGCCTTGTGTCCAGTGGCCGTAGGTCGTCGTCACGATCGTGCCATCGGGCAGCACTTCGACGCCGGGGTAGGTGCAGTCGGAGCCCTTCGTGTTGTCCATGATGCGCACGCGAAACTGGCCTTCGGTGCCGTTGACGATGTCATCATACTTACCCACCCATCCCACCCAGTCGCCTTTGGTGGCGCTGACGTGTGTTGTGTCACGGAAGCTGATGAAGAGCCTGCCATCCGGCGTGTATTTCGCCACGTGACGGTCGCCAGTCAATGCCGCCGGCAGCTCGTGCGGCTCCGTCCATGTGAGGCCTTCGTCGTTGGAAAAGATGACGAATGAATTGTAGCGGCGAGAGTTCTCCCGCAGCAGCACCGCAATTTGTTTGCCATCCGGCGAGCGCAGCGCGCCGGGCTCGCAGAGGTTTGCATCTGGCAGCGAAGCGATCGGCGCGGGCACGCTCCACGACAGGCCGCCGTTTGTTGAAAGCGTGGTATAAACCCAGAAGCGCCAGGGCTTGGCGGCGGATGAAGAATAGCCAGGATCGCTGGGGCTCTTCATGCGGAACTTCTCCTCCGATCCTCCGCGAATGAAGCGGCCGTCATCGTGGAAGAAGGCAAGATAGTGCCCCGGCTGTTTTAATGCGATCACCGTCGCCATGGTCACCACGCCGCCGAAGTCGCCGATGGGTTTCAGTTCGCTCCACGATCCGCCGTCGTCCTCCGTCACCGCCATGCGGACGGGATACAACCCGCTGAACATGATGATGCGCTTCTTTCCCTGCGCATCGATGACGCGATGCAGCGTGGGCACCTCCATCGATGTGGCCCAAGAGGCCGGCGTTGGCAGACGATCTGACCACGTGAGGCCCGCGTCATTGCTGCGCTTGTAAACGATCGCACCGCGTCCGTGGCCTTTCGGATACACGGTGAGCATCGTTTTGTTATCCTCCAGCAACACGGTTGTGGGGTGTCCCAAATACTGCCCGGGCTCGCGATCCACGATGACCTGTCGCGACTTGTCGCCGCTGATATCCACGATCGGAATCGTGTAGCCCGGCGCCAGTCTGGTTTTCAGGTTCGCTGGCGGCGCGAGAGTCGTGTCGCGCTTCTGCGGTGCTGTTTGCTGCGCATGCAGCGCGCACGATCCGGCGAGAATCAATGACAGGAAGAAATGACGCATGGCAGTCAGTCAACGCCCGGCAGTCCGGTCAGATTGCAGCGCGCACGCTACTTCACGGGTCGCGCCACCATGATGCCTGCGTGGGTTCGATAGCGGTTCAGATACTCGCTCAGTCGGCTGTCGATCACCACCTTGCCGAAATTGCGCGGCGAACTGGCGTGCATGAAATGAAGCTCGCCATCCTTCCGCAAGGCTATCCCGACATGAGAAGTGCCAAACGCATCGCCGTCCTTGCTGACGATGCTGATGATGTCACCGCTTTGCAGTTTCGGCTCGACATCGGGAACCTTGGCGCGCGGAATCATGAGCAGCGGATGTTCGCGCAATCTCGTTTCCATCGCCTCGACGCCGCGGCGGTTCGTCTCGCTGTTGGCCATGTATCGGTAGTTCCGCCAGCCGTGGGTCATTTCGATCGCCGCGTTGGTCACGCGCAAAGCGCCGAGTTTCGGCGTCAAATCATCCACGAGCCCACGTTTGTCGTTGTCCATCGCCCAGTCTTCCAGGTAGTGCAGCCGGGACAGGTAGCTGCCATCACATCTGCCGCCGCGATAGCGATCCATCTCCACGTAGCGCAGCAGCATTTGCGGAGTCCATTGGCTGGGCGGCAAATCGGCCATGCGGGCGAAGGCGAGAGCGGCTTCGAAAAATGTCCAGCAGTCGAGCCCGTCGAGATTCACGGAGGGTGCCTCGATGCGATCGTCGATCTCAAGCGTGAAGGACTTGTAGGGCGTGCCCACCAGGAGCTGCCCGAACCATGCCACGCGTTCACCGATCGGCAGGGCTTTGACAGAAGCCGCCACCGGCGAGACCTTTTCCACGAGGGTGTCGAACTTCGATTTCCCTTTGAACACTGTGGCAAAAGGCAGCGAGTCCGCCGCGTGCATGCTGCCCGCAACCAGCAGAAATGCACAGGCGAGAGAGAGGCGATGGCTGGCGCTCATGCCTGTCATATACCACCCAGGAGGCTCATCAATCAAGCGAGAGACTGCGCCAGCACCTCCGCCAGGTGCAGGACCTGCACCGGCCTGCCTTCCCGACCGATGAGCCCGCCCAGATGCATCAGGCAGCCCATGTCAGCGCTCACCAGCACGTCTGGTTTTGAGGCTTCCACGTGATCGATCTTCAGCCTGCCCATGGCCGCACTGATATTGGGAAAGGTCACGGAGAATGCGCCGCCGAACCCGCAGCATTGTTCGGGCTCGCCAAACTCGACCACTTCGCAGCCGGACAGGGAGCGCAGGAGCGCGAGCGCAGCTTCACCGCTTTTCGTGCCACGTGAGTGACAGGAGGTGTGGAACACCACGCGCTTTTGAAACACACCGGGCCAGGCATTGATGCCGAGGCCATTGACCAGGTAGTCCGCCAGCTCCCACGTGCGTGAGGCCGTGCGCTGGATGTCCGCCAGGTCTTGTTCCTTCTCAAACTCCAGAGGTGCCCCGTGAAACATCATCGCCGCGCAAGAACCTGATGGCACGATGACGGGCTTCTCGCCGGCAAACACACGGCATGTGTGCCTCACCACCTCGCGAGAGGCAGGCCAGTCGCCCGCGTTGAAAGCGGGCTGGCCGCAGCAGGTTTGATCCTCGGGGAATTCAATGTCGCATCCTGCATGTTCGAGCACGCGCACGGTCGCCATCGCCACCTTGTCATAGAAAGCATCACACAGGCAGGTGGCCATCAGTTGAACTGACTTCGAAGTGGTCCGGGAGGGCGGCATGATGTGGCGGAGGCAGGAGGTGGAAATCGGAGTGGGCACGCGGCCACCTCATCTTGGAGCGGGGGCCTCGGTTGCTCAAGACATCTCCCAAAACCGTCTGCTTTGGCGCTGGCGCCGCCCATGTCGTTCAGCGAGGGACACTGGTTGACGCCTCCCGCTCCCGCATTACCGAAGCGCCCCCCCAATGCTGACCATTCGCAAACTTACCAAGTCCTTCAATTCGCGCGTCCTGCTGCAGGAAGCCGAGATGTCCATCAACTACGCCGAGCGGGTGGCACTGGTCGGACCGAACGGTGCGGGCAAGTCCACACTCTTCTCGATGATTCTCAATGAAGACACGCCGGACGCAGGCAGCGTGGAGCGTGACGAATACACGACGGTCGGCTATCTGCCGCAGGAGAGCGAGCCGGTGGGAGAGGAGACCGCGCTGGAAATAGCGACTGGTCGCGCCGGCGATCTGGAGACGCTGGAGAGCCTGCTGCGCTCTCACGAGAAGGCCGGAACCACGGATGATCCCGTGTATTTCGAGGCGCAGGCAAAGTTTGACGCGCTGCATCATCCGCAAGTCGAGGCGCGGGCGAAAAAGATGCTGCGCGGCCTCGGCTTCAAGGAGGACGAATGGCAGAAGCCTGCGCGCCAGCTCAGTGGCGGCTGGGTGATGCGCGCACACCTTTCCCGTCTGCTGGTTATGGAGCCGGATTTGCTGCTTCTGGATGAGCCGACCAACCACCTGGATCTGCTCTCCTTGCTGTGGTTCCGCGATTACTTGAAGCACTATTCCGGCGCGATCCTCATGATTTCCCATGACCGTGACTTCATGGATGAACTGATAGAGACGGTCTATGAGATCGACGAGTCAAAATTGATCCGCTACACAGGGAACTACTCCAGTTACCTCACGCAGAAGGAAGCGAATTACGAGCGCGCGCTCCAGGCTTTCAAAAACCAGCAAAAGGAAATCGAAGCGGCGGAGGAGTTCATCGACCGCTTCCGCAACGTGGCGTCAAAGGCCGCATCTGCGCAGAGCAGGCAGAAGATGCTCGACAAAATGGACCGGTTGCCGAAGCCGAAACCGCCGCGGAAGTTCTTCCGCTTCAATTTCCCACAGCCAGCCCGCAGCGGGCAGCGCGTGGTCGCCCTGGAGGATGTGCATCAGGCTTACGGCGACAAAAAGGTGTATGCGGGGCTGGATCTGGAAATCGAACGAGGCGAAAAAACCGTGCTCGTAGGGCCGAACGGCGCGGGCAAGTCCACGCTGATCAAAATCCTTGCGGGCGAAGTTCCCATCCAGGCCGGCCAGCGGAAGCTGGGCACGAATGTGAAGCTCGGATACTTCAGCCAGTATCGCACCGACATGCTTGATGAGAACGGCACCGTGCTCGATGAGGTGCTGCGTGCCTGTCCCACCCTGCGGGAAGACGACGCGCGTGCGATCCTGGGCAGCTTCCTGTTCCGGAAGGAGGAGGTTTACAAGAAGTGCGGCGTCCTCAGCGGCGGCGAAAAGAGCCGGCTTAATCTCGTCAAGTTCCTGGTCGATCCGCCGAACCTGCTGCTGATGGACGAGCCGACGACGCACCTGGACATTCACAGCATCGAGGGCCTGACCCAGGCTCTGAAAGCCTACGACGGCACCCTGGTATTCATCAGCCATGACGTGCATTTCATCCGCACGCTGGCCACGAAAGTGCTGCACATCAATGCAGGCAAAGTCACGCCCTATGCTGGCGGTTACGATTACTACCTTGAGAAGAGCGGCATCATGAATGAGCGCGCCGCCATCGTCGCCGACTAGTCGTGCATTCCCGTCCATCGGTGTTTTGACAATGCGGGCCTCGTGCCTACCATCGCGCTCCCCCAAATCCCTGCCATGAGCCACGTCAAACTTTACATCCCCGGTCCCATTGAAGTCTCGCCTGCCACGTATGCCGCGATGTCGGCACCGATGATTGGCCATCGTGGGAAGGGGTTCGTCGATCTTTACGCGGAAATTCAACCCAAACTCCAGGCGCTCTTTGGCACAAAGCAGCAGGTGTTCCTGTGCACCTCGTCCGCCTTCGGCATCATGGAAGGCTGCATCCGCAACCTGGTGCAGAAGAAGGTGCTCAGTTGCTGCAACGGCGCATTCTCGGACAAGTGGTTCGATGTGGCGAAGCGCTGTGGCAAGCAGGCCGAGGCGTTGAAGGTCGAGTGGGGCAAGCCCATCCTCGCCGAGGACGTGGACAAGCATCTCGCCACCGGTGAGTTCGATGCGGTGACCTTCATTCACAACGAGACCTCCACCGGCGTGCTCAGCCCCATCGCGGAAATCGCCGCGCTGAAAAAGAAGTATCCCGATGTGATGTTCATCACCGATTCTGTATCCGGCTTCACCACCGTGCCGGTGAACTTCGACGAACTCGGCCTCGACGTGCTCCTCACCGGTTCGCAGAAGGCCTTCGCGCTGCCGCCCGGCCTCGCGATCTTCACCGCGTCGGAAGCCGCGATGAAGCGCGCGGAATCGATCGCCGATCGTGGCTACTACTTCGACTTCATCGAGTTCCGCACCAACGGGGAGAAGAGCATGACGCCGAGCACGCCGTGCATTTCGCTGATCTACGGCCTGCGTCATCAGTTGAACGCCATGTTCGCCGAAGGCCTCGACAACCGTTATGCCCGCCACGCCCGCCTGAACGCGATGGTGCACGCGTGGGTGAACAAGCACGGTTTCGAGTTCTTCGCGCCGGAAGGCTATCGTTCGAAGTCACTGACCTGCGTGACGAACAACAAGAACATCGACGTCGCCGCCTTCATTGCGAACCTAAAGAAGGACCACAGCCTCATCATCGACGGCGGCTACGGCAAGCTGAAGGGCAAGACCTTCCGCATCAGCAACATGGGCGATGAGACGGACGCGACCATCACCGCGCTGATCGCGGCGCTGGATGACGCCTTGGGCAAGCTCTGATGAATGCCGTGAAGGACGTTCAGTCCTTCACGCCGCTCACCTTGATGTTGCGCAGCTTCACGCTGCCGCCACCGATGGCGAACCACCACCGCACCTTCTTCTTCGCGAGATTGGCGCTGGTGCCTTCGACCTTTGCGCCATCGACCTTGCCGGTCATGCGATCGCCGCTCCACTCATAGGTCAGCGTGTGCCACTCGCCGGGCTTCAAGCTGATCTTCGTGGTGGCCAGCAGCGTGCTTGGCGTCTTGCCTTTCACCTCGGTGGAGTCGTCGCGCACCTGGAGCGCTTGCGGCGTGATGACGATGCGACCCACGTGACGGTCGCCGTCGCAGCCGAGGATCAAGGTCTTGCCAGTCTCGAGCATGAATTCGCACGTCACGGTGCCCGTTTGCATCGGCACCTGATGCCAGAGCACGGCGGCGTGTTTCTCGGCAAGCAGTTCTGTGCCGGTGAGCACGCCATCCTTCGGCTCCCACGTGCCTTTCGCCACCTTCCACTCGGATGACAGTGGTGATTTGAGATCGGGTGCTGCAATGGTTTTCAAATCATCGGCGTGTGCGGCAATCGCGAGCAGGAGAAGAGCGGAGGCTAGTTTCATGGCTGCATGGAACGTGCACTTGCGCAGGCCTTTCTCACCGAGATGCCGCTAGAACTGGAAGTAGATGAAGTCGCTTCCAGTTTCGCAACGCAGGCTGGCGATGCCATAGATGCACGCTGCCGCGCCGAGGCCCTGCAGCGCCGCCCATCGCCAGTGTGTGATGCGTGCATCGTCCGGCTGGATCAGCGTGCCGGCCCGTTGCAGCAGGGGCAGCAGCACAAACAGTGGCAGTCCGTAGAGAACCGCTTCGAGGCCAAGCGCGATGCCCATACGCCACTCCGGAGCACTGACACCCAACGGACTTAGCGCGAGATCGTGCCATAGCATCGCTAGGCTGTGCTCGCGGAACATCAGCCAGCCAATATGCATCAGTGCGAAGGTGACCATCACGCGCAGCGTGGTGCCAAACGCTCCGCCTTTGTCCTTCAGCAAAGGCACGCGCGCCGCAAGCATGGGCCACAGAGCGACGAGCACGCCGTGATATGTGCCCCAGATCACGTAGTTCCACGAGGCCCCATGCCACAAGCCGCTGAGGAAGAAGGTGATGATCAGATTGCGCACCATTTTTGCCTCGCCTTCGCGCGAGCCGCCGAGCGGGATGTAAACGTAATCGCGGAACCACGTGGACAGGCTCATGTGCCAGCGCCGCCAGAACTCACCCGGGCTTTGCGCCAGGTAGGGGTGGTTGAAATTCTTGCACAGTTCGATCCCGAGCAGCCTCGCTGAACCGCGTGCCATGTCGGTATAGCCGCTGAAGTCCGCATAGATCTGCACGCCGAAGGCGATCACGCCGCCCCAGAGGATCGGGAAGGATGGATCGCCGAGCGAGAATACTTTGTTGGCGATCAAGGCGGCGCTGTCGGCGATCACGACCTTTTGAAACAAGCCCCACAGCAGCAGCACGATTCCGGTGCGCAGTCCTTCCAGCGTGATGATGCGCGGCTGCGCATACTGCGGCAGCATGTGCCCGGCACGCTCGATCGGACCGGCGACGAGTTGCGGGAAAAACGACACGAACGTCGCATAATCAAGCAGCGAGCGGCAGGCGCGGGTCTTGCCCTTGTAAACGTCCACGGCATACGACACGCTTTGGAAGGTGAAGAACGAAATGCCGGCCGGCAGGGCGATGTTGATGATCCAAGGCGACGGCATCAGTCCAATCGATGCCAGCACCGCTGTGACGTTCGCGGCGAAGAAGCCGAAGTATTTGAACGCGCAAAGGATGGCGAAGTTCACCGAGATGCTGGTGATGAAGAAGGCCTTCTTCCTCCGTGGCGTCGTGCTGTCCTCCATGCCGATGGCGCACACCCAGTCAAAGATCGTGGTGATGCCGATCAGGATCAGATACCACTGATGCACCCAGCCGTAGAAGACGTAGCTCGCCGAGATGATGAGCAGGTTCTGGCCCCTGCGCGGCAGCCAGAAATACAGCGCCAGCACGCACAGCAAGAAGACCAGGTATTCGATGCTTTGAAAGACCATGGCTCAGTTGCTTTCCTTGCGTTGCGACTGCTGTGCTTGCTTCACGATCGGTGCTACTCGTTCCCAGAAATTGTCCAGGTAGCGCTTCTGAATGGCGTCGGTGTCGGCGATGTGGTCGCCGTCGGCATACATGTCGAGCGTGAGACGCGCATCATCGGTTTCGTCGGTAAAGCTGCACCCGTTCTTCTCCAGCCAGGCGCGCATGTCCTTCATGTAGGTCTGCAAAGGCAAGGTGTCAGGCCGCGTGTTGCTCGTTGTGGGGCGGCGTTTGATCCGGTGGAAGTGCAGTTGAATGCCGTGGTCGTGGGCAAGTTTGACGATGTGCGGAAGGAACGAGGCATCCGGTGAAGCATCGAACAGCACCGGTCCGTCCTCGTAAAAGCCCGGGTCCACCACATTGCCGTCCGCTGTTGTATCGTTGCTGGCGGTGCTTGCCGGGAGGTCGCCGCCAAGATCATGCCTCAGGTGGCTTAGAGAAAATCGATCGTTCAATTCGATGCGTCGCACGCTCGAATTTGCCCGGGTGCCGATGCGGGTGGCACGAAGGGCGCGCTCCTGCATCTGTCGCCGCGCATTGACGTTCAGGAATTTGGCGGGGAAAAGGGTGTCGAATTGACCAGCGATCCATGCTGTGACCCCTGATGCACTGCTGCCACGATTGGCCAGCACTTGCTGCCACTCGGGTTGTTCGGGGCCGCGCAATTCGGCGATCAGATCCTCGTTGTTTCCCTCGATCCGCAAATCCGGCCAGGTCAGATCCGTGTCCCGGAAGAAAACAGTGACCAGCGCGGGCCGGGCCCCGGATGCGACGACGATTTCTTTTAGAAACAGAAACCACAGCGCCGACTGCGAGCCGCCCCTGGCAAGCTTCCGCGCCGGCCAGCCGCTGACCTCGGACAACGGCTTGTTGTCAATGCGCGTGTTGAGCATGGAGTTGCCGATGAGAATCCATTTCGGATTGGTCGTGCGCAGTTTGGACACTTCGTTGCGGGCGTCGAACTGGCTTTCGCTCCGCGACTCGGGGATAATATTCTCAGGATGGTCCAGGATGCGGCACCACCACGCTGGCAATGCCACGGCTACGACCACCACAAAACAAAACTGCGCCAGCGATTGGATGGGTGTGGCTTGGTTGGTCGGCATCGGGGAAAGGCCTGAGGGGTATCCGATGAAAGTCATGGGAGCAACCTGCCGGTGAGGCAATTCAAACGACAGTCACCTTGGCAGACTCCAGGCAAGCTGGACTGGTGCATGCCGTGGAGATGATTTGGACATTTCTCACATTCGGCTGGACCCGGCCCAGGAGCGTCATCCAGCGTTCACCAGGGCCAATGCCCCACCTGCAAAGGGGCGGGCGATCGCAGCTACCTCAGTGCGTATAAGAACTGGTATAACATGACAGACACTGAGCGGGCACGGCGCAGCTCTAACTGCGACTGCCGTGCATCACCTGCGGCGGCAAGGGCTATGGGCTTCGATAAGCGGTGCCTTGATTGACGTCGGTGAGATGGTGGGGTAACGCCCGCCGTTGGGTCGCTTGGATTTGGGCGTTTCGGTTCTCTTGCGCATGCTTTCTGTCTCCAATCTCGAAAAAACTTATGCTGGTCGCACGCTGTTCAGCGGCGTTTCGTTTTCGTTGCAGCGCGGGGAGCGCGTGGGACTGGTCGGGCCGAATGGGGCGGGGAAGTCCACCCTGTTCTCCATTCTGCTGCGGGAGACCACGCCGGATGCTGGCGTGGTGCAATGGGAGAAGGGTGCGACCATCGGCTTCCTGCCGCAGGAATCCGCGCCGCCGGGAAACGATACGGTGCTGGGCCTCACCCTGGCGCATCTGCCTGAGCACTCACGCTGGGAGCAGGAGCCGAAGGCCAAATCCATCCTTCGCGGGCTGGCGTTCCGGGAGACGGATTTCGACAGAGAGGCACGCAAGCTGAGTGGCGGCTGGATCATGCGCGCGCATCTGGCGCGACTGCTCGTGCAGGAGCCGGACTTGTTGCTGCTGGATGAGCCGACCAATCATCTCGACCTGGAATCGCTGCTCTGGTTTCAGGATTACCTCACACGTTATCCGGGCGCGATCCTCATGATCTCTCATGATCGCGAGTTCTTGAACACCTTGTGCGATTCGGTCCTGGAGATCGCGCGTTCGCAGCTGCTGCGCTACACGGGCAACTACGACGACTATCTCCGGCAAAAGGAATCGAGGGAACAGCAGCACGAAGCCGCATATGCGAACCAGCAGCGTGAGATCGCGAAGCTGCAGACGTTCGTCGATCGCTTCAAGGCGAAGGCGACAAAAGCTTCCGCGGCGCAGAGCAAGATGAAGCTGATCGAAAAGCTCGATGTGCTGGATGCGCCCGAAGCGCGGGAGAAGACGGTGAAGTTTCGCTTTCCCCAGCCACCACGATCCGGCCTGCGCGTGATGACGGTGAAGCAGCTCGAGTTTGGCTACGGTGATGCGCCGGTTTATGACGGGCTGGATCTGGAGATTGAGCGCGGCCAGCGAACAGTCTTGATCGGTCCGAACGGCGCGGGCAAATCCACATTGCTGAAGCTGCTGGCTGGCGTGTTGCAGCCGCAGGGCGGGGCGCGGGAGACCGGGCACAATGTGCGCACGGGCTATTTCGCGCAGCATCGCATGGAGAATTTGAATCCTAATCAGACGGTGCTGCAGAGCGCGCTGGACATGCGTGATCCAGTGCCTGAGGTGACGGCACGCACGCTGCTCGGTTCGTTCTTGTTCCGTGGTGATGATGTATTCAAACCCGTGGGCGTGCTCAGCGGTGGCGAGAAGACGAGGCTGGCGCTGGTGCGGCTGCTGCTCGATCCGCCGAACTTTCTTTTGATGGATGAGCCTACCACGCACCTCGACATGGGCAGCATCGATGCGTTGGTGGGCGCCCTGCAGCAGTTCGAAGGCACGCTGGTGTTCATTTCGCACGACGTGCATTTCATCAAGAGCATGGCGACCACTGTGCTGCACATTGATGCGGGTGTGGTCACGCCGTATGCGGGTGGCTACGATTACTTCCTGGAGAAAACTCGCTCGACGTCAGCTCGGGAAGCATTGACGGCGAGCCTGACCAACCACCAGCCATTGATGGCAGATGCGCCCGCGAGCAGTGCGTCGGCTTCCCGATCGCGCGAGCAGCGAAAGGCGGATTCCCAGGCACGCATGGCGATGAACCGTCAACGCCGTGAGATTGAGTCCCGAATCGCGAAGATCGAAGCGCAGAGTGCGGAGAAGGAAAAGCGCCGCGCCGAAGTGCTGCTGAGTTTGCAAAACCCCGGGACCTGGAATGACGCACCGGTGGCGATGGCTCTGCAACGCGAGCACGATGAGCTGGATTCGCAGATTGCCGCGCTCACGTCCGAGTGGGAGACGGCGGCGACGGAATTGGAGGCACTGCCGGCGGCGACCTGAGGGGGGCTAGGTCTTATTGCCGCCACCAAAGAGGCGCTTGAGCAGGCCTGGCTTGGACTTTTCTTTGGCCTCAAACGAACCGCTGGGTGCGAGTGGTTTGGTGGCAGGTCGTCGCGATGTGCGCGGCATGGTGGCGGACGCTGCGGACGCAGCTGGTGCTTCCATGGGCGCTGGTGCGAGCCATTCCGGGCACAACTGCCCTAGCGGACGCCAGTCTTCCAGCCCGGGATGCCAGGCGAGCGTGTCAGCGGGCACTTCACGAGCACGCACACGCGCCGCGAGTTCGTGGTCGGGGATGGGGCCGCGACTGACGCCATCTTCTTCGACATACCAGTTCATGGCCGGGACTGTATTCACGGCTGGACCCTTGCCAAGCTCGCGCTTGACGGCGCCGGTGGCCCGCGACTTGGATGAGCCCATGGCCGCCCACGTTCTCGATCATCCCATCGCCAAAGTTTGCGTCACCCAGCTGCGTGACGAGAGCACGTCGTCGGAGCGGTTCCGGGTGGCCATGCAGCGGCTGAGTGCGCTGGTGTTTGGAGAAGCCAGCAACAACATACCCCTGCGGATAATTCCTGTGCAGACGCCGCTCACCCAGGCAGAGGGGCATGCGTTCGCCCGGCCCGTGGTGCTGGTGCCCATCTTGCGAGCGGGCCTCGGCATGGTGGATGGCATTCTGTCGCTGGTGCCCGATGCGATCGTGGCGCACCTGGGTATTTGCCGCGACGAAGAAACGGCCAAGCCGCAGAGCTACTACGCCAAACTGCCGCCTCTGCTGAACAGCGCCGAGGTGTTCCTGCTCGATCCCATGCTCGCCACCGGCGGCAGCGCGGTGGAAGCGGCGCGGCAATTGAAAGCGGCGGGAGCGATCCGTATCCGGCTGGTAGGCGTCATCGCCGCGCCGGAGGGTGTTGCGGCATTTGAAGCCGTGCATCCCGACGTGCCGATCTACACCGCGGCCCTGGATGAGCGCCTGAATGATCGCAGCTACATCGTGCCTGGCTTGGGCGATGCGGGCGATCGCTACTTTGGCACCTGAGGCTGCTTCAAAAGCGGCCGCACCAGATCTTCTTCGGCGACGAGACCCACCGGGCGCTGATCGTCGGGATCGATGACGAGCGCAATGCTGCGCCCGCGCCGCCGCAGGCGCTGCAACACGGTTAGCGCAGGCAGTGTGGAGGTGACCTGCTCCAGCGGTTGCATGAGCTGCCGCACGAGGCGGTCCGCCGGCACGCTCGCGGGGACCGTGCTGGCATCGAATACGCCGAGGTAGCTGCCTGCTTCGCCCAGCACGGGCAGCGCAGCCAGGCCATGATCCCGCGCAATCTGTGCCGCGGCGGTCACCGGCAAATCGGGATTCACGGCGGTCAGGGCTTCCAGTGGCAACATCACGCTGGCCGCCGTCAAATCGCGGTAGTCGAGCACGTGATCCATCAATTCTGCGGCCGATGCGGGCAGGAGACGATCTTGCGCGAGACTGGAGAGGAGGCGTCTCAGGTCGGCCCTGCTGCCGGCGATGTGGCCGGACTCGTCGTCGCGCGGGGTAGGCAGCCGGCTCATCACTTTGAACGGGCCGCGGAACCAGCTGATGATTTGCAGCAGCGGCAGCAATGCCCGCAGCATGCGGAATGGGAATCGCCGGAACACTGTCTTTGGCACCAGCTCCAGCAGCACGATGAACACCGGCAGCCCCAGCACGAAACCGATGCCGTAGCCCCAGGGACCGACGAATCGCACCAGCCGCCAGATGAGAAGACCAAACGCAGTGACATTGGCCGCATGATTGGCCACCGTCACCGCTCCGAGCAGCCCCTCGCGATCGCCCAGCAGCCGGAGAAGGCCGGCGGCCTTGCCATCACCTTCGGTTGCCGCGTGCCGCACACGCACGCGGCTCACGGACAGCACGGCGCTCTCCATGCCCGAAAGCAGGAAGGAGAAGATCAGCGCGGCGATGAGCGCGAGAGTGAGCATGGGTGGACACGATCATGCGCGGGCAGGGGCAAAAGGCAACCCGTCGGGACGCGGCGCTTGAAGCACGGGAGAAATCGTGCAGGCGTGCGCGCATCATGTTTTCGATCTCGTGCTTTATCGGCGGCATTGCCGCCACCAACGGCTACCTCGTGGAGACGCGCGGCGGCTGCTTCGCCGTGGACGCCCCGGAGGGCTTCGCGGACTGGCTTCAGCGCCAGGGCAAGACGGTGGACACGCTGCTGCTCACCCACCAGCATTTCGATCATGTGATGGACGCCGCCTTGATCAAAGAGACGCACGGCGCGCGCATTGCCGCGTGGTCGGCAGCGTCGCGCGATCTGACGCTGGAGGACATCTTCAATGCCTTCAGCGGCATGACGATCGAGGTGCCGCCCTTTGTCGTGGATGAGGTTCTGGACGGGCGCCCCGGTTTCTCCGCTGCAGGTGTGGCGATGGACTTGTTTCACGTGCCAGGCCACTCGCCGGACAGCGTCTGTTTCTACACGCGCGATCACGGTGTGATTTTTGGCGGCGACGTGCTGTTCGAGCAGGGCATTGGCCGCACCGATTTCCCCGGTGGCAGCATGGCATTGCTGGTTCAGGGCATCCGGACGAAGCTGCTGACGCTGCCTGACGATGTGCGTGTGCTGCCTGGACACGGCGGCGAAACCACCATCGGCGAGGAGCGCGCGGGGAATCCGTTCCTGGATGATGCGTGACGGCACGCCCCGGACTTGGTGTTTGACTTCGACTGGGCAGACTCCTAGACTGGCTTTGTTATTTGGCACACAGAACGGCAAGCTAACGCAGAGGAGACCGGCACATGAGGAACTTCGATCAGGACGACGCACCACGCTCCCACGCACCTTTGCACTCGGAGAAACTCGTCAGCGAGCGCAAGATTTTCTTCCTCGATCTCAAAGAGAATGACCGCGGGCGCTTCATCAAGATCACCGAGGACGTGCGCGGACGCCGGGATACCATCATGCTGCCGATCGAGATGGCCAATGACTTTGCCGAGGCGCTGGACCGCGTGCTGGAGATCAATGCACAGACCGGTGGCTTCTCTGGTCAGATGGAAGACGCCGACGGGCCGGATGCTGCGTAGCTGGGGGAGGGGGCCGATCTGACCTGGAGCCGCTTCACGCGGCAGATTGCGATCAGTCTTTCATCACGCTGCGAATGGCTTCGTGAAGCGATATGCGGTTGATCGTGAAAATATCAGGCTCGTTGTCGAGGCGCCCATAGAACATCGCTGCGTCCGGCGCGGGCACGGTCGGGGCGAAATTGAGGGTGATGACTCGCGTGGCGCTCTTAGGGTTTCCGGGCTCGACGTCCACGGTTATGGCCACGGTGATTGACGGTGTTTGCAATGCCTTCACCGCTGCCGAACGATCCTGCACCCAGTCGTCCACGACGAGTGTGGCGAGTTTGCCTGACATGCGGTCGGCTTTGACGCGATCGATGTAGGGGGTCAAATCCTGGCCGGCGCGTGTGCCTTTCCACTCCGCCGTGACGGGATTGTAGTCGAGCGACACGGGCGGATTGGTGCCCATGCTGAGGGTAATGTTGCGCAGGCCGAACTGCGTGAAGCGAACGGGATTGAGTGCCTTCCAGCGTGCGCTGTCGCGCGGCACGGCATTCAGCACGGAGGCTCCTACGCGGTAGATGAAGGGCTCGTCTTCATACTTCGCGTAGAGGTGATTGTCTTTGTCGATGCCGAAGTGCAGAGCGGTGTTCAGGCCGATGACCGGCTCTACGGTGAAACCATTGCCTGTGCCGGCGGCTGCCGGGGCCGCGCGCGAGGTGGAGGTGTCGTTCCAGGCCAGTGTGAGGAAGGGCTCCTTCAGCCCATACGGCGTGAGGTTCGCGGCGGAGTCGGCCACGAACTCGCGAACCTGGTTCTCGTTCAAGGCTTTGAACGTGCTGGCGATGCGGTCACCGTTCGCGGGTGTCCATTCGCCGTGGCGCT
>WBZU01001178.1_pt1 | contig 20297 bp, 21 predicted proteins | sample 5204311 | NCBI WGS metagenome assembly WBZU01 (sample SAMN12344359, study PRJNA552823) | activated sludge metagenome | biome: Activated sludge suspended growth; feature: Nitrification reactor; material: Wastewater; isolation source: activated sludge from nitrification reactor of wastewater... | reverse complement strand
GGTCCGCGCGATGATCGACTACACCGGTGAGCGCGTCGAGGAGGCCGTCCCGGGCGACCCGGTCGAGGTGCTCGGCTTCGACGGCGTCCCCGACGCGGGCGAGACCGTCCGCGTCGTCGCGAACGACCGCACCGCACGCCAGCAGGCGGGTGAGCGGGCGATCCGCGTCAAGAACGAGACGCAGGCCAGGCGCGCCGGCCGCAAGGTCTCCTTCGACGACCTGTTCAAGGTCATCAAGGAGGGCGAGCTCAAGGAGCTCAACCTGGTGCTCAAGGCCGACGTGTCCGGCTCGCTCGAGGCGTTCGAGGACGAGATCGCCAAGCTGCCGCAGGACGAGGTGTCGGTCAACATCATCCGCAGCGGCGTCGGCGGCATCAACGAGTCCGACGTCATGCTGGCGGCCGCGTCCGACGCGGTCATCCTCGGCTTCAACGTCCGGCCGGTGGGCGACGCCCGCGCCGCCTCGGACCGCGAGGCCGTCGAGATCCGCACGTACTCGATCATCTACAAGGCGCTGGACGACCTGCGCGATGCCATGACCGGCATGCTCGAGCCCGAAGAGGTCGAGGAGGAGGTCGGTCGCGTCGAGGTCCGGACCACGTTCCGCGCATCGAAGATCGGCATCATCGCCGGCTGCTACGTGCTGGAGGGCAAGGTCACCCGCGGCGCCAAGGCGCGCCTGGTGCGGGACGGCACCGTGGTGCACGACGGGCGCATCTCCACGCTGCGCCGCTTCAACGACGACGCCCGCGAGGTCCAGGCGGGGTACGAGTGCGGCATCACCCTCGAGAACTACCAGGACGTCAAGGAAGGCGACGTCATCGAGGTTTACGCGACCAAGCAGGTCGAGCGCGCGCTCTCGTAGCGATGCGCTCGTCCTCTACACGCGATGGAGTCGTAGGATGAGTGGCCGCATGCGCCGCGTCGACGTGGCCATGCGCGAAGTGCTGGGCGAGGCCATCGCCCAGGGCCTCAAGGACCCTCGCATCGGATTCGTGACCGTCACAGACGTGGAAACCACCGGCGACCTGCAGCAGGCTCGCGTCTACGTGAGCCTGCTTGGCGACGACGACGAGCGGCAGCGCAGCCTGGACGGCCTCAACTCCGCCCACGGCGTGCTGCAGCGGCGGGTCGCCGAGCAGCTGCGGCTCAAGCGCACGCCCACGCTGACGTTCTTCGAGGACCCCACCGCGCGCCGCGCGGCGCGGGTCGATGAGCTGCTCGCCGATCCGGACGTGCAGCCATGACCGTGGAGAGCGCCGTGGACGCGCGCGCCCAGGTCCTGGCCGAGATCACGGCCGGCGAGCGCTTCGTGCTCGTCACCCACGTCAACCCCGACGGCGACGCCCTGGGGTCCCTGGTGGCCATGCACAACGTGCTGCGGGCGCTGGGCAAGGACTCCGTCATGTTCATGGCGGCCGACGAGTTCCCGCTGCCCTACGAGTACCGCTTCTTCGCCTTCGACGGCCTCGTGAGCATCCCGCCGGCGGACCTCGCCGCGCGGACGATCATCTTCCTGGACTGCGGCAACATCGACCGGCTGGGGGAGAGCGTCTTCAAGGACGACGGCCGGCACATCCTCAACATCGACCACCACCACGACAACACCCGTTTCGGGAGCGTCAACCTGGTGGTCGAGGACGCCTCCTGCACGGCCGAGATCGTGTGGGACCTCATGCGCGCCCTCGAGGTGGACGTCACGCCGGCCATCGCCGATGCGCTCTACGTCGGGCTCGTCACCGACACCGGCAAGTTCATGTACGAGAACACCGGCACGCGCGCGCACATCATGGCCGCCGAGCTGGTGGCGGCCGGGGTGGACGTCCACGAGATCTACCGCCGCCTCTACGAGGACATGCCCTACGCCAAGCTCTCGCTGCTGGCGCGCGGCCTGACCAACGTGCAGCGCTTCGACGACGGCGCGCTGACCTGCTCCTTCCTGTCCCGTGAGGACTTCGCCGCCGCCGAGGCGGAGGAGAGCTACAGCGAGGGCATCATCGACCACCTGCGCTCGGTCGCCGGGACGAAGGTGGCGGCGCTCTCGCGCGAGCTGCTGGATCCCGACCGGTCGGGCGTGCGCAAGGTGTCGCTGCGGGCCACCGACGGCGAGGTCGACGTGTCGGCCATCGCCCGGGCCGGGGGAGGCGGGGGGCACCGCCAGGCCGCCGGCTTCACCACCGAGCTCTCCCCGCCGGAGCTCGTGGAGTTCCTGCGCCACGAGGTCGCGGCGCAGCTGGGGCGCCCCGACCCGACGCGCTGAGGCTCTCGTGGACGGGGTCCTGCTGGTCGACAAGCCCGCCGGGGTCACCTCCCACGATGTCGTCGCCGGGGTCCGGCGCACCTACGGCCGCGGGGTCAAGGTCGGCCACGCCGGCACGCTGGACCCGTTCGCCACCGGCCTGCTGCTGATCCTCGTCGGCCGCGCCACCCGCGTGCAGCGGTGGCTCATGGGCCTGCCCAAGACGTACGAGACGGTGGCCCGCCTGGGCGCCACCTCGACCACCGGCGACCCGGAGGGCGAGATCACGCAGACCGGGGTGCTGCCGCCCGACCCGCCGGTGCTGCCCACCGGGACGATCACCCAGCGCCCCCCGATCTACAGCGCCATCCATGTCGACGGGGAGCGCGCCTACGCGCGAGCCCGCCGCGGCGAGACGGTCGAGATCCCCGAGCGGCAGGTCGTCGTCGAACGGTTCACCCAGGACTGGCGCGAGGGCGACCGCGCGGGCTTCACCGTCTCCTGCTCCTCCGGCACGTACATCCGGTCGCTGATCATGGATCTCGGCGACGCGTACTGCGTGGAGCTGCGCCGCACCGCGATCGGCCCGTTCTCGCTGGCCGATGCCGTCCCGCCGGGGCCCGGGGCGACCGACGGCCTCATCCCGCTCGGTGACGCGCTGGCCGCGGTGATGCCGGTGATCCACCTGGACGACGAGCAGTCCCGGCTGGCCGCGCACGGGCGGCCGGTCACCGTCCCGAGCCCCGATGTCGAGCACGTGCTGCTGCGCGACGACGAGGGTCCCGTGGCCGTGGCGATCGCCGGGGAACCCGGTGTGCGCAGACCCGTCGTAGGGTTCCGGGGATGAAGATCACCTCGCTCCCCGACGTGGAGCCGCGCCCGCGCCGCGTGGCGGTCGGGATGTTCGACGGCGTGCACCGGGGCCACCGGGCCGTCATCGAGGGGGCCGACACCGTGGTCACCTTCGATCCGCACCCGACGTCGGTGCTGGCTCCGGCAACCGCCCCGCAGCTGCTGACGACCGTCGCGCGCAAGGCCGAGCTGCTCGCGGCCATCGGGGTGCAGGAGCTCGTGGTCGTCCCGTTCGACGCCCACTTCGCGGCGCAGAGCGCCCAGTGGTTCATGGACGAGGTGCTGGTGGCGAAGCTCGGCGCCACCCACGTGAGCATCGGCGAGAACTTCCGCTTCGGCCAGCGCGCCCAGGGGACCCCGGCGGTGCTGCAGGGCGACGACCGTTTCGAGACGCGCGTGGTGCCCCTGCTGGAGCTCGACGGCGAGATCGTCTCCAGCAGCCACATCCGCGGCCTCATCCTCGGTGGCGCCGTGGAGTACGCCAACGAGCTGCTCGGGGTGCCGTTCGTCGTCGAGGGCCCGGTCGAGCACGGCGAGAAGCGCGGGCGGGAGCTGGGCTTCCCGACCGCCAACCTCGTGCCACAGCCCGGGATGATCGTCCCCGCCTTCGGGGTCTACGCCTGCCGCGCCCACGGCCACGCGGCCGCCGTCAGCGTCGGGGTGCGCCCGACGTTCGTCACCGGGCTGGGGGAGCTGATCGAGGCCCACCTCATCGGCTTCTCGGGCGACCTCTACGGGCAGACGCTGCGGGTGGAGTTCCTGCGCCGCCTGCGCGGCGAGCGCCGCTTCGACTCCGCCGAGGCCCTGATCGCGCAGATGAAGCGCGACGTCGAGGGCGCGCAGGCGGTCGTCGACGCCGCGGGGTAGGCGCGTGGAACGGTGCCCTTTGCTACCGTTCGGCGCCGCATGACGACCCTTTCACTAGAGCGCAAGTCCGAGATCATCACCAAGTTCGGGGACTCCCCGACGGACACGGGCAACACCCGCGTCCAGATCGCGCTGCTGAGCGCCCGGATCAGCGATCTGACCGAGCACCTGCGTGATCACAAGAAGGATCACCACTCGCGCCGGGGTCTGCTCATGCTCGTCGGCCGTCGCCGTCGCCTGCTGAACTACATGCAGAAGAACGACCTCGACGGCTACCGCGAGCTCGTGCGCGAGCTCGGCCTGCGCAAGTAGCCCGCGGCCATGGCCATCATCGCCGCCGGCAGCGCCGTCCCGGACTTCGTCCTGCGCAACAGCCAGGGCGAGGAGGTCACGCCGCAGACGCTGGCGGGCCGCACCTCCATCCTCGTCTTCTACCCCTTCGCCTTCAGCCCGGTCTGCACCGACCAGCTGCAGATCTACGAAGAGGTGCTCCCCGACCTGCGCGCGCAGGGAGTGGACCTCTACGGCGTGTCCACCGACGCGACGTACAGCCAGCAGGCCTTCGCGGACTCGCTCGGCGTCAGCATCCCGCAGCTCAGCGACTTCGAGCCCAAGGGCGCGGCGTCCCGCCTGTTCGGCGCCTACTTCGAGCCGGCCGGGATGACCAACCGCGCGCTGGTGCTGATCAACCCGGACTCCACCATCGGGTGGAGCTACGAGGCCGACTCCCCGGGCGACCTGCCCGGCGCGAACCTCCTGTTCGACGGCCTCGCCGCCGCCCGCGGCTAGCACCACGGCCATCCGGCGAGCGATCGGACGCCCGGTGAGCCGCGAGACCGAGGATCGCAACCGGCGGATGTTGCGGGCCCGCGACGCGATGGATCGCGACTTCGCCCTGCTGCTCGACATCGCCACGCTGGCGCGCATCGCGATCGTCTCGGAGTCCCACTTCATCCGGACCTTTCGCGACACGTTCGGCGAGACGCCGCACCGCTACCTGCAGCGCCGCCGCGTCGAACGGGCCATGTTCCTCCTGCGCGAGACCGAGCGGCCCGTGACGGAGGTGTGCCTCGACGTGGGCTTCACGAGCCTGGGGACGTTCGGGCGGACGTTCCGGGCAATCGTCGGCGTCTCGCCGACGACCTACCGCCGGGAGGGCGTCGACCTGCGCCGCGTCCCCGGGTGCTTCGCGATGCGCTGGACCACACCGAGCAGTTTCGGAGAAGCGCGGGCGGCCGGCGCCGTCTAGCGTCACGGCCATGCCCTCCACGATCAACATCTCCTCCATCTTCGTCCTCGACCAGGACGAGGCCCTCGCCTTCTACGTCGGCAAGCTCGGCCTCGAGGTCGGTGCCGACTTCGACCTGGGCTTCATGCGGTGGCTGACCGTACGGGTGCCGAACGAGCCGGGGCGCGAGATCCTTCTCGAGGTGCCCGGGCCGCCGGCCCACGATCCCGCCACCGCCGAGCAGATCCGCGAGCTCGTGACCAAGGGCGCGATGGGATTCACCGCCGGCTTCACCGTCGCGGACGTGCGGGCCGAGCACACCCGCCTCACCGCGCTCGGGGTGGACTTCACCGATCCGCCGACCGAGCGCTTCTACGGCATCGACTGCGGCCTGCGCGACCCGTTCGGCAACAACCTGCGGATGGTCCAGCCGGCCACGGGCCCGGTCGACCTGCCGACCCCGAGCGACTTCACGCCTCCGGACCCGGTCTGAGGCCGGCGCGTCAGGCCGCGGCCGCGCGCCGCTTGGCCACGTCGGCCGCCAGCAGCGGGCCGAGGACCTGCGCGCGGTGGTCGAAGATCGCCGCGACGTCGCGGCCCACGAAGAGCCGGTGGGCCAGCTCGCCCAGCGGGCCGAAGCCGATCGCGTAGCGCACGGTGTCGCGCATCAGCGTCCGGTTGCCGGGGGCGGCCTCGAACTCGTGCGTGTGGTGCCACAGGGCGTAGGGGCCGCGCAGCTGGGTGTCGACGAACCGCACGCCCGGGACCCAGTCCTGGATCAGCGTCTGCCACGTGATCGGCAGATGGTGGATGCGCAGCCGGTACTCGATGAGCGTGCCGACGGCCATCGGGATGGGCTTGGGGGTGATCACCGTGAAGCGCAGGAGGGGAGGGGTGATCGCCTCGAGGTTGTGGGCGTCGCCGAAGAAGCCGAAGACCTCGTCGGGCGTGCCGTCGAGGAGTTGCTCGCGGGTGAGGGTGTGTATGCGCATCGTTGGGTCTACGGGGCGGTACGGTGCCAGGGATGACCGGCATGACCTCGGCAGGCGTCCCCGGCCTGCGCGACGACGACCACGTGCGCGGCGAGCCCGGCGCGCCGCTGGTCCTGTTCTACGGCGACTTCACGTGCCCGCGATGCCTGGTCGGCTACGACCGCCTGCGCGACGCCCCGGTACGGCTGGTGTTCCGCCACCTGGCCCTGCGCGCCAAGCACCAGCGGGCGCTGGCCCTGGCCCACGCCGCCGAGGCCGCCGCGCTGCAGGACGCCTTCTGGCCGTTTCACGACAGCCTGTACGAGGACGCCGGGCGGATCGACGACCCGCATCTGTGGGCGCGCTGCGAGGCGCTGGGACTCGACGTGGCCCGTTTCGACGTGGACCGGCGCTCGGACGCCGTCGCCGCCCGCGTGAGCCGGGACGTGCGCGACGCGCTGCGGGCCGGGGCCACGACGACACCGACCGTGTGGATGGACGGCGTGCGGCACGACGGACCCCCACCGGCCCGGGTCGTGCCGGACCCGATACCCTGAGGTGGTTCTCACAGAGACAGATACAAGAATCGGCTGACCCACCGACGGGCGGCCAACAGGAAAGGCAGTTCCCTATGAGCAGTAATGACGCCGTCACCACGGTGACCGTCGAGATCGCCGGCAAGGAGATCTCCTTCGAGACGGGCCGCATGGCACGTCAGGCCTCCGGCGCGGTGATCGTCCGAGCGGGCGACACCATGGTCCTGAGCACCGCCGTCATGGGCGGGGCCCGCGACGTCGACTTCCTCCCGCTGACGGTGGACGTCGAGGAGCGGATGTACGCCGCGGGCAAGATCCCCGGCTCCTTCTTCAAGCGTGAGGGCCGCGGCGGCGAGAAGGCCACGCTGACCTGCCGCATGATCGACCGCCCGATCCGCCCGCTCTTCCCCAAGGGCTGGAACTACGACACGCAGCTCGTCGCCATCCCGATCAGCGTCGATCACGTCAACCCGTACGACGTCCTCGCGATGAACGGCGCCAGCGCCGCCATCCAGCTCTCGCCGATCCCCGTGCACGAGGCCGTCGGCGCCGTGCGCATCGGCAAGATCGACGGCAACTTCGTCGTCAACCCCGACGAGGAGACCCTCCTCGAGACGTCCGACCTGGACCTCGTGGTGGCCGGCACCGCCGACGCCATCCTGATGGTCGAGGCCGGCGCCAACGAGATCCCCGAGGCCGAGATCCTCGACGCCCTCGACATCGCGCACGACGCGATCAAGAAGCTGTGCGCCGCACAGGTCGAGCTGCGCGAGAAGGCCGGCAAGCCGAAGGTCGACTTCCAGGGCCCCGTCCTGGACGAGAGCCTGGTCGACCAGATCAAGGGCTCGCACCTGAAGGCGATCGACGAGGCCACCTCGACGATCGACAAGACCGAGCGCCAGGACGCCACCAAGGCCGTCGAGGCCGCCGTCGTGGAGCAGTACGCGCCCGACGAGGAGGACGGCGCCCGCCGCTCCGAGGTCAAGCGCGCGTTCGCCAAGATCGAGAAGCAGGTCATCCGCGAGCGCATCGCCATCCACAAGAAGCGCCCGGACGGCCGTGACGAGACCGAGATCCGCAAGATCACGATCGAGGTCGGCGTCACGCCCCGCACCCACGGCTCCGCGCTCTTCACCCGCGGCCAGACGCAGGCCCTCTCCACGGTTGCCCTCGGCACCCTGAAGGAGGAGATGCGCCTGGACACCCTCGGGCTGGAGACCAAGAAGTTCTACTGGCACCACTACAACTTCCCGAGCTTCTCCGTCGGGGAGACCGGTCGCCTGGGCCCCAAGCGCCGCGACATCGGTCACGGCGCCCTCGCCGAGCGCGCCCTCGTGCCGATGATCCCGTCGATCGAGGAGTTCCCCTACACCGTGCGTGTGGTCTCCGACATCTTCGAGTCCAACGGCTCGTCCTCGATGGCGTCGGTCTGCGGCTCCTCGCTGAGCCTCATGCAGGCCGGCGTGCCGATCAAGAAGCCGGTCGCCGGCATCGCGATGGGCCTCATCAAGGAGGGGGAGGACTACACCGTCCTCACCGACATCGCCGGCGTCGAGGATCACCTCGGCGACATGGACTTCAAGGTCGCCGGCACCAAGGACGGCATCACCGCCCTGCAGATGGACATCAAGATCACGGGCGTCACGTTCGAGATCCTGCGCGACGCCCTGGCCCAGGCCAAGGACGCCCGCACGAACATCCTGGGCCAGATGGCCGAGGTCATCGGCGCGCCGAGCGAGGAGCTGTCGGAGTTCGCTCCGCGCATCATCACGCTGCAGATCGATCCGTCGCAGATCGGCCTGCTCATCGGCAAGGGCGGCGAGACGATTCGCGGCCTGTCCGACGAGTTCGAGTCCCAGATCGACGTCAACGACGAGGGCCAGGTCCTCGTGTATTCGGCCAGCGGCACGCTCGGCGAGCAGCTGGCGGAGCGCATCCGCACGATGATGAAGGAGGTCGAGGTCGGCGACTCGTTCCAGGGCAAGGTCGTCAAGACGACCACGTTCGGCGCCTTCGTCGAGCTGTCCAAGGGCACCGACGGCCTGCTGCACATCAGCAACGTCAAGCCGGGCGAGCGCGTCGACACGGTCGAGGACGTCCTCAACAAGGGCGACGAGATCGCCGTCCGCGTGGTCGAGGTCGACCGTGAGCGTGGCCGCATCGGCCTGCGCATGGCCGACGACCCGGACGTCGCCGGCAAGACCGCCGAGGAGCTGGCCAGCGTCAGCTCGGGCGGCGGTGGCGGCGGGCGCCCCCCGCGCTCCGGCGGCGGCGACCGTGACCGCGGGCCGCGCGGTGGCGGCGATCGCGGCTCCGGCCGTCCGCGGCACCGCTCCGGCGGGGACCGCTAGAGGACCCCTCGCTCACCATGCCCGGTGAGCACCGACTGACCGAGCTGGACTCGGGCGTGCGGATCGTGACGGAGGCCATGCCCTCCGTCCGGTCCGCCGCGCTCGGGTTCTGGATCGGGACCGGCAGCGCGGCGGAGTCCGATGACGACGCCGGGCTGTCGCACCTGGTCGAGCACATGCTCTTCCGGGGGACGGACAGGCTGGCCTCCGTGGAGATCGACCAGCTCTTCGACGGGATGGGCGCCGACCTCAACGCCGGCACCGGCAAGGAGAGCACGTCGGTTCACAGCCGCATGCTCGACGTGCACCTGCCGACCGCCTTCGCCGCCATGGCCGACATGGTGTGGCGGCCGAAGATGGACCCGGCGCTGCTGGAGGCCGAGCGCGAGATCGTGCTCGAGGAGATCGCGATGTACGAGGACGATCCCCAGGACAAGGTCTTCGACGTGCTGGGCGGCGCGGTGTTCGGCGACCACGCCATCGGCCGGGCCGTCATCGGCCGCGCCGACGTGGTGGCCTCCACGAGCGCCGAGGGGCTCGCCGCGTTCCACCGCGGCCGCTACACGCCCTCCAACGTGGTGATCGCCGCCGCGGGATCCGTCGACCACGACGCGATCGTGGCGCTGGCCCGCGAGGCCGAGCGGGAGGGCACCGCGCCCGACAGCCCCGCGCCGGTGCTCGACGAGCCGGCGACGGTCGCGCCGCACCGCCGCTTCGTCACCAAGGAGACGGAGCAGTACCACCTGACGCTGGGGGCGCCCGGCATCACCCGCTTCGACGACCGGCGCTTCGCGCTGCGCGTCATGGACAACATCCTGGGCGGCACGTCGTCCTCACGCCTCTTCCAGACGGTGCGCGAGCGCGACGGGCTGGCCTACTCGGTCTACTCGTTCCAGTCGCTCTACGCGCGGACCGGCCAGATCGGGCTGTACCTCGGCACCCGCCCCGACAACGTGGTCAAGGCGATGTCGGTCGTCGCCGAGGAGCTGGGGCGCTTCCACGAGGACCCGGCCACCCCCGAGGAGCTCGCGCGCTCCAAGGAGAACGTCAAGGGCCGCATCGTCCTGGCGCTGGAGTCCACCACCGCCCGCATGAACCGCCTCGGCTCCTCGCTGCTCGGCGACGTCCCGCTGCTGACCGTCGACGAGCTCATCGAGCGGATCGACGCGGTCACCCTCGACGACGTCCGCGCGCTCGCCCAGGACCTGTTCGCGCCCGAGCGGCTGTCCGCCGCGGGCGTCGGGGCCGACGAGTCGCTCTTCCGCCGGTCGCTCGAGCCGATCAGCCCGGCGTTGGCCGCAGCGGCATGACCGCGAAAAGCTGCGGCCTGAGGCCTTGCTTTCCGTTGGAAGAGCTCGCCCTGGAGGCTCGCTCTTCCGGCGTAGGGTGCAGCCATGAGTGAACGCGACACCCTGCGGGTCGCCGTCGCCGGCGCCGACGGGCGTATGGGCCGCACCACGGTCAGTGCCGTGGAGGGCGCGGGCCCCGATCTGCAGCTCGTGGCCAAGGTCGACCCTGCGCTGGACGTCGCGCTCGCGGACGTCCTGGGCGACGTCGACGTCGTCATCGACTTCACCCGCCCCGACACCGCGCTGGACAACGCCCTGGCCTGCGTCGCCGCCGGGGTGCACTGCGTGATCGGCACCACCGGGTTCGAGCTGGACCCGCTGAAGGCCGTGCTCACCGAGCCCGCCGGCCCCGGCCGGGCCAACGTGTTCCTCGCCCCGAACTTCGCCATCGGCGCCGTCCTCATGATGCGGTTCGCCGCCCAGGCGGCCCTGCACATGCCCCGGGCGGAGATCATCGAGTTGCACCACGACCGCAAGCTCGACGCGCCGAGCGGCACCGCCGCCCGCACCGCCGAGCTGATGGCCGAGGGCGCGGGGGAGGTCCCGATCCATTCGGTCCGCCTGCCCGGCCTCGTCGCCCACCAGGAGGTCATCCTCGGCGGCCTCGGCGAGACGCTGACCATCCGCCACGACTCGATCGACCGCGTCGCCTTCATGCCCGGCGTCCTGCTGGCCACCCGCCGCGTCGCGGGGCTCCCCGACCGGCTCACGGTCGGGCTGGAACACCTCCTCTTCCCGGAGGAGTAGTGCTGCGCCCGGCGACCATCGCCGACGCCGCGACGCTCGCCGCCATCCACGGGCGCGCCGTCCTGCTCGCCTACGAGGACTTCGTTCCCTACGACGAGCTGACTCGATTTGACCAGGACGAGCTGACCGCGCACTGGGCCGCGGTGGCCGGGGGATCCATCGGCCACGAGGTCCTCGTCGCCGCGACCGGCGATGACGTGCCCCGCGGGTTCGTGGTGTCCGGCCCGTCCCGCGACGAGGACCGGCCGCGGGACGGCGAGGTCTCCACGCTGTACGTCGACCCGCCCGCGCAGGGCGCCGGCCTCGGCGGGCAGCTGCACGGGGCCGCCCTCGACGCGTTGCGCGACGGCGGCTTCACCGACGCCGTGGTGTGGGTCTACGAGGAGAACGGGCACGCCCGCGGCTTCTACGAGCGCCTGGGGTGGGAGCTGGACGCCGGCCCGCGGCTCTTTCCGGGCTGGAGCCGCCCCCAGGTCCGCTACCGGCGCTCGCTGGCCGCATGAGCATCCTCGTGGCCGTGACAGACCACGCCGCCGAGCGGTTCCGCCAGCGGGTGGGCAGCCGCACCGGCGCCCTGGACGTCAAGCGGGAGATCGTCGGCCGCGTCGTGCGGGCCTACGATGCCGGCCGGGTGAGCACCGACGCGCCCGCCGGGGCCACCGCCGCCCGCGGCTCCCTGTTCGTCGACGACCTCGTCGACCGCGGCGTCGTGTTCGTGTGCCGGCCGGGCGACTCCGCCAGCGAGCTGATCGTCATCACGCTGTGGGAGAAGCCGGACGCGGTCGGTGGCCCGCGCGTGCCGCGGCGCTTCACCGACGCGCTCAAGCGCGACGACGAGCGCCCGCGAGAGCCCTGAGCGCCGTCAGGGGGAGACCAGGCGCGCCAGGCGGGTGTGGCGGCGGTGGGACTCGCGCTTGCGCAGGGCCATGCCGATGGCGCGGGGCTGGCCGGCCAGCACGCACACCCGCTCGGCCCGGGTGATCGCCGTGTAGAGCAGGTTGCGGGTGAGCATGATCGCGTGGCCGGTGAACAGCGGCACCACCACGGCGGGCACCTGCGAGCCCTGCGACTTGTGCACCGACATCGCGTAGGCCAGCCGCAGCGTGTCGGCCGACGCCACGGGCAGGGTCAGCCGCCGGGCGTCGTCGGTGGCGAGCAGCACGATCTCCCGCTCGGGGTCGTGGTGGACGATCACGCCGCGCTCGCCGTTCATCAGCTCGTGCTCGTAGTCGTTGCGGCTCTGCACGACCCGGTCGCCGACGCGCAGCGGCGTGCCGGGCACCGCGGCGCCGTCCGGGTTGAGCACCGCCCGCAGGGTGGCGTTGAGCGCGTCGATCCCCAGCGGCCCCTTGTGCATCGGGGCGAGCACCTGCACGTCGGCGGTGGGATCCAGCCCGTAGTGCTCGGGGAGCCGGCGGGTGACGAGCGCGACGATCTCGTCGACCGTCTCCTGCGCCTGCTCGCGGCCGACCACGAAGAAGTCGCGCACGTCGTCGGGTCCCGCCACGGTCGGCGGGTACTCGCCGTCGTTGACCGCGTGCGCGGCGCGCACGATCATCGAGCGGGCGGCCTGGCGGAAGATCTCGGTCAGGCGCACCGCCGGCACGGCGCCGGAGGCCAGCAGGTCCTCCAGCACCCGGCCGGGGCCGACCGGCGCGAGCTGGTCGATGTCGCCGACGAGCAGGACGTGCGTGGATGGTCCGACGGCGCCCAGCAGCGCGTCGGCCAGCGGCGCGTCGAGCATGCTCGCCTCGTCGACGATGAGGACGTCCGCGCCGGGGATCGGCTCCTCGGCGTCGCGCACGAACCCCTCGCCGGGCACCCACTCCAGCAGCCGGTGGATGGTGGTGGCGTCGGCGCCGGTGGTCTCCGAGAGCCGCCGCGCCGCCTTGCCGGTCGGGGCGCACAGCCGCACCCGGCGGCCCTGAGCCTGCAGGAGGTCGACGAGCGCGCGCATCGTGGCGGTCTTGCCGGTGCCCGGACCGCCGGTGAGGATCGCCAGGCGGTGGGCGACGACCTGCATCACGCCGTCCCACTGGTCGTCGCTGGGGACGAACCGCCCGTCGACCGGTCGCTCGGGCTCCTCGGGGAGCAGGTCGATCGGCTCCGCATCGATGAGGGTGCGCACGCTGCGGGCCAGCCGCCGCTCGATCGCGTCCATCCGCGCATCGGCCACCAGCGGCGGCCCGTCGCCCTCGTCGTCGATCACCAGCTCGCCGCGGGCGGCCATCACGTCGACGCGGTCGCTCGCGTCAGCGCCCAGCAGGCGGTGCGCCCACGCCTCCAGCTCCGGGCGGGGCAGGACGCAGTGGCCGTCGCGCTCGGCCTCGTGCAGCGCGTGGCGCAGGCCGGCCTCCAGGCGCCCGTCGGAGTCCGGCGGGGTGCCCAGCGCCCGGGCCAGCGCGTCCGCCGTGGCGAACCCGATCCCGTCCAGCAGCGTGAGCGCGTACGGGTCGCTGCGCAGCTTCTCGATGGCGCCGGTGCCGAACGCCCGCTGCACGCGGCCGGCGACGCTCGCGGGAACGCCGTGCTCGTCGAGGAACAGCCGCAGCGCGCGCCCGGCCCGCTGCTGCTCCCAGGACTCCACCGCCGGGCCGATCCGCGCCGGGCCGATGCCCGGCACCTCGCGCAGCGCGGCCCGCGGGTCGCGGTCGATCACCGCCAGGACGTCGGTCCCGTGCTCGGCGAGGAGATGGGACGCGCCCTGCAGCCCCACGTGCTTGATGGCCCGCAGCGCGCCGAGCAAGGCGATCTCGCTGACCGCCTCGCGCAGCCGCACCCGGGTGACGTGCACCTGCTCGCCGTGGCGGGCGTGGCGGCGCACCTCGCCCCAGACCTCCGCCGTCTCGCCCTCGGTGAGGTGCCCGACCGGCCCGACGAGGACGTGGGACCCGCCGTCCTCGGCCACCACGTCGATCACGCCGAAGTCCCCGTCGGGCGCGCGCCAGCGCACGCCCATCACCTCGACGACGAGATGGGCGTTGCCCGGCGCGGTACCCTCGGGAACAACCGACACCACCGCGACGCTATCGGGGGCAGTAGATGGGTTTCATGGACAAGGCCAAGAAGATGGCCGAACAGGCCGCCGCACAGGGGAAGGTCCTCGCGGAACAGGCGCAGACGAAGATCGACGAAGTCCAGAACGACTTCAACCAGAAGCAGACCGCCGGCCAGGCCCAGGAGCCGGCCGTGGAGTACGACAAGCACGGCCGCCCGGTGGGCCAGCCCGACGCCCCCGCCGAGAGCGCCGCTCCCGTCCCGCCGGCCGCGCCCGCGCCGCCCGCCGAGGCCGCCGCCCCGCCGGCCCCGCCCTCCGAGAGCGCCGGGCCGTCCGGCGATCCGCTCGCGGCCCCGCCGGCCCCGCCCGCCGCGCCGCCCGCGCCGCCGTCGTCGTCCAGCGGCCTCACCTCCGGCGACCCGCTCGCCGGATAGCCCGCACCGGTCGCGCCCGCGCCGCGTCACCCGCGGCGCGTGGGCGCTGACCAGCCTGGGATACTGCGTCCCTATGTTGGATCTCGGCGCCATTCTCACCGCGATCGTCACGCCCTTCGACGCCCAGCAGCGCGTCGACGAGGCGGCGTTCGTCTCACTCATGCACCACCTCGCGGCCAACGGGTCCGACGGGTTCGTCGTGGCCGGAACCACCGGCGAGGCGGCCACGCTGGACGACGAGGAGCACCTCGCCCTCATCGACCTGGCCGTGCGTGAGCGTCCCGAGGGGATGTCGATCGTCGCCGGAGTCGGCTCCAACGACACCCGCCACGCGGTCCACCTCACGGAGCGGGCCTGCGCCCTGGGCGTCGACGCCCTGCTCTCGGTGAACCCGTACTACAACCGCCCGAGCCGGCGGGGGATTGTCGCGCACTACGAGAAGGTGACCGAGGCGGCCGACCGCCCGATCATCCTGTACAACATCCCCCAGCGCACGGGCTCGGACATGCCCAACGACCTGTTGGCCGAGCTCGCGCAGCTCGACCACGTCGAGGGCGTCAAGCAGGCCAACAACGACAACCTGGCGCTGGTCGACGGTCTGGACCTGTACGCCGGCAATGACGACGTCCTGGCCCGCACCCTCGACATGGGCGGTGCCGGCGGCATCCTCGTCGCCAGCCACGTCGTCGGCCCCGAGATGCGCCGCATGGTCGACGAGCCCGCGGCTCGCGCGGAGATCAACGCCGGCCTCGCCGGCATCTTCGAGGCGCTGGGCATCGGCCCGGCCGCCAGCACCACCAAGACTGCGCTGCACCTCCTCGGCCATCCGGTCGGGGATCCCCGTTTGCCCATCGTCCCCATGGACGAGGAAGAGACAACTGTGATCCACCAAGCACTCGAGCGCCACGGCCTCCTCACCGGATCCGAGGCAACCCGATGAGCGGCAAGCTCCGCGTCCTGCCGCTGGGCGGACTGGGGGAGATCGGCAAGAACATGACCGTCGTGGAGTACGACGGTCGCATCGTCGTCGTCGACGTCGGCCTGCGCTTCCCGACCCCCGAGCAGACGGGCATCGACCTCGTCCTGCCCGACTTCACCTACCTGCGTGAGCACGCCTCCAAGATCGAGGCGATCATCATCACCCACGGCCACGAGGACCACATCGGGGCCCTGCCCTTCGTGATGCGCGCCCTCGGCGCCGACAAGCCGCCCGTCTACGGCGGCGCATTGACGATGGCGATGGCCCGCTCCAAGCTGGACGAGCACAAGATCAAGGACGCCAAGCTCATCGACCTGCGCCCCGGCGACGAGGTCGACCTCGGCCCGTTCACCGCCGAGCTGGTCCACATGACCCACTCGATCCCGGACGCCAGCGCCGTCGCGCTGACGACGGACCTGGGCACCATGCTCATCACCGGCGACTACAAGTTCGACCAGACCCCGGTCGACGGCGTCCCCGCCGACGTCTCGCGCCTGGCCGAGCTGGGCCGCGACGGACTGCTGCTGCTGTGCGGCGACTCCACCAACGCCGACCGCCCCGGCTTCTCGCCCAGCGAGTCGATCGTCGGGCCGCACCTGGAGCGCGTGTTCGCCGAGTGCGACGGCCGCATCGTCGTCACCTGCTTCGCCTCCAACATCCACCGGGTCCAGCAGGTCGTGGACGCCGCCACCGCGCTGGGCCGCAAGGTCGCGCTGGTGGGCAGGTCGATGAAGAAGAACGTCAACATCGGCAAGACGCTGGGCCACATCGACATCCCGGACGGCGCCCTCGTGCAGCCGCGCGAGCTGTCGAACTTCCCGGACGACAAGCTGGTCATCGTCTCCACCGGCTCCCAGGGGGAGCCGCTCAGCGCCCTGCGCCGCATGGCCCACAAGGACCATCCGCAGATCGAGCTGAAGAAGGGCGACACCGTCGTCTTCTCCGCCACCTCGATCCCCGGCAACGAGCGCGCGGTCAACGAGACCGTCGACCGGCTGTACCAGATCGGGTGCGACGTGATCACCACCCAGGACGCGCCGATCCACGCCTCCGGCCACGGCTACGCGGAGGAGATCAAGCTCATGCTGAACCTCACGAAGCCGAAGTACGTGATGCCGTTCCACGGCGACCACAAGCGGATCCTGCTGCACAGCCGCCTGGCGCAGTCGCTCGGCCACGACGAGCAGGACATCTTCAAGGGCGAGAACGGCCGGCCGCTGGAGATCACGGCCAAGGGCGCCCGCTGGGGCGAGCCCGAGCAGGCCGGGCTCATCTTCGTCGACGGCATGGACATCGGCGACGTCACCGACGTCGCCCTGCGCGACCGCCGCATGCTCTCGGCCGACGGCATCTTCGTCGTCGTGGCGACGATCAGCGAGCAGAGCGGCCTGCCCGTCGCGGACACCGAGGTCATCTTCCGCGGCGTGCCGTTCAAGGAGGAGAACGAGGACCGGCTGATCCAGCAGATCAGCGACCAGGTCGACGTCTCCCTCGAGCGCGCCGCCGGCGAGGAGATCCGCGAGATCGACCTGCTCCAGGACGTCCTGCACGACGACCTGGCGAAGTTCCTCTACGACCGCCTGCGCCGCCGTCCCATGGTGCTGCCGGTCGTCGTCGAGGTCTAGGACCCCACCGGGGCCCGCCGGCTCAGGCCGGCGGGGTGCCCGACCCGGTGCGGGCCACCGGGTCGTCCAGCAGGCTCACCGGGCCCGGCGCCCGCGGGAGCCGCACGACGAAGCGGGCGCCCGGGTTCGCGTCCTCCACCGTGACCGTCCCGTCGTGGGTGAGTGCGACGGCGCGCACGATGGACAGGCCCAGGCCGAAGGAGCCGCCGCGGTCGCCGTCGCCACGCACGAAGCGCTCGAAGATCTTGTCGCGCAGCTCGTCGGGGATGCCGGGCCCGTCGTCCTCCACGGTCAGCACGACGTCGTCGCCGTCGGTGCCCACGCTGGCGTGCACCGAGGTGCCGGCCGGCGTGTGGCGCATCGCGTTCTCCATCAGGTTGAGGATCAGGCGGTGCAGGTCGTCGCGCGAGCCGTTGACGAGCACGTGGCCGGGCGCGTCGAAGCTCAGGCGGTGCTCGCCCGCCACCGGCTCCAGCTCGGCGGCCGCCTCGATGAGGACCTGACTGACGTCCGTCGGGGTGTGGGGCTGCTCGCGGCGGGCGTCGGCCCGGGCCAGGAGCAGCAGGTCCTGCACGAGCCGGCGCATCCGGCGGGAGGAGCGCAGCGCCGACTGGGCCGCCTCGCCCTGGTCGCCCTCCAGCACGTCGGCGAGCAGCTCGAGGTTGACGAGCACGCTGGTGAGCGGGGTGCGCAGCTCGTGGGAGGCATCCGCGACGAACTGCCGCTGACGGGCCAGGGCGGCCTCCGTCTCCTCCCGGGAGGACTCCAGGCCCTGGAGCATGTCGTCGAGCGTGCGGGCCAGCTCGGCGATCTCGTCGTCGGCGGCCGGCTGGGGGATGCGGCGGCTGGGGTCGCGTGTGAGGGCGATCTCCTGGGCCGTGCGGGTGAGCTGGTCGATCGGCCGCATCGCGCGGCGGGCCAGCCACGCCCCGGCCAGGAGGGCGACGAGGGAGCCGCCCAGCACGCCGATGGCCAGGAAGGTGCGCACCCGCGAGACCGTCGCGTCGATGTCGGAGATCTTGCGGGCGTACTGCAGGACGGCGAACGCGCCGCCGCTGCCCTCGATGGGGATGAGGCGCTGCACGACCCGGTAGCCGTCGGTCTCGAAGGGGGAGGTGTCCGGCCCGATCCGCAGCGTCGGGGCGTTCTTCGTCTTGCTGATGTTGCGCCCGTCGCGCAGGCTGATGCGGATCACGGCGTGCTCGGCGGCGGCGTAGTCGTCGAGGATCTTGGGGGCCGGTGCGTCGATCGTCTGGTGGAACGGGTCGGCGGTGACGTTGACGCGGGGCTGCAGCTCGTCGACGGCGGTGACGAGCTGGCCGTTGAAGTCGGAGCGGATCCGGCTCGTGGTCAGCTCGCCGACCACGATCGCGAACACCGAGAGGATGAAGAGCGTCAGCGCGGCGCTGATGAGCGCCAGCCGCCAGCGGATGGGCAACCCGCGACGGGGACGGGACCCCTCAGGCGCGGAGGACATACCCGGCGCCGCGGATCGTGTGGAGCAGGCGGGGCTCGCCGTCGGCCTCGAGCTTGCGCCGCAGGTTGGAGACGAACACCTCGATGGTGTTGGTCGTGGCGAAGGGGTCGTAGCCCCACACCTCCTCCAGCAGGCGCTGGCGCGGCACGACGATGCGCTCGTTGCGCATCAGGTACTCCAGCAGCTCGAACTCGCGCTGGGTGAGCTCCACGGACCGCTCGCCCCGGCTCACCTCGTGGGTGTCCGGGTTGAGCATCAGGTCGCCGACCACGACAGAGGCGGCGCCGCGCGGGGGCCGGCGGCGCAGGAGCGCCCGCAGCCGCGCCAGCAGCTCCTGGCGCTCGAAGGGCTTGACGAGATAGTCGTCGGCGCCCGAGTCCAGGCCCTCCACGCGAGATTCCAGCGCGTCACGGGCCGTCAGCATGAGGATCGGCGTGTCGTCCTCGGCGCGCAGGCGCCGCGCGACCTCCAGGCCGTCGATCTTGGGCAGGCCGAGGTCCAGGACGACGAGGTCGGGAACGAAGGCCACAGCGTGTTCCAGGGCGGCTTCGCCGTCGGGGGCCAGGCGCACCTCGTAGCCCTCCATCCGCAGGGAGCGGGCGAGCGCCTGGGCGATCTCGTCGTCGTCCTCGACGACGAGCACCCGCGGGGGTCGGTCGTTCATGACCGCGATGCTAGTCAACCCGCATGAGGGACACGTAAATGGCCGCCGGCCGTCCGCCCCGGCAGGGGTATCCGGGTGGGCGTCGAAGAGCGCGAACGACCCATATGGCGACGACACGATCCAAGAAGCCGGCGGCCAAGCGGCCCGCCACGACCGGGGCATCCCCGCGCAAGCGCCCGCCGGCCTCGTCCGGCGCGGCCCGTGGCGCGCGCGGCAAGGCTCCCGCCCGCGCCAAGGCGCCGGCCCGCGGCGCCCGCGCCCGGCGTGGGGGAGGGTGGCGCACCCGCTTCCCCGTCCTGGAACAGCACCAGTGGGACGTCGTCGGGCTCGCCCTGATCGCCCTGGGCATCCTCCTCGTCTTCCCGCTGTGGCTCGGCGGCAGCGGCGGCGTCGCCGGCCAGAAGCTCGACGAGGGCCTGCACTGGCTCGTCGGCGTCGCCGCGGTGCTGGCCCCGGTCGCCCTCATGCTCGCGGGCCTGCTGCTCATCCTGCGCCCGATGCTGCCCGCCGTGCGCCCCTTCCGCACCGGTGCGCTGCTCGTGGCGGCCGCGGTGTGCCTGGCGCTCGCCGCCGGCACGCTCGGGCTCCTCAGCGACGTCGCCCGGCCGCACGCGTTCGCTCCGCACGCCGTCTTCGCGCAGCGCGGCGGCGTCATCGGCGAGTCGCTCTACTGGGGCAGCTCGCAGCTCTTCTCCACCGTCGGCGCGCACATCATCGCCCTCTTCCTCTTCGTCGCGGGCGTCCTGCTCCTCACCGGCGCCTCGCTGGCCGGTGTCCTGCGCAGCGCCGGGACCAACGTGGCCGGCACCACCCGGGTGCTCATGCGCGACGACCGCCGCCGGGATCGCGACGACGCGCCCGCCGCCCCCGCCGCCCCGCGGGACGACGCTCCGGCCGTGGTGGCGATCGACGCGCGGCCCGCCTGGGACGACGAGCAGGAGACCACCGACTTCGCGCCCCCTGAGACCGACGAGGACGAC
>WBZU01001177.1_pt1 | contig 20301 bp, 17 predicted proteins | sample 5204311 | NCBI WGS metagenome assembly WBZU01 (sample SAMN12344359, study PRJNA552823) | activated sludge metagenome | biome: Activated sludge suspended growth; feature: Nitrification reactor; material: Wastewater; isolation source: activated sludge from nitrification reactor of wastewater... | reverse complement strand
ATAAAAAATTCCAATTTCACAAATCCTCAACCCCAACCCCATCCCCAAAAAAAATAATAACTTGCTCTCACTTTAAAAAATAGTTGAGCAAGTATGCAAATTGCGCTTAGTGGTTCGAGTGGTCATTTGGGGGCTGTGGTGCTGCAGCTGCTGTTGGATAATGGCTTTGCGGTGAATGTGCTGCAACATCAAACTAAAATTTCATACCCTCACAAAGCACTTACAGTTTTTACCGGCGATTTAAACAATGCAGCATCTTTGCTCAATTTTACTTCCAACTGCGATGTGGTGATACATTGTGCGGCAAAAATTTCTATTAACAGTAATAGCGATTCAACGGTTTATGAAACCAATGTAAAGGGTACACAAAATTTAGTAATAGCTGCTCAACAAAGCAAGGTAAAACGGTTTATTTATTTGAGTTCTATACATGCCTATCAACAAATTCCTGCGCATGTACTGCTCAACGAAAACTCGCCTTATTGCGACAATTCGGCTCCGCAATACGATAAATCAAAACGCGATGCTCAGCAATTTGTACTCGCACAAAACTCCCCCAATTTTGAAACCTTGGTGCTAAATCCAACTGCTATTGTTGGTCCGCCCGATTTTGTTCCATCATTAATGGGCAAGGCTATACTCGATTTGCTGCATAATAAAGTACCCATGTTGGTGCAAGGTGGTTTCGATTTTTGCGATGTACGCGATGTTGCACAAGCTGTGGTGGCGGCAATTTCAAAAGCTAAGGCAGGAAACAGTTATTTGCTATCGGGTAAATGGTATGCTTTAAGTGATATGTATAGTTTACTTTGCAAGCACGGAAACATTACAAATAAATTGGCGGTTGTTCCCATTCAACTTGCTTATGTGGGATTGCCTTTTATAACTGTATTTGCAAAGCTAACTAAACAACAAGCCTTATATACCAAGGAGTCGCTCGATACTTTAAAAAATGGGAATAGAAATATTAGCTGTGCAAAAGCGCAAAACGAACTGGGCTATAAGTGTCGCGATTTTGAGCAAACACTTATCGATACTTTGGTTTGGATGAAGGAGCAAAATTTAGTTTGATTAACCGCAGTTAAAACTAAACTTTAGATGATTAAAAAATGAGATTTTTATGGATGAAGTATTAAGGGTATTTATTTTAATTATTTTCACCAGTTGGAAATATTTTTTTAATTAATTAATCCAAAATAGTTTAGTAAGCTATTTCAAATCCGTTGTCTCTATTGTAATTCCTTTCTTTTTGCTTGATCAAAAAGAAACAACCTGTCTGCCATTTCACAAGCCAAAGCAACGGTAGGCAGGAAAATCAAGGCTTATGATAAATTGACTAAAATTTAAATTAATTTTTTCTACGCAACCCAAGCGCTCGATTATATGCTGTCGGTTATTGCTACTTTCTCACTCGCTCGAGGATTGCTTACACTGGCCAGCGCATAAAAATGAATTTAAATTTCTTAACGTCAATTTCTCATAGGCCGATCCGTTAAGTATAATTTTCGACTAAAAGCTTTTTATTGATCCTGATTTTATAAAGGTAAATTCAACTAAATTTGAATCAAATGCAACTAAAAATTAGAGAAAAAAAGGTTTTAGACTACAAGGACCACGAAGAAAAACACAAAGTGCACCAAATGGAATAATTAAATTATCTCTTTTGTCCTTTGTGCAAACTTTGTGCGCTTGGTGGGTAAACTTTAATTATTAAATAATAGAAAACACGATTAATTTCGACTTGTACAACTTAATTGCTATTGTTGTATTATTGCGAATAGGCAGAAAATTATTTTTAAAAACGAACTATGCTTTACAGTACTTATGAGCAATTAATTTTAGCCTGGATGGCTGTTGGTGTTGTTACCTTTTTTATTTTATTAAAAGTAACAGCGCCTTATGGAAGGCACAGCAGCAGCGGCTGGGGACCAATGATAAGCAACCGCCTAGGATGGATACTGATGGAAGTTCCGGTGATGCTTTGCTTGTTATATTTTATGCGTGAAGCGTTTGTTCCTATATCAAATTACGCATTGTTGTTGCTAGCTTTATTTTTCTTTCATTACCTAAACCGCACTTTTATTTTTCCATTAAGAATAAAAACGAAAGGCAAAAAAATGCCGCTGCTCATTGTGGTTTCAGCCATTTTATTCAATGTGGTAAATGGTTCTTCCTTGGGTTATTATTTTGCAAATTTTGCCAGCTATACAAGCGCAGATTTTAAAAGCATGCATTTTATTTTTGGCGCACTACTATTTTGTGCAGGCATGTGCATTAATTGGATATACGATACGCGTTTGATTAATATGAGAAAGGAGAGTAGTCAACAGTATGTAATTCCGCAGGGTGCTTTATTTAATGTGATTAGTTGTCCTAATTTATTTGGTGAAATAGTTGAATGGAGCGGATTTGCATTGATGTGTTGGAATTTGCCGGCCCTGTCATTTTTAGTTTGGACCTTAGCGAATTTAGTACCCAGGGCAATTTCGCATCACCGCTGGTACCTACAAAAATTTGAAGACTATCCCAAAGAGCGTAAAGCGGTAATCCCTTATATAATATGATACTGCAAGCTTGATGCACGAATTTTGAATTTAGAAGTTTAAAATCGCTTGTAAGAATTATAGAGTATTTCTTTACTTTGCAAGTAGATAAAAACAAATGGAACATGAGAAAGAAAATAGTAGCTGGAAATTGGAAAATGAATTTAACCTTGTCGGAAGCCACTGCTTTAGCAACTGCGCTAAAATTGGAGTTGCAAGCGGCTTTGCCTGAGGCTGTTCAGTTGATTGTTTGTCCTCCATTTCCATACATACATGCTATTAACAATGCCTTGAGCGATTGTGAAGAGCTGGCACTGGGTGCACAAAATTGTGCGGAGGAAGATGCGGGTGCTTATACCGGAGAAGTATCGGCAAAAATGATTGCGAGTGTTGGTGCCAATTATGTAATAATTGGGCATTCAGAGCGACGTGCGTTGTATTTTGAATCGGATGCGGCTTTGGTGAAAAAAGTAAATCGTGCTTTGGCAGCTAATTTAACTCCGCTTTTTTGTTGCGGCGAAACATTGGCGCAGCGGGAGGCAGGCGAGCATTTTAAAGTAATTGAAGGGCAACTAAGCAATGGCTTATTTCAGTTAAGTAAAGAAGATTTTTCGAAAGTGGTTATAGCCTACGAACCTGTGTGGGCAATTGGCACCGGTGTAACAGCAAGCGCTGAACAGGCACAAGAAATACATGCTTTTATTCGTAAAACCTTGGAAGCGAAATACGGAAACGATGCTGCTCAAAATTGTACTATACTGTATGGTGGAAGTTGCAATGCAAGTAATGCTGCCGAATTGTTTAGTAAACCGGATGTGGATGGTGGACTTATTGGAGGTGCATCTTTAAAGGCAAAGGATTTCATCAGCATTGCTAATTCGTTTTAATTTTTTACAATTTCCTTCTTGAACTTTGTGCTTTACTTAGTGTGCTTAGTGGTTCAGTTTTTTATTATAATCTTTGGCAGTTGTGTTTGTCCGTAACTTGTTGAAAAATTGGCTAAAAATGAGTTGAGATTTCTTTTATATTTGAGCGGCAGAGCAGGCCAAATCAAGTATGGAATATATAGAAGTAAATTTTAAAATAACACCGCTTCATCCTTACGATGAATTAATAACAGTTGATTTAGCTGCATTAGGCTACGAAAGTTTTATTTCAACTCCTACAGGACTGCAAAGTTATATTCCTCATTCAAATTACGCTGCCGATAAACTGGCTGCTTTGGTACAACAATACAACGATACCGAGTGCAGTGTGAGCTATGAAGCGAAGGTAATTCCTTCTCAAAACTGGAACGCAAGCTGGGAAAGCAATTTCGAAGCTATTGATGTAGATGGGAAATGCGCGGTGAGAGCCCCTTTCCACACTAAAAATCCTGCCCATCAATACGACATTGTTATTGAACCTAAAATGTCCTTTGGTACCGGACATCACGAAACCACCTACCTGATGTTGCACAGTTTGTTGGGCATGGACCTAAGCAACAAAACCATGCTGGATATGGGATGCGGCACTTCGGTGCTAGCTATTTTGGCTGCTCTAAAAAATGCTAAATCGGTTACAGCCATTGATAATGATGCCTGGAGTTATGAGAATTCACTGGAGAATTGTAAACTGAATAATTGCTTGGCTATCGAAGTAAAGCTGGGAGATGTTGCACTGATACAGGATAAAATGTTCAATTTAATTTTGGCCAATATCAACCGCAATATTTTGCTTGCCGATATGAAACACTATGTTGCATCGCTCCAAAAAGAAGGAGAATTGCTCATTTCCGGATTTTTTGAAGTTGATGCTCCTGCATTAATTGAGGAAGCAGAAAAGCTTCAATTGCAACTAAAAAATAAATTGGTAAAAAATAATTGGTGCTTGCTTCATTTTCAAAAATAGTATAATGAAAAAACAAAATAAATTAGTCCTTCTCCTGCTTAGCTTTTTGCTATTGGCGGGAACTTCATTTTCTCAAACTTTGGTTAAGAAGGTTTTTCCGGATGATCCTACCGAGTTCTTAAAAAAAGTAACCGAGCAAATGGAGGAGCAAGACAAGAAGGCCACCCGCGAATTTATGGAGCAATTTGAATTGGCCTGGACCGGAAATAAATTCAACAGCAGTCAACAATCTATTATTATCAGCACCTGCAATTTAATGTTTGCAAAGCGTTTGAAGTATTTTCCCGATTTCAGAAATTACCTGTCCTCGGCGATGAATTTTGTGAATTCCGGTCAAAGCGATAAAAGTTTTACTGCCTGGCAATTGAGTATCGATAAAATACTGGGTAAAAGCGCCACCAAATTCAGCGACTTTATTGAAATGAGCGATAATTTATTTTCGACCAATACCATTTTCAAAAATTCAACGCTAGAGTGGAAAGCAAGTGGCAACAATTATACATTTGAATTTGATTCGGTTCCGAAAGTTGTATTTGGTGAAACTGATTTGCGCTGCATCATCAAGGAAGATAGCTCGTTGATAATGCATACCACAGGTACTTACTATCCTAGCACACAGCGATGGGTAGGTAAGGGAGGACTTGTAAACTGGAAGCGTGCAGGAGTGCCTGCCGAACAAGCTTACGCCGATTTAAAGAGGTATGCTATAAATTTTAAATCCTCGCAATACAAAGCCGATTCGGTATTGTACCACAACAGCATGTATTTTCAAAAACCCTTGTTGGGCGTTTTGCAGGATAAAGTTTTTGTAAACATGAACGAGGAACGTGCAGTTTATCCTCAATTCGACTCTTACGATAAGCGCTTGGTTATTTCGGGCATTTTTGCCAATGTTGATTACGATGGAGGATTTTCGGTTAAAGGTTCTAAAATAATTGGTGCCGGCGATAGAGACAATCCGGCGTATTTGAATTTTTACCGCAACAAAAAGTTATTCATGAAGTCGGCTTCCTTGCAATATATTTTGAAACCGGAGCGACTTACTTCCGATAAAGCCGAAGTTACTTTTTATTACGAAGGCGATTCAATTTATCATCCCGGCTTGCAGTTAAAGTTCAATTTTAAAGATAAGGAAGTGGTGTTAATTCGCGATCAGCAAGGAACTGCGCGTACTCCCTATTTTGATAGCTTTCATAAACTCGACATGTATTTTGAAGCGCTCTATTGGAAAATGGACGATCCAAAAATTGAATTGAAAAATATTAAAGGAAGTGCGCAAAGTAATGCCTTATTTGAATCGTCCGCTTTTTTTAGAGCAGCGCGTTTCGAAAAATTGCAAGGTATGGACGATGTAAATCCTTTGTATCGTATTCGCCAATTTGTGATGAAGCAAAATGCTGGCGGAAAAGAATTTGATCCGGTGAGCTTATCGCGTTTCATGCAATTGTCGCCCGATCAGGTAAAACCCATGTTGATGATTTTAGCCAATGGAGGTTTCTTAACCTACAATGTTGATTTGGATAAGGTAGTAGTGAAAGATCGTTTGTTCGATTATATCCGCAACAGCGAAAAGAAAAGAGATTACGATGTGATACAATTTAACTCAACCGTAGGAGGAAACGAAACCAATGCGAGTATTAATTTGTTGAATTTCGATTTGCGTATTGATGGGGTGGAGCGCATTTTCTTAAGTGATTCACAAAACGTAAATATTTTTCCCAAAGACCAAACGGTGTTGATTCATAAAAATCGCGATTTCGATTTTGCGGGAGTTGTAAATGCAGGACGTTTTCAATTTTTTGGAAAGGAATTTAATTTTGATTATACGCTTTTTAAAATTAATCTTACCAATGTGGATTCCTTGCGAATAAAGGTACTTGCGAAAGAAGTAAACGAATACAACGAGCGCAAATTGGTAAACTGCCGTACAGTAATTGAAAATGTAAATGGCGATTTGTTGATCGATCGTCCTACCAATAAATCAGGTACCATTGATTATCCCGATTATCCGATTTTTAATAGTAAGAAAGAATCTTTTGCTTACTATTCAAGAAGTGGAATTCAAAAAGGTGTTTACAAGCGCGATAAGTTTTACTTTAAACTCACTCCGTTTACCATCGATAGCTTAGATAATTTTACGAATGAAGCGCTTGCCTTTAATGGTACACTTTCGTCGGGCGGAATTTTTCCTGATTTTGAAGAAACACTTCGCTTACAAGAAGATTATTCGCTTGGATTTAAACGCGAAACTCCGGCCGGTGGCTACCCAATGTATGGCGACAAAGGAACTTACAATGCTACCATCAAACTCAGTAATCGCGGACTACGTGGTGATGGTACCTTAGATTATGTAACTTCTGTAACCAAGAGTAAAGATTTTATTTTCTTTCCCGATTCAATGAATGCCATTGCCGAAAGTTTTGTCAATAAGGAGCAAGATGGTGCACTTGAGTTTCCTCCTGTGAAAGGCGATAGTGTGTATGCGCACTGGATGCCTTACAAAGATTACATGGAAGATAATGGGATACGCAAGCCCATGGATTTTTATAACGGACAGGCCGAATTATTTGGTAAGTCGAAATTAAGTCCAGGAGGAATGACCGGTAATGGAAGAATGGACTTTTCAAAAGCCTCTTTGTTTTCGAGTAACATGAAGTACGGAAAAATCACCTTTGATGCCGACACTTCCGATTTTCAGCTCAATGCAGCAGAGTTAAGTGCATTGGCATTCAGCACTAAAAACGTGAATGCGCATGTTGATTTTGCAAAGCGTCAGGGTGTATTTAAGAGCAATGGAGAAGGCTCCTTTGTGAATTTCCCGGTGAACCAATACATCTGTTTCATGGATAAGTTTACCTGGTTCATGGATCAAAAAGCGATTGAATTATCGGCCAGTACTAAAGCCAAAACTTCTACCAATAACAATACAGCCGAAGAAGGAGAAGACGGTGCTTTAAATTTGGAAGGTTCGGAGTTTATTTCCGTTCATCCCGATCAGGATTCCTTGCGCTTCTTTTCGCCACGCGCAAGGTACGATTTGAAGAGTTATGTAATTAGTTGTAAAGATGTAAAGTACCTGAATGTGGCCGATGCGCGTATTTTTCCGGATAGTGGAAAGGTGGTAATTCAGCGTAAAGCCAAAATGGAAACTTTAACGAATGCACGTATTTTAGCAAATCTTGTTACCAAGTATCACAACATTTACAATGTGTCGGTGAATATTTTTGCACGTAAAAAATACGCAGGCTCCGGCGATTACGATTATGTGAATGAAGTGAAAGAAAAGCAAAAAATTCATTTCACCAATATCTCCACCGATACTACTTTTCAAACATACGCAACCGGCGATATTAGTGAGGAGTCGAATTTTAGTTTAAGTCCATATTTCGATTACCGTGGTAAAGCAAAATTGTTTGCCAACCAACAGTACCTCACCTTTGACGGTTCCTTCCTTATTAAACATGAGTGCAAAGGAATTAGTAAGAGCTGGTTGAGTTTTAGTGGAGAAATAAATCCGGAAGAAATTTACATTCCTATTTCAAAAGAAATGAAGGATAACAGCAACGATAAACTAATAGCCGGTATTACCTACACTGCCGATTCGGCCCATTGTTATCCGGCTTTTTTAAGCAAGCGAGTAACCTTTAGCGATCAGGTAATTGCCGGTGCCGATGGTTTTTTATTTTATGATAAAGTGACGCGTGAGTACAAAATTTCGAACAAGGATAAAATCAAAGAAATTAATTTCCCGGGCAATTATGTGAGCTTAAATACTTCAACCTGTAAACTATATGCCGAAGGAAAGATAGAAATGACCAATGGTTTAGGCCAAGTGAAATTTAACGTGTATGGAAATGGTATCGACGATGTGCAAAATGATTCGGTGAATTTTGATGTGGTGATTACACTTGATTTTTTCTTTGCAGAAGATGCCTTAAAAAATATGGGTAATCGCTTTGAAACATCCAGTGCGCCTTTTGCCACTTTGAGCCGACCAACTTACGAGAAAGCATTGCGCGAAATGATTGGAAAAACAGAAGCCGATAAATTAATCTCACAAGTAAACCTCTATGGTACTTTTAAAAAGTTTCCGGATGCATTGGAACATTCTATTATTTTAACAGATGTAAAAATGAAATGGAATTCAATCAGCAAATCATTTGTGTCGGAAGGGCCAATTGGGGTTGGAAGTGTATTTAAAAATCAAATTAATAAATTTATGGGCGGTAAAGTTGAACTGGCTAAGAAGAGAGCGGGCGATGTGTTAACAGTTTACCTCGAAATTGATGGGGCTAATTGGTACTTCTTTAATTATCAAACCAGCTTGATGCAAGCCGTTTCAACGGATGAAAAGTTTAATACCATTATTAAAGACATGAAATCCGACAAGCGAAAAATGGATGTAGAAAAAGGACAAACACAATATTCGTATAACCTTTCAACGGCAGCAAAAAAGACTGCCTTTTTGAAAAAACTAGAGATGGAACAAAAGTAAGGTATGATTACACCCGAAAACATTTTGTATTTGCTTATTGCCTACTTGATGGGATCCATACCAACTTCGGTGTGGATTGGGCAATATTTTTACAACATTGATGTGCGCGAATTTGGAAGCGGAAATTCAGGAGCAACCAATACCTTTCGAGTATTGGGCTACAAGGCTGGTATTCCGGTGTTGATTATAGATGTATTAAAGGGTTGGACTTCTGTGAAGCTGGCAGACATTATCAGCGGTTTTCCTGCAGGCTCAGAGCAGTTGGTGAACCTCGAATTGGTGTTTGCAGTTGCAGCTTTAATGGGGCATGTGTTTCCGGTGTATGTTGGATTTAGAGGAGGGAAGGGTGTTGCCACCTTATTAGGAATTGTGCTGGCATTGAATACCACCGCAGCATTAATTTCACTAGGAGTTTTTATAGTGGTATTTACAGCCACCAAGTACGTTTCGCTGAGTTCAATCATTGCCTCTTTTGCTTTTCCCAATGTGGTTATTTTTGCAATGGATTCGCGCGTTCCAAGCATGGTAATATTTAGTATGTTTATTACCGTAATAGTTTTGGTAACGCATCAAAAAAATATTGAACGCTTGCTGAATAAAAAGGAATCGAAAATTACTTTTCGGAAAAAAAAGCCTGAAACCGTTGAAGAAGTTTAAACGAACCAATACAGCAATAGACGTTTAATTTTCCTGTTATCCTGCCACATTATACTCCCGCAAAGCTGCATTTAGCGAGGTTTTTAAATCGGTACTTTCTTTTCGCTTTCCAATAATTAAGGCACAAGGTACTTGATACGTCCCTGAAGGAAATTCTTTGGAATAAGAGCCCGGAATTACCACCGAACGTGCCGGCACGCGACCTTTGTGTTCAACAGGAGTACTGCCCGTAACATCAATAATTTTAGTACTCATGGTGAGCACAACATTGGCGCCTAAAACAGCTTCTTTTTCAACGTGCACGCCTTCAACAACTATACAACGTGAACCAATAAAACAACCGTCTTCAATTATTACAGGTGCTGCTTGTACCGGCTCAAGCACACCACCAATACCAACACCTCCACTCAAATGTACATCCTTCCCAATTTGGGCGCACGAACCAACCGTAGCCCAAGTATCAACCATGGTACCGCTATCTACATAAGCACCAATATTAACGTAGCTTGGCATCATAATTACCCCACTTGCTAAATGTGCTCCATAACGCGCAACCGCAGGAGGAACCACACGAACACCGGCTTGCTGGTAATTGGTTTTTAGTTTCATTTTATCGTGAAATTCAAAAATGCCCAATTCAATGGTCTCCATTTTTTGAATAGGAAAATAAAGTATGACCGCCTTTTTAATCCATTCATTTACTGTCCAACCCTCACTGTTTGGCTCAGCAACGCGCAATTTTCCTTTATCGAGCAAATCAATCACTTCGCGAATGCATTGTTGGGTTTCCTTTTCCTTTAGTAATTCACGGTTGTTCCAGGCTGCTTCTATTAGTTTTTGCATGAGAAATAATTTTGAGGCACAAAGTTAATTTTTATGCTTAACCGGTAGTGCATTGCTATAGATTTTTATTACCAATTAAGTGGAAGTATTGTGTTTGCGATAATATACTGCAATAGTGTCCTTCGTGTTTTCCTTTGTGTGCTTCATGGTTAAGAAAATGTTGAACCACAAAGGACACAAAGGATTACACAAAGTTCACAATGTTTTATTCTTCAAAAAAGTAGTGTCCTTCGTGTTTTTCTTTTTGTGCTTCGTGGCTAAGTATGGCGAACCACATTAGATACAAGATTTACATAATAATTAAACTAGGGGCATAGAGTTAAAATGCGGTAATTCGCAATGTGATTTGAATTTTTTCGTTACTTTTGAAATATCAATATATATCCCATGCTCGTTGAACGAACTGCCAATAACCAAATAACAATAACTGTCTCTTCTTCAGTAGACAGCTTTGGCCTGCAAAGGGTAATCGATTACTTGAATTATCTTGAAACAACTTCCAAAAGCAAAGCAAAACAAGCTGACATTGACAAATTGGCAAATGAAGTGAATGCTACTTGGTGGACTAAAAACCGCAAAAGATTTATCAAGTGAAGCTTATCATTGATGCGAATATTGTATTCAGTGGTATTCTAAATTCAAATGGGAAAATTGGTGACCTATTAATAAACTCTAAAAGTAAGTTTGACTTTATTGCACCAGATTTTTTACGCAGTGAAATTTACAAACATCATTCTAAGCTTTGTAAAATTTCAAAAATGAAATTAGAACAAGTACGTCAAGCTGAATTCCTTATTTGTAAAGAAATTCACTTTATTTCATCTGAACAGATAAAAAGGTCACATTGGCTTGCTGCGGATAAACTCGTTGCAGATATTGATCCCAACGATACCCACTATGTAGCTTATGCAAAGCATTTTAGATGTAAAATTTGGAGTGGGGACAAAGAACTTATCAAAGGACTTTCAAAAAAGGGATTTACTAATTTTATTTCGACTGATGAACTATTTAAAATGAGGTAACATTGTAGTGATTTTTTTTAATTAAGATTGAACTTTTCACACACCAATAGCGACTATTCAACGTACTAAAGATGAATCATTAATAAAGCTAGCCTTTTAATTAGTACTTCCAACAATTATAAGAAAGGGTTTGGTGAAGATTTAATTTGCATAAAATTGCTTACTAACTTATGGATATAATTTTTGAAATGAATTTTTATGCCACATATCAAAGACAATGTTCCATCAATCAAAAAAAGTATCTTTGCACTTCAACAAAAAAGCAAATTTAAATGTCGCGTATTTTGGCAATTGATTATGGAGGAAAGCGGGTTGGTCTTGCTGTTACCGATACTTTGCAAATGATTGCCAATGGATTGGATACAATTAGTACTGCAGAAATATTTACCTTTTTAAAAAACTATGTAGCCAAAGAAAAGGTGGTTTGCATTGTGGTAGGAGAGCCTAAACGACTAAATAATAAGGCAACCCACTCCACCGAAATGACTGAGAAATTTGTAGAAGAATTGAAAAAAAAATTTCCTGCTATTACTATCGAACGCATGGATGAGCGCTATACTTCAAAAATGGCTTTTCAGGCGATGATAGATGGAGGACTTAAAAAGAAGGACCGTCAAAACAAAGAAACCGTTGATAAAGTGAGTGCCACGTTAATACTGCAATCGTATTTACAACAAGTAAATTTTATAAAACACAACACGCATTGAATGATACTACCCATTGTAGCCTACGGTGATCCCGTATTAAAAAAAGTAGCGAAAGAGATTGATAAAGATTATCCTGATTTGCAGGCCTTAATCGACAATATGTTTGATACCATGGACAATGCGCATGGCGTTGGTTTGGCGGCTCCACAAATAGGTAAATCGATACGTTTATTTATTGTGGATGCTTCCCCATTTGAAGATAAAGAGCCTGAACTAGCTGATTTTGTTCAAGTTTTTATTAATCCTGTTATTGTGGAAGAAAGCGGAGAGGAGTGGAGCTTCAATGAAGGTTGCTTGAGTATTCCCGGTATACGCGAGGATATATTACGTAAACCAACTATTTTGGTTCGCTATTACGATGAAAACTGGGAGTATTATGAAGAAGAATTTAGCGGACTGGCTGCGCGTGTTATACAGCATGAATACGATCACATTGAAGGAAAATTATTTACTGATAAATTGAATGCCTTTAAAAAAACCTTGATTAAAGGCAAACTCAGCGATATTAGCAAAGGTAAAGTAGATGTAGATTACAACATGAAATTTCCAACCAAAAAATAAGTTATACTGCTATGAAATTAAACTTTTTAAAAGCCCTGGTTTATACAACATTTATTTTTACTGCAGCCTGTAATTCGCCTGCACCAAAGGCCACAGTTACTAAGGTAACCGAAGCTACTTATTTGCATCAAATTGATTCGATGGAAAAAGTATTGTATGCACATCCTGAAGCAGGATTTAATAAAGATGCAGCACAAAAAACAGTGAATATTTATACCAACATTGTGAGAGATTTTCCAGACACTAAATTGGCAGCCGAGTATTTATATAAAGCCGGTGAAATTTCGAGCAGTTTGAATCATTCGCTTGAAGCCATTGAGTATTTTAAGCAGGTATATGAAAAATATCCCGATTTTGATAAAGCAGCGTATTGCTTGTTTTTGCAAGCCTTTATTTACGATAATCAATTACATCAACTGGGACAAGCCGAGCAAATGTACCGTGAAGTAATCAAGAAATTTCCAAACGATAAAATCGCCAAAGATGCCGAAGCCTGCATCAATAACTTAGGCAAATCGGATGAAGAATTAATTAAGGAATTTGAAGCGAAGAATAAGAAGGCTTCTTAATTGTTTTCCATTGCTTACTCAATTTCAAAAGAACAATTGCTTGCGCTATTCCATTTTACATTTCACAAACTTAACACTAGTTTGCCCCAATTGATTAAGTAATCGGCAAAGATAAATACCTTCGGCAAGTTCACTAATATCAATAGTTTGTTGTTGACTCCAGACGGGCAGCTTGCCTTGCAAAACAGTTTTTCCACTTGCATCAATTAGCTCAAAAATTTGGTAGTGTGCTTGAGGAGTGTAATTTAAATTAAGTTCATTTTGTGCAGGATTGGGTGCTAAAAATAATTTGGGAAAATCTTTATTTATTGAAGTATGTGCACCTAGCAGCGTATCGCAAGGAGAACCGATTTCGGATCCTAAAAAATAATTGGGGTGGTTAGGAACCGATTTGGTATTATAACAGGTAATTGGCAAAGAGTGCTGTTGAACATTGCAACTAATTCCAGCACTATCAGGTGCATTTATACAGCCTAAATAAATTGAGCCACCAAAAGTGCTGATATAAATTTTGCCATTATTTGCTCTGTAAAGTAAATCAAACTGATTGGTAATACCACCTTGAAACCCATCATACACAGCAACAGTATCAATGCTTGTGGAAGTATTTATTGAATCCGTATTTAGCTGATAAATAACTTTATTGCTGCAAGCATATAAGTAGTTTGAATTGGGTGAGAAGCATAAACCCCTACCAATGAGGGTATCAGGTATTGTAATGCTGCTAAGTTCACTTAAATTGCCACTACATCTATTAAAATTAAAATAGCGAATAATGTTTATCCATTTATTTGCAGCTAAATGTCCTATTGTGGTAAATGCGAATTTTGTACCGTCTGGAGAAAAGCAAGCTTGTGATTCACTTCCAAGTAAAGTTAGGTTACTAGAAAATGTTTGAGAGCTTATTGAAGAAATGCCTTGAGGAGTAATAAGTAGTTTCCATACTGCACTACTTGTGTCTTGTTCAACAATTACCCACCAATCTCTTCCATTGGCGTGTTTGCAAGCAGCAATGCCTCCACTTTGACGAGGTAAAGATAAAGGCATATTTTTTTGAGTAACAGCGCCTAAACCATTTGCCAACGTTTTATCAATTATTGAATAATAGAGAATCGCATTGCAACAGGCCGGAATATTAAGAATTGATTGATGGAACAAAATATACTTATTGCTGTCGCCCGGAAAGGGTAAAAATAAGTTACCGTTTGGAATAGTTAAACCGCTTGATGAATAATTTGAAACTACATAAGGGTCAGGGTTAATGCCACCGCCATTAAGCATGGTATCGCCCATTGCATTTGCAATAAAAATTCCATTGCTGCTTATTAATAAATTGCCATTTGCATCACTAATATTGCCTTGTGTTCTATTAAAAACCATTTTGGTGGATAATGAGCTAACAATTGGAGAGCCAGTATTAAAATCAAGTATTGATTTAGCTGATGTTGCAGGAGGTGTTACAACCGGCCACATCCAATAGCCTAATAACCAATTGTTGCTTAAACCTTGCGCGAAAATTGTATTATTGGTAAGACAAAAAATAAAAAGGTACTTAAAAAGTTTCATTTTTAATTGATGTTTTACTATTTTACTATAACAAGTTTTTGCACAAAGCTTTGATTAGTTGAAGAAGCTAATTTTAGGAAATACAAACCATTTAAATAATTTGTAGTATTAATTGAAAACATATTTTTATCTGAAGGAAGCAAAATATTATCAATTAATTTACCTGTGATATTTCGAATTTCTAATGAAAGGACTTGATTGTTAAGATTCTCAAAGTAAACCTTTACCACATCCTTAGCGGGATTAGGAGCCAAACCCAAAATTGCAGTTTCAGTATTAATTTGTAATTCATTATTTGTTTCATTAGCAGCCTTTCTAAAATATCCTTGACTTATGCAGGTTGCAAAATCATTGTATTCAATATTTTTATCATAAAGCTGATACAAAACTCTAGCTTTGTAAACGGCTGAACCGCCGGTGTAGGGGCATTGTTGGGCTATTGCCAAAACAGAGGCAGCTTGATTGGCGTTAAGAAAATATTTTTTTTGTGCTACTGTTTCAAGATACACTGAATTGACTTGCTTTTCATTTTGTTCAACAAGTTTGTTGCTTTGTATTAATGAATTTTCGGCAATGGCAGTATTTACCTGAGCGCTTACTTGTGATTCACGTGCAATATATGCTTGTTGAATTACATTTTGAAGGGTGCTTATTTGCGTTTTGATGACAATAATTGCACTGTCAATTAATGAATCTGCAGCACTAAGTGAAGTATTTAAACTATCTAATTTGTAAAGACTATCATTCAAAGAATTAAGCAAAGAATCTGCTGTTTTTATTACAGTTGTAAAATATGAAGTGTATTGCGTGATGCTTTCTATGCTAGTTTCTGTATTTTGAAGATTTTCAATACTAGTATTTTGGTGTGCAGTGTAAAATGCTTGAAAACTGGGAAATTGAGCTCTTAATGCTGCTTCTTTTTGTAATTTTGAATATAAATATTGCTTTGCTAAATCGATACTTTCTGACGTAAATTCGCTAGTAACATAGCTACCGTCGGCTATAGCCAGCTCAACCGATAAACTTGAATTTTGTGCAGATTGATTTTTTTTAGGGTCACAAATAACTGAGGAGCAGGAATAATTTTGACCAGATATATTTTGAAACCAAGTAGCAGGTGTTAAAGGATCGAGGCTTGGTAAGTATTGGGGTTGACCGGTATCGTCTACTGTGAAATTATTTGCACCACCTAAAGCTAAACTGGTGTTATCATTTCTAGCCCCATAATCCGGTGCCATAAATGATCCTAACCATTGATTACCCTTATAAGCATGTGGTTCTGTTACTCCGGTACTATGAACAAACAAACCGATGTTATGATTCCGCATTTTATTGTCGCGCATGTAGGTACTTCCACAACTGCCATAAAATCCAATTCCTTTGGTGGTATTATCTATGGTATTGCAATCCAAATTACTTTCACTTGTTTCAATAAATCGTATACCATGATTGTTAGAATTGCTGGCATTTTTACCTCCTCCAAGAATGTTATTGCAAGCAACACTAGCATGATTACAGTTACTCATGGTGATGCCACTAAACTCAGGATTTAAAGTACTATATGCTGTTATGGTATTATCTTTAACTATTGGGAATTTAAAAAAACTTACTTCAATCCCTGCTTTTCCCATATCAAAAAGTTGGTTGTCGGCTATTTCTAATTCGGTATTTCCCCAAGCTGTTTCGCCTGCCGTAATGCACTTGGCTTTGCTAGTAGTGCTATAAATGGTATTTTTTGATGCCACCAACGATAATGCACCTGGATTTAATAAATAATTTATTCCAACAGCATTCCCCTCAATATAGCAGTTACCAATCCACGATTTTTTTAAGTTTATCAGTCCTTTTGTGAAAACGCCAGTACTCATATTTTCCATTTTAACAGTATTTATAATCGATTGAGCATTGTTGGCGTAAACTCCATAATCACAATTTTTCATGGTTACTAATGGATAACTATATCCACCAATAAAATTAATTCCATCAACATATAATGGATTAAGTGTATTTATTGTTGGTGTAGAATTATCATCAGCATAGATAGCGCTTCCCATGTAATCATCGGTAAAAAAACCATCCGAGTGTATAGATTCGAAATTGGCATTGTAAATATGAATACCTGAATTTTTTAAAATTATACCATTATTCAAATCAAAAAACGAATTTTTGTTGTATACATTTGATCCAATAATTCCATGTCTGTTATTCATATAAATGCCAGCAATGGGGTGTGTTCCAAAAGGAGCTTGGTAATTTTGTGTATAAGCAAAATAACGTTTTTTTAAAGGACCAACAAAATAAAACTCACAATCTGTAATCGAAAAATTGCCTTCAGTTACACCAAAATCAACAACTGAATGAACTCCAAAAATGTTATCAATAAAACTACAATTATTTAAATAAAAATTAGAACCTTCATAGGAATGTATTGCTGCTTGGGCATCTTTAAAAGTATTTCGTCCATAAGTCTTTAAAACTGATTCATTCAATAATTTAATACCTTCCCACATTTTAGTACAACCTTCAAAAAGGCAATCTTCTAAATCAAAGTTTACCGTTACGCTTCCTACATCAGGAACAACAGTTATTTTAGAACCCTCTTCCATGATAAAATGTGCATTGCTCAAGGATATACTCTTATTAATAGTTAACTCGCCCTCAACAAATATAGTTTTAAAATTAAAATCGTTTGGTTGGTAATTCACTATTTCCGCACCATTAGGTACATATAAATCAATACTTGAAGTAGCAATACAACATGGTGATACTTCTATGAAAAGAACATCAGTGCATAAGTCTGACGTAATTGATATCGTACCGCCAACAGAGGTACCAGTAGTCAATGGGAGCCATGAGTAAGTGTAAAAGTTTATATTGACGCCATTAAACTGGGTTATGGTAGCTGGATTCGTAGCATTGTCCGTAATTGTCCAGTTATATTGGTTTGAGGAACTTGGATGAGGTAAAATTTGATAATCGCTTGGGCCCGGTTTACATAAAGTCATTGGGCCTGATAAATAATAAGAAGTGTTTGATTGTGCCTTAATTATTTGAATCGAAAATAATATCAAAATAAATAGAAGCAGGAAAGAAAGGTTTGAGCACCTTTGTGTGTCTTTGAAATTATTTTGTGTTTTCATAAAATAGATGGGTTGATTTAAATTATGAGAAGTAATTTTTTTCATAATTGATTATTTTAAGATTAAAGAGTGCTATTAAAATTGAGAATGAGATGGAATAAATTGACCTTAAATAATACTGATGTATGCTAATTTACAATACTTCCAAGCCCACGCGAAATGAAAAAAGCGATGCCAGTTAAATAGCAATCGTTTACTATTAAACACAAAAAAATAGATATTTTTAAAAGGGATTATTTTTACCTTAGAACAAGCCGGCAATAGAAAATTATCTTTGGAAAATAGAAAGTAAAAAACTAAACCATAAATTGTACTAATATGATTTGAATATTCTCTCTCTACAGGAATCAAGTTTTTTAAGAAAGTACCTAATTTCATAGCATAAGTTTAGTTAAAACTATCTTCAGAAGTAATCAAATATAAGAAAAGAATTGTTGACATAATAATTATTTTATCAATTCCCAAACGATAAAATCGCCAAAGATGCCGAAGCCTGCATCAATAACTTAGGCAAATCGGATGAAGAATTAATTAAGGAATTTGAAGCGAAGAATAAAAAAGCTTCTTAAGTAGTATTTAGCCGCTTCAAATTTTAATTTATAATCTATAATCTTTTATTCTAAAATCTCAATCTCTATAAATTCATCCTTTCAATACAAACAAACTCCCCACCATCCCACCTCTTCGATCCCAAGAGCACCCCTATTTTGTATTTAATAAAACCCCAAAATCCCCAGTTTCCAAATTCCAGTTTCCCAATTTCCAAATTCCAGATTCCCAAATTCCAGATTCCCAATTCCAGTTTCCCCAATTCCAGTTTCCCAATTTCCAGATTCCCAGATTCCCAGTTTCCCAAATTCCAGATTCCAAATTCCAGTTTCCCCAATTCCAGATTCCCAATTTCCAGATTCCAGTTTCCCAAATTCCAGATTCCCCAATTCCAGATTCCAGATTCCCAATTCCCTAAAAAATCAATTATTCTCCATCGCTTTCTCTATCTCCTGTATCAACCGATCAGGCGAAATGTTGAGCGATAAATTTCCATCGCGCGAAATGGCGATTTCTCCGGTTTGTTCCGAAACAACAATGGCTAAGGAAGAAGTAACTTCTGTAATTCCGGCTGCAGCCCGGTGACGCATTCCTAAATTAGCAGGGAAGCTAGTATTTTCGCTAACCGGCAAAACACATCTGGCTGCTTGAATTAAATTTCCTGAAATAATAATTGCCCCATCGTGCAAAGGCGAATTTTTAAAAAATATACTTTCAAGTAAACGCACCGAAATCTTTGCTTGAATCATGTCGCCGGTTTTGGCGTAAAAACTTAAATCCGAATTGGTTTCAATTACGATGATTGCACCGGTTTTACTTTCCGACATGCTGCGACATGCTTTTGCAATGGAGTTGAGTTCGCTTGCAAATTTCTTTTTGGTATCGGTTCCAAAATTTAATAAGGAACTGCTGAATTTAGTTTTACTAAACAAATTACTGGTTCCAATAAGCAATAAAAATTTTCGAATTTCTTGTTGAAATACAATGATTAATGCGATTACTCCAACTCCAATAAACTGTCCAAGCAAAGTTCCCAGCAACTGCATGTGAAGGGCTTTCACTACAAACCAAAAAAAGTAAATGGCCAATATTCCAATAAAAATATTCACAGCAACCGTACCTCTTACCAATTTATACACTTGATACAAGAGCAAGGCAACTAAGAAAATATCGAGTACATCCAACCAACGAAAATTAAAAAAGTCGGGTAAAGCGGCTAGTATCATGCTTGTTGTTGGTAATATGAAAATAACTGAATGGCTTGTTTGGCTTGTTTTACATCGTGCACCCGTAAAATGGAAGCTCCATTTTGTAAGGCAAGCGTATGGAGTACCGTAGTACCGTTTAAGGCTTCTTCAGGCGTAGTTTTAAGCAATTTGTTAATCATCGATTTTCGTGAAATTCCTACCAAAATTGGAACATCAAGTAGCTGCAGCAAAGATAAATTTTTAAGCAAGTGAAAATTTTGTTCAAGCGATTTACTGAATCCAAATCCAGGATCAATAACAATATCTTTTATGCCACGAATGCGCAATTGCTCAATTTTTAATGAAAAATACTGCAGCATTTCTTTTAACAAATTTTTGTAAACAGTATTTTGATGCATGCTTGAAAAGCTTCCACTAAGGTGCATCATACAATAAGGAACTCCAAGTTCGGCAAGGGTATCAAACATTTTTTTGTCGAAGCTTCCGGCACTAATATCGTTCACAAGATGTGCTCCTGCGAGAATACTTTTTTTAGCTACGTTAGCACGAAA
>WBZU01001175.1_pt1 | contig 20324 bp, 29 predicted proteins | sample 5204311 | NCBI WGS metagenome assembly WBZU01 (sample SAMN12344359, study PRJNA552823) | activated sludge metagenome | biome: Activated sludge suspended growth; feature: Nitrification reactor; material: Wastewater; isolation source: activated sludge from nitrification reactor of wastewater... | reverse complement strand
GGATGACACCCCACGGATTCTTATCCCAAGCCTGACGCAGCGGCTTCGTGAGATTGGTCATGAGCGAGTCTTCTGGCGCGGTCGTAGAGAAGCTCAAGTTCAGCACTGGATAGAGTGACCCAGCATTGAAGTCAGGCGAGAAGAATCCACTGGTCGGAGCATTGAGACCTAACTCCGGGCTGTAGTCGTCGTAACCGAGATCGAAGGCCCCGAGTGCGCCGTCGGTCTGCATCGGCACGTCGAGTCCCAGACCCAAGTCCATACTTGGGTCTAGCAGCAAACCACCCTCTGGCAGTTGCAAGCCACCGCCAAGACCCATGTCGGCGCTAAAGTCGGCCAGGCCATCTCCCCAATCTAGTCCGTAAGAATCATCGAGTGGGGCAACCCAATCATCAAACCAACTCATGTTTTTCTCCTACTGGCGCTCGTCGCCCTTTTCAATGTGGATCAAAGACTTGCCAAGGTGGTAGTTTCCACCTGTCGCGTTGCTGGTAAATCTGAGTCTGATGTGTCGTTGTTGTTCCCTAATATCGACTTTGCCGTCACCCTCGTTGAAGACGTATGGGTTGCTGGTTCTGTCAGCGGCATTGGCGTAGTCCCTGCCCAACACTTCGACTGTCATGCTGCCAACTTGCTTGAAATCAGGTTCGATCCTATCGATCCTCGTCCACGCGTCTACACCCTGACTCTCGTCAGACCCCAAGCCACCGGTGGGGAGTCCAAAGTTTGGTGTTTCGATGCTCGATCGCAGCGCGAGCACGTCATCACGAATGATGATGTCACGGCCGCGTTCATGGCCCCAGAGACTGAACTTGTTAGAGACCGGATCGATGACCGAATCTGCCCAGAGAGGCACTGGGAGCATCTGCGCGAAGGCACCGGCGCTGCGGTTGATGGCTACATCGTACCATGTCTTCTCACGCACGTTGAAAATGATGGCGTGGTTGCACTCAGTGCTGTCACCCTTGGGGAAGTGCCACCAGATCTCGCCCCAACGTGGAATCTTGGTGCCCCAGACCTTGTTGCGGTGCGTCCAATTGAGGTTGTCGAAGAACCACTCACTGTTGACTGTGTTTGGAAGCTCTTGGAGACTACCGCTATAGACGTTGAATCTGTCAACACCAATCCAGAAAAACTGGTTGTCGTACTCGACCACGCAGCGCTGTGATAAGAGACTGGTCTGCGACGAGATTGGGTCGTGACGAAACACCGCGCCACCACCCACCCAGCTCAGCCGACCAAAAGCATCGAGAGACCAGACTAGGGCAGATGGCGACTGACCTGTTCCCCGAGTGGGGAGAATACGGCAGACCTTGGTCGACGAGATGTTGGCCTCGCCAGCGTCACCAGATGTGAGCTCAGTCGGACTGTTGACTGCCGACCACCCAATGTAGCCATCATTCCCGTAAAAGAATAGGTATGGGTGCACAACCGCGATGCCGCCTGACACTGACTTGCCGAGTGCAGTGAAGGCAGTTGCCGCATTCACATCTCCATAGTAGATGGGTAGGTTAGTAGCGTCGTCGATATTGGTCAATGCCTGACTTGCGTGCGCGATTACAATGTTGGTAGCCGACCCACCCGCGTCGTAGAGCGCATCAACTGTCCAAGTATTGTCATCAGACACAGCAAAACCAGCCGGTGTACGATCGTAGCGGCCGTTGCCATAACCCAACTTGTCGAGGTTGACACACTCAATGCCATTCTTGGTGAAGCAGAAGACGCGATTGAGATCTTGCCGCGGTCGCACGTAGACCTCACGAATCACGTCGCTAAACTCAGACGTGACCATGTAGTATCCACCCATCTTCTTCGGTAGGCCTCTGTAGAAGCGGACCCACTCGCCACCAGACCACATGGCGCCCTCGAGCGCCGTGCCATCGCGCTTGATGCCTGGAATGAAGTTAAGGCTTTTGAGCTCTCGTGGCATCACTCTACATCCTGTTCACTGCCGCGTGCTTCTCAGTCCCACGGCGTAGGTCTTCTTTGGCCACAGCCATCTTGGCCTCATCGTAGAGTGCCTTGAATTCAGGCACTCGTTCGGGGCGGCTGAGAAACGACTGGGCCTCTAGGAGCGTTGCGTAGAGGAGGAGTTGCGGCGCATAGCGCGTAGTCCAGTTTGACTGACGACTCTCAGACAGTGGTTCCGGCCGTTCGTAGTAAGCCAGCTCGAAGTCGAGTGCGCTCGCAGGCGTCGGGACGACGAACAAGTGCTCATAGTCGTAGTCAGAGTAGAACCTCGGTGTCCCGGTTACGGACTGGTCAGGCCAGTAGGCGCGACACTGCTCGTATGACCTCGGTAGGATAAACTGCCGCTGTCCAGACACAGTCAAGAGTAGGTGCAGAGTTTCACGCCACCTGGCGGGCTTGTCAACCACAGGGTTGCCGCTTATGAACTCACCGTTGACTACCCTGATTAGACCAAGCCCTTTGACGTCGGTCGCTAAGCGGTTCTCAGCAAGCATCACCAATCGCGGCAACTGCGTCACAAACCGCTCATTTGAGTTGTCGGCATAGCTCATCACATCAGCGATGAGTGAGTCGTATGTAAGACTCTCAGGCGCGGCCACGGCCATCTCCCATAAAGGCACCGGCGGCTGAACCCGCAATCGCGAGAGGGTTCTGTCGGCGGTAAGCATCGTAGATGTTGACGCCACGTTTCGCCGCGTCAAGCAACTCTGGCGTCAGTCCTCCATAGCCGCCCAGGTCAGCCCCGAGACCGAGACCGGCTGAGATGAGTTTGAGTGGACTGATGGCGTCTCCACCTTGGAGACTGCCAGTCGCCGCGCCACCAAGCAGGCGGCCAGCTGTGTTGCCGATAGTTGCCCCGGCAGCCCCTCCCAAGTTGCCACCCACAGCGCTGCCCAATCCGCCAAAGATGTTTCCTATTAGCGCCCCAGCCCCTAGGCTCATCACACCAGGCAGCAGCGTGTCTCCGAAGAAGTCATTGTGTTGCTCGTCGCGCCACTGGGCTTCGTTGGGAATCATGAGACCATAGCGTGGGTCCCACTTGACATCATCGGCAAACTCAGGCTTGTAGCCAGACCTGCCTTTGAAAGTTAGGAAGCGTCCTGTTGAGATACCGAGCGGGTTAAAAATCATCTGCTTGTACCCAGCGGGCAGCGCTCCAGCCTCAGCTGGGAGGAGGCCAAGCATTGCGAGAAAGGCACGCTTTGGGTCTGACATCAGACCAGCCCGCGCCTCTGGTGTGAGCATGTTGGCCATCTGAAAGGCTGGGTGGTCGGCCGGGGCGCGATTGCCGTATTCGATACCAGGTGAGTCACCGCCGAGGTTGATTGTGCTGATAGAGTCCCACATTGGGTTATAACCATAGAGATCCGCCTCGTTGTTGAACGAGGTTGGTAGTTGCGTCAGTTGGTCCATAAGATCCTTGACGCGTGGATCATAATCGAACGTCTTGTCTTTCCACTCCCCGTCTCGGTTGTCGAAGTACTGATTTGGGTTCGTGATAGCACCGATCGACGAGGCCATTCCCTCATCGAAATTGGTACCTTCATAGTTAGTCGCGTCGTAATTCTTTGGAAACAGTGACAGGATTGCCTGTAGGTCAGTCCCATACAGGATATCTTTGAGGTTAGTCTCTGATTTGGTCTGTGGCGGCGCCATCCCGCCAGTGGCCGGCTGGTTGAGCGGACTAGCCACATGGTCTGGGAAGTGAGTAGGATTGAGTTTCGGATCGTAACCACTAAACGTGCCGGCCTGTGGATCCCAAGAACGCTGCAGGTTTTGAATCTGCTGTTGAATTGCAGCGTTGCGCGTCGGATCTTTGGGCGAGAGTTGGGCACTCAACTCGCGGACCTTGTTGCCGAGTTGGTTCTGGGCGTGGTCATACGTGTTCGAGAGGTTGGCGATGTTGTTCTCGTAACCAGTCATCAACACTGAGTTGATGTCACCTGCGTTACGGACTTTGTCGACCTCGGCTTGTCCGATTGGAGTATATTTGTTCCCCATCGCTGAGATCATAGTGTCACCCACATCCCTGGCAGTGCCAGCAAAGTAGCGGTGCCCCAAGCCCCCGCTATTGTGATTGAAGCAACTCCATCGATTTGATCTGCACCAGCAGCGGCCAGTGTGACGGTGTTTGCCGCTACACGCCGCACCAAGATGAGCCGACGATGGTTGATGGCTGGCGGCAGAGTCACAGTCACGTTGCCACTAGTACTGTCAACGTCGATAATATCAACGTCGTCACCTACAGTAACGTTGGCGCTTACAACCAGTCGTTGTGCAGAGGCCTCAAGCTTGCGCAACTCTACCGCCGAGAGAGGCATCTCATGGTGGTGTGAGAAGCACAACGACCCTGGTCGCAGATCTTCTGGCAGCTCAGCTGGTAACATTGGGCGCTTGCGTGATTGGTTCGAGAGCCTTGTCAGCCAACTCACTCATCCAACGTGCGATTTCACGGGGAGAGTGACCAGCAGCCTCACGCTCGGCAACTTGCCGCACGATGAAGACCTCATTGATCCCAACTGCCAACAACTTAAAAGCCAGCGACACCAACTCAGCGGACATGTCCACTCTCCTTTCTCTTAGTCCGAGCCTCGATCTTCACGCGCAGCGCATTTAGGGCGCGCGTAGCCATGGCTGCAGCAGTGCTCGCCGCCTCAGTGTTGTTGCCATCAAGCAAGGCTTGTGCAACGTCAAGCTGCTGCTTGGCGACCCTGAGTTGAGCCAGCTCGGCGTTAGCTTCGTCGATAGTCACCAACCGCGCGTCGTAGTCACTGCGCACGGTCTCAGCCAGAGCCAGAACGCCAGAGAGACTGAGGTTGATCGTGGCTTGCAACTTATCAGCAACAGTCTCCGCCGCGATAGGGTTGATGGCCAGAGGTGGGTTGGTGAATGTCTGACAACCAACCAGGCTAAGCGCCAGGCAACACATGCAGAAGAATTGTCTCATTGTGGGGGCTCCTGACGCTGAGTCAGCTGCTTGACGAGACCGTAGATGCTAGGCATCAAAGCCGTGAGCGCGATGAGACCGCCCAGCAACTTCTCGAGGTTGACGCCGATGACGTCGATGACGTCAGCTGGTACGACCACACCCACCAGTGTGAGGAGGCCGAGAACCGCCGCGAGTACTTGGACGACGGCGGCTACTACTGGTTTTACTAGATTCATCACAACTCCTTCTCTAAAAACCCGCTGCGGAAGAGTCTGTCGAGCAACAGACAATCCAAATAGCGCTGCCGGCGCTCTACCGCACTGCAGACACGAACGGTGCGACCGGGGGCGCTCCGGTCGTCAAGGACAAAGGGCTTACGGATTGCTCGCCCTCCCCGAACGAGTTGACGCCAGCAGCCTTGAGACTGTAGTTGCCAGTGGTCGTGAGCAATGGCATCGTCCAACGACACAGTTGCGGATTCACAACAGTACCAGAGAGAGCCGGCATTGCGCCACCGGGGCCGGTGATGTAGAGGTTGCAGCCAGACAGTCCCGACTGCGCGCTCGACCAACAAGCCTCGGCGATACACGGTTTCGTGGAACAGTTGAGAGTGACAGCCGTGGTCGGTGTTGAACACGTGGTCTGAGCATGCGCCAGATTGTAACCAACAGCCAGACACAGTGTGACGACCAATAGTTTAAGCCATTTCATGAAGCTACCTCCGAGTCAGATTACCAAGCGCCAGTCAGCATCATATTAGCCAGTCGGGTGGCGCGGGATCCGACTTGCTTAGCCCACCTGCTGGCGAGCATCGATTCAGCAGCTTTGTCAAACTGTCTTGTAGAGATTAGTGACAGAGTTCTTTGAAACCCGAGCAAGCCCTTGCCAGACGCACGGCTGCCAAGTCCCATGTTAAAACACATGTCAATGAGTACTGCCTGTCTGACCTCATCCAACTTCTCGAACCACGGAAGCGCCGACAGCAAGTCAGAGCGCACGGCCTCGATGTCATTTTCAAGCAGCTGTGATGACTCTGCCGAAGTGATGCCGCGCCCCATGAGGTTTCGACCAACCCCAATAGTCAAGTTACCGCGCACGACGTAACCAGGCTTGATGACCGCTTTCGGGTTGGCATCATCGTACACGATGAGACGCTCACCCTCGTGCAGGTATAGCATCATTCGCAGACGTTCATTACTCATTTACCACTCCAAAGCCACTTAATTAGCGCCCTTCCGATTGGCTCGACGCTGGTGACTATCCACGTCAATAGACCGACGATGAGCCAGCCTGTGGCACTCTCTAGCACCTTGCGTTTCAGTCGCTCTCTGGCACGCCTCCGCTCTTGTCGAGTGACGTAGTCGTCTTTGAGCATCTCAAGTAACTTGCGGTGCTCTTCAACAGTTGTGTTCGAGTGCATTTCAGCCAACGCCGTCACCTTTGGATACATCTCAAGCACTTTTGTGTGTGTCTCGAGTACGTTGTTCTTGATAGACTCCACGATGTCCTCACGCGCCTCGTCTTCACGCCTGTCTGGGTATGTCATAGATAGATAGCCCTCACTCCGAGCTTCCAATTTGCTGACGTTAGAGTCCTGACAGTTGCTGCGGTAGTTTTATCCTTCACAGTAATCTGTCCATTCTGCATGAAAAACAAATCATACGGATTGCTGACATCGTTGTTGTTTGTGACGAGCGTCGTCACGTTTGCATGATTGGTGATATCTATCTGGTCACCAACATCGAAGGCAAACTCAGCTGTGACGCACTCCAAAAACCACTGCACGGCGATCGGCCGGCCAGTGATGCCTGGATCCCAGATCCACATCTGGGATCCAGCGCTGTTCGTCCACTGCCCTGGGGTGAAAGTAAAGACCTGCGCCGCAGCCAATGTTGGAGAGATGAAAAACGTACCCAGACCAGAGCATGCCACACCCCCGCTAATGAGTGTCAGCTTCGTGACATTGTTGCGATAAAGCTCAACGTTGCTGTTTGACTCAGAGCCCAGCTTGAATGGCTGTGCTCCAGACGATGTGAAATTGACGCGACCGGCCACGCTGTTTGCGGCGGCGTAACCTGACGAGTACGCAAAAAATTCGAGCGTCGTCTGGTCTGAGACCAAACTGCTACCCGCCGCGGCCGAAGCACCTGTGCTCGCATTGTTGACAGTCGTCAACGTCTCAGCGTTTTGATCAACAGTTGTGTTGACTGGCACAGTGAACGAGGCCAGGGTTGTCGAGATGAGCAAACGCCGTGCCCCACCAACTGACAACGCCCACTGATTCGCCCCGGGGCGGTAAATACCTGTGTTGTTCTCAGACGCGAACGTAACAGTGGGAGAGCCAGCAGTGCCGTCTGACGTGTTGACTGGCACAGTGAACGAGGCCAGGGTTGTCGAGATGAGCAAACGCCGTGCCCCACCAACTGACAACGCCCACTGATTCGCCCCGGGGCGGTAAATACCTGTGTTGTTCTCAGACGCGAACGTAACAGTGGGAGAGCCAGCAGTGCCGTCTGACACACTGATAGTCGACGACGACGGCGGCGCGGTCTGTGCGCTAACCACGTTCGTCCCATCACAGTAGAGGATGGAGCGGTCAGAGTTATTCAACGCAGTTCCTGTGCCAGCCGCAGTCTTCACAGTTAGCGAAAATGCTCCGGCGTAAGCCATCTGCGTGAAGTAGACACTGACCGTCGATGGTACGATCAGAGTCAAAGCCGCCGCAGCCGTACCGACTACCTGTATAAGCTTGTTTGCAGCCTCAACCGTCGAGAGTGTCTTCGTATTTCCAGGAAAGTCGACTGAGGCAGACAACACAAGTTTTGTGAAGTCGAAACTAGTCGAGCGACCATAGCCAACAGTCACCCAACCAGCGCTAGTGCGGTGGGCTGACAGCGACTCCCCTGGGGCGAGAGCCAGTGATGACTGACCGTCGATCTGCAAACCTCCATCTGGAGTAAGCGTAACAGCCCCACTCCCAGAGTTGTGTACGATGAGGAAGAACCCAGCGGCCTCACTCTGTGGCAGTGTCAGTGTGACAGCTCCAGACGAGCTGAAGTCAATGAGCTTGGCGCGGTCAGTAGTTACAGCAGTGTAGTCACCAGTCTGCGGATTGATTACATGATCTTGCGCCAACTTGGCGCCCTCAACCTTCAGACCACTGCCATTTAGTTCACTCGCGTCAGCCTCTGCCGTGCCAGCCCCAAGTGTGAAGATACTCCACACTCCAGCACTGGTCGAGTTGTCGATCACTGTCAGTTGTTTGATGTCACCGGCGGCGAGAGTTGCAACCATCGAACCAGCTGCATCTTTGACATCAAACGCAGTTATACCGGTATTGCGCACCACGAATGACTCACCCACACTCACCAAGTTTGCTCCTGGGAGCGTGATGGCGACTGTGCCAGTCACAGACACGTGGTTGAGGTCGGCGACCGTCAAATCTCCGTCGCTGTTATAGCGCCAGACCCATGTGGTGTCAGCGGTCAGGACAAATGCCTTGTAACCTTCGTCAGTCGCAGGGACTGTCTCAGCCCCGAATACATCTGTGTAGTTCATTCAGGACTCTCCAAAGGCTCTTCTGGGCGCGGGTAGCGCAACGTGATATCTTCGGTCTTGCGTGCGGGCAACTTCCACCGATCAAGCTCATCGTAGCAGTCTGGACAAACCCGTAGACCGGGCTTGTCACCATCGGGTCGCAGTTCGTCATAGTACTTTTTCAAGTGACAGCGATCGCAGATCGCGATCGGACCATCTTTCAGATAGAGACTCATCGAGTGTACCTCCGCACGTTAGGCGTGAGTCGTAGGGGAGAGTGATCCGTCTCATCAGTCATCGCCAAGGTGTACTCAGTCGTCGCCTTCTGCTCAAGCTTCTCTGCCCGGGTGAGGTCAGCCTGAGGCAGCTCATAGATCAACTTGGCAGCCAGCATTGCGATGATCGCCTCTACCCACTGCAGCGGAACATCAACTTCTTGAGAGAGCGACGTAATGTCTTGAGGTAGTCGGTAAGCCCAATAAACCACGTAGGCAAAGCTTGTGGCCGGCACCGGCCACAGGAACACGCGCTGCGTGATTCTCGCCTTATCGAAGTAGTACTGCAGTGGTTGGCCAGAAACATCTTTGTTCGGAAGGGCTGCATAGTCGTCACCGCTCAGCTGTGACATCACAATCTCTGTGTATGAGTTTGAAATGTAGACTTCACGAAAAGCGATCGCCCCAGTCGTGGCTCGCACACGGAAGTAAAGCGCCGCTATTGACGGATCTATGTCTACCCAGACCCACTGTCCGTCGATCAGAGTCTGTTCGATTGTGCTGACCGTAGTCCAACCGACGCCGTCAGACACCTCACACACTAGCACCACGACACCAGACGCAGCAGGCAACAGTCCCAACTGCTTCACAGCAGTGGCCTCTGTGAACGCAGCCTGCAGATTACCAAGGGCTGCGCCTTGAATCAATGATGTTGTTTCGTCTCCATCTGTGATCGGCGTCGTGCTGGCTGCGTCAGAACTAGTCCATGTTGCTGAGAGTCGTTGTGGGTTGTGGTAGAGCGCCTGGGACAACTTCATCGTCCCTGGTTGGAGGTCGTACTCTCGTTTGTTCGGACGAAGGGCGAGGTTGAGGCGGTCGACACACCAGAGGTTGACGCTCTTATTCCACAAAGTCAAGAGCAGCAGTTGCAGACTTTGTCGGCACGTGTTGAGCTGCTCAGCAGTCAATGTTTGTGGCTGCACGCCACAACGCAGCGCAGCGCGGTCAATGAAGTCAACGACTTCGAAACGGGTTTGAGCGATTGAGCCTGACGTGGCCACGACATCTTTCTCCAAATATCAGCGTAAAAAGGCCTCACCCGACTGAGTCAGGCGAGGCCTCGGAGAATCCGCAGCCTCGCCTCTCGGGTCAGCTGCGCGCCAGACGGCGCACGTCAGTTTTGCTTGTAGCGCACGGTCACTTTGGTCGTGCCCGTGTTGTTGGCCCCTGTGCTAGCTACGCGGATGTAAACACGCGTGTTGGAACCAATGTTGCTCATCGCCAGCAACTGCGCGGCGGTAAATGCCGCCGTTGGGCCGCGAGTGATGGTCTTGACGTCAAAGCTCGAAACATACTGGTTGCCGCCAGCGACGTTGCCAATTGTGAGACCAGCCGTCGTCGCAGTCCAGGCGACAATCGAGTCTGCCTGAAAGTCTTGAATTTCGGCGCCCGCTGGGAGGTCCACATACCCGTCAACGCTCGCCTGCGATGCCGCCTGCAGAGTCACGCTTTGGGAGAGGACCACCCCGCCGAGGTTTTGACCGTCTGGGTGACCGCGCTGCTTGGTCCCCGCGACGACCGGGCCTTCGAGGTGGCTTTCCACAGATCACCTCCTTTCAGGTGCCAGGTGTGCCGAAGATGCCGCGAGCGTCGGTCCAGCCTTCGATGTAGCGCTCATCCTTCTTGTAACGGATGCTGCCAGTCTCGAAGTCGCCCTCCATGCCGCCACTGACGCCACGACGCACCAACAGCTTGAGACCGTCAGACACGTCAGTATCGACGAACCAGTTGGTGGTGGAGGTCATACGCGACACGACCGCCGGATCAGCCTGAATCAAGCCCTTCGACTTGATGGGGTTGATGTCGTTGTTGGTCGTGCCCGCACGCAGCACGCTCTTCAGCAACACCTCCGCCTGGAAGATCAACGCAGTCGGGATGACCAGCTTGGCAGGCGAGATGCGGATCTTCTTGCCGTTGTTGTCAACGGCGTTGCGGATCTGGATCAACATCTGCTCCAGCGAAGTCTGCGACAGCGCCGCAGAGACCGGCAGCAGGTTGCTGTACGTACCGCCGACAATCGGGTGTGAGGCGTTGCAAAGTGCGACGCCGTCGCCACCGGTGTACGAACCGTTGAAGGCGCGGTTCAGCAGGTTGGCGCAGCGGGTCTCCTTGGTCTCGATCAACGCGTTGGCGAGGTGCTTCGAATAGATCGAGCCGATTCGGATGTGGTCACCGTCCTCGATCAAGACCTTCGTCAGCGCGTAGGCGAGGCCGAAGACCTTGTACGTGTAGCGCTGCACATACAGCACGCCGCCGCCCTGGTACGTGATTGCCTGGCCGTCGGGGATCTCGGGCGCCGCGCCGAAACCGTAGAGCACAGGTTCTTCATGAAACGCCCGTGGGGTGCCGTCTTGTTGCTTGATGAAGCCCTTCCACTCGTCAGCACGCAGGTCATAGATGCCGTCGAAGACCTCGTTGAGGATCGGTTCGACGACAGAGCGGAAGTCAGTAGAACGCATCGGATTTGACATGTTCGCCTCCCTCCGTCAGATCGAGACCTTGGCCGCGACGCCTTGGTGCCGCGCGACTTTGGCCAGGATGGTTGTGTAGGTATCTCCCCAGTCGTTGTCACTGTAGAGCGCCTTGTCGATGACGCGCAGCATGCCCTGCACGCCAGCGCCGGCCAGCGTCGCCGAGACGGCGCAGGACGAGAGGCCGGTCATCGTCGAGCCGTCGCCGACTGCGCGGCCACCAGCCACTGAGAAGTTGGCCTGGTCGAAGATGGCTGCCTGGGCGACTGAGCCCTCGCACTGGATCTCGTAGATCGTCTCCGGGTCATCGACCACGTAGACGCTCAGTTCCGAGCCTGCGAGCAGGGTTTGGTTGGCTGGCCAGTAATTCATCACGTTCGGCCGGCCCGAGGAGTCACGAAACTCGACTCCGATGAACATGCCAAGCCAGTCAGCGCCGTTGGCAGCGATGACGATCTGGCCAGATGTGTTGAGGGCGATGGGAGCCCCCTTGTAGAGGGTAGTGGCATAGCCACTGGGAATGGCGTTCCGATAGCACTTTGGACGCACCAAGCAACTTTGGTGCGCCGCCACGCGCAACCCGAACGGGGCGAGCGTAGAACTCATGAAAAAGACTCCTTGTCAGAAGGTGGGAACTCGACGTCGCTGACCAAGCTCTCGGAAACCTTCTTCCACTGTCACCGTCCGGCCGCCGGCACTGTCGCGAGTATCCTCGACGACCTTGTCCACGAGCGACTTCAGACGCTGCTCTTCTTCATTCGGCGCGTCATGGTGAAACTCGCGCATGATGGCTTGGTAAACGTCCATCGGTACGCGGAACAACACCATCTCATTGACGCCGATCACACCCTCCCACTCAGCCGACCGCATCTTGTACAGTTCAAACCCGGGGAGGTCTTCAGCCCTGACGGGCTCATAACCAATCCTGATTCGGCGATGGATGGGGTCGTTGGGGTTGGTGGTCGAGAGCCAGCAGTAGTGCCACTCGTGGGTGTCATCCACGCGAGGCAGCGCTTCCTGGGTAAACTCATTACGAAACATCGTTCGACGTTCCGCCGCCGTTGTCAACGTACCGTCTGTCAGCGTACGGTCGTGATCGGCTGCCCCTCGGGGGCTGCGCGCCGTGTCAGCCTCACGGCGAAGGCGTGTGTCGCCACCTGCGGCGGCTGGTTGTTGCTGCTTGTTGTCTTTGTCAGACGTATCGCCACCTGCGGCGGCTGGTTGTTGCTGCTGCTTGTTGTCTTTGTCGGATGCCATGATCTACTCCTTGCCTTGACGGGCCTTGCGGCGCGCTTCTTCAATGTAGCGCTGTGTCATCTTCGCCCGCTTCTTGGGATCTTCCCACATGCCGGCATCCTTCATTGCTTTGATCTGATCCTGGCTCAGTGTGAAGCTACCAGGTCTATCAGAGCCACGAGGCGAGTCACGATCTGCACCACTTACTGGAGATGATGCATCTTGTCCTGACTCACCTTGCTCGCGATTATACTGCGAGTTACTGCGGTTTGCAGACCCCCCGCGAAAACGGTGCGGAAGGGCTTCGCTGAGACGGGCGTCGAGTTCTTCCCAGTAAGCCTCAGTACGTGGGTCGAACAGACCAGAGTCACTCAGTTCCTGGTCGATGAACTTCGCCATGCGCGTGTCGCGCTCGGCGCCAGGCTTGTTGTACCACCCCTTGTGACGACTCATCCAAACCTGGGCCTCACGCAACATCCGTGGGTCGGCGGGCTTGGGCTGTTGCATCCGTTGCGTCGCATGCTGCTTGAGACCGGCGAAGTACTGCAGTTGTTGCCGCGCCTTGAAGAGGTTCTCCTGGGCCTCGGTAACTAGGCTGAGGTCATTGAGTGCGACAGCATCCTTGACCTGCTTGTCCCAGTACTGCACGTTCTGACTGGCTTCACTCAGGGTGTTGTCGAGCTGTTGCATCTGGTTGTTGAGATTGCCGTTCTGAATTCTCTGCAACTCAGTCGCCAACTCATTGACAGTAGTCGACAGAGATTCAATCTGCCGCACGTATGTCTGCTCACGCTCACGCGCCTTCTGCCTCTTGGCATGACGCTCGTCGCGCCGCCGCGCCCGCAAAGCCTCACGCTCAGGATCGACGTCGGTGTAGTTAGTTCCACCGTTATCGGGACGCTCATCGACATCGTCGTCCAACTGACCATCGCCATGATCAACACGCGGACCGTTGTCACTAGCAGTGAGCGCCTCAAGCCCCTTGCCAGTTACCTCGCCATTCTCATCAACATGAAGATCCAGATCTTCGTCGTTTTCAGTACCCATACATCACCTCATTCGAAGTATTCCCAGTCGTCCGCGACCATGTCGGTCTGACTGGCGAGCCAACCACAGAGGATTTTATCATCCGCGGTCTTCATGATAAAGAACGGCAGCACTTCAACCAAGCCGCCTTGCTGCGCAGCCCAGGCCTTGGCTTTGCTTGACCACAGCTCGTGGGTCTGCACCTCGCGCCCTGGACTGAGCGCGATCCACATCCCTTTGCCGTTCCACCCAACGCGTGCAGCTCTATAGCCGTCGCGCAGTTTTTCAAGGACTTCACTGAACTTCATAGCAGAAAGGCCTTGACAGCGAGTGGGTCACCGGTGATCTTGGCAATCAACTCATGGTCGTTGAAGATGACGAACAGAGCCGGCTCCTTCTGGCCTTCGACTGGCACCTCCCAGCGATCTCCGCCCCAACGCGGAACCCGCACAAAGTCATCGACGTTCGCCCAAACTCCTTCAGGCCACGGCTGGTTGGTAGAACGATTGTGGAACGCGAGTGGACCCAAAGCGACAATCCGTGCCACTTGCGTATTCCACTTCTCAGTCTCGCGTGACTCTTCAACGAGCACTATGCCTCCGGCTGACGTCGTTTTCACGGTGCGGAGCTGCACCAACACACGCGCGCCAAGTGGTTGCGCCCCAGGGTCTACATTTGGAAAAGCTTCTTGCAAAGCTGTTTTATTACTCATCACACTCCTCTTGATTCAAAAGGTTGATTATGAACTGCTGCACTTCTTGACAGAATTGGACTTTACCAACTCTCACATTTTGCTGCATCGTAGCCTCGAGACTCGTCGGCGGAGATTGGATGAAAGATTTGACGTAGGTAGCCTCTTGCTTCTTCAGCCAATCAAGCACGACGCGTTCATCGAGGCTCACAGTTCGTTACTCCGTCAACTCGGAATCTGCGTCTCAGCTGCCGATTCCGTGGTCGATTCCGTGGTCGATTCCTGGGTCGATTCCTGGGTCGATTCCTGGGTCGATTCCGTGGTCGATTCCTGGGTCGATTCCTGGGTCGATTCCTGGGTCGATTCCGGGGTCGATTCCGGAGTCGATTCCGAGGTCGATTCCGTGGTCGATTCCGTGGTCGATTCTTGGGTCGATTCCTGGGTCGATTCCTGGGTCGATTCCGGGGTCGATTCCGGAGTCGATTCCGAGGTCGATTCCGTGGTCGATTCCGTGGTCGATTCTTGGGCCGCCACAGTCTCGCCACTCGGTGTGACGTCGACGATGGTCATCCCCAATGCAGCAGCCTCATCCAGGTCGAGGCCGGTGTGTGCACGACAGAAGGCGCAGACGTCACCGTCGAAGTCCCAGCGCTGCACACCACCACTGCTGTATGTCACTTCATAACTTCTCATTTGTGAGCTCCTTTCTTGACAGGGCCACCACATTTCAACTTGGTGTCGTTTGTTTCAACCTTGTACTTCTTGGGTGGGCGACCGACCATCCCACCACACTTGTATAAGGTCAAGCTGTCGCCCATCGCGAGACCTTTGCGCTGCGAGGTGTTTTTCATGAAGCTTCTCCTACCTTACTGGCCAGACTCAATGCGCGAGACCAAAATTCAACCGCGTGAGCCTTGACCCGCGATTGACGCGCAGCATACTGCAACTTCTGCTCGAAGTCAGACGTATTGAACTGCCGTGACGCCTCTACCTCTGGCGGTAGCGCATCGACTTGCAACAAGCTGCTCAACGCACGCCTGGCCACTTCTTCGGCGCGATCAACACCGTGTGGAGTTGCTGGTGATTCGTCGACCTTTGGTCGCCCTTGACGCGCTACACGCTGTCGCGGTTTGTCAGCCTGCTGTGGCTCTTCTCGCAAGGCATCGAGTGCGCGACGACGATTCTGTCGCTGTAGCGCCGCAAAGGCATCAGCAAAGGCAGCCCAACGCGCGACGCCAGAACGCGGCCGGCCTGTCTCAACCTCGCTCGCGAAGGCGCAAGTTTGAAAGGCGTCGTGTTGGAAGACGTCCCACTGAAAAGCCATGGACTTACCTTCTCTTCGTCAGAGTTACGTGCAAGTCACGCTGAGAGTTGATGTAGCGTGACATCGCAAATAGTTTGAAGTCGAGGTTTTTCGACTCCAACCATGGGTCCCACGAGCCACCAGACCCCCAATCGAAATCACATGTATATTGCGTGTGGGGACCGTTGACGTCGCGCCAAGCTTTGTTCAAATACAACTGATACCACTCCGACATCGGAGGCCACTGGTGCGTCGGATCTCCATACGCACACGCATGCGACCAGTTCGGTGTGATGATGAGGGCCTGCGCGCCTGGTTTCATGACGCGATAGAGTTCGTTGAAGAAGAGGACCCGCTGAGCGCCAGTCAGATGCTCGACGAAGTGACTGGCGTGCGCCTCGTCGACGGAGTTGTCGAGAAACGAATAGGCCTCACCAACTTCGTCTCCGTTGCCTGTCGCAAACAAAGGCATGTTTTTTGATATCAAGTCATCTTCACGCGCGATGACCCATCGTTCCTGCGACAAGTCGCACACCGCATCGACGCCATCAAACTTCATCGCGTCAATGCCGTAGAAGCCCTCACGCTTTCTCGGGCCACATCCCAAGTCAAGTCGAAACGGAGGGTGCTCGAGGATTGCATCCATGATTGTCATTGAATCTCCAAACTACCACGTAATGTCGTTAACTTGATCGTAGTGTCCGACGAGGATCCTGTTATCGATGGCGCACCGATACCCGTATTTTCTGAAATCGGCCCAAGCATAGAGGTCCTGTGTACCTACTCCTTCAGCCCCGCAAATTGTCTTGAACCACGGACGACGAAGACGAGAGTCTTTGAACATAGAAAGTCGCCAGAGGTTGAACCCCATCCCAGTTCCACAACACTCCTGGATAGTACCTGGGATCGGTACCTGTGGTCGGAAGTTTAGCTGTGGATCTCGTGGATCACCCCAAATTTGGGGAACGCCAGTCTCTCCCTTAGTCCAGTAGAGACCTCCGACGCAGGCGTACTCGGGATGCTGCTCGAGGTCTTCGATCAGCCTCACGACACCATCTTGAGGCGGAATGTTGTCGTGTTCGATCGTAAGGATATACTCCCACTGGCTGAGCTCTGGGTGGGCAAGGATCTGGTCGATGGACGTCGAGTAGGCATCACCGACCTCCATACCGAGAGCAGCCATCCGATACACAGCCTGGTTTGGTGGGAAGATGAGTTGCCAGTGTGAGAGAGCGACCTTGGTGGGGATGTTGTTAGCAGCAGGCAAGATGACGATGACGCGCTGCTTTTTCCAAGACCCGCCTTCCAGAATGCGGCCGGCACTCGCGTCAAGGTTGGCGTTGTGGCGACCCACTTCAGGCATAACAATTTGTGGTTTCATGCGTAGAACCCTATACTACAAGGCACCGCGTTGTTGGCTACGAAGCTATACTCGTCAGCTGCCTCGACGAGACTGAATGTCGCCTTGTCAGCAAAAGCCTGGTAGGCTGAGACACCGACGTAGTACGTCACACCGTGCGTCAAGCCGGTGAGTGTGTAGCGGTCAACGTTGCCAGCGTCGATCTTCGTCGCGTATGAATCAGCGGTGGCGCTGCTACCAGCCCGACTCACTGTGTCAAGCCCGATCGCGTAGCCAGTCACGCCCGCGTCATCGCTAGGAGTAATCTTAAGCTGTTCGGTCGCCATCACTCATACCTCTTCGGCTTAGAGGTCGGCTTTCTATACCGAGAAGTGACGTAGTCAGTGCGACAGAATTGTGAACTACTGCCGTCACCATTCGTGGCAATAAGACAGATGTCCTTCAACCCACCAGATGTACAACTGAGAACCGGATTCTGACTTGTCGATGTGCCACAATCACCTGACCAACTCCATGACGTTGGGGTGTTTGTGCTGGAATCTGTACAGGTCGTCGAAGCCGGGGCCTGAAGTGTGAGAGGTGTGCATGTGAAGTTTGCGACCGGAACACCGCCGCCAGTGCCAAGACCATCCACGCTGTAGATGTGCATCGTCGGTGTGTGCATCTGCCCGCTGTTGTTTCTGGCGCGATACAAGTATAGCTTGCCAGTGCTTGAAGTCGGACTATCTCTGATGAAGTGCACTCCCAGCGTGTGCCACTCAGCATTGCACGATGAATTCCAATCACTCCAAGTCGAGACGCTAAACGCGGCGTAGGGAGTGACATCCCATGGATTGATGCTGCCGGCCTTGGCTGCTGCCAGATCATCGACATCGAACAGCATGAAAATATACTTCGTCGGCGCAGCCGAGTGTCCAGCAGCCGGTGGCGAACAACCAGTATCCATATTACCCGCAGAACAACCATCCTTGTAACAGACGGTTCCCGTACCGGAACTCATCGCAACCAGCAGTGTGTCTGTACCATTGATAAAGGTCATACCACCGACCTTCGTCGTACCATTCGCCAACGCTTGTCCACCAGCCACATCTTGTGTGTCCCAAGTGCATCGGTTTCCAGAGCCAGTGCAGGCGGGAAATTCAGCGTTGCCGGCCCACACCATACTATGCACCGCGTCACCACCATCGTAGCGCATCAACCAGGTTGGCGCAGTGTTTGCGCCAGGCGTTATCACAGCAAGGGCAGGACCAAATGACGTGCGCGATATCACGGAGTTGAACCCGTTGCCCATCACCCACGCACCACCCAGCGCCGTCTGGTGCTCAGTCGGAACTTGTGTGATCCAACCATTGAGGTGGTCTTGAAATGTCGCACTACTGCCGATCACGTTCGGCCCGGTGCGTCCGGCTGTATTAGACAGTGTTAGGCTGTGTGTAAACTGTGCCGACGTAACACCGTTTGAGTAGTATGAAAAAACGTTGGCATAGAGTGTGCTGTTATAGACAGCCAACCCGCCGATGAAACACCCCTCACTACAAACACCACTTGGCGTCAACGTGTAGTGCGCACCCGCCCACGGATCATATTGCCACCCCTGAAGCAGGGTTGGCGTCGAACCGACTGTGGGGATCGCAATCTCGGCCAGACACGCCGTGTTGCGCGACCCACTCAGGTAGAACGACCCCGCGCCTCCGTTGCCCGACGGGTTGTACGCCAACCCAGGCGCGTAATCATTCTCCGACGGTGATTCACTACAGCTGCCAGTCGGCACTGGCAACGCACTCGACCCGAGGTACGTAATATTTGATTGTTGGACGCGCACACCCGCATGCACTTCATTGAAAAACATAACCTCCATAAGCATGATACAGAGGGTGATGATAAGCGCCCTGAGAATCAGGTAGTACAAAAAAGAAGTTTGATTTTTCATGCTGAAATCCAAGATAAGTTTGCCCCACTGGGTGCTGAGCTAGATCCATTCAAAGTGAGGGCGAAGATGCCCCACGAGGCTGAATCGCTGATAGTCCAGGCCATAGTCGTTGAAGATCCCGCAGCGGTCTTCTCGCTCGCACCAGACCCTTCAAATAACAGGTCTGCCCCCTCAATCTCTTGTCGTGATGTGTCAGACGTGCTTAAAGTAAACCCATTACCACCTGTGTCGAGGAACGTGACTCCACTGATGACGAGTTTTCCACTGGCGCTTGTCGCGTTTACAGTCGGAGCTGCGCCAGTTCCTGTCGCCTGAGCCACAGTGTCATTGGGTGTAGCCTGGTCAACATCTTTGTAGCTTACTCCGATGAAGTACCTCTCATCCTGCGACGAAGGCCACGTCACATGAATCGTAGACGTCTGCGCAGTCGGATTGATGAGCCTCCAGACGGAAAACTTGCCGTTTGTGTGGTGGTCAATCGTTGTGCCGATCTGTGTCAGTGCTGTACCACCAGAACCACCCCACCTAACTGCTGAAGGAATTACTGGTGAACCAGCCCCAGTCGACACGAAGACGTATAGAACACGGTCAGTCCCACCCACAGCAAAGGCTGCAGACTCGAGTGTCGTGCTCGGCGTTGAGCTAAAAGCCTCAACTGAGTTGTCGTAGGTAGCTTCCATCACGCAGTCCCACTAGCCATAATGATGAGCGGCGCCCGCAACCCTTGAGAATCAGACCCACGAATGTGGCTGAACGCCACACTCTGAGGAAGTCCGCTAGTCGTCACTGTGTAGACTCCGCGGCCTAGCTCCATCTGATATGTCGTGTTGTGCGAGCTACCGAAGTACCCGAGAAAGTTAGTCGCCTGGTTACTCATGACGATATTTGAATAGCTACCATTAGCACCTCCAGAAGTCGTCCGTGACACAAACCCAAGCCAGTATTCACCCTCGGTGAGTGTGGTAGTGAGTGGGACGACAAGATTCCGCATCCCAGAGAAGAGTGAATAACTGCCAGCAGTCCCAGAGTGCGTCGCATCCACTGAGTAAGAAGCACTCGCGAGGAGTGACAGCGTGCTGTCATTCCTTGTGTAAAAACCAGCCCAGACCGACACTGTGTGTGACCCACTCGAGTTACTCGAGTTAGTGTTGACAATCGGCACTAACAACCGGTCAAACTGCACGTCCGGAAGATATACGGGATCGAACTGCAAAGTCCCTTGTCCCGCCTGCCCAGTGACCATCACACCACCACCATGTGGGTTATACCCATCAAGCGTCACTTTGTTCGGCACGCCGAGACTAATTGTACTCCCATTAGTACTGATGCTAAGTTGCCCTGTCGCGCTGAGGCTTGACGTCGCCGGGACGCTGAACAACAGCTTCTGACCAGTCGTGCTGGCGATTGTGATAGCGCCGCCACCCTCACTGAATTGCACAGTGCCAGACGTGTACGTCGTCTGACTGTTGTTGATCGCACCGAGGCCACCACCTCCACCTCCGCCAGTCGCACCAGAGATGATAAGCGCGCCGTCTGACAGACCGACACTGACACCACCTCTACCTACGACGGTGAGACTCCGTGCGTCGATCGTG
>WBZU01001174.1_pt1 | contig 20338 bp, 19 predicted proteins | sample 5204311 | NCBI WGS metagenome assembly WBZU01 (sample SAMN12344359, study PRJNA552823) | activated sludge metagenome | biome: Activated sludge suspended growth; feature: Nitrification reactor; material: Wastewater; isolation source: activated sludge from nitrification reactor of wastewater... | reverse complement strand
GGAATTACCTGATGACGGCCGGGGGGGTTGCCTGGCTGGCGACCACCGCGATGGGTGCCCTGTCGGCGACCAGCGCCCAGTGCAGCGGCACCGAACGCAGGCCGAACTGGCGCGGATGGCTGGCGCGAGCGGCACCTTACGCATTCATCGTCGGCCTGCTCGGGCTGGTCGCTCTCGGCGTTCATTGGGGTATCCAGAAGCTCGGGGCGCCGGTGGAGACCACGACGGCAGTGGCCGACCAGGCAACGCCGGGCGCCGTTCCGCAGACTGGCGAAGCCTGCCCCGAAAAGAGCAGCGGCTGGAACCTGGCCTATCGGATCGTCGACCGCGAAACGGCCGCCCAGGTCGAGAGTCCTTCGGCAACGATCGACTGCTGGCTGGTAACGCCCTTCGCCGATTACGCCAACCTTTCCCTGTACCGTGTCCGCGCCATCACCGCAGGGCAGTGGTGCACCGTACTCGCGCTGCTTTTCCTGGTAATCGTCATGCTCGCCTGGCGGCTGGACATCAACATCTTCTCGCTGCACTTCTTCTATCGCAATCGGCTCGCGCGCTGCTACCTTGGTGCATCCAACAGCGAACGCCGGCCCAACCTGTATACCGGCATGACCGACCAGGATTCGCCACCGCTCTGCGACCTGGCCAGGGTGCGGCCTTATCCGCTGATCAACTGCGCACTCAACATCACCCACGATCCGGTCGCGGGCGCCACCGACCGCCTGGGCTGGCAGGAACGCAAGGCGGCCTCGTTTCTTTTCAGCCCGCTCCACTGCGGCTACCGGCTGGCCTTCGGCGAACGCGGCATCGACGCTTTCCAGAAGACGGCCGATTTTGCCGTCGAAGCAGTCGGCAGGAAAGAGCCTCTCCCGCTGGCGATGGCCATGACGATTTCCGGCGCGGCGGCGAGCCCCAACTGGGGCTACCACACCAATGCCGCCACTGCTTTCCTGATGACCGTCTTCAACGCCCGGCTCGGCTGGTGGCTGCCGAACCCGCGCAAGCCGACCTGCTGGCGCAAGGACTCCCGAAGCTTCAGCAGCCGGATGCTGCTCCTCGAGCTGCTGGGTCTGTCGTCCGACCGCAAGGATCGGGTCTACCTCAGCGACGGCGGCCATTTCGAGAACCTCGGACTCTATGAGCTTGTCCGGCGGCGCTGTCGGGTGATCATCGCCTCCGACGCCTCGCAGGACGGCGACTATACCTTCGAGGATCTCGGCAACGCAGTCCGCAAGTGTCGAACCGACTTCGGCGTCGAGATCGACATCGATCCGCGCAGCATCATTCCCGATGCCAGCGGTGTGTCCGCCGGCCACTCTGCGATCGGTCTGATCCATTACCCGGAGACCGAAGAGCGCCCGGCCGCCGAAGGCCTGCTGTTTTACATCAAGCCGTCGCTGACCGGCGACGAGTCGGCCGACCTGCTGCAGTACAAATCCCAGCATCAGGATTTTCCGCATGTGTCGACGCTCGATCAGTGGTTCGACGAATCGCAGTTCGAGAGCTATCGCAAGCTCGGGCAGCACATCGCGCAAGAGCTGATCGCCGACAAGTTCCGCCCGCTGCGGCACCGCCCCGGAATCGAACCGCTGCGCGAGGCCCTCGGCAAACTGCGCGCGTCGCGGGCCGGCTAGAAGCCGCATTCCACCGCAAACCGTTCCCACTTCCGTCCAACCGGGAGGGTTCCATGAACCTTGTTCTGGCCAGCGGCCGCAAGGCCATGGGCGTGCTCGTCACCTGCCCTGGCCGGACAGGATCACCGACATCCGCTAACCACCCTCCATTTGCGCCTGCAGATAGTTTGGCAGCGACACCTCCCGAATCAGTCCCTGCTGGGTTTCCAGCCAGTCGATGGCCTGTTCGCAGTGCTCCAGCAGATCTTCCAGCAGATCACGGCTGACATAGTCGTGCCACTGCTCGCAGAGGGTGATGCTCTGGACCAGCAGTGGTCGATGGATTTCGCGTTCGAACTCAAGGTCGCCGGCGAGGCACTCGACGACGTTTTCACCGATCAGCAGCTTCCCGAGGTTTTGCAGGTTCGGGAGACCTTCGAGGAAGAGAACGCGCTCGATCACTTCATCCGCTTCCTTCATGACGCGGAGGGACTGCTGGTAGTGGTAGTCGTTCAGCTTCTCCACACCCCAGTTGCGAAACATGCGCGCGTGCAGAAAATACTGGTTGATCGCGGTCAGTTGATTCTTCAGCACCTTGTTCAGGGCTTCGATCACCTTCTTGTCACCTTGCATGGACCTTCTCCTCAAGCCGTCGAGCCCATCTGGCTCTGCTGATAATTTTTCAGCCCCACCCGTTCGATCAGGCGTAGCTGCTTTTCCAGGTAATAAGCATGATCCATCTCGGAATCTTCGAGCTGTACGCCGAGCAGGTCACGCGTGACATAGTCACGGGCTTTTTCGCAGGCAGCCATGGCCTTCTTCAGTTCGCCGACGACCTTGTATTCGACCTCCAGGTCGGCCTTGAGCATTTCCGGAACGGTCTTGCCGGTGTTGAGGGCCTCACGCCTGTCGAGTTGGGGTTTACCTTCCAGAAAGAGGATGCGCTGGATCAGTGCACGTGCATGCTGGCGCTCGTGCTCCGATTCATGGAGACTCTTTTCGGCCAACTGCCGCAGGCCGAAATCGGCGTACATCTCGCCGTGGATCAGGTACTGATCGACTGCCGTCAGTTCGCCGGCAAGCAGGCTGTTGAGGATATCGATGATGCTCTGGTCGCCTTTCATGGGCTTCTCCGATCGAGGTATCGAAGTCAAGTGACGAGGCGCCTGGCCAACCCTCTTCGGCCAGCCGGTGGCGCCATTCTAGGGGAGCCATGCCGAAAAGGGGAGAGCCTGTGCAGTCGGTGGGAACCGGCCAGCGGATTGGTCCGCAAACCATTGGCCATAGGCCCACGCACTTCAGGCAGGGCTTTCGGCCTGCCGCCGCTTCCCGCCTGGGGTTCCGCAGTGCGGACGACGCCCCCAGGCCAAACTGACGCCCCTTCGTCTTTCGGTAAAGCTCAATAGCTCAAGGTCTTGGGCAGTTCCTTCGCCTGTTGCACCCAGGACTCGACCATGGCCAGGGAAGGGGCTTGCTTGGTGATTTGATGGCTGGCGTTGGTCTCGACAATCTTCGCATGCAGATTGTCGGCGCGGCGGGTGGACAGTTCCTTGACCGTATCGACGCCGGCCTTCTCGAGCAGGTCGGAATAGACTCCGGAGACGCCCTTGATGCGCGCCAGATCGGCCCGGTTGGCAAGCTCCAGAATGACACGGGTATCACAACCGCAGGCGCTGGCGAGGACTTTTCTCTGTGCCGGCGCAGCGGCTGCGGTGAGAAGCTGTTCATTGTTGATAATTCCATTTGCCTTGAGCTTTTCGATCAGATCGGGAGTGCTTCCCTGCAAGTCCTTGACTGAGACGGTCATTTCGGTTTTCTCCTCTGGGGTAGTTGGCTGAAGCGAAGTTTGCATGTCGCCGGAATCTCCAGGCCAGGCGGCTATTCGGCGGAGACAATTCTAATTCTAACGGTCATGACTTTTCCAGGCACCCCCGATCATAAAGTCATGACCGTTTTTCTCTCCCCCCGGCCCCTCCACCGCAAGGGGGAGGGGCGATCACTGGATCGATGCCACCTTTGCCGGCACACGTGTCATACTATCTGCGCATCGCCAACGGCCCACAGCACACGCTGGCGCAGGCCGCACTGCCGACACCATGAACGCCACGATCCCGCCACCTTCACACTCGCGCCACCATCGCCGCCATGCGCTGGTGGCTGGGCTCGGCCGTGCTGGCAGGGCTGGCTGCAGCCTGCGCCTGCTGCCAGCGGTTCCCTTCACGGTGGCGAGCCTCGTGGCGGGACTGACAGCGATGCGCACCGGGACCTTCACCTGGGTCGGCTTCGTCGGCATGGCAGCCTGCACCTTCGCAGGACCATCACCGAAGCCAAGGCGAAAGACAGCGCCCCGACATGAACTCGCCGCGCCTGATCCGGATCGCTCGCGAAGATCGGCAGGCGACCGGCACCGAACGGCTCACTGGCCTTGCAGCACCGACAGCGACGATCGCCCCGAAATCCCTTTACGGTGCGCTCGGTTCGCGCCTGTTTGACCGAATGCGAGCGGCAACCCCTCCGATCGTCCGCGACATCGTCCTGATCGGCGGGGGGCACAGCCACGTCGGCGTGCTGCGCAGGTTTGCCATGCGGCCGCTGCCGGGTCTGCGCCTGACCGTGATCTGCACCGATACGGACACGCCGTACTCGGGAATGCTGCCCGGCTACATCGCCGGACACTACGATTTCGACGCCGTGCATATCGATCTGCGGCGGCTGGCCGAGTTTGCCGGCGCGCGCTATTTCCGCGACGAGGTGATCGGCGTCGACCGCGTTGCACGCCAGGTACGATGCCGCCAGCGGCCGCCGGTACCCTACGACGTGCTGTCGATCAACATCGGCTCGACGCCGCAGCTTGCACGCGTCGATGGTGCCGCCGAGCACGCGGTGCCGGTGAAACCGATCCGCCGTTTCAACGAACGCTGGCTGGCGCTGCTCGGGCGCGTGCGCGCGCACGCCGGAACGACGACGATCGCCGTGGTCGGTGCTGGCGCCGGTGGCGTCGAGCTGACGCTGGCCATGCAGCACCGGCTGCGTGGCGAACTGGTGGCGCTCGGGCGCGACCCCGACGAACTCCGCTTTCACCTCTTCTCAGCCAGCGCGAGCATTCTGCCGACACACAACGCGGCGGTGCGCAGCGTCTTCGAACGCGTACTGGCCGAGCGCGACGTGACCCTCCATCGTCATTGCGAAGTCGTCGAAGTCGCCGCCGGCCATCTGCAGGTGCGCAGCGGCGAAACGCTCGCCGCCGACGAGGTCGTCTGGGTGACGCAGGCCGGCGGTGCGCCGTGGCTGCGCGAGACCGGATTGGCGCTCGACGGCGAGGGTTTCATCCGCGTCCGCAACACCCTGCAGAGCGAGACCGATCCGCTGATCTTCGCCGCCGGCGATTGCGCGTCGCTGATCGACCGACCGCTGGAGAAGGCCGGCGTCTTCGCGGTGCGCATGGGCAAGCCGCTGGCCGAGAACCTGCGGCGAATCGTCCTGCGCCAGCCACTACTCGCGTATCGCCCGCAAAGACGCTGGCTGGCGCTGATCAGCACCGGCGACCGGCACGCGGTGGCCTCGCGCGGCAGGCTGTTTGCGCACGGCGACTGGGTGTGGCGCTGGAAGGACTGGATCGACCGGCGCTTCATGCGCCGTTTCAGCGAATTTGCGCCGATGCACGCCAACGCCGCGCCCGCGCCAGCCGAAACGATTCCGCTCGACGCCGCCGAGCAGACGCAGGCCATCTCGGCGATCGCCATGCGCTGCGGCGGCTGTGGCGCCAAGGTCGGCGCCACGGTGCTGTCGCGGGCGCTGGCGAGGGTTCACCCGATCGAGCGCGACGACGTTCTGATCGGCCTGCACGCGCCTGACGATGCCGCGGTGCTGCGGGTGCCGCCGGGCAGTGCGCTGGTGCATACGGTCGATTTCTTTCGGGCCTTCGTCGACGACCCCTGGCTTTTCGGGAGAATCGCCGCCAATCATGCGCTCGGCGACATCTTTGCGATGGGCGGCGCGCCACAGTCGGCAACGGCGATCGCCACCGTCCCGCCAGGGCTGGAGAGCAAGGTCGAGGATACCGTCTTCCAGATGATGGCGGGCGCTGTCGCGGTGCTCAACGAAGCCGGCTGTGCGCTGGTCGGCGGTCATACCGGCGAGGGCCGCGAGCTGGCACTCGGTTTCGCGATCAACGGGCTGATCGACGGAACGCTGGCCGGCGTCCTGCGCAAGGGCGGCATGCGTCCCGGCGATGCGCTGATCCTCAGCAAACCGCTCGGCACCGGCACCCTGTTCGCGGCGCACGCGCGGCTGCAGGCGCGCGGTCGCTGGATCGACGCGGCGCTGGAGTCGATGCAACGGTCGAACCGGGCAGCGGCATCCTGCCTGGTCGCGCACGGCGCCCGCGCGTGCACCGACCTCACCGGTTTCGGGCTGCTCGGACATCTGGTCGAGATGACCCGCCCGTCGGGGGTGGACGCCGAGATCGACCTCGCCGCGCTGCCGCTCCTCGACGGCGCCGCGGAAACCGCCGCAGCAGGAATCCTCAGCTCGCTGCAGCCGGCCAACGTGCGCCTGCGCCGCGCGCTGCGCAACCAGCCCGAAGCGCTGCATCACCCGAACTACCCGCTGCTCTTCGACCCGCAGACCGCCGGCGGACTGCTCGCCAGCGTACCGGCAGAAAGGGCCGCGGAGTGCATCGCCGCGCTGCGCAGCCTGGGCTACGCGCAGGCGATCTGCATCGGGCGCGTGCTGCCGGCCAGCGAGGCGGTGGAACCAATTACACTGCGCATCTGACCAAGAGATGCGCGGAGTTTGCACGCCCTGGCGGCAAGCCGCCCTTCCCCGCACCCCCTGCCACCTACGGAGAACCGACCATGATGCTTTTGCCCCGCCTGATTTCCCGCAGCGCCCTGGCGCTCGCCCTGATGCTCGGCAGCGCCGCAAGCTACGCCGAAAACCTGTTACGGGTCTCGGCAATCCCCGACGAGGCGCCCACCGAACTGCAGCGCAAGTTCAAGCCGCTCGGCGAGTACCTCGAGAAGGAGACCGGCTACAAGGTGCAGTTCACGCCGGTCAGCGACTATGCGGCGGTGGTCGAGGGCCTGGCGGCGAAGAAGATCGATCTCGCCTGGCTCGGCGGGTTCACCTTCGTACAGGCGAAGCTGCGAACCGGCGGCGAGGCCATCCCGATCGTCCAGCGCGCCGAGGACGAGGTGTTCACCAGCAAATTCATTGTCCCGGCAAACAGCCCGGTCACGTCGCTCGTCGAACTGAAGGGCAAGACCTTTGCCTTCGGATCGCCGTCGTCCACCTCGGGACACCTGATGCCGCGCTTCTACCTGCTCAAGGATGGCATCGATCCCGACAAGGATTTCAAGAACGTCGCCTTCTCCGGCGCGCATGACGCCACCGTCGCCTTCGTCGCCTCCGGCAAGGTCGAGGCCGGCGTGCTCAATGCTTCGGTGATGGACAAGCTGGTCGAGAAGGGCGATGCCAACGCCAGGCGGGTCAAGGTCATCGCCACGACGCCGCCCTACTTCGACTACAACTGGACGGTGCGCCCCGGTCTTGAGCCGGCGCTGCGCCAGAAGATCACCCAGGCCTTCCTCAAGCTCGACCGGGCCGATCCGGGGCAGCGCGAGCTGATGGAACTGCAGCGCGCGTCGAAGTTCGTGCCGACCACGGCGGCCAACTATGATGGCATCGAACGGGCGGCGCGCAGCGCCGGGCTGATCAAGTAACGGTCATGACTTTTCCAGGTACCCCCGATCATGAAAGTCATGACCATTTCCCTCTCCCCCAGCCCCTCCCCGACGAGAGGGAGGGGCGATTCGTGAGTCGCTGACGCGACTTTCACATTCAGTGGGCGGCTCCGGCAGGCGGCAAGTCGACCAGCGTCGCGGCGACAGAGGGAGCAAGGAGGCAAGGACATGGCAAGCGAACTGACCGGCGTCGGACTGACGCATGGCAATGGTTTTCGCGCACTGCAGCGGATCTCGCTGCATCTTGCGCGCGGCGAGCGGGTGGCGGTGATCGGCCCGTCGGGCGCCGGCAAGACCAGCCTCACGCGGCTGCTCGGCAGTGCCTTGCGGCCCAGTGACGGACGCCTGGAGATCCTTGGCGTCAACCCCTGGCAGGTGTCGGCCGGCGAATTGCGCCGCCTGCGCGCGCGCATCGGCACCATCCACCAGGTGCCGCCAATTCCGCCCCGCCAGCGCGTGATTACCGCGATCCTCGCCGGCCGGCTCGGCCACTGGCCGGCGTGGAAGGGTCTTTGCTCGCTGCTCTATCCGGTCGACATCGCCGGTGCGCAGGCGGTACTGGCACGCTTCGACCTCGCCGACCGCCTGTTCGATCGCTGCGACCGGCTCTCGGGCGGCCAGTTGCAGCGCGTCGGGATCGCCCGCGTCCTCTACCAGCAGCCCGACCTGATCCTGGCCGACGAACCGGTCTCGGCCCTCGACCCGACGCTCGCCGATGCCGCGCTCGGCGAACTGGTCGCCGACTCCGAGCGTCGCGGCGCCAGCCTGTTTGCTTCGCTGCACGCGGTCGACCTGGCGCTCAAATGGTTTCCGCGCATCGTCGGTCTGCGCGCCGGCGAAATCGTCTTCGACCTGCCGACGGCGCGTGTCAGCGAGACGATGTTGCGCGAGCTATACGCCACCGAAGGCGGCCTGCTGCCGACGCAGGCCCAGACGCCGGTCACACTGCGCGACGCCACCACCGTTGACGCGGCAGGTGCAGCCACCGCCGGCCAGGTGGCAATCGCCGTCGTGCGCTTCGACACCTGCCGCGGACGCTGACTTGAAGACGCTCGCCAGCACTTTGCCGCCACCGGCCCGTGACCCGGACGCGCGCGCGCGCCTCGGCTGGACGGTGCTCGCCCTGGGGTTGTTGTGGCCACTTCTGCAGCTCGCCGAGTTCCGGCCCTGGGCGCTGTTCGAGGGCAACCATCTGCAGGTGATGGGCGCCTTCCTTGCCGGCTTTCTGCCGCCCGAGACGTCGACCGACTTTCTCGGCATTCTCCTCAAGGCGACGCTGGAAACGCTGGCGATGGCCACTGCCGGCATCGCCCTGGCCCTGCTCATCGCCGTGCCGCTGGCAATCCTGTGCACGCGCCCGCTGGCAGTGTCGCTGATCGGGCCGGGACCCGGCCACCGCGGCGGCAGCGCGCTGCGCCTCGCCGGGCGCGCGCTGCTGACCTTCCTGCGCGCGATCCCGGAGATTGTCTGGGCGCTGATGCTGGTGCGCGTCTTCGGTCTCGGGCCAGCCGCCGGCGTGCTGGCGCTGGCGGTCACCTACGGCGGCATGCTCGGCAAGGTGTACACCGAGATCCTCGAATCGACCGATACCCGCCCTGCCCGCTCGCTGCTCGAGGCAGGCAGTGGCCGCTTCGCGGCACTGACCTACGGGCTGCTCCCCAACGCGGCGCAGGAACTGACCTCCTACACCGTCTATCGCTGGGAGTGTGCAGTCCGCTCGTCGGTGATCATGGGCTTCGTCGGCGCCGGCGGGCTCGGGCAGTTGATGGATCAGTCGATGAAGATGCTGAACGGCGGCGAGGCCGCCGTGATCCTCCTCGTCTTCCTGTTGCTGGTGCTGCTCGCCGACGCGCTGAGCGCGACCTTGCGGCGGGCGCTGGCATGAACGCGAACGACGTTCAGGAGCCCTGTGCGGCACGCGGCGCCGCCGACTTCTGCCTGTCCTGCGTGCTCACCAGCGGCCTGCTGATCGCTGCCGTGGTGGCCAGCTTCGCCTATCTCGCGATCGATTTCGGCGTGCTGTTTTCGGCCGATTCGGCAGCCGCGATGGGAAAATTTGCCGCCTCCTTCCTGCCCCCCGACCTCCACCCCGAGTTCGTGCGCAAGACCGCCTGGGGCGCCTTGCAGACCTTCTCGGTGGCGATGGTCGGCACGCTGCTGGCGGCGCTGGCGGGGCTGTTGCTGGCCCTGCCGGCGGCCGGGCGGCACGGGGCCGCCGCCGCCCGGCTGTCGCGCTTTCTCCTCAATCTGCTGCGCAGCGTGCCGGAACTGGTGTGGGCGACGCTGATGGTGCTCGCCGCCGGCCTCGGCCCCTTCGCCGGCGTGTTGGCGCTGGCGCTGCACACCACCGGCGTGCTCGGCCGGCTGTTCGCCGAAGCGATCGAGAACGCGCCGCGGCAGCCCGAGCAAAGCCTGCGCGAAGCCGGCAGCGGCGGCGTGCCGGCCTTCCTGTACGGAACGCAACCGCTGGTCTGGCCGCAATGCGTGGCCTACGGGCTCTACCGGCTGGAAATGAACATCCGCATGGCGGCCGTGCTCGGCTTCGTCGGCGCCGGCGGCCTCGGCCAGATGCTCTACTATCACCTGTCGATCTTCCAGCAGGCGCAGGCGGCGACGGTGCTGATCGCGATGTTCGTCCTGGTGCTGGCCGTCGACGCGCTGAGCGACCGCCTGCGCAAGCGCATGGCAAGCGTCTGAGCCGAAACGACGGGGTGATGCCACAGGGTCTTCCTGATCAGCCGGAGCTTCCGGCGGAGGCAGACGGGAATCCGATCCGTCGATCAAACCGGGGTTCAGAAGCCTGATCGTGCGATATCAATGATTTCCGTGCAGCGTCATGACGAGGTTTCTTTCGCGGCCTGCGCTTCATTCGCCTACTTGAGGTTGCCCGACAGGAACTGCTGCAGACGCTCGCTGTTTGGCCTGGTCAGTACCTCCCTGGGGTTTCCTCTTTCTTCAACACGCCCCTGATGGACAAAAATGACGTGGTTGGAAACTTCGCGCGCAAAGCCCATTTCGTGAGTGACGACCAGCATGGTGCGGCCCTCTTCGGCAATCGAGCGCATCACCTTGAGGACTTCGCCAACCAGTTCCGGATCAAGTGCCGAGGTGGGTTCGTCGAACAATAGTGCTTCCGGTTCCATCGCCAGCGCACGCGCAATCGCGACGCGTTGTTGTTGGCCACCTGACAGGTGCGCCGGGTAAGTGTCGCGGAACTTCCAGACGCCGACGCGCTCGAGATAGCGCTCGGCCCGTTCAATGGCGTCCTTCTTCGACAGGCCAAGCACGTGGATTGGCGCTTCGATGACGTTCTGCAGCACCGTCATGTGACTCCAGAGGTTGAAGTGCTGGAAGACCATCGACAGACGCGTGCGGATCTTCTGCAATTGCCTGGGGTCGGCAACCTTGAGAGCATCCTTGCTGCCGGGAAGCATTTTGATCTCTTCACCAGCAACGATGATTTTTCCGGAAGTCGGTTGCTCGAGAAAGTTGATGCAGCGCAACCAAGTACTCTTGCCGGAGCCGGACGAGCCGATGATGCTGATCACATCGCCCGAGCTGGCGGTCAGCGAAACGCCTTTCAAGACTTCGTTGTCGCCGTATTGCTTGTGCAGATCCTCGACGCGGAGGAGTTCGTTGTTGGCCCTGGAGGTCATGGCAGCCTTTTCAATCAGTCTTTCTGGGCGCTGGCGCTGCGCGGTTGCAGATGAGCGAGCCAACGGTTTTCAGCGAGGCGGAACAAACCGACCAGAACAAAGGTGACGGCGAGGTAGAGCAGTCCGGCGAAGATGAAGGCTTCGAAAGGCGCGTAATGACGCGAGTAGACATTGCGGGCCGCACCGGTCAGGTCGACCAGTGTCACCGCACTGGCAATCGCCGAGCCTTGCAGCATCAGAATCACTTCGTTGCTCAACGGTGGAATCGCCCGGCGCAAGGCTGATGGCAGCACGATTCTGCGCAGCGCGATGTAGCGTGTCATGCCCATCGCCTCGGCAGCTTCGACCTCGCCATGGGGTACGTTGCGGATTGCGCCGGCGAACATTTCGAGTTGATACGCGCAGGTGTTCAGGCTGAAAGCCAGCATGGTGCAGAAATAAGCGTCGCGGAACAGTAGCCAGAACGAGTTGCCGGCTTCCCACTGCTGCTGCATCCATTCGCTCTGGCCAACTCCGTAGTAAATCAGCAATAGCTGCACCAGCATCGGGGTGCCGCGAAAAAAGTAGGTATAGGCGCTGATCGGCCGACTGACCCAGGGATTTCTTGACACGCGGGCAATCGACAGCGGAACGGCCAGGGCAAAGCCGACCGCCAACGAGATGACGGTCAGTTGCACGGTCATCCACAGGCCACGCCAGAACTCGGGCAAGCTGCCGCTGATCACATTCGGGTCAAACCATTCCATCATCGTCTCTTCAAACGTTGGCTTCGCGGACACCGACGTTGTAGTGGTGCTGCAAGCGTTCCAGAACCTGGTTCGAGACGGCGGTCATCGCCAGATAGAGTACGCAAACGGCCAGATAGAAAGTGAAAGGCTGATGGGTCGACCGTCCGGCCTGATCGGCCAGCCAGGTCATGTCGGCCAGTCCGATCATCGACACGATGGCGGTGCTTTTCAGCAGGACCAGCCAGTTGTTGCCAATGCCCGGCAGGGCGTAACGCAGCATTTGCGGAAAAAGGATGCGCCAGAAAACCTGCCAGCCGCTCATGCCGTAAGCTCGGCCGGCTTCCATCTGGCCGGCCGGTACCGCTTGAAAGGCACCACGAAAGGTTTCGGTGAAATAGGCGCCGAAAATGAATCCAATCGTCAGAACGCCAGCGGCAAAAGCGTTGAGTTCGATCATCTCCCATTCCAGATGGTCGCTGATGGCATTGAGGATCACCTGGCCGCCGTAAAAAAACAAGAGCATCATCACCAGATCGGGCACGCCACGAACGATGGTGGTATACAACGCGGCCGACCAGCGTAGTGGTGCGATGCGAGACAATTTGCAGGCGGCGCCAAGCAGGCCCATGCTGACGGCAAGAACCAGTGACAGGAGGGCGACCTGGAGAGTGATCCATGCTCCGGCCAGCAAGCTGGGGGAGTATTCGGTCAGGGCGTCCATGGCTGAATTGCTCCGCGCGTTGTACCTTGAAAACAACCGGGGAAGAAACAGGGAACGCTGACCGCGTCGGCAGCCAGCCAGCGTTCCGCTGCGGAACCTCAGTTGCCGTAGATATCCATCGTGAAGTATTTCTTGCGGATCTCTTCGTACTTGCCATTGGCACGCACGGTAGCAAGCGCCTTGTTGAGTTGCGCCTTGAGGTCCTGATCCTTCTTGCGCACGGCAATGCCGATTCCCTCACCGATCACGGCGCGCTCCTCGGCATTCTTGCCATAAAGCTGCTCGCCGAGAACGCCGTAGCCGGCGCCTTCAGGCTTGGTCAGGAAGCCGCCGTAAGCTTCCCAGTAATCGGCAAAGGTGGCATCGACACGGCCTGACTTGAGATCCAGATAGGCCTCATCCTGCTTGCCGTAGCGAACGACTTCCACTCCCTTGCCGTCCCAGTATTTGGTGGCGAAGTTGTCGGAAACCGTGCCACGCTGAACAGCAACCTTCTTGCCTTTCAGGCTGGCCAGTTCCGGTCTCAACGATGATCCGTTCTTGGCAATCAGGACGACCGGTGAGGCGTAGTACTTGTTGGTGAAATCCACCTTGGCCTTGCGTTCTTCGGTAATCGACATCGAAGCGACGATGGCGTCGAACTTGCGTGCCATCAGGGCCGGAATCATGCCGTCCCATTCCTGTTTCACCCAGGTGCATTTCGCTTTCATCTCGGCGCACAGCGCGTTGCCGATATCGATATCGAAACCCTTCAACGCGCCGTTGGCACCTATTTCATTGAACGGGGGGTAGGCACCCTCGGACGCCATACGAATTTCCGTCCAGTCCTTTGCCGAGACACCAGCCGCCGAGAGGGCCAGAAGCGCCGACAACAACAGCATTTTTTTCATTTGAAACCCCTCCTTTAGAATGATCGATTACTCAAAGACCGTTAACCATGCGCCGGGTTGCGCTTCGCCTGTTCCTTGCGCTGCAGGAAGCCCTTGCAGGTCTCCGTTTGGATGCGAAGTGAATGATGACAAGAAAGCCGGGCCTATACAACGGATTTGTGCGTCCCCGGTGCAGCACAGGCCATCGTCGTCGATCGCCAATTGCTCAACACCCAACCAATCCAAACAAAAAGGCCGCTCCGAAGAGCGGCCCAGGTGCTTGATTCGATTGGTCGGGGCGCCGGGATTCGAACTCGGGACCCCTTGCACCCCATGCAAGTGCGCTACCAGGCTGCGCCACGCCCCGACAAGGTCTGGATTATAACCGAAAATGCGCCGCTACTCGCATGGGCGCAGCAATTCTGCAATGTTCAGCAGCTCCGCCCGCAGCACTTCGGGTGCCAAGAGAGATGAACTGGCCTCTGACTCATTCCCGGCATCGTCGAGACGGTTGCGCGCGCCACTGATCGTGAAGCCCTGGCTGTAAAGAAGCTCCCGTATCCGACGCACCAGCAGAACTTCATGGTGCTGATAATAACGGCGATTGCCTCGGCGCTTGACCGGACTGAGCTGCGAGAACTCCTGCTCCCAATAACGCAGGACGTGCGGTTTGACGCCGCATAGCTCGCTGACCTCACCGATCGTGAAATATCGCTTGGCTGGAATGGCCGGCAAAGGCTCTTGCCCCGGTTCTTTATGACTGACTTCCATCATAAGCGTGTTCCACCTCGGCCTTCAGTTTCTGACTGGCATGAAAAGTAACCACTCTGCGCGCGGTGATCGGGATTTCTTCACCGGTCTTGGGGTTGCGGCCTGGTCGCTGGGGCTTGTCGCGCAACTGAAAGTTTCCGAATCCCGAAAGCTTTACACCATCACCACGCTCCAGGGCATTCCGAATTTCTTCGAAAAAAGCCTCGACCATGTCCTTGGCCTCACGCTTGTTGAGGCCGACCTTCTCGAACAACAGATCGGCGAGTTCTGCCTTGGTAAGCGTCATTCCTCTTCCTTCTCAGACGCGCAGCTGTGCTGCAAATGCCACTCGCAGATAGGCGACCAACTGCTGCATGGCAGCCTCAACTTCAGCTTCGAGCAACGTTTTTTGAGTATCTTGCATCATTATGCGGAAGGCAAGGCTTTTCTTGCCGACTTCAACCCCGCGCCCGACGTAGACATCGAACAGACGGATATCCTGCACGATGGCTGGCCGATTGGCAGTCAGTCCTGCGATCAGTTGCTCAAGTTCCAGCGCCTGATCAACGACCACGGCCATATCCCGTATGACCGGTGGTTGGCGGGAAAGCTCGGCATATTGCGGAACACCGGCCATCGTCACGGCATCGAGGTCAACTTCAAAAAATACCGGCGCCAGCGGCAATTCATATTTTTGTTGCCACTGCGGATGCAATTCGCCGACAAAACCAACCGCTTTGCCAGCGACCGTCACCCGCGCACTCCGACCAGGATGCAGCGCAGGGTGCAGGGCTTTCTCGAAGCGGGTGCCGATCGGGGTGAACAGCCGTTCCAGGTCAGCCTTGATGTCAAAGAAATCGACGTTGCGTGCTGCACAACCCCACTGCTCAGGAAAGGCTGTACCATAGGCCAGCGCGGTCAGCTTCCAGGGCTGGCGAAAACCGGGGACAGGACCACCCTGTGTATCGCGGAAGAAGCAGCGTCCGGTCTCGAACAGGCGAACGCGGCTCTGCCGGCGTTTGAGGTTACTTGCCAGATTGGCGACCAGCCCCCCGAGCAAGGACGAACGCATCACGCTCAGCTGGCTGGCGATCGGATTGGCCAGTCGAATGAGCCGATCGTTGCCGACAAAATCGATTTCCCAGGCCTCTTCGACGAAGGCGAAGTTGACCACTTCCTGATAGCCACCGTCAGCCAGCATCTGTCGAACACGCGCCAGAGATCTCGCCTGCTCGGTCTGCGGCAACATCGACAGCAAACCCCGCGGTGCTGGTGACGGAATGTTCTCATAGCCGTTCAGGCGGGCGATCTCCTCGATCAGGTCTTCCTCGATCTCGATGTCGAAGCGGTGGCTCGGCGGCGTGATGATGAAATCGTCACCATCCCGGGTGAACGACAGGTCGAGACGGGCCAACAGTTCGGCTATCCGCTCGTTTGTAAACGGCACTCCAAGTACCTTGGCAACCCGCGCCGGTCGCAGGCGGACCGGCTGGCGCGCGGGCAAGGTGGCCAGTGCTTCGCTGACCGGACCGGCCTGCCCACCGCAAATATCGAGGATCAGCCGCGTTGCGCGTTCCAATGCACGCCGGGTACCGCCGAAATCGACGCCACGTTCAAAACGATGTGAGGCATCCGAAACGAAGCCGTAGCGACGGGCACGGCCGGCGATCGCGGTGGGTGCGAAGAAGGCGGCTTCGAGGAACACCTCGGTGGTCGCCAGCGTAATGCCACTTTCCTCGCCACCCATGATGCCCCCCATCGCCAACGGGCGCTGATCGTCGGCAATCAACAGGACATCGGCCTGCAACTGCAGCGTCTGCTCGTTGAGCAGCAGGATCGTTTCTGCCGGGCGCGCCATCCTGACGTGAATGGCCCCACTCAGACGGGTATTGTCAAAAGCATGCAGCGGCTGTCCCACTTCGAGCATGACGTAGTTGGTGATGTCGACCAAGGCCGAAATCGGGCGAATCCCGCTTCGCTCAAGACGACGACGCATCCAGGCGGGTGTCGCGACCCTGGCGTCGACTCCGGCGATCACCCGGCCGCAGTAGCGTGGGCAAGCCTCCGGGGCGTCCAGTACGAGGGCGCGCGCGCTCGCGATGGTGGCTTCAACTGCCGTGACTTTGATCAAGTGGGCCGGCGTACCGGTCAGTGCTGCAACCTCGCGGGCAATCCCTTCGAGCGACAGGCAGTCTGCCCGGTTCGGCGTCAGCTTGAGGGTCAGCAGACGATCATCGAGATCAAGATGGCGGCGGATATCCTCGCCTACCGGTGCATCGTCATCCAGCACCAGCAAGCCAGAGGCGTCTTCCGCGATGCCCAGTTCCCTGGCCGAGCAGAGCATGCCAGACGACTCGACGCCGCGCACCTTGGCGACCTTGATCCTCAATCCACCCGGCAATTGGGCACCGGGCAGTGCGCACGGCACCTTGATGCCGGCAGCCGCGTTGGGTGCTCCGCAGACGATCTGCAGCACCTCGCCGGTACCAGCATCGACCCTGCAAACGTTGAGGCGGTCGGCGTCGGGATGCTTGTCAACGGCGAGCAGATGGCCCACGACGACCTGGTCGAAAAGCGGTGCGACCGTCTCTTCCTCCTCCACTTCGAGACCGGCCATGGTCAGCAGGTGCGAGAATTCATGACCCGCGCAGGCGGGATCGACGAAACTGCGAAGCCAGGATTCAGAGAATTTCATGACCGCTCAATGTCAGAAGGAAGGTCATACGAACTGTCGCAAAAAGCGCAGGTCGCCATCGAAAAACAGGCGCAGGTCATTGACCCCATAGCGCAGCATCGTCAACCGATCGGGACCCATGCCGAAGGCAAAACCGAGGTATTTCTCGGGGTCGATGTTGACGTGCCGCAGGACATTCGGATGGACCATGCCGCAACCGGCAATTTCCAGCCAGCGCCCTTTCAAGGTGCCGCTCATGAAAGCCATGTCGATCTCGGCCGAAGGTTCGGTGAAGGGAAAGAACGATGGGCGAAAACGCACCTGCAGATCGTCGTTCTCGAAAAAACGGCGCAGGAAATCGCTGATCACACCCTTCAAATCAGCAAAGCTGACGTTTTCGCCAATCCACAGCCCTTCGACCTGATGAAACATCGGCGAATGCGTGGCATCGGAATCCACGCGGTACACGCGCCCCGGTGCAATGACCCGAATTTCCGGCATGGTTTCCCGACCGGCATGTCTGGCGACATGTGCCTGCATATAGCGAACCTGGATCGGGCTGGTATGCGTGCGCAGCAGAACGCCCTCGGCTATCCCGCCCGCCTCGTCCTGCAGATAGAAGGTATCGTGCATCGAACGGGCCGGATGATCCGCGGGGGTATTCAGTGCCGTGAAATTCTGGAAGTCGGCCTCGATTTCGGGACCATCGGCGACCTCGAAACCGATCGAAGCAAAAAGAGCTTCAATACGTTCGAGCGTACGCGTCACCGGATGCAGGCCGCCGCGGTCCTGTCCACGACCCGGTAGCGTCACGTCCAGGGCTTCCTCGGCCAGGCGCGCCTGCAGCGCCCTTTGCCGAAGCGCTTCGCGACGCGCAGCGAGCGCTGCTTCGACCGCATCCTTGGCGTGATTGATGGCCGCACCGGCAGTCTTTCGCTGGTCCGGCGGAAGTTTGGCCAATCCCTTGAGCAATCCAGTGATCTCGCCGCTCTTGCCGAGGTAACTGGCCTTGACTTGCTCAAGCGCATCAGGATCATCGGTTGCCGCAAAGGCCGCCGATGCTGCGTGGACTATTTGATCGAGGTTGTGCATGGTTCACCGAAAAAAAGGAGGCTCGCGCCTCCTTTCTTGACGCTCGTGCGGCCTATTGTCCGAGCTGGGCTTTGGCCTGCACGGCCAGAGCAGCAAAAGCCGGCTTGTCGAAAACCGCCAGATCGGCCAGCACCTTGCGGTCGACCTCGATCTGCGCCTTCTTGAGACCATTCATGAATGTGCTGTACTTCATGCCGAGTTCCCGGGCCGCCGCGTTGATACGGGCAATCCAGAGGCTGCGAAACTGACGCTTCCTTTGCCGGCGGTCGCGGTAAGCATATTGCCCGGCTTTCATCACCGCCTGTTTGGCGACACGATAGACGTTCTTGCGGCGACCGCGGTAACCCTTGGCCAGATCGAGAATTTTCTTGTGGCGCGCGTGCGCCGTTACACCACGTTTAACGCGAGGCATCCTCTATCTCCTCAAGCGTAAGGCAGCATGGCACGAACCATGGCCTTGTCAGAGTGGTGCACCTCGGTCACGCCGCGTAACTGGCGCTTGGTCTTGGTGTCCTTCTTGGTCAGGATGTGTCGCTTGTACGCATGCGAACGCTTGATGCGCCCGCTGGCACTGATCGTGAAGCGCTTTTTCGCTCCACTCTTGGTCTTCATCTTGGGCATTGAATGCTCCTGTTTATAGACATGCTGGCGGGTGTCTCCCGGCGGAAGCACTTTTGACCCGGCAGCACTTGTGTTTCACCGTTTCTCTACAAGCGCTTGAATCGATGGCTACTTTCTCTTGCTCGGAGTAAGCACCATGACCATCTGGCGGCCTTCCATCTTCGGCATCTGCTCAACCAGCGCAAGTTCCTGCAGATCGGTCTTGATCCGCTCGATCTGCCGCATGCCAATATCCTGGTGCGCCATTTCCCGACCACGAAAGCGCAAGGTCACCTTGACCTTGTCTTCTTCATCAAGAAAGCGAATCATGTTGCGCAGTTTGATCTGGTAGTCGTTTTCATCGGTACCGGGACGAAACTTGACTTCCTTCACCTGCACCTGCTTCTGCTTGAGTTTCTGCTCATGCTGACGCTTTTGTTCCTGGTATTTGAACTTGCCGAAATCGACGATGCGACATACCGGCGGCTGAGCCATCGGGGCAATTTCGACCAGGTCCACTCCCGCTTCCTCGGCGAGCGCCAATGCTGCCCTGACGCTCATGACTCCCAACTGCTCGCCACCTACTCCGACGAGACGGACTTCCGGTGCGTTGATCTCTTCGTTAACGCGTTGCGCCTTTTGCAGTGCGATGGGTCCACTCCTTGTTTCGACAAAAGTTAAGCCGTGCCACTTCGCGCCGCAACTTCGTGAAGAAGTTGCCTGGCCAGAGCCTCGATGGACATCTGCCCGAGATCCTGACCGCCGCGTGTCCGCACGGCCACCAGATTGGCTGCCACTTCCTTGTCGCCGACGACGATTTGATAGGGCAACTTGTTCAAGCTATGTTCGCGTATTTTATAGGTAATTTTTTCGTTGCGCAAATCACACTCGACGCGCAGACCAGCCTGACGTAGTGTTTTTGCAACATGGGCAGCGTAATCGGCCTGCTTTTCCGAGATATTCAGCACCACGATCTGCACCGGCGAGAGCCACAAAGGCAGGGCGCCCGTGCAGTTCTCGATGAGCATCCCGATAAAACGCTCCAGCGAACCCAGAATAGCGCGATGCAGCATCACCGGTGTGTGGCGTGAATTGTCGTCGCCGACGAATTCGGCGTCCAGTCGCTGCGGCATCGAGAAGTCGACCTGCATCGTGCCGCACTGCCAGGATCGCCCGATGGCATCCTTGATGTGAAATTCGATCTTCGGACCGTAAAAAGCCCCCTCACCCGGCAATTCCTCCCATGCCAGACCGGAGGCCTGCAGTGCAGCGCGCAAGGCAAGTTCGGCCTTGTCCCATACCGCGTCCGAACCGACGCGCTTTTCCGGGCGCAACGCCAGCTTGACCGTTACCTCGTGAAAACCGAAATCGGCATACACTTTGCGCACCAGATCATTGAAAACGGTGACCTCGTCCTGGATTTGATCTTCGGTGCAGAAAATATGGCCGTCATCCTGGGTAAAGCCGCGCACGCGCATGATGCCGTGCAGCGCACCCGAGGGCTCGTTGCGATGACAGGAACCAAATTCACCATAACGCAATGGCAGATCGCGATAACTGCGCAGCCCGGTATTGAAGATCTGGATGTGCCCCGGACAATTCATCGGCTTGATTGCGTACTCGCGCTTTTCCGACTCGGTGGAGAACATGTGATCCTTGAAGTTCTCCCAGTGCCCGGATTTTTCCCACAGGGTACGGTCGAGAATCTGCGGGCATTTCACTTCCTGATAGCCATTGTCCCGATAAACGCCACGCATGTACTGCTCGACTTCCTGCCAGATCGTCCACCCCTTTGGATGCCAGAACACCATTCCCGGCGCTTCGTCCTGAAGATGAAACAGGTCGAGTTGCCGACCGAGTTTGCGATGATCACGTTTCTCGGCCTCCTCGAGCA
>WBZU01001172.1_pt1 | contig 20361 bp, 15 predicted proteins | sample 5204311 | NCBI WGS metagenome assembly WBZU01 (sample SAMN12344359, study PRJNA552823) | activated sludge metagenome | biome: Activated sludge suspended growth; feature: Nitrification reactor; material: Wastewater; isolation source: activated sludge from nitrification reactor of wastewater... | reverse complement strand
CCTGGTAAGGACGGATCGCAACACGAACCACTCCGGTATCATCCCTTGGGTTTGCCGCTTCCGCTTGAGCCTTGTGGGGAACAGCGGTGATGACGCGCACGTCGGCGTTCTGGCGCAACAATCCGACCGTCTCGCTGATGCGGAACGCGGCGGCCGTAATATCCGGCGCATAGAACTGGGAGAGGACAAGAATTTTTTTGTTGTTGTTCTCGCTGGTCGACGGCGACGTGCCAATGTTCGCACCGGCCACATGACGGTGCTGCACTTCATATTCGCCCCGGCGGATTGGTTCCAAATCCTCAACGTAGTCACACCGCATTACTCAATCCGCCTTACACCGACCCGGCTTACGAAAATTCCGTGACCGCACGATTATTTTTGTCCCGCTGGCCGATTGCTCTTACTGAGCGGCTGCGATTCCTGAACAGCTGCGATTCGCCGACCTCCGCCGAATAGATTTTCGTCCATCTATCAGTTCACGCACGCACGTTCAAAGTTAATGTTAAGCCAGGGAACTCACAAAGATCGGACAGTAGGTTTCCACAAGAAACGATTCTACGGGAAGCCAACTTCCCAATACTTTTACCAGTTTGTTTCGCAAGATTTCACTGACAACAAAACGCGTTTTTCCTCCCGGAGTCTTCTCGATCTCGTCTACATAATGAATTCGAATTGCAATCTCATTTCCAAGCTTCTGCGTAAAATTGCGAACAATATTGGTCTCGTCTCTTTCCGTATAACCTTTGTTCTTGATGATGAGCACGTCGATAGATCCAACATCGCGCTGACGAATTTGCGCGGCACGCACCCGCGTCTGATCCTGAAAGACAAGGTCCAGGGTGGAGATCCGCGCGCCGTTGGGAAGCTCGACGTTATCCTCCACCCGTCCGTCTATTGAGGCGACGACACGCCCGGGGCGGCCACATCCGCACGGCTGCGATGACAGCCGGACGAGATCGCCCGTGTCATAGCGCAGGAACGGCATCGCCCGGTTCGACATGTTGGTGCCGATGACCCGATGCAAGTTGTCCTCGCCAGCCGGAACAAACTCCACCGCCGAGAAGTCCTCATCGACATGCAAGTTCCCCTCCGGGCACTCAGAAATATTGGCGACCGCCTCGGCCATCGCATAGTGCTGCAACGGTTCGACGCCAAATGCCGAGCGGATGGTCGAGCGGTGATGCGCAAGAACGCTTTCCGAGCAGGTTGTCACCCACCGCGGCTGGTAACCAAGATCAAAGCCGGTTTCCAGCAAGTAGGAGGCCAGAAGCGTCAAATGTGACGGATAGCCGTGCAGCCACGGCGGCTGGGCCTCCCGCAATTTTTGAGCCGTGAACCGGATGTTTTCCGGCGCGGTATGCAGGGCGCTGAACAGGATCTGCCTGCCAAATCTGTTCTCACGCCAGAAAGGCGGAGAGGTCTGTTCCAAAGGGACGATGGACCGCCCGCCGAAATAGGCACACCAGGTCCCGAACGGCAAACCGTGCCAGCGCAGATAGCGCCACCAGACCGCATATTGCTCCCGCACCGCCGTTTGCGTCGTGGAGAATACCAAGCCGGCTCCTGTCGTACCGCTGGTGTGCTCATTTTTGCGCTCTGTTCTAGGCACCGCGGTGGACAGAAAGCTTCCAGGCGCATTCTGGATTTGAGCTTTCTTGAGCACGGGCAGCTGCGCCAGGTCCTGCAGGGATCTGATATCGGCCGGCTTGACACCCATCTTGGTGAAGAGCCTTTGATAATAGGGGACAGTGGTGGCCGCATGCTCTACGAAGTCCCTCAGGCGGGCATCACGGTAGGCCTCGAACTTCGCAGGATCAAGGTCTCCAGTCTGCTCGCACGCGCGCAGATGCGTCCAGAAATCGTTGTTGTAGCGCGAGCGCTTGATGCGCAGCCCCTCCAGAGAACAAGCAACATTCTGGAGAACGACCGGTAGTTTGGCGTAAATCTCATTCTGCCACATAGGGCCACCCTTCGCCGTCTTCTACGAACATATTATCTTTTCACCACAGCGGCTCGATATGATGGAGTTGAGTGTCGTTTCTTGAAGGGGCGTTTTTTCTATGGCGCCGGTTAGGAAGGTCCTTCTTGCACCATCCTGGCCGTCGAACAGACGAGTACGTCACTGTATAACCCTACACCAAAGCTTCTGCATTCCCAGTCTTATAAAAGGTGAATGTCGGGCGCGTCGTCGATCATCGCGCCAGACTCTTTTGGCAAACCTCGCTGATCACAAAGCGCGTCTTGCCGCTGGCCGTCTTTTCGATCTGGTCGACGTAATGCAACCGGATCGCGGTGTTCTTGCCGACCCGCATCCGGAAGCCATGGAGAATACCGGCCTCGTCGGCCTGCGAATAGGCTTCGTTCTTGGAGATGAAAACGTCGATGGCGCCGACTTTGCGCTGGTGAATCTGGGCCGCGCGGACGTTCACCTGTCCCCTGAAGATATGATCGAACCTGCAGATCCTGGCCCCATTGGGAAGTTCGACGTTGTCTTCCGCGCGGCCTTCGATCGAGGCCACGATACGCCCGGGGCGGCCGCATCCGCACGGCTGCGAGGACAGACGCACAAGATCGCCCGTGTCATAGCGCAGGAGCGGCATGGCGCGGTTCGACATATTGGTACCAATAACCCTATGCAAACCATCATCCCCGATCGGAACAAACTCCGCCGCCGCGAAATCCTCGTCGACGTGCAGATTCCCATCGGGGCATTCCGAGATATTGGCGACCGCTTCGGCCATCGCGTAATGCTGGAGAGGCTCGACGCCAAAAGCCTTGCGAATGGCTAAACGGTGATGAGCGAGAACACTTTCCGAGCAGGTTGTCACCCAGCGCGGCTGGTAGCCGAGATCAAAGCCGGTTTCGAGAATGTGGGACGCGACGATCGTCAGGTGTGAGGGATATCCGTGCAGCCAGGGAGGTCGGGCTTCGCGCAGCTTGCGCACCGTATGTTGCAGGTTTTCAGGTGTCGTATGAAATGCGCTGAACAGAATTTGCCTGCCTGCCCTATTTTCCCTCCAGTACGGAGGTGCGGTTTGCTCGGTGGGAACGATATACCGCCCCCCAAAATAGCCGCACCACGTTCCGAACGGCACCCCGTGCCAACGCAGATAGCGCCACCAAACGGCATAGTGCTCGCGCACGGCGGTGGGCGTTGTGATGAAATCCAATCCAGCGCCCGTCGTTCCGCTGGTGTGCGCGCACTTGCGTTCCCGCCGCGGTACGGCATCGGAAAAAAAGCTTTCAGGTGAACCCTGGATTTCAGCCTTGTTCAGAATCGGCAGTTGCGTCAAATTTGACATCCCTCGGATGTCTGTCGGTTTCAAGCCGAGGTCGGCAAAGAGCCTTCGATAATGCGGGACGGTTGTTGCCGCATGATGGACCGTTTCGGCCAAGCGCATGTCTCTGAAGCGCTCAAATCCGGCAGCATCCAGTTGGGCGTTGTGTTCAAACTGCCTGAGCAGATGCCAGAATTCTCTGCTATAGCGAAACCGCTTGAGGCGCAGGCCTTCAAAGGAACAAGCGGCGTTCTGGAGAAGAATCGGCAATATGAAATAAAGGCTATTCCGCCACATCGCTCTTGCCCTTCAGCAGTTTTTTGCAAGCCTCTAGTACTTGCTCGCCGTAGCAAGGGGTGGTGACGTTTTGCTGCCGTTTGGCAGTCACGTTTGCGAGGATTTTGGATGCGAGATCGTTCGCGTCACGGCTCCGAAAAACCACGACTCCCGCCGGTCGCGGAACCGCATCCGACGCAATCGTCGGGACGCCCAGCCAGAGCGCCTCACGGACAGAAACCGCGTCTCCATCCGTGCTGGTGGGCCGAACAAATAGATCGCAAAGCTTCAACACACCACTAAACTCAATATCGCCTTGTCGCAGCAGGATACGATCCTCGAGGGCTTCTCGCCTTACCCACTCGTTCAAATGGTGAAAATAGCGGCTGTCGCGGTCGATATCGGCAATACAAACGACGGCGGCACATAGATTGCGCACCTCTGGCTGCCCAAACGCGGAAATCAGGAGGTCAAGACCGTAAACATCGGTTTCGTTGACAACCGTCAGGCGGCTGGCATTGAGCGCAAGAACCGTCTTCTTTTCCCGTTTGCGCTTTTTGATCCAGGACGCGACGTCGGCGGGGACATCTTCATCCCCGGCCGCGGGACCTATAAAAGCCGGAATCACGAGAGCGGGCAAGCCGATCTCCCTGGCGACCTCCTCGCTCACCGCAATACGTTCTTGCGCCAACAGGCACGCCGCACGCAGACACAGCCGCGGCAAGAACCTTCGATCGTGACCGTGCACTGTTTGCAGGACCGGCTTTCTCATCGCCCGTGCGGCAATCGTATGCGCCAGACGCAGATACCGATTGCTTGTATGGATGTGGACGAGACCGGCATCCCGCAACAGCCCGAAATAGGTGAAAGGCGACACTCCGCGTAGCCGCGCAACCCCTGGCTTTGCAAAACGGGACTCATCGAGCAGCCGGTATGAAAATCCCTGCCTCTCATAGAGACGGCAGAGCCGGCCGATGTGCATCGAGATGCCGCCTCTTGGCGGAGGTACGGGTCCGATCATGAGGACGCCGCCTGCAGAGGCGCTTGTACGACCGATCTCTCCTAGCGGTTGGCCACCAACGTATGCGCTCGGCATTTCACTCTTTACTATCTCGCCAGAGTAGGACCCTCACACCCGCGTTCTTGAGGGCTCAGTGTCATGTGGTTTACCGGCTGCCTGTGGTGCTGCCGGCTTATGGACGCCAATCGTCACGAGAATACCCTGCACCAACCAACCCAAATCCCCCAAAAAACTGCGACCGGAGTAATAGTCGAGATCCATTTGGGCTTTGATCGGGAAGAGTACCTTGCGATAGAACTCATCGACGTCGCCCACAGCGGGGAAATACGCCGCCTCGTCGCGGAATTTGACTTGTGTCGGTCCAAGTATTCCAGGTTTGTGTTTAAGGACGTCTTCAAATCCGTCTTTGAAACACTCTGCATAGCCCGTCGACTCGGGCCGTGGACCGATGATGGACATATCACCGATCAGGACGTTCCAAAGCTGTGGCAGCTCATCCAGCTTTGTCGCTCGCAGCAGGCGGCCGATTCTTGTCATCCGCGCATCGCCGTCGAGCGTCAGCTGAAGACCGTTGGAGCTGCAGTCCTTGTGGAACTTGCGGAATTTGTACATCCGAAAGGGACGCCCGCCAAGACCAAGCCGTGTATGGGAGAAGAAGACGGGTCTCCCACTCTCCAAAACGATCGCAAGTGCGATAAGAGACATCAACGGTAACAGGGCAATGAGAGATACGGCAGCCAATAGGATATCCAAGGCACGGCGCGTTGCTTCAACGAAGTTTGCACCGCGTACTGGACTTGTCGTTACTGTAGCCACGGAACTCAGTCCTCTACTCAACTAAAGAGCGTCCGCCAAGGCGCTCGTCACGAGATCCACATCACACTCTTGCATCTTGGGATGAAGCGGAAGCGTCAGTTCACGCCTGGCGAAGTCCTCCGTCTCAGGCAATTCGGTACCCGGATATTTGCTCTGATAATAAGAGAACAAATGGGTCGGTGGATAGTGGATTGTTGTTTGTACTCCAGAGGCGCGCATGGCCGCAATGACTTCCGCGCGATCACTCTCGCGGGGCAAGACGACGGGCATGATGTGACAGGCCGATGTGCGCGGATCGGAAAACGGGACCTTGACGTGCTGGGCGCGCTCGGCCAGGAGCGTCCTGTAACGGGCGGTCAGCTGTCGGCGGCGCTCATTCCAACCGAGCAGTTTCTTGAGCTGCACGAGCCCGATTGCGGCGCGCAACTCGTCGATCCTATAATTATAACCCAGCATGGTGACATCGTAGCCGGGCATTGAGGTGCCGTGGCGCTGAAAGGTAGCGCTCGTAAGGCCGTGACCGCGGGCTTGCCGTACACGGTCCAATAGACCCGGCTCCCGGGCGATCACCGCGCCCCCCTCAGCGGTTGTCATGTTCTTATTGCCGTAAAAGCTAAAGGCCGCGGCAACTCCGAATGTGCCAGCCTCCTTCAACCCGGAAGCATGGGCGGCATCCTCAACAAGCATCAATCCGCGTTTGGCCGAAAATTCCTGCCATTTCTCCCGGTCGGCCAGATATCCGGCGTAATGAACGAGGATGATCGCCTTGGTCCTTGCGGTGCACTTGACGGCAGCATCCTCCAGCGACATGAGCGGCAGATCGACGGACTCGATATCGACGAAGACCGGCGTTGCACCCACGTAGAGAACGCTGTTCGCGGTCGCCGCAAACGTCATGGCCGGAACCAGGACCTCATCGCCTGGTCCAAGGCCAAGCCCGAGCAAAATGAGATGAAGTGCGGCGGTGCAAGAGGAAAGCGCAACCGCGTCGTCGGCCTCGTGCAGTGCGGCAAAGGCCTGCTCGAACTGGCGGACCTTCTCGCCCGCCGTGATCCAGCCGCTATCAATGACTGCAATTAAGGCATCTTTCTCGTCTTGCCCGAGGCAAGGCTCAGAAACACTCAGCATGGGGATACAATACTCTTTTGGCGGGGTACCGGTCAGCACGGCGAGCCGTGTTCAGCGAAGCGTTTCAGGTGAGCACGGCTTGTGACGGCACGGTGTCGCCGTCCCAATCCATGTCTTGGGCTTTCTGGAAGTCCTCCACGCGCCCGATATCAAGCCACAACCCGTTGTGATGGTAGGTGTGGACCGGAAGTTGCCGCGCCATCATCCCGTAGACCATGTCGTCAAAACCGAACGGTGTACCCGGAGGCACAAGGGACATTACGGTCGGTTCCATACAATAGACGCCCATGCTGACGCGGTGCTGCAGTATCGGCTTTTCCAGGAAGCGCGTAACCCGGCCATCGGTATCTTCGATCACGCCGTAGTCCATCCGCGTCGTGCGCAAAGTCGTCGCGATCGTCACGGGACCGCCGTGGCTGTGGTGACACGCGGTGAGTCTGCGCAGATCCAGGTCCGTCAGAACATCCCCATTCAGCATGAGGAACGTGTCATTGATGCGATCACGCAGCAGAGCGAGCGCCCCGACCGTACCGAGCGGCTCGGGCTCTGTGGTGTAATGGATTGTCATTCCCCACTGATGCCCGTCGCCGCAGAAGCTCTGAATGAGATGGCCGAGGTACCCGGTCGTAACAAAAACTTCCTCGAGACCGTGACGCCGAAGTGACTTCAATAGCAATTCGAGAACAGGCCGGGCGCCGATAGGCATCAATGGTTTCGGCAAAACAGACGTGTAGGGGCGAAGTCGAGTGCCTTTACCCCCACACTGAATAACGACTTGCATAAAAAGTCCTCTACGCTGGCACTAGAATATCCGCCAAACTTAGACGTAAATTTTCTCTTCACGCAATGACAACAAAGCGTCAGCCTTCTTAATTATCAGCTATTATGCTTAACCATGGAAAAGCTACTGAACGAGCATCACTCTCGCGGTGCATTGCATATTTTTTTTGCATTCGATTATACGACGATCGCAATCGGCTGGATCATTCGCGAGGACGTCACACAAGGGTCCGACAATTCGACAAAGATCAGAATTGTGGCGCATGAGCCCGCTGCGATTGCCCTGACCGCCGTCTGACATCGCTTGGTCTGGGACTTCGCTTTGAGCGACTTCGCTTTGATTTTTGGCTCCGCCGTCTTTAGCGCAGGAATTCCCACGGCGCCGTTCGGCCAGCAACATTCTGGGGTTGGCGCGTTGCTTTTCAAAGTTCAATGCGAACGCACCATCACCACGCATCCCAAGAACCAGAGCACGTTTGCCAGCAACTCGCGATCAATCGCAATGCCGCACAGGGCCGCAAATTGGCGCATATCTCGCCCGATTGGGGCAAAAACCAAAATGCGGCGGCCACTATCTGTGGATCTTAATTTGAGATCCGCACGGCCGGCCAAGCGGCTCCGCAATGTGTCTCCATATTTTCCCGTCCCTACCGACGGCACACCTCCGTTCCCGGATCGACGCAAAACAGCTTATCATTAATGCTTACCTTAATCGTTAGCTAATTTTCAACAAACTGAAAGTTGAAACGCCAATGAATTCGGCCAACCCGTATAGTGTCGGACGTGCGCACGCCGTTCAGCGCTTCTACGGGTTGTGACACGGCAAAAACTCCGGAGTATAAGGAATGGCCGCGTATGGGTTACCTGTCACAATGCGGACGCGATGCCGGACGTGCCGGGGTTGTGTCAAGGGCGATTTTGGAAATAGCGGATTTCTCGCATGACGAAGTTGTCGACCCACAAAGTCCGGATCGTTCCTGCAATTATCTCTCTTCTAATTGTCCTGCTCGCAATCGCGCATCCCGCGCGAGCGGAAGGACCGATTGATATTCGTAAGTATCATCTGGCTCCCGGCGACAAGATTGTCGTCACGGTGTTCGGTCAACCCGACCTGTCCGGAGAATTCCCGGTAGACGGTGCCGGGAATGTTCTGCTTCCACTCCTGGGAACACTGGAGGTGATGAATCTGACCGTGCTCGAAAGCCAGGAGCGCATCGTTTCCATGCTCGAGGATGGCATTCTGCAAAAGCCCGTCGTCAGTGTGAAGATTTCTGAACTGCGGCCCATTCAGGTTCTAGGCGAGGTGAGAACGCCGGGCCTGTATCCCTATCGCTTTGGAAGTATCGTCAAGAGCGCGATCGCCCAGGCGGGAGGGCTCGGATTAGCCCAGCAATACGCCGGCGCGGCGGTTTCCGAACTCGTCATCAGCGACGAGCGACTGCGCCTTCTGGAGGCAGAACGCAAGCTTCTTCTCGTCAAAAAGGCCCGCTTGGAGGCTCAGCGGGACGGCGCCAAAACGTTCGAGGAAACCCTGTCGGAAAGGGACATGCAGGATCCTGACACCGCAAAGCTCGTCAAGCAGGAAGCAGAGGCTTTCGGGAGCGAGAAAGCGGCGCTGGACAAGCAGATGAGCACGATACGGTCCCAGAAGCCCCAGATTCAGTTTGAGAGTGAAGCCATCGATGGCCAAATTGCCTCTGAAATGAAGCAGATCGAAATCGTACAAGCACAATTGGCGGAGTATAAGAGGCTTATCGACAAGGGGTTGGGCAAGTCCAACTCGGTCATTGAACTGCAACTCGGCGAAGCCAACAAGCAGTCCAACGTCTACAGGCTCAAAGCCGACAAATTCCAGCTGAGCAACAGGATCCTGGCCCTCGAGATCCAGCTCAATGATATTGAGGCGATATACAATAGCCGCATCCAGAGCCAACTCCAGGACGCTCAGAAGCGGCTTCGCGAAATTGACATCGCGCTGCCTTCTGCCCAACAATTGCGCGACTTCAAGGCTGCCGTAGCAGGACAGAAAGTCGAGGGATCAGAACTCGTGATCACACTGACACGCGTCCGGGACGGCGCTGTTTCTTCGTTCCAAGCCGATGACACGACCTTCCTGGAACCTGGCGACATCGTGGAAATCAAAAATGCGACGTTCATGTCCGACAAGGCGGCCACACAGGCGGCAACCCAGGAAAGATCAGAAAACGGGTCGGACTCACAAAAGCCAACCGGCACGAAAGCCCAATAGTACGACTGCGCAACCTGTCCCAGATCCCCGGTACCCCAAAGTTATGCTGCAGAACGTTCCGCATCCGATTAGAAGCACCGCTGAAGCGCTTCCAGTAAACGATGAAAACTCACTTCATCGAATGATAGCTGCCGCTTGGAGCGAGAAGCGGGCAATTGCGTGGATCTGTGCGACCGCGATTCTCTTTGCCATGGTCTTTGTTCTTCTCCGGTCACCGGTCTACACGGCGCGGGCTATTGTCCAGCTAAGTCCCACCCAGGAAGACACCCAGAACGCTTCCACGCAGGTTGTAACGATGTCGCCGACCGCAGCGACCGATGCTGCGACTTTTCTCGGATCGGAAGCGTTTGCTCATAAAGTCGTCCTGCGATTGGGACTCGACAAGCTCCAGAAGCGTCCATGGCTGGCCGAGTACCTGGAGAAATGGCGCAACAGCGATTGGAACAACTATTTTCCGATCCAGTACGTCATACCGTCCAACGAGGACGCAGCAACCAAAAAACTGATGGCGCGTCTCGTCGTCAAGAACGAACCGCGTTCCAACATCGTTTCGATAGACTATACGGCGAGGTCTGCTTCGGAAGCCGCGCGCATTGCGAACGCGGTCGTTGCTGAATTCGTTGATGCCCGGCGCGTGCAGAAGCTCGCCGCACGTGTAGAAGCCGCACGGACCGAGTTTAACAACTTGCGGCTGGTCTACGGTGCCCAGCACCCAAACATGGCACGCGCCAAAGACAGCCTCGAGCGCGCTGAAGATGCGCTGCTTGCAGAGCAAAACCGCGAACCGCCAAATGAAACCGAGCTTGCGGCGTTGGGCTACGTGGTGACGGCACGAGCCAGCACAATTCCCTCAGGACTGGGCACGTTCAATATTCTGGGCATCGCGGCCGTCATGGGTCTGTTGTGCGGGGTCCTCTATGCTCTTGCAAAAGCGGCGCTCAAGAATGCGTCACCGCCGGGCAAGGTCCTCCCGACGAAATAAGGAGCCGGCCGCCTAGCGAACCGGTCGTCGAGCGCAAGTCCATTTTTCCGGTCTCAATGGGCTTGCGGGACCGCCATCAAACCTATCGTGTCGACCACAACCTTCTCGAGGAACTTCTGCGGCTGCAGGTTGCGGAACTTCTTGTGACCGACAAGAAATGCAACGATGTCAGCCTCGGCCCTGGCGGTCTCTGCATCGACGAGCTTGAGCCGCGGATGGGCCGCCATTTTCGAAGGGAGGTCCTTCAACATCGGATCGCAAACGAGGACTTTGAATTTGGAGTTCCGCAGCAGCCTCTCGACGATGTGCAGCGCCGGGCTTTCGCGAAGATCATCGACATCAGGCTTATACGTAACACCGAAGCACGCAATCACCGGATTCCGGAAACGGCCCGCCGCGTGCAGGATGCGATCGTACACATAATCCGTCTTATGATCGTTGATCTCTCGCGCTGACCTGATCAGCCGGCTTTGCTCGGGCGCTGAATCGACGATGAACCAGGGATCGACGGCAATACAGTGTCCGCCGACTCCGGGTCCCGGCTTCAGGATCGCCACGCGCGGATGCTTATTAGCAAGTTCGATGGCCCGCCAAACGTCAACGTCAAGACGATCGCAGATCAAAGAGACCTCGTTTGCGAACGCAATGTTGACGTCGCGATAGGCGTTCTCCATCAGCTTGACGAATTCCGCCGTGCGGCAATCGGTATTGTAAGAGGTGCCCTTCACAAAGGTTTCGTAGAGTGAAGCCGCCTTCGCAACGCAAAATTCGGTCATGCCACCGATAATGCGGTCATTGGAGACCAACTCGCGGACCATCTGACCGGGCAGGATGCGTTCCGGGCAATGAACGACATAGACTTGCCCCTCATGGTGATCCTCCGACTTGTAAACCGGAAAGACAAGCTCCTTGCGCTTCCCCGCCAGGCGGGCGGTTATCCGCTCGGTGGTTCCGACCGGCGACGTCGATTCCAGGATCACCGTGCAACCGGGCCGCAGGTATGGCGCGATGGCATCGCTACCGGCATCCACGTAGGACAGATCAGGCTTCTTTCCGTCCTTGAACGGGGTTGGCACCGCGATGATGTAATAGTCCGCCTCCGCTGGAGTGAGCTGCGCGGTCAGCCTGCCGGTCTTCACCGCGGCTGCGAGAAGCATCTCAAGGTCAGGTTCGCGGAAATGGGCGTGCCCCTGGTTCACCTTGGCGACGACATCGGGGTTGATGTCGAAGCCGATGACGGTATGCCCGGCGCTGGCGAGCATGGCCGCTGTGGGCAATCCGATATAACCAAGTCCTACGACGCAAACTTTGCTCATGCTGTGATCTTCTCTGAAATGGCATCTACGATCCGGCGCGCCGCGGTTCCATCCCCATAGGGAAAGCACGGCTTGGCGCGCCTGTGATATTCGTTCGGGTCGTCGAGCAGCCGGTCCACGACCCGCCGGATGCGGATTGGATCGCAACCCACCAGCTCGACGGCGCCGAGTGCCACGGCTTCCGGGCGCTCGGTAACATCGCGCATGACGAGCACCGGCTTGCCGAGCGCAGGACCTTCCTCCTGGATACCGCCGGAATCCGTCAGCAGGATGCGCGCCCGCCTCATGAGATAGACCATATGGACATATTCGACGGGATCGATGAGATGGATAGATCTGCGTCCCGACAGGCGCTTCTCGACCACCGACTTCACATTGGGATTGAGATGGACCGGATACAAAACTTCAACATCACTGCGCTCAGCAAGCGAAAGGAGCCCATCACAGATCTGCTCGAAGCCGTCGCCGAAACTCTCGCGCCGATGGCCAGTGACGAGAATGAGCTGACGCTCAGGATCGAGAAAGCCGAACTTTGCCTCACATTCGCGCGCCAGCGTGCTGTCGCGATCGAGCCGGCCCGAGACATGCAGCAGAGCATCAATTCCGGTATTGCCCGTTACGATGATCTGCCCCCGGCGGTTGTACTCGTTGCGCAGGTTAACGGCGGAAACCTCGGTTGGCGCGAAGAGCATGTCGGCGATGCAGTCAATCGCGACACGGTTGAACTCTTCGGGCCAGGGGCGTGTGAGATCGTAGGACCGCAATCCCGCCTCGACGTGGCCAATCGGGATGCGGGCATAGAAGGCCGCTAACGCGGCGGCCATGGCCGTTGTCGTATCGCCATGCACCAGAACGCGGTCGATGCGATTGTCCGCATAGACCTTCGACATCTCTTGCAGAACCCGGGCGGTAATGCCGGAAAGCGTTTGCCCGGGCGTCATGATATCGAGGTCGATGTCGGGGCTTTCGCCAAACAGAGAGAACACCTGATCGAGCATTGTGCGGTGCTGGCCGGTCGACACAACAATCGGCTCAAATCCCTTCCGGCGGCGCAGCTCGAGAACCACAGGCATCATCTTGATCGCTTCTGGCCGCGTGCCAAAAACAACCATTATCCGGCTCTCGGCGGCGCTATGAGGCGTGATGATACTGCGATCGGACATCTACCGGACGTTCTTCAGAAACATGATTTTATCGAAGACAGCCGCTTTCAAAGCATCCCCCGCAATAGGCTGCTCATTCTTTCGCAGAGGTCATTTCGCTAAAGCACTCTCCACTATATACTCGACACCGTCGAATATCTGCTCTCAAGTCCTGCGATTTTTTAGGCCTTTGGTTATTAACGCGGCCGAAGATATTCAAAGGATTAAGTGTCTTTTTTGCTTCCCCATCTTGGTGCCGGACAGAGACGATTTCAAAGCTTGTAAGAACGGATTGCGCAATCCTACAATACGAAACAACGCATGGTTCGAGCTTATTTTCCGCAAATGGCACATACACCTGACATTGAGACCGCCGTCATTGGGGGCGGCGTTATCGGCCTCGCCATTGCGGTTGCATGTGCCAATAAAGGACAAGAAGCGATTGTTTTTGAGCGCAACACAGATGTTGGACGGGAGGTGAGCTCGCGATCGAGCGAAGTGATCCATGCCGGTATCTATTATCCGAATGGGTCCCTCAAGGCGAAAGCCTGTGTTTGCGGGCGCAAGCGCCTCTACGAATTTGCCGAACGGAATGGAGTTCCGGCCAAGCGGATTGGAAAACTCGTTGTTGCCACCGCTTCTGCGGAAATCGCGGTACTTCAGAAATTCGACAGTCTGGCTCGGGCCAACGGGGTCGAGGATCTTCGCTGGCTAACGGCTGCCGACGTACAGGCGCTGGAGCCGGAAGTTGCATGCGTCGCCGCGCTGTTGTCGCCCTCCACGGGCATCATCGACAGCCACGCTTTGATGAAGGCGCTTGAAGGCTGCCTTCAGGCAGCCAACGGCTCCGTGGTTCTGCGATCGCAATTGCAAAGCGCGCTATGCCTGCCCGATGGAACCTTCGAGCTGGAGATAGTGAGTGGAAGCGAAATCTCAAAATTAACCGCACGAAATCTCTTCGTCGCGGGCGGACTGGGCATGGCCAGCCTTCGCGACAAACTGCCCTTTGGCAATGGATATGAACCGCCCAAGACGCGTTTTGCCAAAGGACATTACTTCACCTTGCAAGGGCGCGCGCCATTCCAACACCTCGTGTATCCGGTACCCGTCGATGGCGGGCTTGGAACGCATCTGACCTTGGACCTGCAAGGAGCAGCCCGATTTGGACCGGACGTCCAATGGATCGATCGCATCGACTACACATTTGATGATCCCGGCGGCAAACGGCGGGCAGACTTCGAACACGCGATACGACGATACTGGCCGGCACTTACTGATGGCGCGCTTGAGCCAGGATATACCGGAATACGGCCTAAAATCTCATCCAAGGGAGAGCCGCCAGCCGACTTCGAGATTCACGGGCCTGAAAAGCACGGCATTCCTCGTATGGTCGCCCTTTATGGCATAGAAAGCCCTGGTCTTACGTCTTGCCTGGCGCTGGCCGATTTATGCCTGGAGCGACTGGGCATTTAGTGAGTGACGACGTAGTTGCCATAGAAATTCTTGTTGTCTTCAACGTCGGAATAAAAGCCCGAGCGGATGCAGGACACCACTTTTTCGATTGCATCGGGAACGCCGTACTTTGGCTCGAAATCGAGCGCGGTGCGAATCTTGTCGAAGGAGACGCGATAATCGCGTTGATCGAAACCACCCGCCTTGTAAGTGACCTTCGCATCCGCAACGAGCTTGATCAGCTCGTCGACGATCATCTTCTTGGTAAAGTTGTTCTCGTTGCCTCCGACATTGAAGATCTGCCTCGATACGACATCGGCCGGCGCTTCGATTACGCGGATGATGGCGTCCGCGATATCGGCGACGTGGCAATAGGGGCGCCACGTTGCCTCGTCATACACGAGGAGTTCCCGGCCCATCGCAATTTCGCGGCTGAACTCCGATACGGTCAGATCAAAGCGCATGCGCGGCGAAAGACCGAACGCAGTGGCAAGCCGCAGAACAGTCGTCGAGAAGTCGGCCGCGTTGGATTGACTGGTTACGAACTCCTCGAAGGCTACCTTCGTCTCCGCATAGACTGAGCGCGGATTAAGCGGCGAGGTCTCGGTGGCAGGCTGATTGCCTTCCAGAATGCCATAGTTGCTGCATGTCGAGGTGAAGATAAACTTCTTCAGCCCACGCCCGGAAAGCTCGGTAAATAGACGGCGAGAGGCAGTCCCATTCACCTCCCTGGTGAGATCGGAATACTTCTTCGAAATCGGATCACCGACCAGCGCAGCTAGCAGTACGACATCGGTAATGCCATGAAGGCTTTCACGAACCACGTCGACGTTGCGCAGATCGCCGCGAACAAACGAGAAGTCTGGATTATCCATGAGCGGGGCAATTGTAATGCCGGTAGGATAATAGAGGGCATCAAGGCAGCGCACCCGATACCCAAGCGACAGCAGCTGGCGAATGAGAACGTTGCCGACATAGCCGGCGCCGCCGACCACAAGTACGTGTCTCTCGCCGCGCTCTGACGACGATATCGGCTGGAATTGCGTCACGGAGGAATGCAACATTTTCCATCACTATTACAAGATTTTGGATTGCTGCCTTCATAGCCCTTTCGCGCAAGGCCAGAAAGCAATTTTGGATCGTATATGATTTCAGAGTTAATCTGAAGTCCGGTAATTCCTGATAGGCTTTCTATTTCTTTTCGCAGCATTCCTCTCAGGATTGCCGTGCCATCAGACGTGATCGAACTCGACTTGGCTTGAGCGCCGGACCGGCAAATTCCGGCGCCAGCATTCGAACATTAAAACGCACCACAGCCGGTAGCTCCAATCGCGCGCGCCGCTTTGATGCTCTGCCCACATGGATCGGACCAGCCCCGGATTGAGATATCCTGCTGCGGCCATTTTCGAGGAATCCAGAAGATCGTCGGCCCAATCGCGCAGCGCTCCCCGCAGCCACTCGCAAACAGGAAATGCAAAGCCCATTTTCGGCCTGTCAACCAACTCCGCCGGAATATGGCGATAGAGCACTTGGCGCAACAGCCACTTTCCGGCGCCGTTACGCACGAGTTGATTTTGCGGCAGGCCCCACGCGAACTCCGCGATGTCCTGATCGAGCAGGGGTGCTCGAACCTCAAGTCCCACGGCCATGCTGGCCCGATCGACCTTCACCAGGATGTCTTCCGGCAAATAGGAATACACATCGAGAAGCTGCGCAAGGCGCGACGGATCGGACGCGCCGATGCCAAGCGCGCCCATCCAAATCGGATCAACCGGCTCACGGCCGCCAATCACCAAATCTTCGGGATCCGGCCATTGTTCAACGACGTCGCGATAAATAAACTCCGGCCTGACGGCCTGAAGCACGTCGGCGAATTTTTGGGCCCGCGCAGCGAGCGGGCTTTGTCCATGGCCGCGATGCATGACGGTCTCCGCACTGTTCCATACGGCTTTTGGCACGGTACGGATCAGGTGCGCGGCCCCCGATTTCAACGCAGAAGGCACACGCCCCGCCATTCGGCAGATTTTCTCAAGCTTCCCATAGCGCGTATAACCGCTGAAAAGCTCGTCGCCGCCATCACCCGACAGGGCAACGGTGACATGACCTCGCGTCAAGCGGGATAGAATATAGGTTGGAACCTGCGAAGGATCGGCGAACGGTTCATCGTAAACATCGGGCATGTCGAAGACGGCTTGGAGAAGGTCATCGGGCGTGACGTGGAGGGTGTGATGTTCAAGCCGCAGGTGATTGGCGATGTCCTCGGCGTGACGCGACTCGTCATACCGCGTATCTCCAAATCCGATACAAAACGACTTCACAGACCCTGAAGCGCGCGCACGCATGATCGCCAGGACCGTCGAGCTGTCGATGCCGCCGGACAGATATGCGCCGAGAGGCACGTCGGAGGCCAGCCTGCGATCGACCGCCAATTCGATCAACTTCTCCAGTGTATCGATGGCTTCCCCATCGCTGAGTTTCGGGGCGTGCGCCGTTGCGGCCCTCGCACTCTCGGCTGCATCCCAGAATTTTCGTCGATTGAAGATGCGCCCGTCCTGAACGTCGAGCATTTCGCCAGGGCGGAGCTTCTCGATACCCTGGTAGATAGAATGGGGCGCTGGAATATAGCCGAACCTGAAAAATGCACACAGTGCATCGCGATCGATCTGGGGATTGAATTGGGGATAGGCGAGAAAGGCCTTAGGCTGGGAGGCAAACAGGAACGTCCCGCCATCAAAGCCGAAGTAGAGTGGCTTTTTTCCAAGAGGATCGCGCGCCAGGTGCAGGATGCGGTCGCGGCGATCCCAACAGGCCATCGCAAACATGCCGCGCAGGAGCGGCATGCAGGCCGCAAATCCGATCCTGTCGATCAGCTCGATCAGGATCTCTGTATCGCTGTGGCCGCGAAGCTGCGTGCCGTCCGCAAGCAAGCCAACTTTTAATGACGGTGCGTTATAGATTTCTCCGTTGAACACGATCACATAGCGGCCGGAGCGTGACTGCATCGGCTGGCGGCCTGCGGGACTCAAGTCCTGAATTGCCAGCCGGCGAAACGCCATCGCGACGCCGGTTTCAGGGTCTGTCCAGAAATGGCTGTCGTCTGGGCCGCGATGGGCTATCCGAGCGCCCATGCCATTGACGATCCGCTCCAGACCGTCACGGGTGTGTGCGTGCGGGAAATCGATAAGCCCAGCAAACCCGCACATCCCCTTCAGCCCCCTCTAACGTCCAAATTCTCTTGCAGGCAAGGGAGCCGAAATTGATCAGCTCATAATCGAAAACCGGGACCCGCAAATCGACCCGAAAAATATCCATGACATGAAAATACACGACTGCGGAGCATAAAATCGTGATTTTGAGATCTATTGGTATATGGCCACGCACACAGCCGCGATCGCGTGGTTAAGAGGCGAACGGCCGCGAGCACGCGAGACATTAAAATGCTCCTCTTTGACAGCCGGGGGTGGCGCTTGGCGCAGTGGAATTCCTCCCTGTGAACAGCTAACACTCGCTGCAGCTTCTGGCGCCGGTAGCGATGTGCGCGCGTACTCGGTTTGCCGGCAATCCGCGTTGGAAATAAAGATTCTTGAGAGGCACCCGATGGCGACCCTTCCGGCGCAACCGGCAAACGAAAACCTCCCCCGCATTATCGTCGTGGGTGGGGGCGCAGGCGGCTTGGAACTCGCCACCCAGCTCGGCCACAAACTTGGACGAAAGGGCAAGGCGCACATCACTCTGGTGGACAAGGCGCGCACCCACATCTGGAAGCCGCTCCTGCACGAGATTGCCGCCGGGTCCATGGAGGTCGATCGGCACGAACTGGAATATCAGGCCCAGGGCCACTGGCATGGATTCAAGTACCGCTTCGGCGAAATGACCGGCATCGACCGCAGCAAAAAGCTCGTCCATCTGGCGGCGACGTATGACGAAGACGGGCGGGAAATCACGCCCGAACGCTCCTTCACGTACGATATCCTGGTGATTGCAATCGGCAGCGTGTCGAACGATTTCGGCACGCCGGGCGTGAAAGAGAACGCCATCATGCTCGACACGCCCGAACAGGCCGAGCGCTTCAACCGGCGCCTGCTGAACGCGTGCGTGCGCGCCAACGCCCAGCCGGGCCCCGTGCGGCCCGGCCAACTCCACGTCTCCATCATCGGTGCGGGAGCGACGGGAACGGAGCTTTCCGCAGAGCTGCATCGCACGGCGCGCGGCGTCGTCGCGTTCGGCCTCGACAAGATCGATCCGGAAAAAGACATCAAAATCACCTTGATCGAAGCCGCACCCCGCATCCTGCCCGCGTTGCCTGAACGGCTGTCGGCGGCAACCATGAACATCCTGACCAACCTCGGCGTGGACGTGCGCACGAACGCTCGCGTGACGAGCATCACGAAAGAGGGCGTCAACCTGGCGAGTGGCGATTTCCTGCCCTCTGAACTTGTCGTCTGGGCGGCCGGCGTCAAAGGCCCAGCGGTGCTCTCCAATCTCGATGGCCTGGAAGTCAGCCGCATGAATACCCTCGTCGTGCGGCCCACACTGCAGACGACAAAGGACGATGATATCTTCGTCATCGGCGACGCTGCCTATCTCGTTCCCGAGGGCGAGACCGCGCCCATACCGCCACGCGCGCAGGCTGCGCACCAGGAGTCTTCACACCTCGTCAAGCAGCTTCAGCGCAAGTTGCGCGGCGAGCCGTTGCAGCCGTTCGTTTATCGCGACTTCGGCTCGCTCGTTTCGCTCGGACACTACACGACTGTCGGCAGCCTCATGGGCTTTGTTTCGGGCAAGTCCATGCGTATCGAAGGCCTATTCGCCAAGCTGATGTACCGCTCGCTCTACAAGATGCACGAGATGGCGCTGCACGGGCCGGTGAAGGTCACGCTGGACACCACCTCGCGCCTCCTCACCCACCGCACCGAGCCACAGGTCAAGTTGCACTGACGCCCATTACGAACGGTGCCGATTTTGCGCGCACTCCCGGCAAGGATGCCGCCGGGCGCCAAAACAGGTGCCGCTTTTGCGTTCCGTCATGCACTCAATCACGAACGGCCTGGGCTTTCGATTTGAGGTCGGCGAACAGATCGTAGAGTGGTCCCGATCGCGTAACGCCGGCGCGCGCCTTGGCGCGGGCCTCAAGCACGAACATCTCGAGACGCGGACGCCACTCAGCCATGGCCGGCACGACAAGCGGCGCGCCGCGGCGCCGCGCCCGGCGGCGTGCCTCGGCTACAAACTTCGTCAGCTTGTGCCAGAACCCACCAGAGTCGATCGTTACGCCAAGTCCCAGCCCCCAGTAGGCCGGCTCATGCGCAGTGACGACGACAATTGGCGCCTCCAGGTGCGTGACGATCTCTTGGCCGGCGCCATGTGGCTCGAACGTCTCAAGGATCACCGGAGTGACAGTGGTGGTTTCTTGTAGAGCCCCATGCGCTTCTCCATCCGCTGCCGGTGACGCACGAACCGTCTCGCTGTTTTCGGTACCGGTCTGAACCGGAATCACCTCTTGGGGAGGCGCGGGGTCCAGATGGATAATCGTGAGTTGGCGCATCTCCTGGCGCGAGGGCCGTGGCTGTAGATCCGCACGCCGGCCGCTCATGGAGGGAAGCTCGGGTTCCGGCTCGATAGCAGCCAGCCGGGTCTTATGCCCGGGACGCGCGGCCGTATGAGGGGATAGCGCCTGAAATTTGAGAGACAGGCCCGCGATGGCGGCATCGTGCGCCGCCTCAAAGGACGCAAACACACCTATATAGCCCGGCACAGGCGCATAGCGGCGCTTCTTGCGGTAGCGTGCCTCCGCCTCGTCGGGCGAACGGACGATCGCGACCATCAACTCCGCCACACCCTTTTCTCGAAAGCCCAGCTTCTCAGCGGTCGCACGCGACACATCGAGCTTGCGCTCACCCCAATAGGCGCCGGCTGAATTGA
>WBZU01001171.1_pt1 | contig 20366 bp, 23 predicted proteins | sample 5204311 | NCBI WGS metagenome assembly WBZU01 (sample SAMN12344359, study PRJNA552823) | activated sludge metagenome | biome: Activated sludge suspended growth; feature: Nitrification reactor; material: Wastewater; isolation source: activated sludge from nitrification reactor of wastewater... | reverse complement strand
AATGATAGACTTGGCAAGCGAACGGAAAAGGAGATTGAGACATGGCGCGCAAAACGATCGAACAACGTCTGGCCGAACTGGATGCACAGCGCGCCACACTCAAAGCTCGCCTGACCAAACAGGAACGCGCCAACGACACACGCCGTAAGGTGCTGCTCGGCGCGCTCGTCCTGCATCGCCTCGAAAACTCCAACGATCCCGATTTCACCAAGCGGCTCGGTGACTGGCTCCGTCGAGAACTGCCCGGATTCCTTACACGCGACGGCGATAAGGAACTCTTTGCCGATCTACTCGGCAAGGCGGCCGACACGCAAACGACAGGGAGCGCCGGGGAGGCCGGCTCATGAATCAGGCGACACTTGCATGGGCCGCGTTCAAAAACATGCTGCGCGCTGCCGCCCGCGATCCGGTATGGGCGTTGATTAGCGTCATTCTCTCGCCGCTCCGGGGCGGGCGCTATCTGCTGCAAGTCGGCGCTTTCATTCTGTTCATTACGCTCGTTCTCGCCGCCATCGCCAACGGCATCCCGCAAGAATGGTGGATCGCCAGAACGATTGCCGGCCTGTTCGTCATTGCCGTCTTTCTCATCCTCGTCTTCCGCGTCCTCACCAATCCCATGATTGAGCATTTCGGGGACATGGAAGGCGAAACCCACGGCTCGGCCCGCTTCGCCACCAACAAGGAAGTGGCTCCCTTCACCCGCGCCGATACCGGCCTGCTGATCGGCCGGGACGCCAAAACGAAAAAGCCGCTGCGCTATGACGGCCCGGCCCATCTTCTGACCATGGCACCGACGCGCACCGGCAAGGGCGTCGGAACCATCATCCCCAATCTGCTCACCGCCGACCGCTCCGTGATCTGCATCGACCCCAAGGGCGAGAATGCGAAAATCGCAGGCCGCGCCCGTGAAAAGTTCGGGCCGGTCCATGTCCTCGATCCTTTCGGCGTTACCGGCCTGCCCTCGGCCGCCTTCAATCCGCTCGACCAACTCGACCTGGCCGGCCTCGATGTGGCCGAAGACGCAAGCACCCTGGCCGACGCCCTCGTGTTCGATGAACCGGGCATGGCCGGCGAAGCCCATTGGAACGAGGAAGCCAAGGCGCTGATTGCTGGCCTCATCCTCCATATAGCCGCCCAGGAGCCGCGTGAGCGCCGAAACCTCGCCACCCTGCGCGACTATCTCACACTCGCCCCGGAAGCCTTCTCCACGCTCCTGAAGGACATGCAGGCATCCCCTGAAGCGGCCGGCCTGGTCGCCCGCGCCGCAAACCGACACCTCGGCAAATCCGACCGGGAAGCGGCCGGCGTCCTCTCGGCCGCGCAACGCCATACCCATTTCCTCGACAGCCCGCGCATGGTCGCCGTCCTCGGCCGCTCCGATTTCCGCTTTGCCGATCTCAAGCGCCGCAACGTCTCCGTCTTCCTCGTCCTGCCGCCCGATCGCCTGTCCACCTATTCGCGCTGGCTGCGCCTGCTCGTCGCCCAAAGCCTCACCGACATGGCCCGCGATCCCGCCAAGCCGGCCGTGCCGGTCCTCTATCTGCTCGATGAGTTCGCCGCCCTCGGCCACCTCGCCCCCGTCGAGCGCGCCATGGGCCTCATGGCCGGCTACGGCGTCCAGCTCTGGCCGATCCTGCAAGACGTTCACCAGCTCCGCGCCACCTACGGCCAGCGCGCCGGCACATTCCTGTCGAACGCTGGCGTCCTACAGGTCTTCGGCGTCAACGATCACGATAGCGCCCGCCTCGTCTCCGATCTGCTCGGGCAAGAGACGGTCGTGTTCCAGACCATGAGCCGCGCCCTCGATGCCGAAAAGACCGGCATCACCTACGGCGAGCAACACACCGCCCGCCCGCTGCTGACCCCGGATGAGGTCCGCAACCTGCCGCAAAATCTCGAATTGCTGTTCCTCGCCGGGCAACGGCCCATCGTCGCCGGCAAGCTCGCCTATTACGCCGATTCCGAGTTCCGGGGGCTGTTCGACCAGGCATGAAAGATGAAACCATGACCGACAGCGATGCGCCCGAATGGCCCGATCCCGCCGACAGGACCCATGCCGTCGAACAAGCCAAGCGGCTCCGCAACCAGGTCAACGAGGGCGGGTTGCGGTTTGAAGCCTATTTGCCGCCGTCTCTGGCCCTGTGGCTGCTCGACCTGATCGAACAGGGCAAGTTCCTTGATCCGTCCGAAGCCGTGTTCGTGATCCTGGGCGAACATAAGGAGCTGGAACCCCATGCCGATCTGCGCCAGGAACTGCTCAAGCGCAGCATACAGGCGGCGGCCGATGATCCCCGGCCGGGTATTTCGGGCGAGGAAATAAAAGCACGGTTGCGCGAGAAGTTCAAACCCCCCCTGCCCGAGCCGGCCAGATGGGAAAAGCGGTCCCGGCGCTGACGCACCGGGGCTTTGTCACTGGCGGCCCTCCGGCTCACTACAGCGCGACGTGGGGGCGCGTTCGCCTCCGGGCCGGTCGCGGCTTCCGCCGCTCGGCACGACGCTAGCCCCCGGCCGGCCAGCTCTCATCATCTAGGGCCGTAGGGACGGCCGGGGGCGGGTTGCTTACACGCTTACATGCAAGCATGATCGCGCCCCTATTAATGCAGCGCCTCAATGCCTCGCCGGCGAATGACGTTCAACAAGGCCAGCGCCGGCCCCTTGGCCTGCGCCTCGCCGCGCTCAAGCTGCGACACATAGCCGGGCGTCACGTTGAGATAACGGCCGAAGGCGGCTTGGCTAAGGTGCGCCCGCTCGCGCACGGCCCGCACGTCCGCGCCCGTCATCGGCGCTTCGGTCGGCAGGGCCTTCTCTCCAAGATGCCGCGCCGTGATCTTCTCATAGGTCGCCTCGTCCATGATCCCGAGGCGGCGCTGCGCGCCGGCCATTTCCGCGATTTCGCGGGAAAGGCGGCTAGGCTTCGTCGTCGTCATGCTCGATCTCCTTCAAATCTCCGTCCTCAATGGCTTGCCCGACCAACTCGGCCGACGCGGCAAGCCAATTAGCGCCGATCGTGCGCAGGGCTTCCAGCTCGTCAGCGTCGATGTTGTCACGGTCGCTCTTGGCGAACGCATACAGAAACACCGCGCGACCAGCGGCCCGATAGGCGACGATCATCCGAAACCCGCCGGAGCGTCCCTGACCGGGCCGCGCCACGCGTTGCTTGATGAGGCCGCCACCAAGATCGGCGTCGATCGTGCCGCGCTCGGCCCGCTCTATCGCCTCGCCCAAGCTGGCGTCAGCAATCCGTTGCCTGCGAGCGAACCGCACAACGCCTCTGGTCAAGAAAATCCGCACGGAGCCTCCGCTATAACACTCTAAACTATAGTGCATATTGTTATAGTTTCAATCCCCATCCTCACGGACAACCGGATAATTGTGTTTGGCGAAAAGCAGGTTCAGCGCCTCGGCAACAAGCCGCTCCTTCGGAATCTTCTTGCCCTTCTCGTCCCTGCTGCGAAAGCTGATTTCGTCCAGCGTCTCCCAATAGACCGGCGGCAGGAAATGCGTTCTGCCGAGCTTGTTCGCACGCGAGGGCGCAACATAGCTCCCGGCCGGCTGCGCGGCTGGCACGCTACCTTTCGGCTCTGGCGGGGCCTCCGGAGCAGATGCGGACTGCTCTGCGGTCTTGATCGCCGTGGCGAGAAGCGAAGGCTTGCGGCTCATGCTTTCATCCTTTCATGCTTTCCTGTAATCATGCTTGCCTGCTCTGAAAGGAACGTGAACAGGCCGGCGACTTCCTGGGCCGCACGTCCCTGCGGTTCCAGCTCTTGCGGCGTCTGCCCCAAGGCCGGGGCGTCCTCATAGGTTTTCAGCCGCGACACATGGATGGGGGCGACCTTCACGTCAAAGCTCGCGGCAATCGCAGCGGCATCGTCAACCGCCCTGCCCCCAGCGTTCGGATGCACCAGATTGAGCACAACGAACGTTGGCGGACTGCCGGCGATATCCAGCAGCCGCTTTAGCGGCTCCAAAGTTTCGATCGAAAATATCTGCGCCTGCGACGGAACCAGCACTATATCGGCGTGCTTGGCCGCTTCGGTGGAGGCGCTGTCCATCTTGCCCGGCGTGTCGATGAACACCCAATCCATACCAAGGCCGCGATAGGCGTCCAACGAGCGCCGGATAGCGCCGGCCTGGATCGAGGCAACGTCCGGGCCGTCGCCCTCGCGTCGGTCGAACCAGTTGACGGCGTTTGTCTGTGGGTCGAGGTCGAGCAGGGCTGCTTTTTTCCCGGCCAGGTGAGCCGCGACCGCAAGCGCCGTCGCGATCGTGGTCTTGCCGGTCCCGCCCTTCTGCGTGCAGAACGCCACTGTAATCATGATTGCATCCTTTCATGAAATAAAGGCTACATGCTTTTTCCCCTACATGACAACATGCTTTCATGTAAGAACGGTTAACTACTCCACTCCCTCGGCGGCGGCCAGCGGCTCGTCGCACTCGCCACAAATCAAGCGGACATCAGGTTTCGCCCAGGCGTTCAACTCGCATGACGGGCAGGTGTAACGGGTCTTGCTGGCGGACTTCGCCTTGCGCGCCTTCCGGGCGTCGGCGTCGTCCCAAAGCTCGACATAGAGGGCGGTAAAGTCGGCCAGCGCCGACAACTCGGCAAAGACACGGGCATAGCGGCCGCCCTCGACAATGTAGTGGCTGCATGACTGCCCGGTTTCCTTGCCGCCAGGCTGTCCGGTATCCGAAGGCTGCAAGCCGATCTCGTGCATTTTCGCGGCCCATTCCTTGTTGTGGTAGCCGGCGCGCGACGGCTTGCCGAAATGGTGCTGCCAAAGGTGCGCCATCTCATGGGCGAGAGTGGAAAGGCTCTGCTCGTCGGTTCGGCTTTTGAAATGCGACGGATTCAGCGCGATCTCGTCGGTGATCTCCGCGCCGTCCTTCGATCCGAACCGGCCGCCCGCGAAATAGCCATAGGCTTTGTTCTTGCGCTGCAACGTCACGAGGCAGCCCGGCAGCTCGCCGCCGAACAGACGATCATTGAAAAAGGCGAATGCCCGATTCAGCGCGGCGTAGGTTTTTGCAGTCGGATTGGCGGGGGACATAGCGGCCTCTTTGTATCGTACGAAACAACAATCGCACATTTCAAGCCAATATGCAAACATGATTACATGATTACATGTTCTTGCGCCGCCTTTGCCGCCTCTTTCTCTCGAAAGCCCATGCGACGTTGGCCGCAGGCGAGGCGGTTGGTGATTTTGCTCTGAGGGTGCCGGGCCGGACCGCCTATCACGCGGTCCGGAACCGCCGCAGGGCCGCATAAGCGGCCCGAACAGCGGCGTCCGCTTATGTTTTCCCTCTTAGATAAAGATCAGATGGGGATTCAGTCTGCTTGGCGGACTCACGTTTCTGCACAGCTTTTCCAAGAGCCGCGAGCGCCCGTCCTAGTGCGTTATCGCCAGCCTCGAACAGCGCTAGAGCATCAAGGGGCAGGGCCTTCCTGTAGGCGTCCATCTCGGCCGTGCGGGCGGCCTGGCTGGCAACATGATCGTCAGGTGGGGGAGGGGCCTTGCCGAACCGGCCGAGAAGCCGCAGCGCCTTTTCCGGCAGCGACAGCCGATAGGCGTTACTCGCCTGTTGCACCTGGGGGCCACGCCCCTCGTTGCCGGTCGGCTCGTAGCGCCGCAGCCAGTCGAGGAAGCCATGGGCGCGGAGCGCCTTCAGTGCCCGCACCACGGCGTCACGCGAGCGCCGCACCTTGCCCATGATGGTGTCGATTGACGGTTCCAGCCGGCCGGTGCGGAAATCGACCAGGTTGACGAAAAACTCCAAGACCTCGATCGCGACCGATCCGAGCGGGCCGGTGCGCTCGCCCTTCTGGCGCTCGGCCAGCTCGTAGCGCTTGGCCGCCAAAAGCACCTTCTGGACTTCCTGCCGGTTTGTCGGCCGCCATATGCGACCTTCGGAGCGACCCTTGAAATGGCTGCGCCGGCGAACTGGCGTCGGGCAGCGCTCGGCCGGGGGAGGGAAGACCAGCCCTAGCGCGGTCTGTCCCGATCCCCGCAAGGCGGTCCTACGCTCATGGGCCTGTGCCGAGAGTTGTCCGGCCTCGTCGTCAGAGAGCTGCCCGGCCCCGTGCCGGGTCCAGACTTCCCGCATGATTTCATCAAGCGCGTGTCCGCGCGCGCAGCCGATATCGGCCGCGATTTGCGTCCTCAACATTCTGTCCTTCGTCCTTCCATTCGGAGGACATGACGACTTGGACGGCGGACACAGATTCCCCGTTTCCACAAGAATCAATCTTGCGGATTGGAGTGCTCTAGCGTAGATAAGGGGAGAGTTAGTGGACCCCCGAGCTACGGTGTGTCTGACGGCCTATAAAACGCTCGACCGCTGCGAACGGTCGGGCGTTTTGCCGTTATGTCCCTTGCTGCGTCTCGATATAGACCCTCAATGCTTCTTCAATGATTGGCGTACGTCCCCGCACGCCCCTGGCTTCCTTGAGCTGGTCGATCGCTTTGACCATCTCGGCAGGAAGGTCTGTGTTCACCAAAACCCGGCCAGCAGCTCGCCGGCGCTCTCGATGCGCGCGAACGAGTTCCTTACTAGGTGCTTTGGCTACACGACTCATAGTTACATGTAATTCAGAAAATCTCTGATTCTGCAACGCCTTGAGTCAAAGCCATTGAAATAGCGGGGTTTTCGTCGTCGCAATTCATGGCGTCCGCAAACTTGCGTACCGGATTACCCGAATCGGCACACACATGCTTTCATGTATTCATGATTATATATAACCGCGAAGCGTGATGTTTCGTACGATATAAACCTGTGCTCATCAGCTCTCGGCCGATGCGCCATCTAATGCGCGGTAGAGGGTGGCACGATGCACGCCCAGGAGTCGGGCAACCTCGGCCGGCCTTTTGTCCTCATTGATGAGCTGGCGGGCGTGCGCGATCTGCTCGGCCGAAAGGGCAGGGGGGCGACCGAAGCGCACCCCCTTCGCCTTGGCTGCCGCACGGCCGGCGCTCGTGCGCTCATAGATCAAGCTACGCTCGAACTCGGCAACGCCGGCGAAGAATGTCAGCACCATGCGCCCGGCCGGCGTTGTCGTGTCGGCCCACGGCTCGGCCAGAGAGCGCAAGCCGGCCTCGGCCTGGCCGATCCGCTCGGCAATGTCGAGAAGATCGCGCGTCGATCGGGCGAGACGGTCGAGACGCGTCACCGTCACCACATTGCCGGGCTGTAAATGATCCAGCATCTTGGGGCTCTGTGGTCATTTCTACATTAATACACGCTAAGGGCATTTTGCAGGTGACGGGAAACACATGATTTCCGCTCACCGTGATCGCGGGGCAAACTGGCCACGCAATAGGGCCATTTTTTGCGCGACAAACCCTGTCGGAATGTTAGGCTGTGCGGCAACACCTGATTTGAGGTTTGTCGCACATGTTGATCGGTTACATGCGGGTATCGAGTAGTGACGAGCGCCAGTCGGTTGCCTTGCAGCGCGATGCCCTGCTCGCGGCCGGGGTCGATGAGCGCCATCTCCATCAGGATCGCGCTTCCGGAGCGCGTGATGACCGGCCGGGTCTGAAGGCATGCCTCGGCGAATTGCGCGAAGGCGATGTCCTGGTCGTCTGGAAGATAGATCGGTTAGGCCGGTCACTCTCCCACTTGATCCGCATCGTCGAGGATTTGAAGGAACGTGGTGTCGCCTTCCGATCTCTCACGGAGGCGATCGACACCACGAATTCGCACGGCGCGTTTCTGTTCAACCTGTTCGGCTCGCTTGCAGAATACGAGAGAGTGCTGATCACCGAGCGGGTCAATGCCGGCCTGGCGGCGGCTCGCCGACGTGGCCGTAAGGGCGGGAGACCTCCAACGATCGATGCGGAAAAGGTCGAGCAGGTTCTAGCTGCTTTGGAAGCTGGCGCCAGCAAGGCGTCCGTGTGCCGGACGTTCAAGGTGGCGCGCTCGACCTTGATCGACACGTTGAAGCGGACTGGATGGACAGGCCCCGGCAAGACCGGCACGCCCGAAACCGTAGTTTGACGAGTGACCGTGGCTGATGGCGTTTCTCGATGAGCAATCGCGTGCCGTTTTATTCGAACCACCCGAAGCTTATGAAGATGCGCAAGCGCGCTATGCACTGACTTCCGAGGATATTGTCTTCGTCAAGGAGCATCGCCGGTCGCATAATCGGCTTGGCTTTGCGATCCAACTCGCACTGGTGCGTGATCTGGGCCGTCTGCTGCGAATAGGCGAAGTTCCACCTCAGGCGGTTGTCTCTGTTGTCGCCGACCAGCTGGGCATCGACCCTGCAGTGTTCGAGTTCTACGCCCAGCGCGACGAAACGCGCCGGGAACACGCGCGCGAGATCGTCTCTGCACTGGAGCTTCAGCCTGTCCGGACGAGTGACTATCGCGAGTTGATAACGGCGGCGGCACGCGAGGCGGCGGCCACTGAACAAGGTGCGCCGATCGCCAAGGCCGTGATCGAAGCCTTGAAGGAACGAAAGTTGCTCGTTCCTATGCCGGAGCTGCTGATCCGTCTGGCACTGGCCGGCCGGGCGGCGGCGCGTCGACAAGCCTATCGCGAATTGATCCGGGATCTGGAGCAGCCTTCGATCGAGGCGCTTGATCAGCTCCTCGCTGAGCGGGCCGGCGATCGGAGCCACCTTGGCTGGATTGCGGAAGCACCTGAAGGGGCGAAGCTGAAGAACCTAAAAGGCTTGATCGCCCGCCTCGAGGTATTGCGCTCAGCCGCCATTCCCGACGACCGTCGCAAGACGATCCATGCCAATCGCTACGGCATCATCGCCAGGGATGCACGCATTCTGCATGCCCGGGAGATACGACGCCTGACATCCGAACGTCGCTACGCCACGCTGGCCGCCTTCGTCATCGAGAGACAGGCGTCGATCACCGACCTGACGATCGACATGTTCTGCAAAATGATTGGGAGCAACCGCCGCAAGGCCGAGATCAGCCGCACGGAACGCCGGCTAAAAGAGGCCGAGGTTCTTGATGGGGTGGCGCTTGAGCATCTCAAGCTCGGCGAGGCGCTTCTGGCCGCTCGTGCGAGCAAAACCGATCTTGCATCGGCGATCGCAGCCTCCCTCGGCTGGGACGGATTGGTCGCCAGCATGGCGGCAGCCAGATCTGTCGTCCACCCTGATCGCAGTAACGAATTCGACGAGCTCATCAAGCGGCACAAATCGTTGCGCAAGCTGGGCAGACTGATGTTCCGCACGTTCTCGTTCCGGTCGTTTCGTGCTGATGATCCGATCCTTGTAGCAGTGGACCATCTGCGCGCGCTCTATGGCGGCCGGAAATTGCCGGCGCAGGTGCCGCTCGCCTTTCTGACCCGCAAATGGCGACGCTGCGTGCGCCCGAACAGTGCCGATATCGACCTGCGCGCCTGGGAAGTGGCGGTCCTCGTTCACCTGCGAGAGCGTCTGAGGGCCGGTGACATCTGGGTCGAAGGCAGCCGGGCATGGCGCAGTTTCGAGGATTATCTTCTGCCTCGGCCGATCTTCGAGCTGATGCGCGCCGAGGGGCGGCTCGGGCTCGCACTCCCCGACAGCTTTGCCGAATGGCGAGCAGAACGGACCGCCACGCTCGATGCGAAGCTGAAAGAGCTGGCAAAGGCGGCGGCTGCCAATGCTATTCCGGATGCAGCGATTTCCGACAAGGGCCTGTCGATCTCGCCGATCCGCGAGGAGGAGCGCGACAGCATCGTCGCGCTCAGCCGCCGACTATATGTTCTGGTGCCACGGATCAGGATCACCAGCCTGCTTGCCGAGGTGCAAAGCTGGACCAAATTCCTCGACAGCTTCACGCATTATCGTACCGGTGAGACGGCAAACGACGAGGCAGCGCTGATGGCAGCGATCCTTGCCGACGCCACCAATGCCGGAGCCGAACGTATGGCGGAAAGCTCACGCGGCGTCACGATCCACCAGATGATGCTGATGGTGGACAGGCATATGCGATCGGAAACCTACGCCACGGCGACCGCCGTGCTGGTCGATGCGCAGCAGGCCCATCCCTTTGCCGCGATCTGGGGTGACGGCCATATCTCCTCCTCGGACGGACAGTTCTTTCCGGCTGGCGGGCGTGGCGAAGCCAGCCTCGACTACAATGCAAAATACGGCAAGCGACCGGGGGCGTCGATCTATGGCTTCCTGTCCAACCGTTTTGCTTCCTTCTTCTCCCGCATGATCCAGGCATCCGAGGGCGAAGCCCCCTACGTTCTCGACGGCCTCCTTCACAACGAAAGCTCCGTCGAAATCTATGAGCACGCAACCGATACCGCTGGCGCCACCGAAACGACGTTCTCCATGTTCCACGCCTTTGGCTACAGGCTCATTCCCCGTATCCGCAATCTCGGCAATCGCAGGCTCTTTGTCATTGATCGCGATCCGGCTTACGAACCGCTCGACGCGCTGATCGCTGGAACCGTCAACATGGATGTCGTCGAGCACCACTGGGATGAGGTCTTGCGGCTGAAGGCTTCGATCGCTGCAGGTTTGGTGCCGCCTTCCGTCATCCTCAAGAAGCTGGCAGCGTCGCCGCGACAAAACCGGCTGAACCAGGCCCTGCGCGAAATGGGCCGGATAGAACGCTCGATCTTCATCTGCGACTGGCTGCTCGATACGAAACTGCGCCGCAGATCGCATGCGATCCTCAACAAGGGTGAAAGCCGTCATGCTCTCGCACGCGCCATCTTCCTCCACCAGCTCGGCGAATTGCGCAACCGCGTCGCCGAAACCATGGCTTACCGCGCGTCCGGTCTTAACCTCGTCGTCAACGCCATCATCCTGTGGAACACTGTCTATCTCAGCCGTGCTGTCGATTATATCAACAGTCAGGGTATTATCATTCCGGACGAGCTGCTCTCCCAGGTCGCACCACTACCATGGGCGCATATCGCGCTCACCGGCGACTACCTCTGGAACGAAATTGACCGACCCCTCGAACGCTTCAGGCCAATCCGGGCTAACCGCTTCAATCCAAACAACTTCAAATTCCCTTAGCGTGTATTAATGTAGAAATGCCCACGGAGCCCCCATTCTTTATATAAAGACGAAAACGAACGATAATGCAACATTATCGGTCGTTTTAATGAAGCGACAAGCGCGGCGGTTTTAGGCCATTTTTGTTGCCAAAACCGCCGCCATGATTCATCCTTTTCGCGATGATTCTGCGCCCGAAACCCTCTCCGCGCCACCAAGGGCCGGTGCTCGCCGCCTCCGCGGCCACTCCGGCAGTCGCACTACCGGGCTGGCTGCGCCGCGCCGTTCCCGACACGCAAAGCCTTGTTTCGGAAGGGCTTGAGGACATCGCGATCACCGCGGGCGCCGCCATCGGCGCGCTCGACGCGGTGGTCCGCCGGCGGGAGAGATGGGCCGGCGCGTGGCGGCAACGGCTGGCGCTCGTCGCGGCGGCGGTGACGGCCAGGCAGGCCGGACGGGTGGAGGATGAAGCCGCCCTGCGCGACGCCGTGCTGCTCACGCGGCCCGGCGACGATGTCGGCCCGGCCGGCCGCATGCTCGTGGCCTGGCGCCGGCTGGCCACACGGCCAGCGGAGGAACTGCTGACGGAGGCGGGCATCGCCGGCATGCTCGATGCTCTGGGTCTCGCTCGCGATGACGAGACGGCGGCCGAACTGGCCGTAGAGCTTCGGCAGCTTGCGGCGACCGAAGGTGCGGTCGGAATGCTGATCGGCGCCTTTGCGGCCGCAGACCGGCGCGACCTTCCACGCACGGTTGGATGCTGGTTCGCGGACGTGCAGCTCGCGCAGCGGCTGGGCTGGACGCACGCCGTGCCGCTGCTCGGTGGCGAAGCTGCCGGCGCAAATGGTTCCGGCCGGCCGCGGCGCCCCTCCGCCGTCGTCGCGGCGAGCATCGAGGTGCTCCGTGAGCGTGCAAAGAGTCTGCTCGCCGCGCAGGCGCGTGCGGCGTTGCGGGCCGTCGACCTGTCGGCCGACATCGGGCGCCGGGCGGACCGCCTGATCGCCGTGGCGCCCGGTCTTCGCGCCCGAGGCGCGGACGTCGTCGTCGACCGGTTTTTGTCGGACGACGCGATCGTCGCCTCGGCAAAGACCGCCGGCATGAGCGACCGCAGCCTGCGCCGCCTGTTCGAGCGCCTGCTCAAACTCGGCGCCGTGCGCGAGCTCAGCGGCCGTGCCGCCTTCCGCATCTATGGGATTTGACGAGAATGGCGGAGGCGTCGCGAGCAAGACGAACGAAAGGCCGACCAGACGACGGTCTGTTTGATCGGGAGCTGGATCATCTGCCGCCGGAGGCGCGCTGGCGGGAATGGATGAATCGCGTCGAGGCGACCATCTTTGCGGCCAGCGAGCCGGTCGACCGCGAGACACTGGCGCGGATCGTGGGAAAGAACTGCAGCATCGATCTTCTCATCGACGACATCCGCGAGGAACTGCGCGGCCGCCCTTACGACCTGGTTGCCGTCGCCGGCGGCTGGAAGCACCTGACCCGGCCGGCCTATGCCGATGCCATCCGCAGGGCCGTCGGCGGAAGCGAGCGCGCCGTCGACCTGACGCAATCAGAAGTGCTGGTGCTGATGTGCATCGCCTATTTCCAGCCGATCACACGGGCCGAGTTGTCCACTTTCTTCGGCCGGGAGATCAGCCGAGACCTGATCGGCAATCTGCGCTCGCACGACTTCATCGCGTCAGGCCCGCGCGCGCCGCAGCCGGGCGCACCCTATACCTATGTCACCACCCAGGCGTTCCTGCTCGAGTTCGGGCTCGACACGCTGCGCGATCTTCCCGACCGCGAGGCGCTCGAGGACGCTGGTTTACTCAGCAAGGAAAAGCTGCTGGCCGGCGACATCATGCCGGGCTTTGCGGGCAACGAGGAGCGCGATGGACTCTTGGAAACCGACAAATAGGCGGTCCGTCGCCATCACTGGCGAGGAGACAGAGACTCGATGATGCGGCAGTCGGCGACGACGCCGCAACCGCACTGGTCGATCATGCGGTCGAGTTCCTTCTTGAGCGACCGGAGATCGGTGATCTTGCGCTCGACCTCCGCGCGGTGCTCCTTTGCGATCGCGTCGACCGCAGCGCAGGATTGGCCTCTATCATCGGACAGCGCCAGCAGGTCGCGGATCTGGTCGAGGGAAAATCCGAGATCGCGCGCCCGGCGGATGAAGCTCAGCCGGTTGAGGTGCGCGCGATCATAGGAGCGATAATTGCCCTCGGTGCGCGCCGGGGCCGGCAGCAAACCGGACTTTTCGTAGAAGCGGATCGTCTCGACCTTGGTGCCGGTCTCGCGGGCCAGATGGCCGATCGTCAGTGCGTGCGCGTTCATGTCTTGACCCTGTAGTCACTACAGACTGTAGCGTTATCTATCGGATGAAGGGCAGTCTGTCGAGGCGAAGACTATGAACAAGCAGATCTCGGTGGTCGCCTTGGCAGCCGCCCACACTGCCGCGATCGTCGCGATAGGTTACGTTCTGCTTGGCTTGGTGCCGATGGCGTTGTTCGCCTTCGGGTTTGTTGGCGGGTTGGCAATCTGGCTCGTCGCACGGGACGAGGCGACCTTCGCCGACATTCGGCTTCCCTACTTTCTCACCCTCGGCTTCTTCGTCCTGCACAAGATCGAGGAGCGCGAGCTGGACTTCTTTCCTGCGCTATCGCAACTGACCGGCGTGCCCGTGCCGCAGGAAGGGTCTCCTCTGGCCATCCTTCTCTATGTGCTGGCCGCGGCGTGGCTGCTGGTGCCGTTCCTGATGCTGCGCCGATACTCGTTCGGCCACTATCTCGCTTGGACGTTCTTCGTGTCGATGGGCGTGATCGAGCTGGCGCATTTCATCTTCCCTTTGTTCGAGGACCGCCCTTATGGCTACTTCCCCGGCATGGCCAGCGTCGTGCCGCTCGCGCCGGCGGCCTGGTGGGGCCTCTATCGGATGCTGGTTCCAGCAACAACGGATCGGACGAAACGAGCCTCTTGACCCTGTAGCGACTACAGGGACTAACTCTCGTGTCACCGAACAGTTGAGGTGACACGATGGCTGCAGCAAGCCCGCTCAAACTCCAGATCGAAGGCATGGACTGCGCCGCCTGTGCGTTGAAGATCGAGACCGCCATGCAGCGGTTGCCGGGCGTGAGCGACATCAATGTCAGCTACACCGGGGGCACCCTGGCGCTGAAGGTCGATCCGGACAGGACTTCGCAACGCACGATCGAGGAGAAGATCAGGGCGCTCGGCTACCAGCCGGCCGGCTCGGCGCAGGACGTCCAACCAGCTCTGCCGACAAAGCGCGTCACGGAGCCGTGGTGGCAGGGAACGAAGGCGCGGCTGGTGTTCATGACAGGCGCGCTGTTCGCGGCCGCGTTCGTCGCGAGCTTCTTCCTGCCCGAGTGGGATACCTGGCTCTATGCCGGCGCGGCACTTGTCAGCGTCGTGCCCTTCGCCCGCCGGGCAGTCGCCGGCGCGATGGAAGGATCGCCCTTTTCCATCGAGACGCTGATGACGGTCGCAGCCCTCGGGGCCGTCGCAATCGGCGAGGCCGAGGAGGCAGCCGTCGTCATCTTCCTGTTTGCGGTCGGTGAGCTTCTGGAGACAGTGGCGGCCGGGCGGGCGCGGGCCGGCATCGAGGCGCTGATCGACCTCGTGCCCCGCACCGCGTTCCGTGTCGGCGCTTCGGGCCGGACGGAGAGCGTTCCGGTCGAGGCCCTTGCTATCGACGACAAGGTCGTGGTTCGTCCCGGCGACCGCATACCCTCCGACGGCGTGGTCGAGGAGGGCTCGTCGGAGGTGAACGAGGCGCCGGTGACGGGCGAGTCCGTGCCGACCCTGAAGGAGCCGGGCGCCAAGGTCTATGCCGGCTCGATCAACGCCAATGGCGAGCTTCGGGTACGGATCACCCATGTCGCCGCCGACAACACGATCGCGCGTATCATCCACATGGTCGAGGAGGCACAGGAATCCAAGGCGCCGACCGCGCGCATGATCGACCGCTTCTCGCGCTGGTACACACCGGGCGCGATGGTCGTGGCGGCGCTCATCATCATCGTCCCGCCGCTCGCCTTCGGCGGCGACTGGATGACGTGGATCTATCGGGGTCTCGCCACGCTGCTGATTGCGTGTCCCTGTGCGCTGGTTATCTCGACGCCGGCAGCCATCGCGTCGGGTCTCGCCGCCGGCGCGCGGCAGGGCCTGCTCATCAAGGGCGGCGCGGCGCTCGAAACGCTCGGAAAGGTGGTGACAGTCGCCTTCGACAAGACCGGCACGCTAACGCGTGGCCATCCGAAGGTGACGGACGTGATCGCGCTGTCCGGGTCGGAAGATGATGTGCTGGTCAAGGCGGCCGCCGTCGAGAAGAATGTCAGCCATCCGCTCGGCATCGCGATCGTCGAAGCCGCGACGGAGCGCGGGCTGGAACTGCCGCAGGTTTTCGGCGGCGGTATCGCCGTCCCCGGCAAGGCCGTGACGGCCCGCCTCAAATCCGGCTTCACTTCGGTCGGCTCGCCGCGCCACGCCGCCGAGGAGACCGACATTCCGGCTGACGTGCGCGAGCGCATCCTGGCGCTCGAGAACGACGGCAAGACGGTCGTCGTGCTGATGGCGAAAAAGACCATCGAGGGATTGATCGCCCTGCGCGACGAACCGCGCGACGATGCGGCTAGTGGCGTGAAGCGTCTGAAGGATCGGGGCGTCCGGGTGCTGATGCTGTCGGGCGACAACCAGCGCACGGCGAACGCCATCGCGTCGGGGCTCGGCATGGAGGCCCGCGGCGAATTGTTGCCGGACGCCAAGCTGGCCGAGATCGGGCGGCTGAAGGAGGTGGGTCCTGTTGCGATGATCGGCGACGGCATCAACGACGCGCCCGCGCTCGCGGCGGCCTCGGTGGGCGTCTCGATGGGCGGCGGCACCGACGTGGCGCTGGAGACCGCCGACGCAGCGCTGCTGAAGGACCGCGTGGAAGGCGTCGCCGATCTCGTCGCGCTCTCGCAGGCGACCCTCGGCAACATCTGGCAGAACATCACCATCGCGCTCGGCCTCAAGGCGGTGTTCCTCGTCACCACGCTGTTCGGCGTGACGACGCTGTGGATGGCGATCCTGGCCGACACCGGCGCGACCGTGCTCGTCACCGCGAATGCTCTCAGGCTGCTCGCCTACCGACCCTCGAAGTAACAAGGATACCGATTTGCTGAGGACCACCCTTGCGGCGCTTTCCGCGTTTATCGCTTTCGCAACGCCTGCGATCGCCCACGACTACCAGGCCGGCGACATCGAGGTCGGCCACCCCTGGTCGCGGCCGACGCCGCCTGCCGCGAAGGTGGCCGGCGGCCAACTACTGTTCCATCTCATCAGCCGGCTCTACGAGCGAACCTCGATCGTCGTCACCACCAATCTCGCCTTCGGCGAATGGCCAAGTGTCTTTGCCGGCGACGCCAAGATGACCACGGCTCTGTTGGATCGTCTCACGCATCACTGCGAGATCATCGAGACCGGAAACGCTTCCTGGCGCTTCAAAAGCCGCTCTCAAAGCTAAAGCCGAAACCACTCTCAACCGCACCCGATCAGGCTGTGCAACCCCGACCAGCTACGCCTGATCGGGTGCTCGCCGTCGTGCCCTCACATCAAAACCGGGGTCCCTTTTGCGCGAAAATACGGGGTCCCGATTCCGCGATCATTGACAACAGCCGCTCGGCATAGGCATCGAGCTTGCTCGGCCGCTCCGGCACCCGAAAGCGGGGCTCCACCTCGTCGGATCGCAGGTATTTGCGGATCGTGTTCCGCGACAGTCCCGTGCGCCGGGCAATCTCTCGGATCGAAAGTCCATCCCGCAGATGCCAGCGCCGGATAACGCTCAGTAACGCCATGTCTATCACTCCAATGTCCCCTGCGCTCATCAAGCAGGGGTGGGTTCAAGCATGGGTCACTTCTCGATGGAAAAATCCCTCAATCCCGGGTCAGATCTCGGCGGAAATCAACAATCTATGCGTAAGATTGCTCGCGCTGTCGTTGCGGCGCTGGCCTTGCTGCTGGCAGCCGCCGTATTGGTTCCGAGAGGACCTATGGGCCACGGGTGGGACTGGCCGTGGCATGATTGGTATCATTCCAGCTGGGAGCGCAGTCGGCTTCATAAGTACGACGGTGAAACCCAAATGCCAGGACTGGCTGAGGATCCGGCAGTTAGTGACACCATCACGATACGTTCCACGTGATTCGACCAATGATCAGCGCTGCCATTACCCCATGCCTACTCAGGCACGACGCTAACGGTTCAGTGTCAGGTAAACGGCAAACGACAAAGATGGTGGATTTTATACGTATTGGTGTTGCGATGGTAGGAGCCCTTTGGAGGCTTCAGGCACAACCGGGTATGAGCCAAGAAAAGCATGGCGTGATTCCGCATGCACCGTTGCTGAAGACCATATTGCCCTGACACCGCGCATTTAGAGGTCACAGTCTATGAAGTCAAATATGCTCCGGGCGGGATCAATCCAAGGCACTTCCATCCGGCAGCTATTACGTTCTATGTCGTGTCAGGAGCGGGCGTTTGGCAGGAAGAAGGAAAAACACGGGTTACGCTGAATGCCGGAGACAGTTTGTTTGTTCCCGCCGGCACGATCCATTCCCACAGAAACCCGAGCACCGCGGACCATGTACTCTTCCTAGAGTTCATTGTGGCTGAGAATGACAAGCGACGCTCTATTCCACAACCGATGAAGAAGTGAGCTCGGGGGAAGTGGAGGTCATATTGGCATGCAATATTTCGTACTCAGTCTGTTCGATGAAAGACACGTAAACATTGAGACTCAATTTATGCTCTCAGAATATTTTTCTGTATCAATATTCGTTCCTGTCCAATGTTGATACTTGTCAGACTGAAAAGGGGTTCTGATGTGATGAATATTCCCGTCAACCTCCTTATAATCAGAATAAGCTTCTGTCTTCTTACTGTCTTTATAGCGACAGACACACACGCTGCAGGCAATTCGGTTTCGTCAGACGCCTTTAACACAGATGGGCCATGGGCTTTTAGAAACAGCCCGGGTAACAAAGGCGGAAAAACTGTCTATATCGACACGACCCAATCCAAGGAAAGCAGCGACGTCTGGTTGGGATTTACCTGTGGAGAAGATCGCAGGATATTTGCGTCGATTCTCGATCAGAGTGGCTTCCCGGTAGCGGTTGGGGACGACGTTTCCGTGGAAATAACGCTGGATTATTCTGCTACACCGTGGAATGCGACGGCAAAGAAGACCTCCGAAACCATCCTGACTTTTAATCCAAAGTTTAGCAATGATCTTTTTACATACGCCATTCATGCGCAAGCGCTGACAACGACATTTTTAAATAACGATCAGGCTATGCAGACACACAGCTTTCGACTCCAGCCAAATAGCATGGCCTTCCGGGGAATAATCGACACTTGCCTGCCGCGACATATAGAACTAGAACGGTCCTTGTAAGGTTGAACTGAACAGTGCCGGGCTTGCCGGAGGCCGTTTCGTTTGAGTCACGCTGCCATGGCCGCCTCTTCGAGCATAGTATAGTAGCGTGCCTCAGCTTTCGTCGGCGGGATGATGCCGATGGGCTCCAGCAGCGGGCGATTGTTGAACCAGTCGACCTACTCCAGCGTCGCGAGCTCGACGGCCTCGAAGGAGCGCCACGGACTGCGCCGGTGAATGGCCTTGGCTTTGTATAGGCTGTTGATCTCGGCGAGCGGATTGTCGTAGGAGCTGCCGACCGACGGCTCGACGCCGACCTCTGCTAAGCGCTCGGTTTATTTGATCGACACATATTGGGCGGATTCAACCGGTCATCGCAACACCTCATAGCGGGAGGTGTTTATGGCTACAGGAAGACGAAATCAGGGTAGTCCATCCTACTCTTCACGGCTGGTTCTGGACGGGTAAGGAAATTTGGGCTGTCAACCCGCCGTCCTGTCGGTTGCGCAAGGTCAGGCTGCCGCCATGCGCTTCCACGGCGGAGCGTGCAATGGCCAAGCCCAAGCCAATACCACCCGTTTCACGTGCACGTGACCCTTCCAGGCGGTAAAAGGGCTGGAATACCCGCTCCAGTTCTGCCGGATCGATACCGGGGCCATCATCATCAATCAATATGTCGATCGTTGAGGAATGGGTCGCGATGCTGGCCCGAACGGCCTGTCCGTATTTGGCGCCGTTTTCGATAAGATTAGTCAGCACTCGCTTGATCATGCTGGGATTGCATTCGTAGACGACTGGAGCACTCGGAGCCATATCAACCGGGAGACCGCTATCCGATAAGTCAGCGACAACGCTTGCCAGTAAAGCCGCAAGATCGATCCGACGCCTTGGGCCGAGCTGCGCTTCATCCCGGGCGAACTGCATGGTCGCCGAGATCATCGTGTTCATTTCCTCAATGGTCGCGAGCATTTTCTCACGGTCGTCGTCGTCAGGATGGGTTTCTGCCCTGAGCCGTAAAGTCGTCAACGGCGTGCGTAGATCATGTGATATCGCAGCCAGGATACGTGTTCTGTTCTCGATCAACTCACGGCGCTTCGATTGCATCTTGTTGAAGGCTCGTGCTGCCTGCCGGGTCTCGTGTGTTCCTTTCACCGGCATTGGTGGCGCATTGAGGTCTGTCTCGAACCGTTGTGCAGCCGTAGCCAGGTCATCCAGAGGGCGCACAACCGAGCGCACGAGCCAGGCAGACAGGCCTAGAATGACAACAGTCATGATCCCCATCGCTAACAATAGCTGCCGGGAGGCGGTATTTGCTCCGCTGGGGAATTGAGCAGAAAACGATAGCCATTCGCCATCCTTTAGCGGTACCGAAACCTGTATTTCATCGGTGTGCCGTGAGAAGCCCACATGGTGATGGGATCGCGCGCCGCCGTCAGCATGAGGATCGCCGGCCCTTCCATCGATCACCAGCGTAGCGACACGAGGTTCGGGAAGGCCGGAGGCGGCTGGCTGAGCCATAAGATAGTCGCGTACCGACAGAGCGACGGAATCATTGCCACCCTCTAAAACCAGCGGGCTGCCTGAAATCGATACCGAGAGCGATGGGTCGTTCGAAGCAGCTACGATCTTTTGCCGCCACTCAGGTGGAGCTTCATCAACGAGGCGGGCGAGATTGGCGATACGCTGCGCGATGGCATAGCCGCCCACCGCCCGTGTCGCCTCCTCACGATGACCATAGTAGATCAAGAATCCGGCGAGGTGCGAAACGATCAATCCGCCGAGCAGCACAGCCATTGTACGTCCAAACAGGCTGTCGGGCAGGATCCTTCTCATAGACGCGTCACATCGGCGGCGAACAGGTAGCCGCCGCCCCACACCGTCTTGATGATGCGGGGATCTGCCTGGTTTAATTCGAGTTTCCGGCGCAAGCGACTGACTTGGGTATCGATGCTGCGATCAAACAGGTTCGCTTGGCGTCCACGCGC
>WBZU01001164.1_pt1 | contig 20410 bp, 17 predicted proteins | sample 5204311 | NCBI WGS metagenome assembly WBZU01 (sample SAMN12344359, study PRJNA552823) | activated sludge metagenome | biome: Activated sludge suspended growth; feature: Nitrification reactor; material: Wastewater; isolation source: activated sludge from nitrification reactor of wastewater... | reverse complement strand
TGAACCAGGCCCGGGCGAAGGCGTCGGCGAACTGGTCGGGGTGCTCGTGGAACCGGCGGGAGATGGCGTCGTAGGCCGGGTCGAACCGCAGCGACAGGTCGGTGGTGAGCATCGTGGGGTGGTGGCGCTTCGAGGCGTCGTGGGCGTCGGGCACGTCCTGGTCCGCGCCGCGGTCGGTGGGCCGCCACTGGGTGGCGCCGCTCGGGCTCTTGAACTGCTCCCACTCGTACTTGTAGAGGTTCTCGAAGAAGTTGTTGCTCCACTGCGTGGGCGTGGTGGTCCAGATCCCCTCGAGGCCCGAGCTGATCGTGTCGCCGCCCTTGCCGGTGCCGAAGGTGCTGTTCCAGCCGAAGCCCTGGTCCTCGAGGGCGGCGGCCTCGGGCTCGCGGCCCACGTGCTCGTCGGCGTCGCCGGCGCCGTGGGTCTTGCCGAAGGTGTGGCCGCCGGCGATGAGGGCGACGGTCTCCTCGTCGTCCATCGCCATGCGGGCGAAGGTCTCCCGGATGTCGCGAGCGGCGGCGATCGGGTCGGGGTTGCCGTTGGGGCCCTCGGGGTTGACGTAGATCAGGCCCATCTGGACCGCGCCGAGCGGGTCCTGGAGCTCGCGGTCGCCGGAGTAGCGGAGGTCGTCGAGCCACTCGTCCTCGGGGCCCCAGTAGATGTCCTCCTCCGCCTCCCACACGTCGGGCCGGCCGCCGCCGAAGCCGAAGGTCTGGAAGCCCATCGATTCGAGGGCGACGTTGCCGGTGAGCACCAGCAGGTCGGCCCAGGAGAGCTTCTGGCCGTACTTGGCCTTGATCGGCCAGAGGAGGCGGCGGGCCTTGTCGAGGTTGACGTTGTCGGGCCAGCTGTTGAGCGGGGCGAAGCGCTGGGTGCCGTTGCTGGCGCCACCGCGGCCGTCACGGATCCGGTACGTGCCGGCGGCGTGCCAGGCCATGCGCACGAAGAAGCCGCCGTAGTGGCCGAAGTCGGCCGGCCACCACTCCTGCGAGTCGGTCATCAGCGCGGTCAGGTCGGCCTTGACCGCGTCGTAGTCGAGGGTGGCGAACTCGGCGGCGTAGTCGAAGTCGGGCGCCAGCGGGTCGATCTTGGGGGAGTTCTTGGCGAGCGGCCGCAGGTTGAGCTGCTCGGGCCACCAGTGGGCGTTGGCCATCGACCCGGTGGCCGAGTGGCTGTGCATCATCACCGGGCACTTGGCGGCGGGGGCGTCGCCCTCCTCGGTGGTGGTGATCGGACCGGACGCTTCGGTGCTCATGGCGGTTGGTTTCCCCTTGGTGGTTGGACGGATGGATGGACGGGCGAGCCGGCGGCTCAGGGTGCGGGGGCCGTGGCGGCCCTGGCGCAGTCGGGGCACTCGCCCCAGTAGATGACCTCGGCCTCGTCCACGGTGAAGCCGTGGTCGTCGTCGGCCTCGAGGCACGGGACGGCGCCGACCGCACAGTCGACGTCGACCACCCGAGCACAGCGGCGACAGACGAGGTGGTGGTGGTTGTCGTCGACACGGTCCTCGTACCGGGCCGGTGACCGGGCCGGCTGGATCCGGCGGATCAGACCCTTCTCGGTCAGGGTGCCGAGGGCGTCGTACACCGCCTGGCGTGAGATGGCCCCGATCTCGCCCCGCACCTGCACCTCGACGTCGTCGGCGGTGCCGTGGGGGTGGTCCGCCACGGCGCGCAGCACGGCGAGGCGCTGGGCGGTGACCTGCACGCCGTGCTGGCGCAGCAGGGCGGGGAGGTCGACCGGTTCCTCCGTGGACATGACCTGCACCCTGCCACTGATTCTGGATTGTGTCAAGAAGTCGGTTCTATCCAGGAATCGCTGGCGCGCAAGGCATCGACCCGGCAGCTCGACGACGAGCGACAGCCGGAGCCGGACCTGAGGTGGGGGAACGCCGGGCCCCTGCACCGGCGACCCCACCAGTGAACCCCACCGGCGACCGCCCCGCTCGTCGCCTCGGAACGAGAACGCGTTCTAGCCTGGCACCACCCCCGGCCCACCCGTCCAGGAGCGCCGCCATGACCGATCCCGCCGCCTTCGCCGCCTCCCGGGGCTACCGACCTTTCGACGCCGACAACCACTACTACGAAGCGCTCGACTGCGTGACCCGCCACCTCGATCCACGCCACGCCACCCGGGTCTTCGAATGGGCGACGATCGGGAAGCGTTCCTACCCCGTGCTCGGCGGCACGGTGTTCCGCGGGGTCAAGAACGCCACCTTCGACCCGGTGGCGCCGCCCGGGGTGCTGGCCGACTACTTCCGCGGCAACCCCCACGGCGACGACCCGCTCGAACTGCTGCGCCGCCACGAGCCGATCCGGCCCGAGTACCGCGACCGCGACGCCCGCCTCGCGGTGATGGACGCGCAGGGGCTCGAACGGTGCTGGATGTTCCCGACCCTCGGGATGATCTACGAGGAGCCGCTCAAGGACGACCCCGAAGCGGTCACCTTGTTGTTCACCGCCTTCAACCGGTGGCTGGAGGAGGACTGGGGCTTCGCCTACCAGGACCGGATCTTCGCCGCGCCGTACCTCACGCTGGTCGACGTCGGCTGGGCCTGCGCCGAACTGGCGTGGGCGCTCGATCGCGGTGCCCGCACGATCGTCACCCGCCCCGCCGCGGCCACCACCGCCGCCGGGCCCCGCTCGCCCGGCGACCCGATGTTCGATCCGTTCTGGGCTCGGGTGAACGAGGCCGGGGTGACCGTTGTCGTCCACGCCGGCGACTCGGGCTACACCGCCCACGGCTACGCGAGGGACGGCTTCACCACCGACTTCGGCGGCGTCCCCCAGCCGATCCGCATGCTCCAGTTGGAGCGGCCGGTAGAGGACTGGCTGTCCGCCCTGATCTGCGACAACCTCTTCCACCGGTTCCCCAACCTGCGGGTGGCCTCGGTGGAGAACGGCTCCAAGTTCCTGCCCGGGATGTTCGAACGGCTCCGGGTGCTGGCCCGCAAGATGAACGGCTGGTTCCCCGAGGACCCGGTGGAGACCTTCCGCCGCCACGTGTGGGTCAACCCGTTCTGGGAGGACCACGTGGACGACGTGATCGACGCGGTGGGGGTGGACCGTGTGATCTTCGGCTCGGACTGGCCCCACATCGAGGCGCTCCCCGAACCGCTCCAGTACGTCGCCGAGCTCACCCACCTCGATCCCGACGCCGAGCGGGCGATCCTGCTCGACAACGCCAGCGCCCTCAACGTCCTGCAACCGGCCTGATCGGGCGGCACACTGAGGCGATGGCCGTCCCGCTGCGTCGCTCCGCCTCCACCCCCACCCCCACGCCCGCCGCCGAGCCCGACGTGACCGGCACCGTCGAGCGGTTGCGGGCCACCTTCGACGCCGGCACCACCACCGACCTGGCGTGGCGCAAGCGCCAGCTCCGCGCCGTGGCGGCGCTGGTGAAGGAGCACGAGGAGGACCTCTGCGCGGCGCTGGCCGCCGACCTCGGCAAGCCGCCGTTCGACACCTGGCTGACCGAGCTGCACCTGGTGAAGGACGAGGCCGGCCACGCCCTCGCCCACCTCGACGGGTGGGCCAAGCGCCAAGGCCGCGGCGTGGCCGCCATCGCCCAGCCGGCCAAGGCCTGGCTCGAGCCGCAGCCGGTGGGCGTCGTGCTGATCATCGCCCCGTGGAACTACCCGGTGCAGCTGCTGCTGGCGCCGGCGGTGGCCGCCCTCGCCGCCGGCTGCGCCATGGTGCTCAAGCCCTCGGAGCTGGCCCCGGCCACGTCCGCTCTGCTGGCCGAGCTGATCCCGCAGTACCTCGATCCCGAGGCGGTCACGGTGATCGAGGGCGGCGTGGAGGTCACCACGGAGCTGCTCGAGCAGCGGTGGGACCACATCCTCTTCACCGGGTCCACGCCGGTCGGCCGGGTGGTGATGGAGGCGGCGGCCAAGCACCTCACGCCGGTCACCCTCGAGCTCGGCGGCAAGAGCCCGACGATCGTCGCCGCCGACGCGGACCTGGCGGTGGCGGCCAAGCGCATCGCCTGGGGCAAGTACCTCAACGCCGGCCAGACCTGCATCGCCCCCGACTACGTGCTGGTCGAGGCATCGGTGGCGGACGCCTTCGCCGACCAGCTGACCGCGGAGCTGGCCTGCTTCCGCGACCGCGCGCCGTCGACCGCGATCGTCAACGAGCGCCACGTCGCCCGCCTCCAGGGGCTGCTCGACGACCACGGCGGCGAGGAGGTCCTGCCCCGTGGCGTGGACGCCGCCACCCGCGTGATGGATCCCGTGGTGGTGCGCGAGCCCCGGCCCGACGCCCCGCTGATGCAGGAGGAGATCTTCGGGCCGATCCTGCCGCTGCTCGAGGTCGACTCGGTCGACGACGCCATCGCCTTCGTCAAGGCCCGGCCGCGGCCGCTGGCGCTCTACCTGTTCACCGGGTCCGGGGCCACCGAGGACGCGGTGCTGGCCCGCACCCACGCCGGGTCGGTGTGCATCAACCACGTGCTGTACCAGGTGGCCCAGACCTCCCTGCCCTTCGGCGGGATCGGCCCCAGCGGGATGGGCGCGTACCACGGCAAGGCCGGGTTCGACACGTTCACCCACCACAAGCCGGTGCTGCGGCGGCCGACCCGGCTCGACCCGTCCTTCGCCTACCCGCCGTTCCCGCCGGTGGTGCAGCGGGTGCTGAAGGCGATCACCCGCTGGTGACCGCCGGCCGCTGAGCGCGGCCCGGCCTCAGTCGTCGGACAGCAGGTCCTCGGGCGGGCGGTCGATCCCGGCCACCGCCACCGCCTTCTCGCGGGACCGCTCGCCCCGCACGAGGGCGACCTGTCGGCGGCGGACCCCGAACCGGGCGGCCACGAACCGGAGCAGCTCCTCGTTGGCGCGGCCCTCGACGGGCGGGGCGGCCAGGCGGATCCGCAGCCGGCCCCCCTCCGCGCCGGCCAGCGCCGATCGCCGGGCGCCGGGGACCACCCGCACCGAGACGACGATGCCGTCGTCGGTGGGGGCCCAGAACGGCGGGTCGGCGGCGTCGGGCGGACGGGTGACCGTCATCGGAGTGACCGGGGGGACGAAAGGACATATCGGACAATGTCGGATATGGCCGGTTGTTCACGAGAGGTCACCACGTGACCGATAGGCCACGCAACGTGAGCGTCAGTCGGACGCCTCGGTGGACACACGAAAGGAGGAGAGCACATGTCGAAGTGGAAGGAGAAGTCCGCGTCGTGGTGGCCCAAGGTCGCCGCCGCCACCGCCCTCGTGGCGACGTTGAGCGCTGGCAAGCGCTGGTAGCCACCACCCCCTGACGGGCGCTCGCGAGGCCCGTCACCCGATCTCGGCCGCCGTCGGCGGCCGTGAGGAGCACGGATGCAGCCCGAGACCCGCAAGCCCGAACGGAACGACGACCCCGGCGCGGTGCTCACCGTGCTCGTCGGCGCCGTGCTGGCCTCGGGGCTCGGGCTGCTCCTCCTGCTCACCCGGTCCACGGTCGCCCCCCTCACCCCCGTCGCCGAGCGGCCCGTCCTGTTCGGCTCGATCGCCACCCTCCTCCTGCTGTGCGAGGTGCGGCCGCTGCGGGTGGCCCGCGGATCCCGGGTCGACGAGATCGTGGCGTCGACCACCTTCGCCTTCGCCCTCGTGCTCGAGTTCGGTCCGATCCCCGCCATGCTCGCCCAGGCGGCGGCCTCGCTCACCGTGGACGCCCGGGAGCGCAAGGCGCCGTACAAGTCCGCCTTCAACGTGGGCCAGTACCTGCTCACCCTCGGGATCACCGGGCTCGCCATCCGCTCCGCCGGGATCCCCACGATGGGCCACGGCGGCGGGATCGGCCTGCACCCGATGGCGATGGTGGTGGTCGGGTCGCTGGGCTTCTACATCGTCAACAACACGCTGGTGGGGGTGGTGGTGGCGGTCCACGCCCGGCTCCCGCTCGTCGCCACGGTGCGCGACACGCTGCTCCACGAGGCCACCACCGACTGGGTCCTCCTCGGCCTGGCCCCGATCGTCGTGGTCGTGGCCGATCGCAGCCCGTTCCTGCTCCCGGTGCTGCTCCTGCCGGTGGCCGGCGTCTACCGGGCGGTCACCGTGTCGATCGAGAAGGAGCACCAGGCCACCCACGACTCGCTGACCGACCTCCCGAACCGCCTGCTGTTCAACGATCGCCTGTCCGAGGTGCTGCGGGGCGGGGGCCGCCACCCCGTCAGCGTGTTCCTCCTCGACCTCGACCGGTTCAAGGAGGTCAACGACACGCTCGGTCACCACGCCGGCGACGACCTGCTGCGCCACGTCGCCGAACGGCTCGCCGAGGTCCTGCCCGCCGACGCCACCATCGCCCGCTTCGGTGGCGACGAGTTCGCCCTGCTGGTGCCGTCGGTGGCCACCGCCGCCGCCGTCGTGGGCCTCGGCGAGCACGTGGCCGAGGCGCTGGCCCAGCCGTTCTCCCTGGGCGGGTGCCGGATCGAGGTCGAGGCCAGCATCGGCGTGGCCCTGCACCCCGAACACGGCCACGACGTCGAGGGCCTCGTCCAGAAGGCCGACACCGCGATGTACCTCGCCAAGGCGGCCCACCTGATGGTGCAGGTCTACGACCCGTCCAAGGACCACAACAGCCGACGGCGCCTCGCCCTGCTGGGGGACCTCCGCGACTCGATCAGCGCCGGCCACGTCGGCGTGGAGTTCCAGCCCAAGCTCGACCTGCGGACCGACGAGATCGACGCGGTCGAGGCGCTCGTGCGCTGGAACCATCCCGAGCACGGGCCCATCAGCCCCGGCGAGTTCATCCCACTGGCCGAGCGGACCGGCCTGATCCAGCCCCTCACCAGCCACGTCCTCGACGAGAGCGCCCGCCAGCTCCGCGACTGGCGCCGGCTCGGCCTGGACCTGACGATGGGCGTCAACCTGGCGGCCCGCAGCCTGATCGACCTCCACCTGGTGCAGGAGATCGGCGAGGTGATCGAGCGCTGGGGCCTCGAACCGGCGTGGCTCCAGCTCGAGATCACCGAGAGCTCGATCATGACCGACCCCGCCCGAGCCCGGCGGACCCTCGGCGACCTCGACGCCATGGGGGTCGGCCTGTCGATCGACGATTTCGGCACCGGGTACTCCTCGCTCGCCTACCTCCAGCAGCTCCCGGTGCGAGAGCTGAAGATCGACCGCTCCTTCATCCGGGACCTCGCCACCAACCCCGCCGACCGGGTGATCGTCGAGTCGACGATCTACATGGCCAGCCGGCTCGGGCTCGAGGTGACCGCGGAGGGCGTCGAGGACGAGGACACGCTGCGCCTCCTGTCGGCCCTGGGCTGCCACCGGGCCCAGGGGTTCCTGATCGCCCGGCCGGCGCCCGCCGAGGAGCTGGAGGGGTGGTTGCGGACCCGCGTGCCGCGGGCGCCGGCGGCCACCGGGCGGCGCGTGGGGGCCGAGGGCCGCGGCCGGAGCGGGCTCGTCCCGGGCGCGCTCCCCGACGGCACGGGCCCGGTCGCCGCCTTCGCCGATCGGCCGGTCGGCCTGCCCCACGAGGTGGCCCGATGATCTTCCTCGTCGCCCTCGTGGGGATCGCCGGGGTCATCCGCTGGCGGGCGGGCACCCCGCTCGACCTGTCCCGCCTCCGGTTCCGCCACCTCTGGCTGGTCCTGGTGGCCTTCGCCGTCCAGACGCTGCTGTTCGAGGCGCCGGGCGTGGTGCCCGACCCGATCCAGACCCCGCTGCACCTGGCCACCTACGTCGCCCTCGGCGCCTTCGTGGTGACCAACCTCGGGCTGGCGGGGATGCGGGTGATCGCCGTCGGCGGCGCGTCGAACGCGCTCGCCATCGCCGCCAACGGCGGGGTGATGCCGGCGTCCGCTGCGGCGTGGCGGTTCGCCGGCCTGCCGATCGACGACGAGTTCACCAACTCCGGCACGCTCGCCCACCCCCGCCTCGCCTTCCTCGGCGACGTGTTCGCCCTCCCCCGCGGGCTGCCGTTCGCCAACGTGTTCAGCATCGGCGACGTCGTGCTGATGGTCGGGTTCGCGCTGCTCATCGCCGCCGCCGCCCGGCCGCGGACCGAGGCCGACACCGGGACCGGGACGGCAGCCGGGTCGGAGATGGCGGCAACGGCGGCGGGAAGCTGGCGGGTCGGTCGCGGCGCGGTGTGGTGCTCGCCAGGCGACCTGACCCCCGGCCCGCTCGTGGTGGGCGACCTCGTGCTGCGCCCCCACCCCGGGGCCGGCATCGTGGTGGAGGTCGATCCCGCCGGCGTCGGGGTGATCGTGGTGGCCCGCGGACGGGCCGACCTTGCCCGTGCCGGTCGACCCGACCAACCGGCGGTCCTCCTGGCCGCCGGCGACGGCGTGGGCGTGGCGCCGGGGGCGGTGCGGGGCCCGACGCCCCTCACCGCCGCCGAGCTGCGCGCGGACCCGCTGACCGCCGAGCTGATCCGGGCCGCCGAGCCCGGCGGCGAGGGCCCGCCGGAGGCGTCGGCGGCGGCCCGCCTCGCCGGCGTGCTGCGCCGCCGCTGACCTCGACCCACCGGCCCGGATCGGCGGTCGAGCGGCCTCGCCGGGGCCTGGTTTACGGTGTTCACCATGCCGCTGCCCCGCACGCTGCTCGACCGCACGCCGCCGCGCGACCACGACCTCGCCGTCGTCCGCGGGGCCTGGCCCGAGGGGCTGGCCGGCGAGCTCGTGCTGAGCGCACCGCACCCGCCGGCCTTCGGCGGTCCCCACCCGTTCTTCGCCGAGGGGATGACCTACCGGCTGTCGCTCGAACCGGGCCGCCACGGCGCCCCCGAGGGCGCGCTGGCCTGGCGCCAGGCGATCGTCGACTCGCCCTCGGCCCGGCTGCGCACCGCCCGGCCCGACGTGTTCGAGGCCACGATGATCGGGGTCAGCTCCCCGTTCGGCCACCTCAACGCGGCCAACACCGCGCCGCTGCCGTGGGGCGACCGCCTGTTCCTCACCTGGGACGCCGGCCGGCCGGTCGAGGTCGACCCGCTCACCCTCGGGTTCCTCGGCGAGGTCGGCCACCGGAGCGAGTGGCTCGACTTCGAGGTGGGCCCCCAGCCGTTGCTGCCGATGGTGATGACCACCGCCCACCCGGTGATCGACCCCGATCGCGACGTGCTCTGGACGGTGAACACCCACTGGGGCGCGCTGCACGTGGTGTGCTGGGACGGCGAGGGCGAACTGCGCCGCTGGCCGATCGCCGGCGCCACCATCCCGCAGTCGGTCCACACGATCACCCAGACCCGCCACTGGCTGATCGTGGCCGACTGCGCGTTCAAGGTGGAGCCCCAGGTGCTGGCCGGCGGCGCCCGCACCGAGCCGGCCAACCTCGGCGGCCCGGTGTTCCTGATCCGCAAGACCGACCTCGAGGCGGCGCCGCCGGGCACGGAGGTGGCGTGCCGCCGTTTCGAGATGGCGCCGGAGAACAACCACTACTACGCGACCTACGACGACGCCGACGGCATCGCCATCCTGTTCGAGCACACCGAGTCGGCCGACATCGCCATGACCCAGCACGCCGGCGACGCCGACGCCCTCGGCCGGCCGTGCGACCCGGCGCTGCGGGGGCTCTACGGCTTCCCGATGGCGCCGGACCGCACCACCTACGTCGTGTTCGACCCGGTGCGGGGCGAGATCGTCCACCGCGCCGAGCAGCGCGACCCCGAGCGGCTGTGGACCCGCCAGCTCAACGCCATGGACTGGAGCACCGAGGGCCGCCTCGCCCCCACGGTCCACCACACCGTGCACCAGGGCTTCCGGCCCGAGGCGATCACCCAGGAGATGCTCGCCCTCTACGGCGACCGGGTCGACCGGTCCCTCCTGCCGCCCGACGAGACCCTCCCCCGCGTGGTGACCACCGCCCTGCCGGACCTGGTGGTCACCGCCGAGTGGCTGCTCGCCCAGGACGACCTCCCCACCTCGCCGATCTTCGTGCCCCGCGACGCCGGCGCCGACGCCGCCCGCAGCCGCTACGCCGGCACCCGCCCCGGCGGCCACGACGGGTGGGTCGTCGTGCCGATCCTCAACGACGACGGGTTCCGGGTCAAGGTGTTCGACGCCGCTGCGGTGGATCGGGGGCCGGTGGCGGTGGCCGCCGCTCCCGGGATGGTCGTGCCGTTCGTGCTCCATTCGGCCTGGATGCCGCGGGCGGTCTCGACGGCGGGCGACGGCCGGGCCCGCACCCGCTTCGCCGACGAGCTCGACCGCATCGGCGAGCTGCCCGACGACCTCGCCGCCGTGGCCCACCAGGTGGCCGACGACCTGGCTCAGGGCGCGCCGCTCGCCCCCAGGTAGCTGCCGGCCAGGACGTCGGGCCGGGCGGCCAGCTCGGCCGCGGTCCCCGCGGCGGCCACCCGCCCCTGCTGGAGCAGGACGGCGCGGTCGGCCATGTCGAGGGCGAGGCCGACGTGCTGTTCGACCAGGACGACGGCGACCCCGGTGTCGTCGGCGATGCGCCGCAGCACCGGGAACAGGCCCTCGGCCACCAGCGGCGCCAGGCCGAGGCTCAGCTCGTCGACCAGCAGGAGCCGAGGCCGGGCCGCGACGGCGCGGGCCAGCGCCAGCATCTGCTGCTCGCCGCCCGAGAGGACCCCGGCCCGCCGATCCGCCACCTCGGCGAGGGCGGGGAACCAGGCCAGCACGTCGTCGGCCGGGCGCCGGTGGCGCCGGCCCGGGCGGGCCAGCCGCAGGTGCTCGGCCACGGTCAGGCCGGGGAACAGGCCCCGGTCCTCGGGCACGTGGGCCAGCCCGGCCCGAGCCCGGCGCCACACCGCGGCGACCGGAGTGCGCCCCGCCGGCAGAGCGGCCCCGAGCACCTCGACCTCGCCGCCGAGCACCGGCACCAGGCCCGAGATGGCCAGCAGCGTGGTGGTCTTGCCGGCCCCGTTGGCGCCGAGCAGGGCCAGCACCTCGCCCTCGGCCACCTCCAGGTCCACGTCGTGGACGACGGCCACCCCGCCGTAGCCGGCCCGCAGGCCCCGCACCCGCAGCGGCACGCTCATCGGCGGGCGCTCCCGAGGTACGCGGTCAGCACCGCCGGATCGGCCTGGACCTCCGCCGGCGGGCCGGAGGCGATCAGGCGGCCCACGTCGAGCACGTGCACCACGTCGGACACCTCCATGATCAGGCCCATGTCGTGGTCGACGACCAGGACGGTGGTGCCCCGCTCGGGCAGCGCCCGGATGCGGCGGCCGAGGGCGGCGGTCTCGGCCGGGTCGAGGCCGGCGGCCGGCTCGTCGAGCAGGACGATCCGCGGGCGGGCCACGAGGACCCGGCCGAGGGCCACCAGGTGGCGCCGGCCGTTGGACAGCTCCGACGGCAGCCGGTCGGCCACGTCCTCCAGGCCGAGCAGGGCGAGGGTCTCCTCGGTGGCCGGGGACCGGTGGGCGCCGGGCCGCACGAGGTCGGTGAGCGCCGAGCGCCACGAGGGCGTGCGCTCGACCACCGCCAGGTTGGCCCGCACGGTCAGGTCGTCGAACAGCTCGAGCGACTGGAAGGTCCGCGCCAGGCCGGCCCGGGCCCGGCGGTGGGCCGGGGCGCCCGTCAGCGGACGGCCGTCGAGGACGACCTCGCCACGGGTGGCCGGCACGAACCCGCCGATGGCGTCGATGCAGGAGGTCTTGCCCGCCCCGTTCGGCCCGATCAGGCCCACGACCGCGCCGGCCTCCACCGCGAAGGACACCCGATCGACGGCGACCAGGCCGCCGTGGCGCACGGTGAGCTCCTCGACGGCGAGGAGGGGGGCGGCGGTCACGGCGCGACCTCGACCGCGACGGCCGGACGGGCGGGGCCGCGGCCGAGGCGGGTCCGCCCGGCCCGCACCACGCCGGTGAGCCCCTCGGGCGCGGCGATGGCCGCCACCACCAGCGCCAGTCCGCTGAGCGCGTACACGTAGGTGTCCGCGTCGCCGCCGGAGAGGTCGTGGCCGAGGGCGGTGACCAGGCCGCCCTGGGCCAGCGCGCCGGCGAGGAGCGCGCCGCCGACGCTGGTGACGCCGGCGAGGTAGGTCAGCGCCACCGCCACCAGGGCGCCCACCACCATGAACGAGGTGGGCGAGAGGGTGGTGACCGAGAAGGCGGTGAGCGCGCCGGCCAGGCCGGCCAGCCCGGCGGAGACGGCGAAGGCCCCCAACTTGGCCCGGGCCACGTCCACCCCGGCGGCGGCCGCCGCCCGCTCGTTGGCCCGCACCGCCAGCCAGCGCCGACCGGTCTCGCTGCGGCGCAGGTTGGCCACCGCCACCGCCGACAGGGCGAGCACCCCGAGGCACACGAACCCGAAGGCGGGCCGGAAGTTCGCGGCGCCTCGCGCGCCGACGCCCACGTCGATCCCCAAGAGGAACGGCCGGGGTGCGGAGCGGCCCGCCGGCCCGCCAGATACCGCGGAGCTGTCGAGCACCAGCTCCTCCACCGCCACCGCGATGGCGAGGGTGGCCACCGCCAGGGTCATGCCCCGCACCCGGGTGGCCGGGAACCCCACCACCACGCCCAGCGCTGCGGCGAGGACGGCGGCCAGCACCACCGCCAGCGGGAACGGCACGCCCCGGTCGGCCAGGCGGATCGCCGCGAACCCGGCGACGCCGGCGAAGGCCAGCTGGGCCAGGGAGATCTGGCCGGTGAAGCCGGTGACGACGACGATCGAGAGCGACAGCAGGGCGGCGAGGAGCGACACGATCAGGGCGTGGCGGTGGGCGGCGTCCACCGTGAGCAGCGCCACCGAGGTGACCGCGACCAGGCCCACCGTCCAGGCCGCCACGTGCCGGGGCTCGGGGGCGGCGGGCAGGCGGCGGCCGATCAGGGCGGCCCGGTCCGGCAGGACCTCGCCCCGCCGGAACAGCACGGCCACGATCACCACCACCGGCACCACCGACTGGAGCCCCGTGGTCGGCACCCACGACGGGATCCAGGTGACCTCGGGGCGCACCGCGTAGCCGAGCACCCACGACTGCACCATCCCGATGCCGAGCCCGGCGGCGGTGGTGGCGGCGAAGGACTCGAGCCGGCCGGCCAGCGCCGCGGCCAGCGCCGGGATCACCAGCAGGCTGGTGGTGGTCGGGCTGATCCCGGCGATCGGCTCGATCAGGATGACCGCGAACCCCGCCAGCAGGGAGGCGATCGCCCACGCGGCGGCGCCGAGGCGATCGGGCGAGAGGCCGACGAGCAGGGCACCCTTCTCGTTCTCGTCGGCGGCCCGGACGGCCAGGCCCCAGCGGGTCCACCGGAACACAGCGGCCAGCACCCCGGTGACGAGCACGGCCAGGAGGGCGAGGAGCAGCCGGTTCTCCGTGACGATGACGCCGAGCACGCGGACCGGGTCCTCGGGCAGCACCGGCCGGCGGACCACCACGCTCGCGCCGCTGACCGGGAAGCGCAGCCGCACGACCTCCTGGAGGTAGAGCAGCAGGCCGAGGGAGGCGACCACCTTGGCCAGCGCCGGCGAGCGCCGGAGCGGGCGGAACACCAGTGCGTAGACGATCAGGCCGAGGAGGACGGCGAGCGCCGCGGCCAGGCCGAGGGCGCTGGCCAGCGTGGGCCGAGCCAGGAGGTGGACCCGCGCCGGCAGCCCGAGGAACGGCAGGACGAGGTCACCGGTCTCGCGGAACTCGAAGAAGGCGAAGGCCACGTAGACGCCCATCGCCCCGTGGGCCAGGTTGACCACGCCCGAGGACCGATGCGCCAACACCAGGCCCAGGGCCAGCGAGGCGATCACGGCGCCGCCGCCGAGACCGCCGAGGAGGGACGCGAGATCGGCGTGGATGGCGAGCGCTCCGGCTAGGAGGCGGCGTACACCGCGCCGACGTCGATCCAGTCCCCGCGCTGGACGAGCTCGCCGTCCTCCATCTGCACCACGATCTGCTGCGGCGAGCACATGGCGGTGAGATCGGCGAACTGCTCGCCGTCGCAGGTGGAGACGTGGCCGGCGTAGCTCGGCGCCCCCCGCTGGGCGGCCAGGGCCTCGTCGATCGCCCGGGCGGTGGGGGCGCCGTCGATGCCCCGCAGCACCCGGTAGAGGTTCATCAGGCTCCGGTAGCTCACGGTGCCGGCGCCGACCGGGTCGAGCCCCTTCGGGCCGTAGGCCCGGATCACCGACGCGTAGAGGTCGAAGTCGGCGTTGCGCTGGCCCGAGACCGGGCCCTCGACGTTGAAATAGGCGCCCTCGGTGGCCTTCGCCCCGGCCGCCGAGATGATCGCCGGGCTGGCGCAGGCGCCCACGTAGAACGAGGCGACGTCGAGGCCGAGGGCGGCGATGCCGTCGAAGCCGGCCTGGCAGCCCGAGTCGGCGGCCAGGACGAAAAGGGCATCGGGGCGTGCGGCAGCGGCCACGCCCAGCGGCGAGCCGAGGTCGGTGGCCAGGATCGGGAACGGCACCATCGTCACCGTCACGCCGCGCGCCTCGAGCACCTTCCGGGCGAACTCGGCGCTCTCGGTGATGGAGCCGAACTCGCCGTAGACGATCGAGACCCGCTCGACCTTCAGCTCGCGGGTGGCGTAATCGGCGAAGGCCACCGCCGCCCCCCAGCTCCCGCCGCTCCACTGGTACGAGTGGTCGCTGCGGACCGACGCGTCGCTCACCGGGATGCCGCCGACGTAGGGGATCCCGTTGTCGGCCAGCACGTCCACCGCGTTGCCGAACACGTCGATCCCGCCGAGCACCGCGGGCACGCCCTCGTCGACGAACCGCTGGCCGCAGGAGGTGGACCCCTCGGTGGAGAACTCGGTGTTGCAGACCTCGATCTCCAGCGGCCGGCCGTCCACCCCGCCGAGCTGTTCGTTGATGAAGGCGACGCCGGCGTCGACCGCCTGGGAGAGCTCGGGGTAGGAGCCCGCCGCCGTGTTCTCCTGGTTGACCATCCCGATCACGATCGGCTCGCCGGTGGCCGCCGTGGCCTTCGCCGGCACCAGGTCGGCGAGGCTGCTGTCGGCCGCGCAGCGCAGCAGGTCCGCCTTGGCGCAGTCGGCCCCGTCGGTGGTCCCCTCGTCGGCGGCCACCGACCCGCCATCGCTCGTGGCCGGCTCGCTGCACCCGACCAGCAGGGCGGCCAGCGCCGCCAGCGCGACGACGGCGATCGACCCCCGCATCCTGTCTCGGCGCACGCCATCCCCTGACGACCGAGGGCGACCGACCGGCCACCCGTTCCCTGTGAACACTGTTTAGCCTTCGTGACCCGAGCGAGGGACGCCGTAGCCGGCGAGGAGGCCGTCGGTGACCTCGTCGGCGAGGGCCTCGGCGAAGCCGTCGGGCAGGGCGAAGCCGAGCTGGAGGACCTGGGCCACGCCGTGGGCGCCGGCCCACAGGGCGAGGGCGACCAGCAGGGGGTCCTCGGCGTGGAGGAGGCCGGCGTCGATCGCCTCGGTGACCGCCTCGGCCGCCGCCGCGAACGCCCGGGTGGCCCCCGGCAGCTCGGCGGCCGGCGCGTCCAACGGCTCGATCCGCGGCGGGAACAGGAACATCGTGGCGAACAGCTCGGGGTGGGCCCGGGCGTGGGCGACGTAGGCCCGGCCGTGGGCCCGGATGCGCTCGATCGGGCCGGCGGCCTCGACGGCGACGAAGCGCGCCACCAGCGCGTCGAACTCGCGGTCGGCCACCGCCCGCAGCAGGTCCTGCTTGTCGGCGACGTGGGCGTAGAGCGCCGGCGCGGTCACCCCGAGGCGGGCGGCGAGGCGGCGCAACGAGAGGGCGTCGAGCCCGTCGGCCACGATCATCTGGCGGGCGGCCTCCACGATCGCCTCGCGTTCGAGGCGGGCGCGGGCCTCGGCGTCGGGCACCGGGCGAGCGTACCGACCCCCTGCGGCGCGGCCGTCCGGGCCGGGTGCGAAGGTGGGCCCTGGCGCGATGAGTTCGCGCCCGCTGCACCGTCCACCCCTCAGCAACCCACCGACCCCCTCACCGAGGAGCCTCCCGTGCCGCACCGTGCCACCGCCCCCCTGGGCGCCCCCTGCTGGATCGACCTGTCCACCTCCGACGTCGACCGCAGCATCGCCTTCTACGAAGGCCTGCTCGGCTGGACCGCCGGCGACGCCGTCGAGGAGTTCGGGGGCTACCGCACCTTCACCCTCGGCACCGACGCCATCGCCGGCGCCATGCCGGCGATGGAGGGCGTCCCCGACACCTGGTCGATCTACTTCGCCGTCGCGGACATCGACGCCACCGTGGCCACCGCGCTGGCCGCCGGCGCCACCGAGATCGCCCCGGTCGGCGAGGTGGGCGACCTCGGCCGCCTGGCCTTCGTGGCCGATCCGTCGGGCGCCGTCGTCGGCTTCTGGGAGCCGGGCGCCCACCCGGGCTTCACCCGGATCAACGAGACCGGCGCCCCCACGTGGTTCGAGCTCCAGACCAAGGACTACGACGCGGCCAAGGCGTTCTACGGCACGGTCTTCGGCTGGCCCTTCGAGGTGGTGAGCGACACGCCGGAGTTCCGCTACTGCACCAACGGCCCGACCGACGACGCCACCTCCGGGATGATCGACGCCTCCGCCTGGCTGCCCGACGACGTGCCCTCGCACTGGACGGTGTACCTCGGCGTGGACGACGCCGAGGCGGCCAACGCCAAGGCGGTCGAGCTCGGCGCCACCATCCTCCAGGGCCCCGACGACAGCCCCTACGGCATCCTCACCGTCCTGGCCGACCCGAACGGCGCCATCTTCCGCCTGCACCAGCCCGGCGGCGCGGCCTGAGCCGGGGGCCCGGCTGGCTCAGGTCGGCCGGGCCCGCCCCCGGACCCGCAGCGCCCACGCCACCAACGGGACCTGGAGCGGGAGGCGGAGCCAGGTGATCGCTCGTTCGGCGCCCGGGGCGGCGTCCACCGCGGCCTGGATGTTGGCCGGGAACACCGCCACGAACAGCGCCGCCGCTGCGGTGGCGCCGAGGCGACGGGTCGAGGGCTTCGCCACCGCGCCGGCCACCGCCAGCTCGGCCACGCCGCTGGCGTAGGTCCAGAACCGCGGGTTGGGCAGGGCGTGGGGGACGATGGCGTCGAAGAACGTCGGCACCACGAAGTGGGCGACGCCGGCGGTGGCGAGGAAGCCGGCCAGCACCTTGGCCGAGCGGTCCTCCGGCGGCGCCTCGGCAGCCGACGGGCGGGGGGTGGCGGTCATCGGGGGCTCCTCGTCGACGGGATCGGGGTGGGACGGGCGGTCACGGGAGGTCCTGGACGACCCGTTCGAACAGCGCGGCGGTGGCATCGGCGATCGTCGACCACTCGTGGTCGGCGCGCCGGGCGACCGCCGCCGCTCGGGCGGCGTCGAGCGCTGCCGGGGTGAGGGCGTTCAGGGCGGCGGCGATCGACGTTGCCGTGTGGCCGATCGGGATGGCGGCGGCGCCCAGGTGCTCGGCCAGGAAGCCCCAGTCGGACCGGAGCACCGGGAGGCCGACGCCGATCGCGTCGGCGGCGGTGCCGGTGGCCAGCATGTCGCCGTCGGGATCGAACACGAGGGCGAGGGCGTCGCAGGCGGCGAGGCGGAGGGCGTAGCCCGCGGGGTCGGTCGAGCGGTAGGGCTCGGCCACCACGATGCGGGGGTCGTCGGGGACGACCTCGCCCCGGCCGAGCGACCAGCACGCCAACTGCACGTCGGCGCGCGCCGAGGCGGCCACGCCGTCGAGCACGGCCTGGACCGGCTTCTCCGCCCGCGGGGCACCGACCATCCCGATCCGCAGCCCGCCCGCCGGCACCGGCGGCAGGCCGAGCCGGCGCTCGGCCTCGGCTCGGTCCGCCAGGCCGGCTCGCGCCCACATCGAGCCGAAGTGGCCGTGGGGGATCACCTCGTGGCGGCACCGGTCGGCGAACCGGTAGCGGGCCCGCATCCGCTCCTCGCCCCAGGCGGTGTGGTGGATCACGCCGTCGGCGGCGGCGGCCCACGCCGCGTAGATCGGGTCGTACACCTCGGCCCGCTTGTCGTGGGGGGTCAGGTTGTGGGCGGTCCAGACGATCGGGAGGCCCTCGTAGCGCAGCACCGCGATCAGGTCGAGGTGGGCGGCGAGGTCGTCGAAGGCCAGCCACTCGGGCCAGTGGAGGTGGAACAGGTCGACGTCGCGCAGGCCGACCTCGGCGGTGGCCTCCCAGCCGATCGGCGAACGCCGGCCGTCGACGCCGTGGGGCCGCAGCGCCCGGTACAGCGGCCGGTCGTAGTGGTGGCCGTGAGCGGTCGAACCCACCCGCAGCACCGGCGTGACCCGGGCGGCGTAGCGCAGCTCGGCGGCCGGGTCGAGGTCGACCTGGTGGACCCGGGGCAGGTCCGACCAGAAGCTGCGCCACTCCTTCAGCCCGGCCACCTCGACGGTGGTGGCCGTCCCGCCGTCGACCTCCCACTCGACCCGCAGCGGACGACCGGCGGCCTCGGCGATCGCGGTGCCCACCGCCACCGGCGGCCGGTCGATCACGAGGTGGTCGCGGAGCACGAGCGATCGGCCCTCGACCGACAACGACGCGGTGCGGGTGCCGCCGAGCGGCGGGCCCGGATCGTCGCCGTCGAGGCCGCGGCCCGACACCGGGAGGCCGTCCCAGCGGGCGGTGACCGAGCCCGGGTCCACCGCCACCGAGGCGGGCAGGCCCCCGGCGGTGAAGCGGCGCAGGTGGTCGACCACCAGCGGGGTCCACGTGGGCAGGTCTCGGTCGACCGGCACCTCGAAGGTGCCCGGGTCGGCCGGGGCCGGCAGGTAGTGGCTGCGGGTGGTGCCCACGAACGGGACGACCACGTCGAGGCCCGGGCGCCGGTGGGCCCACGCGCCGGCCGGTCGGTCGGCCTCGAAGGCGATCCAGCGGTCCTGGGGCGGATAGGCCTCGGCGGCGTCGGCGGCGGGGAGGCCGGCCAGGTCGGCGGGCACGCGGCCGAGCGCGCCGGCCGCCCACGCCACCTTGCCGAGCAGGTCGAAGGTGAGCTGGAGGCGGCGCTCGGGCCCGCGGTAGGCGTCCTGGTCGCGGTGGACGTGGGCGGTGCTGACGCCGTCGGCGGCGAACCCGCCGACGAGGGTGTCGGCGGCGTCGGCGGCCCGCCTGACCCAGGTGGCGGCGTGGTCGGCGGCTCGCCCGGTGGACAGCGCGAGCGCGGCCATCTCCAGGGTGAGGGCGGCGGCGAGGTCGCCGGTCGAGCGCCCCCACGGCACCGCGGTGCCGTCGCGCCGGCCGACGGCCAGGACGAGCTCGAGCGCCCGGTCCACCCCGTGGTCCCACAGGTCGCCCAGGTGGCCGGCCAGCGGCTCGGTGAACAGCCAGACGTCGGCCGAGTAGATGTCGTAGCGCCCGACGCCGTCGTTCGAGTCGTCGAGGGCGCCGCTCGGGTTGCCGGCGAGCACGTCGCGCACCCGGCCCACCAGCTCGTCGAGTCGGGTGGTGTCCTCCACGAGGCCCAGGGCCACCCGGCCGAGCTCGCAGCGGGACAGGACGCCGGCGTAGTTGCGGGGCAGGACGCCGGCGTCGAGCAGCTCGAGCCAGTCCGAGCTGTCGACGGCCAGGGCCACCTGGTCGACCTGCTCGGCGGCCAGGCCGGCGAGGAGCGGGTTGGCCTCGAACCGACCGTGGCGCAGCAGGACCTCGGCGATCCGGTACGAGAAGAACGTGTGGGTGCCCCGTCCGTCCACCTCGGCCAGCAGGGTGCGCAGCACGTCGTCGATCGGCGCGCCCGCCACCTCGGCCACGCCCGCCTCGGCCAGGTGGTGGAGGGTGTAGGCGAGGTCGGCCCGAACGTCCGCGCCCACCAGGTGGCCGCCGAAGGTCCGGGGGATCCGCCACCCCGGGAGGTGGGCGGCGGCCACCGCCTCCACCTGCGCCACCGTCCACGCGCGCAGCCGCTCGGCGAGGGCCGACGGGGTGGGGGGCACCATGGCGGCGGACCCTACCGGCGAGGGCCGAGCCGACGGCCAGGTTCCGGAATCGCATCCGAGCGGGCAGGATGGACCCCGGCCTGCCCACCCCATTCGGAGGACCGATGACCAGCGAGGGCTATCACGAGCCGCTCGACCGGCTGCAACCCCGGACGCTCGACCACCACCGCGCCATCGTCTCGTTGATGGAGGAGCTCGAGGCGGTCGACTGGTACGACCAGCGCGTCGACGCCACCGCCGACGAGGAGCTGGCCGCCGTCCTGGCCCACAACCGCGACGAGGAGAAGGAGCACGCGGCGATGACCCTCGAGTGGCTCCGCCGCCGCGACGCCAAGCTCGACGAGCACCTCCGCACCTACCTGTTCACCGAGGGCGACCTGCTCGCCATCGAGGACGCCGCCGAGCACGGCGGCGGCGCCGGGGGTCCCGCCCCCGCCGCGGACGGCAGCCTCGGCATCGGCAGCCTCCGCCCCACCACCCGCTGATCGCCCACCCCGCACCCGCCACCGACCTCGACGAGGACCACCCGTGAACCACCTCTTCCACGATCTCGCCCCCATCTCCGACGCCGCCTGGTCGGAGATCAACGAGGAGGCCACCCGCACCCTCAAGCACTTCCTGGCCGCCCGCAAGCTCGTCGACCTCGACGGCCCGCTCGGCTACG
>WBZU01001162.1_pt1 | contig 20467 bp, 14 predicted proteins | sample 5204311 | NCBI WGS metagenome assembly WBZU01 (sample SAMN12344359, study PRJNA552823) | activated sludge metagenome | biome: Activated sludge suspended growth; feature: Nitrification reactor; material: Wastewater; isolation source: activated sludge from nitrification reactor of wastewater... | reverse complement strand
AGTTACCGCACTTGGAGCAGGTGGTTTGTCTGGACGTCCGCTCAAGCAGCGCGCGATCGAGGTGTTGAAACGACTGCGTGCTCGTGTCGGAGACAAACTCGTGCTCGTGTCCGCGGGAGGCATCGAGACGGCGGATGACGCGTGGGATCGCATCGCAGCGGGCGCAACGCTCGTTCAGGCGTATACGGCGTTCGTGTACGAGGGGCCGCTGTTCGCGCGACGCGTGCATGAGGGCCTTGCCGCACGACTGCGCCGAGAAAACTGCGCCTCGATCGGTGACCTCGTCGGACGTGATGCGCGTTAATCCGCGGCGCTTTGGTTGCCTTGTGTAACGGACGGTTTGTCCCGTCCTCTACGCATCGCGTCGAAAGCCGGCGCGCCAAGTCTGGATCCAGCGAGGCCTTCACGCGCTGTACCGATGTGCGGTATACGTGTTGAGTGAGCCAAACCGAAGTACGAAAAACCCCTCACCCGTTCATCTACTTCATCTTGTTTCTGCCGTTCGGGGCTACCTCGGGGTTCGTCGCGGTCACCATTGGTCACTTCGCCGCGAAGGCGGGCATGAACGACGGCGCCATCGCAGCGTTGGTCGCGATGAACCTCTTGCCGCACACGTGGAAGTTCTTGTGGGCGCCGGTGGTCGATACGCTTTGGAACGGGCGCGGGTGGTACATCAGTACAAACATCATCAGCTCTTTGGCCATCATCTCGTTGGGGCTCGTTCCGATCCGGCCGGAAAACATCGATCTGCTCACGGCGATCCTTTTCATCAATGGTTTGTCCACGACATTCGTCGGCATGTGTACCGAATCGCTGATGGCTCATTTGACACCGCTCTCGGATCGCGGCCGGGCGGCGAGTTTTTCCCAAGCGGGCAACGTAGGCGGATCGTTTGTCGGGGGCGTCGCCTTGTCGATCGCCGAACGTACGCAATCGCAATTCATTCCGGCGCTCGTGATTGGTTTGGGCCTTTTGGCCTGTTCCGGCGCATTGCTCACCGTGGATGCACCGCCGAAAACGAAGACCGAAGGATTGGGCGCGGCATTTCGTGACGTCGGGAAAGACATTTGGTCGATTTTGGCGTCGCGCAGCGGCGTTTTTGCTGTGGTTCTTTGCTTCATGCCGATTGGTGCGGGAGCCGCATCCAATCTTTTTGCGGCAATGGCAAACGATTGGCACGCTTCGGTGGATGTCGTCGGGTTCTCCAATGGAATCGGTTCCGGCATCGGGGCCATCCTAGGTTGCTTGATTGGCGGCAGACTGTCGGACGTGATGAATCGGCGTAATGCCTACGCGGCGGGAGGCGTCATTCTGGCTCTCTTTACGTTTGCAATGGCCTTGGCTCCGCGTACGGCCACCGCATACTTGATTTTCGTTTTCCTTTACAACGTGGGCGTCGGCATCTGTTATTCGACGTTCACCGCGTTTGTCTTGGAAATTATCGGCAAAGGCGCCGCAGCAACGAAATACAACGTCTTCGCCTCCTTGGCCAATATCCCGATTTATACCATGGGGCGGCTCGACGGCGTCGTCTCCGACCGCTATGGCCGAACGACGATGCTCTGGTTCGACGGAGGCGCCGGTGTCGCGGGAGCCATTTTGGTCCTCATCGCCGCCCTGCTTCTGCTCCGGAGAAGAGCCGTACCGGCGCCCGAAAGCGATCCCGGAACGACCGCCGCGGCATTACCCGAGCATGCCACGTGATTTGGGATGAATACGCGTCGGCGTATTCGGAATCAGCCTTCCGTCCCCATCCGGAATGGTTTTACCCGGCAGAACCACTTCGGGCATGCAAGACGCGCCCGAGCGCCAAACACAAGAGCGCCTCCGGTTGCGTTTCGATGATATCTTCCCGCGGCCGCGCTTCACATACGGCCATGACCGGAAATGCAGGCAGAAGCGGAAGCGATTTCGCCGCATCGTCGAGCAAATACATGGGAAATACATCGCCGCCCGCGAGAACGAGGTCCGCACGCACGCGTAACGCCCCCAAAATCGTGCGCCGCTTGTAATGGCGATTTTCAACTAGAATGCGCTCGACATGGTTCGGCAAAAAACGAGGCGGCAAATTCATCGAAAGACTGGCCGTTTCGATTTGTTTCACCAAGTTCCGCAACGTCTCGACGGCCGGAGGAATCGACGCCGCAAGGGCTTCCTGGGCGACCGCAATCGCTCCGAGCATCCGTTTGTCCGTTCCAGCCACGGAAGACCCCACGGCAACGGAAACCCGCAAGGTCTCGAGGTCATCGAATTTCGGCTGTAACTCACCGGCGCAAATCACGAGCGGGGGATCAAAATCGGCAAGATCTTCCAGGCTGTCGGCGAGGGCTCGGCGAATGTCCGCCGAGGTTTGTCCTTCGACACACGACAACACGCGCAACACAATTTCTCGATCCGGATCGGGCGGTGTACGTTGCGGTTCGTCCGGGCTCAACGGCGACTTTGCTTTGGGCATGGCCGCCCATAACGACGCCAACCGCTTGAGTCCCCGCAATCGAGGCGCAATCTTGGAATCGAACGTCAACAAATCGATGACATTCAATCGGCGCATCTGCGTCGTTTGTCGCGACGGCATTTCGCGAGATTGAATGGTGGGACGCGATTCACGGGATTTTTCTTCGTGAGCCGCGGCATCCGAAAGAGCCTGAACCCCCAGAGCCCCCGTTGCCGCAGCCGTGCCGTCTGCGGACCGCGCCGTCGACGTCGACGCGTTGGCTTCCCGAGCCCGCAAACCGGTCATCCAAGAAACCGGTTTGGCCGGTTCAATCGGCGGGGGCATCGGCGGTTTGTCTATTCGTACCGCAGATTCACTCGTGGAAACCGGCGGTATTGGGGCCACGACGGGCGCCGGAGGCGGCGTATGGGGCACGCCGAGCGATCGACCGGCATTGACCCGCTGCGGAGGCGCAGGCGGAGCAGCATGGGTCGGAGGAGCCGGCATAACGTCGGCAAACGACGGCTGACGCATCGGTGGTAACGGTGGTGGTTGCAACGGCGGCGCGGAAACGTGCGGCTGCATGGGCGGAGGTTGCACGGGCGGAGGCTGTAATGGCGCCGCAATGACCGCTGAGGTCCCGAGCATACCATCCGGATACGACGGTTGTCGTGGCGCCGGCGGAGGTGCCGGCGTAAATGGCAGGGATGTCGGCGAAAATGGCGGGGCGGTTTTGCCCGGAGTTTCTTTGAGATTCGTGAGCGTCGTAATGGTACCGAGACGCGTCATTTGTTTTGCCGGCGGCGCCGAAGCGGGACCGGCAAAAGGCAATACGCTGGCCGCCAATTTCGCTTGCACACCGGCCAATTCTTCCGGACCAATTTCGTGCGTGGTATCCAACTCTTCATCGGCTGCCGCAAGTTCTTCCTCGAGAACCGCTTCCTTTGCAGCCGCGGATTGCAGAATATTTTGTATTTGCTCCGGAGCGATCGGTGCGCCCATAGGCGCGGCAAAAACCACGGCTCGATGAAAACTTCGTGTGTCGGAGATGGGCAAATGCCCGCGAAACGTCAGCGTGCACAAAGCCCGATCGGAATCGATGACCAAAAGGTCACCATGCAAGCGGAGCACTTCGGAATGTCCGGGAAAAACCGCCACGGGCTCGATACCGGGCAAAGTCATGACCACTCGAGCCATTCGTTGATGCAAATTCTCGAGGACCACGCGTTCATTGGCGGCCAGTGGACGCGTCAACCATTGCTCGGCCGGCGCCGATTGAAAGTAATTCGAGGAAAAACCTTTGGGCAACGGTTCTCGATCGGGATGCGCGATCCAAGCTCGGTCCACCGGCCGAAGTTCCTCCGAGCGCAAACGATATGTCGTCGGCAATGGCCCAAGCCCAATCGTGGGCAAATGCGTCGTATGCGGGGCGACGTCACACGCGACGGGCAAGACTTGCGGGACGGCGCGACGCCCGCGAGCATCCGGACGCGATACGTCGATACCGATGGGATTGTCGGAATCGGGCCCTCCCGCGGCATATTCATAACGCAATGGAAAACGTCGGGCACGCTGGCCTTCTTCAATGGATCCATCCCGCAAATACCGCGGAACGTGCAATTCGACGGATTTATCCACCGATCCCACGATGACCCGCGCAATGACGCTCGCCACGGGACGGTCATTCGGCGCATACGCCGAACCGACCACCACGACTTCAGGCGCTTTTTTGAAAGGAACGAGATCGCTGGGCACGTGCACGCTCCGCGCCGGATCATCGTCCCAATGCCCGTCTTCCTCTTGAATGGGCAAAGGTTCATCGAGCGGCGGGACGATGCCCGAACCAATCGCGTACGAAATTTTCGCCACGATGGTGCCGACATATTTTCCGTGATTGTCACAAAAAACGGTCGCCGCTGCCGAAAGGGGGCCTTGTGATGTAACGAGAATGCGGGGAATCAAGCGAGTGTCGCCGTGGTCGGCGTGCCACCGATGAAGACGGTCTCCGCTCCGCTCACGACACCGAGTCCGTCATTGGTGGCGTCGGCGATTCGTGCAAATGGGTATTTCCCGACGTACACGGAGGAGCTGCCTTCAATCACGTACCCTCCCCCTTCATGGGTGCATTCTTCGCAAGCATATCCGACGCGACGCAAATCCGACCCGATGGCGACCGTGGGAAAACCGTGTTCGAGCCGCAAACCGGCTTGCTGCTGAGGCGCGGGCTGGACGATTCCGGCTTTCTTTTCGGCTTCCTCCAATTCTTTTCGCGTTCTTATGCTTTGAGCCTTGCCTTCTTCGATCAATTTGCCGGCCCGCTGAATTTCATCGTAATTCAAGTAGCCCTCTTCGGCCTTGGTATTCAGCCCGCCCGAACCTTCAAAAATCGTGATGTCGACTTTGCTCGTCGGCGCCGAATTGGGCGTGACGTTGCTATAACCCAATCCCTCCCACACCTTGAGCGACACTTCGCCGAGAGCCGGACCTTTTTCCAGCAAGCGAGCATAAACGGATTTCCCGTTCGCCGTTATCTTGGCATACGTTCCAAGCGCTCGAGTGTCCGAGGTCGGCACGACGAAGTAGGGGATTTCCGAGGCATCGGCGTAATTGCGTTTGCCCGCGGCGTTCACCCAAGACACGCTCGTTTCCGCCTGCCAATCCGCTTCGTACGCCAGGCCCTTGTTCTTCAAATAGCCCCACATCGGTCGCTTGTGCTCACGATACCCCGCGCCATTACCCGCAAATCCCTCGAGGCCCTTTACTTTGCCATCGAGAAGACCTTGCAATTGATCGGTGCTCGTCCAAGCCGCAGTGCCTTGGGTTTTTCCGCCCAACGCTTTGGCCACATCGTGCAATTCATTGGCCTGATCCTGCGTCAGAGGCACCGGAACGAGTTTGCCCTTATCATTTCGCGTCCAGCCGCGCGTGTCTCCTTTGGCGGCTTTTTCGAGCGATTCAATGACGGCTTTGCGCCATTCGTCAACCGTTTTTCCCGCACTTTTCGCGGACAGCTTTTCAAAGTTGGCCGAGCTGATCCCATCACCGCAGACGGCGGCATTGTACGTTCCCGATGTCTTGCCACCTCCGCCGCCGGAACTTTTGGACTTTTCCTGGGCAGGCGCCGCTTTTTGTGCCGGGGCGGCTTTGGGCGCCGCCTTTTGCGCGACAGGTTTCGCAGGAGCGGCATTCGCTTTTTTGATTCCGAACAGATTGCCAAGTCCCATGATTCACTCCATCGCTTTATCCCGACAAACCAACGTACTCGCTCATGCTCCCTCGTGCAATCGAAAACTCGAAAGCACGTGGTTCAACACCCGATCACAAGCATCCCGCTCCTCGAGCGGTGCTGTCATGCCAAACAAGATCCACGTCTCCGGCGCCGCAAGATGAGCCTGGCGCTGATAAACGACTTTGCCCGCGCTGCGCCATCGCGAACTGATCTCAATCGCGGGCAAACCCGCCCAATTGGCTTCACGTTCCTCGATGATCTTGTAGCCGCCGAGCTTTTTCGCTTCATGCGTGACATGCGCCTCTACGAGCTCGCGTAACGAACGTCCTTCGGGAATTTTGGTGCGACAAATGATGAGACCGAGCTCGCCTTCGTTTTCCAGCGGCATATCGAAGAGATGCACCGTACGATCGGTAAATCCGATGTCGGGCAAATCGAAGGCACCTTCATTCGTGAAATACGTGGCCATCGGATCAGGTCCCTTCGAGCCGAATGATGTTCGTCCTCGGCACTGCGGCGAGAATTTCATTGGAAAACGACGCCATGATGATCTGGTTGTCATCGCCCAGCATCGATAGAGCCTCGAGGAACGCGCCGGCCCGCGAGGGACTCGTGGAGGCTTCCGGTCGGTCGATAAGAATGAGCGACTTCGACAAACCAATGGCCACCGCCGTCGCGGCAAAGATGATGCAATGCTGCTCTGTTTCCGATAATTCGGACATCGTAGCCCCGGCGATGCCGCGCGTCGCAAAACACCGCGGCAAACCGGAATTCGGCTCCGACGGCACATAACGACACGTCGGCGACAAACGTGCGAGATGCTCGGCGAAGGCTTTCTGCGCCGCGGGCAATTGATTGAGCTCGCGGAGAAAACGCACGATAAAACCGTATTTCGTGATTTCCTTGGACGCTCGTTGCATGCGCTGTTCGACCACGCCCGTTCCGTGAAACGGTCCCAATGGTAAAATGCGCCGCGACGACGGGAAATATTCCATCTTGCCGCATTTCACGCCATGTTCATATCGAGCCAGCAAGGCGACGAGACCTTCGTCGGCATCTCGACGAACACGCTCGGGCAAAAAAGTCGCTTCGCCATCGACCACGGATTCCGATGTGCCCACGTAGTGCCGCTCGTCGTCATCAAGAGCAAAAGACAACATGACCTTCGCAATCACGCCTCCCGACGCGATCCACGTGGCCCCGGGACTCATCGGACCATACGCGCCGATGGCCTCTTTGGCGGCCACGATGGCCTCCAAAAAACTCGTTTTACCGGACGCTTCAGGTCCGGTCACCAGCACCAGCGAATTGGGTGCGCCGGTGGTGGGATGAGTGAAATCGTAAGTGCCGTCGGAGACGCCACGAATGCCCAAGAATGTTGCCCGAACGATTTTCACGAGAACTCCTCAATCCGATGCCGCCGGAACGCCGTCGCCGAGCGCGACGCTGGATGCGATGGCTTCGCCCGGATTGATCAAGACTTTGGGGGATTGAATCACGACGGCATCGGGACCGATGTAAATCATCGACTGACCGCACGTAATGGTCGTCCCCGCCGAACTCGAGATGTTGTGCGACAATGCGGCATGACTCGCGGAACCAACCGTTTGGACGACGCGATCGCCACCGGCCATATTGACAATCGAGCCGACGACACTCGTGAGTTGGTCTTTGCCAATCGTATTCACGAGCTGCCCGACGATGCTCGAGGTTTTGTCACCGCCGACGCTCTTCGTTTGATTACCAACGACGTCTTCGCGATCGTTCGCTTCGATGGTGGATTTACGATTGCGACCTACCGAAAGCTGCTGGTCGTTGTTCACCCGCGTCGCCATGTCTTTTTCGGCGCGCATGCGCAACAGTTCTTGCCCCGCCATGTCCTCGAACATGACTTCGTTGTACCCGCCGGTATGCGGCACCGAGGCACTCTTGAATCCGTTTTGGGTTTTGTTGGCGGGCAGCGGGAATGGCGGACGCAATAGATTCGTAAAGATACGACCGACGATGATCGGTTCCTCGGGATTGCCTCCAAGGAAGCTCACGATGACCTCCTGGCCGATACGAGGCAAATTCAATGCCCCAAGCCCGTCGCCGGCCCAGGGTTGATTGACGGGAATCCAGCACGAGCTGAACTCGTCCATTTTGCCATAACGATCCCAATGAAATTGGACCCGAACGCGCCCGAACTCGTCGCAATGAATGGTTTCTCCCTCGGGCCCCACCACGGTCGCCATTTCAACACCGTGGATGGCCGGCGTCGGCGTCGCCATTTCCGGCGCATAAGGAACCTTTGCGCTGACCGCAACAGATGAAACACGCGGCTCGGTCTCATGGGAAGCGGCAATCGCCACGCTCGTAATGAGCAATTCGCCCTCACGATCGGCCAATGGATGATCAACGACACGCAAAACCGTCCCCGCAGCCAATTCGAGCGCATTGGATCCAAAGGTAAAACGCCTGGTCTGAGCAACCATCGCATAAGCGGCTTGATCGGCGATTCGTTTGGCCTCGTCCGGATCCGTGCGTGTGCGACCGCGATCGTCCGCATGCGGAGTTTCTTTCGTCCCTTTTCCACCGAAACGGAACGCCCCCGGCGAATACGTGAATTTTTCGAGGTTCGACTCGACTTCGACCGGATGGGCATCCGATTGCGCAATGAGCGGCTGATTGGGCAATCGATGATCGTGGTCGGAGAAGGTGAGTTTGCCGGAACGAACCGAACGGGAAGCGGCGAATCCGGTGGCCCACAATCGATCCCGCCCGAACGGTTCATTCGTATGCGGCAAGGGATTTTTGCGGACCTTGCCCCGCTCCGGACCGTCCGTCAGCACCAGCGTCGAGCCTTCCGACGAACGGCGGAAATAATACGTAATGCCCGCAGCTTCGAGAAGCCGCGAAATGAAGGCGTGGTCGGTTTCTTGATATTGCACACGATACTTGCGAGGCTTCCCCGGCCGAGCCACCTGCACTTCGGGCGCAATACCCCATTCCCCCAAAATCATCTTCACCACATCGAGATCCGTCAATTGCTGAAAGACGCGGCAATTCGTGCGCCGCGTGAGCAACCACAATCGCGGAACGATCGTGAGCTGATAGGTGGACAAACCCGTGTCTTCCGATCGAACTTGATGAATCTCGGAAACGATGCCGGACCAAGCCGGAGGCGACTCGACACCATGAATACCTTCGCCGACTTGAATGGATACCGCAGCCGAACGACCCACGATGGACTCGAAATCGACCGCGGGATTGGTCGAAACCGCTTCGATATGAATCGAAAATAGCCGGGACAAACCATCGACGATCGAGATATCACGGATATCGAACACGTCGTCGGAATCGATCGCAAGGTGAAGCGCGTTGGCTGTTCGTTCAAGGTTCATGGTGCCATCCGAGCAGGTTCAAGCGGTGAATACTTTGGGGCAGCTTCGCTTGAAGCAATTTTTGCGCCAAAAACGTGACTATCGCATTTCCCCACATCTTTCAAGCCGAAGCAAGTGGATCGGCGACGACCTGAGACATCGATGATCCACTCGTGAAGGCCCAAGCTGGATCGAAAATGATCCAACGAAGATCGGATGTCAATTCGCGGCATACTCCGCCCACAAGCCACGCAACGCGTCCGCCAATCGGCCATCTTGGCAAATGCCGAGCAACCGATGGCCGCCGCCATCGACGGCGCGCAATTCCCAGTGCCCTTCATTCGCCAAAACTTCGCTATCGGCAAACGGAACGACGTCATCGGTGGGATCGTGAAAAACAACGACCCGTCGACCTCGAAGTTGACGCGCGATTTCCCGGCTGTCTCCCCGCCCCGTTCTTCGACAAACTCGCTCGACGGCCGGGGCCAAAAGAATCGTCGGACCGGACCAGATTCCCTGGCGCATCAATTCCACGACGACAGCTCCACCCCAGCTCGAACCGATGACGATATCGGGATTTTCGACCTGGAGCGCTGATTTCTGAATATCGACGCACGCCGAAAAACTGTTCGTCAACGCTTGCGCCATGACGGCGTTCTTCCGAAGTGCGGCCCAAGTTGCTCCCAAAGCAGCGGAAACCAGCGCGCCTCGCTTCGAACGCGTCGTGCCCACGATGGCGGCAAGACCCCCGAGCACGAGCTGTACTTCGGGCAACCTCGAAGCCATGCGGACGACCGAGTTTGTCCGAGTTACTTGCCACACGCCCATATTCATGTCGTGCGCCCGCACGTCGAAGCCTTGTTCGCGCAGCAAAATGGTTTTACTTCCCAAAGCTCGGCTTTCCAAACCATGCACGAACAAGATCCGCGGTGTAGTCATTGATTTACCCGGCTATTCCACGAATGAAGAGCGAAACCACGACGTACCACCTTCCCCAAGCGTTGTCGATGTTTTTCTCCTTCGCCCCGGACGCCACCGAAAAAAGAGCGGAAACCGTCACCCGCCGATGATCTCCGCAAAAACATCCCTCGCCACGATCGAGTCGATCGCCCTACAACGCAATGCCCAATTCTTTGCAAACCTCGACCAGGGCCACTTCGGATCCAGCCGCGATATTGACGACGCTCCGCTCTTTGAGGACAGGCTGAGGATCGATATTGAAAATAGGCAAATTTCGAGCGGTGCCAAAGTGCAACACCATGTCCGTCACGCCCACGGAAAACGAAGTCCCGGCAAAAACAACCAGCTTTGCCTGCGTTTCAATGGCATTGCATACGTCACGCCAGCGGTAGCTTCGATGCCCCACATACGTTTCGTCAAACCACAAACCGTGAAAACGTAAATAGGAATTACATCCCGCACATCGCGGAACATTGGCTTCAATCGGGTTTTCACGAAATGCCGTCAGGTCGACATTTTCGACGAAAATGCTGCCTTCGGGCGCTCCGAACAAACACCCCGTACGCGAACAACGAAAACGATCGCTGGTCCCATGAACTTTGATCATGTTCTTCGACCCGGCTTTTTCGTGCAAGGTGTCGACATTCTGCGTCACGAGCAAAAAATCACCGCCGCGAGCCACTTGATAACGCTCGAGCGCAGCGATGGCGAAATGGCCCGGATTGGGTTTGGCGTCGCGCGTATTGTCGAGCCGCCACAAATACCATTTCCAAGACCCGGCAGGGTTTTCTTGAAAATACTTGAGCGTACCGAGCTCCACCGGATCTTTTTTCCAAATGGCATTGAAGTCACTGCCACGAAATGTCGGTATGCCGCTCGCGTGACTCACGCCCGCGCCGGTGACGAACAGGATCTGCTCGGGGTTCGTGTTTTCGATTGCTTTGGCGAGCATTTGGGGTGGTGAGAGTTTGGACATGGGACCTCCAAGGTTGCCGGCGCGATACGTTGCCATATCCGTGACGAACATTCACGCACACAAAAATATTTTCGACGCCGGTGTGCCGAGCCCTTCGGTGCCGAAGTCATGCTTGATGTTCCGGCTTTTTTGCGCGAAATATCCTTGCCCTCGCATTCGCACCGGCTTACAACGAGTCATGCGTCCCAAAGGTTTTTTCACGCCGACGAGCCTCGCCTCGCGGGTTGGCTTTATCGGCCTCAGCCTATTCGGAGCATTCGCAACCGGCTGCATTCCGCTGCCATTCGCCTCACCTCCGGTGCGATTCTCCGGAGCGATTGGCGGAGGTTCGAGCGGACTTACGTCGGGCGCAGGCGCAGGCGATCTACGCGGGCGCGCTGCCGGTCGCTTGGGTTTGTCCCCGCTCTCGTGGTCCAAAGACTTGCTAAAACGTCCCGTCGATCCCGAATTGGGAATGCTCTTCGAGGGGCTGACGCATCCACCGGCCAATGATTTGCCGGATCTTGGTGGTTACCTCGGTTTGGCGTGGAATGCGTGGCAAGAGCGCTCGGGAAGCGGTGGGCAACGTGTGTTTTTACGCGGCACAGCCGATTTGGTATGGCGACGCCCCGATATCAACTTGGGCGGAGGCGGCTCATTTTCCGTCGGCTGGGAATACTCCGATTTCGTGAGCGAAGCGGTTTCAAGCACATCCAATCTTCCTGCGTTCATTGGATATGCGTTTGGCGAGGGCGGCGTCGGATTCGAATTGACCGGAGCTGCACGCGCATTCGATCAAGCCCCCGTATGGCAAGTGACAGCGGGTATGTTCTTTCGAGTCCCCGCGCTCGCCGGCATTCTGCTCGTACCCATCCCCATTGGTCATTGAACCTCGCAATGTTTCGCCTGTTGAAACATCGTTACAGACGGTCTGTTTCGCAGGCCCGCAACCTTTGCGCGCATACGCGCATACGATGAAAAATTCCCGGTAAAATACGTCCCTTTCAAACGCCTCGTCCTTTGGCACGAAGAATGCGAATCCGTTGTTTCAAGATGGCTGGGTGGGCGTTTCAACGTCCCGCCGTTCAAAGGAGTTTTGTTATGTCACGGAATGAAGCGTCTTGGGATCGGATCGCGCGCATCGTATTGGGCCTTGGATTGATCGCGCTCGTCTTTGTGGGTCCTCAAACGCCGTTCGGCTGGCTCGGACTCATCTTTCTCGGCACGGGCCTGGTTGGATTCTGCCCGCTTTACCGAATCTTTGGTTTGTCGACGTGTAAAGTCTCTTGACCTCCGCGCCGTGATTGGTTCAATCGAACCGACGGAACCGACCGGTCCCGGTTCAATCGAACCATTTTCCCGACCTCCGCAAACGCACTTCGTCTTGAATACTCGATAAAATCCGCGGTTTGCTCTGTTGGTACACCCATTGCCAATGGCGCCGGCCGAGGACATCGACATGACGAAAACCCGATTTGCATTCCCGCTGTTGAGTGGCCTGGTTCTTCTCGTCGCCGCGTGCGCGCCTGAAATGGAAAGCCCGGACGAACTCGATACCGAGGACTCCATCGAAGCATTGACGAACCCCGTGGCTTGCGCCGTGGCCAAACCATCGGCATTCAAAATCACGCCCCCGTGGGCTCCGGGCGTGAGCCATCAAATTCTCCAGGGGTATGGATCGGGCTTGCATCAGTACGCATGCCGTTCCAACGGGTCAAACGATTATTTTGCGCTCGATTTCAATCTTGCGCTGGGCGAAGCGGTCATGCCCATTGCCGACGGTACGATTCTTTATGCGGGACCGGCCACGGGCGGATGGTCGGGTTACGGCAATATCGTATTTGTCGAACACATCATCAATGGCGTGCGTTACCAGTCTCTCTACGCGCATTTGAACAGCGTGGAGGTGCTCAAGGGGCAAGCGGTAAAACGAAACACGAGAATCGGTGGGGCCGGGAATTCAGGCACGTCGGCGGTTCATTTACACCTCGCCGTCTACCGCGGCGCATTGCTCCAAGAAATCGTCGGCAGCACCGGACCCTACGGCGGCGCTGCAATGGTCCCGGAAGCCTTCACCAAATGCACGAAGAGCGGCGGAGCATGCGAAAACCTGGTCTCCGGTGACGTCCTGTTACGAGAAGCAACGACGACGTCATCAAGTCCCTATCCGAATTGCCCGTGCGACCGAACGGACAATTATTGCCACCACGCACCGCAAACCAATGGTTGTCCAATGACGTTCCCCGGCGGTTATTGCGATCCGAACGGCGATGGCAGCTACGCCGACGGTGATTGGACCCGCGGGTACAACGAATACCAATCGTATTGCAATTGATGCGTCACTACCGCCTCGGGCGCGCCGCAATGGATCGCGCGAGCGCCTGCACGCGCAACGCAATCGTATGCGTTTCACTCTGATCCTGCTGCGGCAGAACTTCGACGATGAGGCGCACCGGGAATTTCGTGAAGAGCGGCAGCTTCTTCGACAAGTCCGCCGGCACATACGTCGGAATGGGTTTGTCCCCGGAGACGCCGTGTAACACCGCTCGAATCCATTGCGCTCCCACAATCTCCCGCATCTGATACTTGCGCTGCTCGAGCAGCACGCGTCGAGAATGCACGTCGAGGTAATCCGGCGCGAGGTGCCGATTGGCCTTGCTCCAGGCATCGCGAATACGCACACAAAAATTCGCCGCGACTTCGGGCGATTGACCAAGCGGCGTCCCCTGGGCTTCATTGGCCAGATCAATGGTTTCTTTGAGCTTTTTGTCGACCGTCGCCAAAGGGGCCGCGGCGCTCGTCAGCACTTTCAACGTTTCCACATCATCGAATGGAAATTCGATATCGCCATTGACCAAACAAAGCGGCGCTTCGAGCACTCCGTCGTCATTGATTGCGGAATACAGCGCATGTTCGACGTCGACGATCGCGGCGCCGCGCGACAAAACTTTGGAGACGCGCGATTTCTCTTCTTTTGCTTTTTGCTCGGGCGTTTTTTCCGGTGCAGGCGCCGGGCGTCTTTTTTGCGGCCGGGTCAGATCCGGTTCGACAAACCCATCCGCGTCAATTTTCTCCTTCTCCTCGGGATTCGGATCATTCTCCAGAATGCGTTTCCAGGCTGCGTTTTCCTCGATGCGCGGGGGCAAACCTTGGTCGAACCACAGCAAATCAATCAAGGTTCGTGCGGACGTCGAACCCACGGACGTCGTGGAAGGTTTGTCCGTACTGGGTTTGTCTTCGTGCTCGACCGTCGGCATCGTCGCCGCCGCATTGGACGCCTCCGCAGCCCCGAGAAATGCCGCCGTTGCCAAGACTCGCGGCTCGGGAACGGAGCGATTTCCCATATCCACAGCCGAAAATGAAGACGAAGAAGACGACGTCGACGGCTTGTTTTTCGCACTTTGTGCCGCAAGAACCGCCGCTTGTCCCAATGTGGTCCCCGTCCCCGGCGACGAACTCCGAACAACCGGCGGAGGCGCAACATACGCCGGATTGTTCCCCATACTGGGAATGAAATTCGGCTCGGATGGCTTGATTCCCGGCAAATTTCGCGGTTCGTCGCCGGATAACCTCGTGACTGGAAGCGGAGTCGGCACGGACGGCGGTGCGGGTGGACGCGCATTTGTCGCAAAAGAAGGACCGATCTCCCGATTTGCCGGCGAATGACTCGCCTGCGATAGATTCGGCGGAGCCATTTCATTCGGCCGCAGCATACGCGCCACAGGAGGAGGCGGTGCCGGCGCGTTCACGGAAGGCGGCACCTTGACGCCGGGAAGTGCTGCTGTCGTCCGAAGTGCGGAGCTTGGCGGCATGGGCGGAGCCGGAGGCGCAACGGGAGGCGGCGCCTGCCCACCCGGACCGAGCCACGTGGGCATTCGTCCCCGAGCAGCAGGAACGGGAAAAACACTTGTCTCGCCAAACTCATCCGGAATTTTCGGCGGCAATGGTGGCGAAGAAGCAGTCGGCGAAGCGGCGACCGGCGGAGGTTTCGCTCCTTGATCCCAAGGCAAAGCCGATGGTTTAGGCGGGACGAACGGCAACGCGGTTTGTCGGTCTCCGTCCAAAACGTCAGCGTTTGTCTGGGTCAAATCGAAATCATCGGAATTGGTTTCTTCTTGAAGGATCGATGAACTTGGCATCGGCGCTCGAGGCGCCGCATCCGGGAATCGCACGGGTTCGCCGGGGTATTCGACTCCAATGGAAATCGTTCCCGGTTGGTCCCGACCATCCAACGGCAATTGGCCGCGAAATGTCACGGTGCAGATCGAACGATTGGTATCAATCCACAGCGTATCCGCCGTGAGTGTCAATTCCCATGCCGGCATGCCCACGATTTCGACTTTGGTTCGCGGTTTGATGCCCGGCAAACGCGTCACGAGCCGCTCGATTTTCGGATGTAGGTTCTCGAGGATGATCGTCTCGTCGGCCCGAATTTCCTCGACAAACTGATCGGCAGGCGCCGATTGAAAGTAGAACCCGTCGAAATCCATTCCAATCGGTGTCTGCATCCACCGACCATCGGCAAAAGCAGCGTCCAGCGAGCCAAGTTTTTCCCGACGCATAGGCCATCGAGCCGCGACGGGGCCGAATCCTACAGGCGTAATGCCGGCACCGTTTTCAACATCGAGAATCCCCGGAGGCTGCAAATTGGGCCAATGACGTCGACCATAACCATCCATCACCGACGCATCGACCCCGACTGGATTCCACGACCCTTCTCCGCCCGCAGCTCGCTCGTAACGAAGCGACATTTGCGTCCAGCGGGGGCCATCCGCGAGCACGCCTTCGGGCCCGAGCGTACGCGCGCCGTGAACCTCGATGGATTTATCGAATTGGCCCACAATCACCCGGACAAACAGCGACCGCACCGGTTCGCCTCGCGGAGCATAAGCGCTTCCCACGAGCATGATTTCGGGATTCGGCTTGTAGGGAGCGAGATCCGAAGGCGCATAAACGCTCTTTTGCGGATCATCGTCCCAATGATTGTCCTGTTCGTTGATCGCATCCTGCTCCGCCGCGACGACCGCTTTGCCCGGCTCGAGCGAAAACGTCGCTTTGCAAACGACCGTCAGCGTCCATTGTTCGGGTTGTTCTTGCCAAACAAACGACGTCGTTGCAAACGGAGGGGATGAAATGATTCGCATAACTACCAATCCGGGAGTCTTACCTGAAGTGAACCGAAGGCGTCAAGCGTCGGGCGCTCGTTTGGCGTACCAAACTGTGTGGATGGCGAAGATTCACTTTGGCGCGTAAATCCCAATGACGTGATTGTTGCCCGGCGGGAAGTTCTGCCGCCCGCCGTAACTCATTTCGCCGCCGTTGTAGAAGATATCGCCTTCACCTTTGATCGCGATATCCCCCGCCGTTGGATGTCGCGTTCCCGGTGTTCCTGCGCGCACGAGTACGATGGAACCCGGAGGCGCATCGTACGGATTGGTAATGGGCAATCGTTGCAACCCGGCTTTTTCCAATCGGTCGCCCTGGTTCATGTATTCACCGAATTGCCGCGCCTCCGCCCAATGCGATGACGGTACGTGCGCATTGAAGTTTTGCCCGAGCTTCCCGTATTTTTCCTGATCCAGATATCCGGCCACGTGCGAATAACACCTGCCATCCGGACGACGCCCCGTGCTATCCGCTTTCGCCCGCTGCAACATCGCCTGCATCTGCTTTTGACCTTCCGGCGAAATCGATGGCGATCCGGGTTTGGCCGGGGCAGGTTTGTCGGGCGCGGGTTTGTCGGGCGCGGGTTTGGCCGGGGCGGTCTCCGTCTTGGACGTCAAACCGCCGCCGGCGTACAAATTGTCCGACCCGGTCTTGACTTTACTCCCGCAATCGAGCGGATCGCCCACGCGAACGACGGGCAAACCATTGACCGTGATTTCATCCGACGCTTGAATGACCTTTCCTTTGTGCGGCGAATGCGCCGGGCAACCATGCGTCTCCCATAAATCGCCCAAGCGCACCACTGCATGTCCATCCATGAACACGTCGGGACTGCCTTCAATCGCTTTGCGCGGCGGACAGGCATCGTGTCCGGTACAAATATCCACGTCTTTTCGAGCCACCAGCAAACTCATGAATACACTCCTCGATTCGGGCGTGGATTACCATTTCAGGTTTTTCGCGTACCATTGCGCTTCGGACCAAATGTCGCGCGAATAATCGCCATTCGGATCCGCAATATGCGCCGTACCATCATCAAGCTGCGCCCACGCCGCCGGACTCGACGGACGTGTACGGGCATTGTCCGGACCGCTGTTGTACCCGACGAGCGCCGCCGCCATGTATTCCTCGTCCGTCCATCCCGGGTTGTTCGCCTTGATTTCGTTGTACGTATTCTTGTAAATCCCCATTGCCTGATCGATGTGATCCCAATCCGCCGGACCACCCACCGGTGTATGGTATCGTTTGTCCACTTGGTAGAGGCCAAACCCTTGACCATCGAATTTGCTGTATCCTTGCGAATTGAGGAATTCCCCGTACGCCGATTCGCGATTCATCCACGCCAAAGCCATGGCCGGCGGAATGTTGTACTTTTCCCCAATTTGCTTGGCCAATTCCTGGTATTGCTCGGCCTGCGCTTTGCGCGCCGCGGCAACTTGCTGGAACTTGCCCGTCGGACCACCGGGGTTCATCTTGAACAACTGCTCATTCTGCTGCGCAGCTTTGGACTTTGCCGGAGTCGCCGGAGGTTGCGGCTTTGGAGGCTCGGCCTTCGGAGGCTCGGCTTTCGGTGGCTCTTGCTTCGGCGGCGGTTGCTGCGGCGCAGGCGCCGGTTGCCCCAATTCGCCGGGTTTCTTGCCTTGCGCAATATCCCCGGGCGGATTGATCTGCACCTTCGGCCCGCCCTTGACGACCAATTCTTTGCCGGCCTGAATGATCACATTCCCTTTCGCCGATAGAATCAAATCGCCGTCCACCGTGACATGACGATTTCCACGCGTCGTTTCGAGTTCGTCTTTTTTGACGACTTTATGCAAATCACGCGTCGCCGACATATACAAAAGCTCGCCGTCGGCTTTGTCCTCGAACGTGATTTCATTGCCGCCATTTTTCGAGCTCGACTTCATGACCGTACGCGTTTTGTTCTCCGGCATGGGATAAGGCACCGGAGACGTGGTATCGAACATCCGCCCGACCACCATCGGTAAATCGGGATCGCCCTCCAAAAATCCGACGAGCACTTCTTGGCCCACGCGCGGCATGGTTATCATGCCAAACCCTGGCCCCGCCCATTGTTGCGCCACGCGCACCCAGCAGGATCCTTTGTCATCCCCCGCAGCTTCCCGATCCCAGGGAAATTGGAGTTTGACTCGGCCATACTCGTCCACGTGAATGTCTTCGCCTTTGGGTCCCACCACAATGGCGCTCTGCAACCCTTGAATGCGCGGCTTCGTGAATTTCGTGAGCGGTTTGAAAGGGCCACCGTCCCCCGTTCGATGTTCATCTCCCGGCAAATCCGTCGTGAGGAGCGGCTTGAATGGGGCGTCCGCCGAAACAGCTTCGCCACCCGCATTCCAATCTTGATTGATTTCCCCGGCAATGAACGAGGAAGTCACCAGAAGCTTTTTGTCTTTGCCCAAGCTCGGGTGCGGATGTCCCGCAATCGAAAAGACGTGCCCCGCGGGCAGGTTGATCGCCGACGTATTGAATGAAGTTCGCCAAGACGCGGCACTCATCGCTTCGGCGTGCCGCTGAGCTCTCGCCGCGGCTTCTTTTTCCGTATGTCGGTACAAACCATCTTTATCGGCAACGGGCGTATTTCCGCCGGCTTCACCCTTGACGTTGCTCGCTCCCGGAGAATAAAAATATTCCTCGAGCAGGCTGTTCGTCCCCGTCCCTTGGCTGTGTTGTCCCGCCAGAGGAAAACTCGGCCTGCGAAAGTCGAAATCCCGAACGACGGCGCGAGCGGCTTTGACGATTTTTTGAATGTTCACGCCCGTGACATGTTCGGATTTTTCGCCCATGCTCGGTGAACGCAAAAATGGCAACGGCGTCGCGCGCGGCTCGGCCGCCGTGGGTACGTCGGTAAAAACCATTTTCGTTTCTTGTGATCCGGGCGGCATTTGGAAAAGATACGAAATGCCCGCATCGACCAGCAATCGGCGCAAGAAGTCGTGATCCGATTCGCCGTATTGCACGGTGAATTCTCGAACCGCATGCGCCGCGGCGTCGACCTTCAATTCGTGCGGGATTTGCCATTCTCCCAAAACTTTTTGCACGATCTGCGGCACCGACAAATGCTGAAAGATGCGGTGATTGCGACGATGCGTGAGCAACCAAAACGCAGGGACGATCGTCACCGCATACGAGGACAAACCATCCGGTTCGATGCCCGTTTGCGTAATGCGTGAACACACGCCCGTCCAGATACGATTGCCGCCGAGCCCCGAAAGTCCAAAGGACACGGGTCGTCCGCTGATTTTGTCCAAATCGATATCCTCGGCCCCCATCGCCGTCACGTCGATTTGAAATGACGCCGAAAGCGCCTCGTGTACGGCAAACGTGCGCACATCGAGGTGATCGCCGGATTCGAATGAAAGCAACGCGTTACTCATGACTTGTTTTTCTCTCCACTCGCGTTTGTCGCGGAATCCTCAGCCGAACGTAATCTTGTAAAGTTTGTCGATGAGCGATGTCGGATCCTTCAACGCCGGATTACGACGATAAGCTCCACCGCCACTCAAGTTTTGCCCTCGAGCTTGTTCCCCGAAAAGCTCGAAATGGATCATCGACATTTGCAGCGAATCGAGCAATCCCACGTAGGCGATGTGCTCGCCCACTTTCACCTTTTGGCCCGGGCTGACCGGCACGGTTTTGCTCGAACTGATTTCACCATAACGCACGACGCCCACGCCGGGGTGATAGACTTCGAGCGCATTGGTGCCATCGTAGAAGTAATAAGGTCGCTGGATGATGACCCCGTCGGCGATGGCGCGAATTTTCGCACCAAATGGCGCATAGAGATCGCATCCCGCATGTTTGCGCGACCCACCGCTCCGCGGACAACCGAAATAACGCGGACCGTCCTTCCAGCTCGCCGACGGTTTGTTCCATAACGGGAAAATCAACGTGGACGCCGGTTGCGTTCCCGGGCTTGATTGTTGTGGCGCAGGAGTTTGTCCCGGCGGCTTCGCTTCGGGACTCGTCGCCGGAGGCCGATTTTGCACGGGCGGGTTTTGCGCCGGTGGATTGGAAAAACCTCCGCCGCTTTGCTTTTGGGGCAAATTGATTTGTTGCCCCACCGCGATTTGATTGGGATTCTTGATGCTCGGATTGGCCTTCATGATTTCGCCGACCGTCGTTCCATTACGCTCGGCGATGGCTCCCAAAGTATCCCCGGATTTCACCGTATATCGCGCCTGAGCGCCCGTGGGACTGGCCGGCGAATTCGGCGGCTTGGGCGCAGGCGACGTATTGGCTGGAGGCGTCGCGGCCGGAGGAGGATTTACCGGCGGTGGTGCTACCGGCGGTGTTCCCGCCACGGGAGGCTGCGCCGAAAACGCGACGGGCGACGGCGGAGG
>WBZU01001161.1_pt1 | contig 20482 bp, 12 predicted proteins | sample 5204311 | NCBI WGS metagenome assembly WBZU01 (sample SAMN12344359, study PRJNA552823) | activated sludge metagenome | biome: Activated sludge suspended growth; feature: Nitrification reactor; material: Wastewater; isolation source: activated sludge from nitrification reactor of wastewater... | reverse complement strand
TGACGCGTTCAGCATTTGCGACACTGCTAGGCGAGGTACGTGGCGCGTTTGCGGCCATTTTGCAGATTGTTCCTTCGTGGAGTTTGGCGCGGTTGATCGAGGAGGATCTGGACCGCATGCACAAAACGACAACCGGCGCCAAACGTCCCTCGTCGCGAGACAAAGCCGCCATTCAACTGGCCATGCGCGCGGTGCGTAATTGGTCGGGGACAAACTCGACCTTGATGTTGCAAATGGCCGAGCTCGATTATGTCTACCGACGTTACGAGGTGTTGCGATGAGCGGTCGGCGGGCCATCTTGCAATGGCTGAACGGGCGCGATGTCTTTCGCAAAGTGGTGCTCGAACCTGGTCAAGCCCTACGTTTGGGGGACGACGCATGGGCCCACGAGGTGGTCAAGATGCCGTATCCAAGCGGCGCACGCGGCGTTGATTTGTTATGGGATGGTCTTGCATTACGCGTCGACGGATTGGGTCCGACGCCGTGGTTTTACCTCAATGGAAAGACGGTGCTGGGCGGGGAAATGCGGCATCGCGATTTTCTGCAAATCGGCGGCCTGCAATTACGTTTGACCTGGGAGGGTTTTTCGTACATGACCCCGCTTGCGTTGTCTGCGCATGCCGAACAAGTCCGCGAAGCGTTGCGGGCGTGTCCTTATGCGTATGCGGTCGTGGATGCGGCGCGCGATCGGCGAATTCTCGAATTGGTGGAGGAATCCGTCGATCAGCATCGATCGCTGTATGAAGGCATTGAAGGGCGCGCTTTGGATGATGTTGCGCCTTATTTGATCGGCTTCGAGCCTTCTTCCCGGCTGCTCGAGGCCTTGTTGGCGGAGGGTTGGGGAGACGCGTGGGGGATTTTTCTTGGCGGCAATGTGGAATTCGAATATGCACGCCGGCATTTTCGACGTTATTTGATGGTCGATCACGACGACGGACGGCGGCTGTATTTTCGTTTTTACGATCCGCGAACATTGCAGGATTTCGTTCCGTTGACTGCGGATTGGCAAAAGAATCATCTGTTTGCGCCGTTTGATGTCTGCGCCTACGAAGGTGCCGATGCACGACCATCTTTCGTGCATATCGATCGTGAAGAAATCGACGAACATTCGCCTGGACTGACGATTTCGACTGAACAATTCCAAGGTTTGACCGAAGTACATCGACGTCGGCTGGTGCATCGCATAACGCAATTCTTGCGCGAGCATTATGGAGACTGGGTCGCGACATACGATGACGATGCGCTCACCGAATGGGTTGTGCATGCGTTGGTCCGGGCGGAACATTACGGCATCAACCAGGAGCGCGAAGCGATTCAAATGGTGCTCTTGTGGATGGTCTTCGGGGCCGAGCCGGAGACGCGATTGCCCTGGGTAGCGGAGATCCTCGAAGAGCCTGCGTATGAGCCGGTGGGGAAAATTCGGGCATTGATCAAGGCGGCCAAACGCAACAACCTTCCGCACATCGATCGCGTGATTCTGTCGACGTAGGAGTTTTGGGCATGGCAACGACGAAAAAGCGTGAGGCTACGTTGGGTGGACCGAAAAAGGCGTCTTCGCCGGCCGGCAAGCCTCCGACAAACCCCGGAAATGCGGGAACGCCCAGCAATCAGCCGTGTGTGGAATGTCAAAAAGCGGCGAAGGCGGAATGTGATGTAAATTCGCTGGAGTTGCTTGCGAAAGTCGAAGGCAGTGTTCCTCGCGCCAAACCGGCCGATGCCAACGACCAGAAAAACGAGGACGCATCTCAAAAGAATCGGAACGCTTCGGCGGCGCCGCAATCACCCAAGGCCGCAGCACCTCAAGGTCAGCAGAAAGCTCCGGCAGCCCCGGACAAACCAGCCCCGAAGCCCACGGACGGCGTTGAACCACGCAAGATAAGAGCGCCATTCCGCTTGCGTCAAAAAATGAATGAAGTGGACAAACAGGTTTATCCTAAACAAGTTCACAAATACCTGGAAGATTTCGATGTCATTCTCGATTGCACCGCCGGATTCAAGGACGGGTATTTGAAGACGGCGAAAACAGCGGGGGCGCCGAATATCCTAAATCTGAGTGCGAAGGCGACATTTCATCGCGCAGGCAAATGCCCGACGGGGGAACATCCGAAAATCTCCGCGAAAGTCCTGGCCGGCAAGTCGGAACGGATTACGGGCGGCTCGACTGCGACGACTTCGACGATAGGACCGTGGGCTGGAGATGCTTATGTCAAAGACGCGGCCGAAGTTCCTTGGCCTCCGGAGGGCGAAGAGCGCCGATTTTTGGCGGATCCCATTTTTGCCGGCCAAACGAAGGAATCCAATGACTTTACGTTTCTCTTTTACTTGATCCTGGCCATTATTGAACACGACAAGCCGAAATTGATTCAAGTGGTTGCCGAAGGGCATGGCAAACGGACCGACAGCACGGTCGTGCGTCAATCGCTTTTGGGTCTTTATCGAATTTTTCGTGAGGATCAGATCACGCTCGTCTTCGCGACCAAAGGGCCGGCACAACAAACGATGGAGGAGCCGCCGGAAGAAGGGGCCAAAGCCGCTCCCGAAGCCGCGGCATTGAAGCAATACGCCACGAACGCGCAATCGAAGGTCAAAGTCAGTCCGATCAGGGCGGAGGTAAAACGAATTCTCACACGACCGCAGCCCAAAGGGTTTGTCGAGGTCATCAAGGGCCGAAAACTCACCGATACGGGGACATCGATCCAGCTTCTGGTAAATGAAGAAACGCTCACGGTCGACGCGGAGAAAAAGGCCAAAATCAAAGAGCTGCTCGAGTGGCGAAAAAAGCTCGGCATGCCGGATTTCAAGTCCTGGTTTGGCTCGGATTCGTCAAAACCAATCAAAAAGCCTGCGGGGTACGAGAATTTCGACGGTGGAACGGCGACGCTCGGCTTGTGGTTCGCTCTGCTTTGGGAAATGAGCGTTCAATTGCTGAAGAAAAAGCTGGTCGACGTGCTGAAGCTGCTCAAGGACTGCATCAAGTACGGCCTTTGGATGGAGCTCGATTTTGCTTGGTTCGACGGGAACATCGGGGTCAAATACGCGACCAAGGACGGAAAAACCTATCCGCGATACAAAAGCATCGTCTATGGATTTTCTCTTTATCAAGAGCTCAATCTGTTCAACCTGCAGCTCACGCTCAAGTTTGGCGTGCAAGCAAACTTCGGTGGAGTTGCAGGGGTTTGGGCGTATGTTTATGTGGGAATTGCATTCAAAGTAACCTCGTCGCTGGAAACGAGTTTGGATTCGGATAACGCGGGCACGCAGAAGTTCGAGGTCACATCGGAACCCGAACTCTCAATTGGTGCCGCAGGAGGCGCAAAACTCTTGGGAATGGGTTTGTCCGCCACCGCGGAAGCTCGCGTCAAGCTTACGTTCAAGTATTCGTTGGAAGTGAGCAATGAAAACAAGTCGAAAATGGAGACGAGCGTCGTGTTGAACCCGATTGTCCTGGAATATCGCGCGGAATCGCACATGGTCGCTTTCCCTCCCTTGAACAAGACAAGCAATGGACAATGGTATCCGTGGGGAGCCGCCAAAACGGAGCTTTGGTCGGCAAAAGCGCCCTGAGTGGAGACGAATATGTCGAATGCATTGGCCCTTTCGCAAGAAGTCATCTGTGCATTCTTGGAATGCGGACGCGTACAGGCGGAATTGTACCTCAATGGTTTTCCCATCTTGTACGCATCGTACACTCGGCCCATCACCGCCCAATCGGTGCATCCCTTTCTGATCGACGGACTCAACACGTTCGAGCTCGTGATTGAACCGGGACAAACCCCTTCCGTTGCGCGCGAGCCGCGAGACGTCTCGGTGGACAAGGAAGGTTATGCGCGGGCGTGGCTGGGCGGGTACGCGGAAAATGCCCCTGTTTTTCCGGGCCAAGGACGACGCGTCGCCGACATCGTGTTTCATCGCGATGCCGAACCCAGCGATCTGAAATTTCCAGCGAGTTTTCATGCGAGCTTCGATTTGGGAAATTGGCGCGGTCCCTTGGCTTGGCAAGACGCTCCCGCCTTGCGACTCGATGACGAAATGCGAGACGCTGCATTTGCTACCCTTCATCGTCTGGTGCAGATTCATCGCGACGGTGACGTGGAAGCTTTGTGCGATATCTTCGCTCCACATATTCGCGATTTTGTCCGCATTTTTGGATGGACCGAAGCGGATTTGCGCAAACGATTTCAAGAAATGCTGGTGGGTTATGTCGATGACCCGGATGCGATTCTGCCGTGGAATGAATCCGATACGGATTTTCGCTTGGTCGCCCACGGGCGGCTCATCGAATGCATCAACAAGGATTGGTTGCCGACGCTGCGTATGCGTACGCCCACGGGGCAAATCTTGAAAAAAGCCGTCTACCTGGGGATAGACGGCGGAAAACTACACGTATTTCGATGACGTCGCCGGGACGTCTTCAACGTTTCGCCAAAGGCTCCTGCGGAGTCAAGACACGCGCCAAGGTGACGACGCGCAAGGCCACGGGGTGCGTCTCGTACATATCCTGTTGCGGCAAGGCCTCGACGATGACGCGCGCGGAAAATTGACGAAACAATGGTAATCGCTTGGCGAGTTTGGCAGGGATATACGCAGGCATGGATGTCCCCTCCCCCATCGACCAAAGAGCCCGAATCCATTCATCATCGAGCAGTTCGCGTTTTTGGTATTGCCGTTGATTGAGCAGCGTCCGTTCGGTATGCGAAACCAAATAATCCGGCGGGAGAACTTTGTTCGCCGCAGTCCACGCATCACGCACTTTCAGAAGAAAACTCTGCACGACTTCAGGCGCACCTTCGAGGGGCATTTTGAGCACTTCGTCGACGGTATCGAGGACCTCTTTGAGTTTTTTGTCACTTGCCCCCAAAGGAGCCGCGGCTTTTGCCGTGGCCTTGAGCATTTCGATATCGTCGAGCGGAAACGTCAACGTACCCGAAAGCAAATAAAGCGGGGCATCTTTATCGCCCGCTCCAGCCGGGACCAGGTCTTTTTCACGCACCGACTGCGCGCGACCAAGAATCGATAACACGTCCGCTTTGGCGGCTTCTTCGACGGCATCGGCCGAAGGTGGCGGGGGCAAGGGTTGACCTCGTTGCGGAACCGTCGGTTTTGAAGCGGGTCGGACAAACGCGGCCCATTCCGATTGTTTGCGCATACGCGGCAAGAAGCCGGACTCGAACCAGATGACATCGAGCGCCGGACCAAGTTTGTCGGCGCCTGGTTTTTCCGCAATGGGTTTGTCGAGGGTAGGTTTGTCACTCGAGGTCGTTACGGACGCGAGATTCGACGCGGCCAAGAGACCGTCGGGAGCTGCCGCGGACTTGGCCTGCACGTGCATCTCGCCAATGGTCTTCGGCGGCGCAGGATCGACGGTAAAAGGCGACGCGGGAGCGTCGGCGAGTGCGGGTACGGGAGCCTGACGAGCCAATTCCGAGGCGGAGGCAGCGCCGGCCAAAACGGGCGCCGGCGGGCGCTGCAAGACGCTCACGGGCGGAGGCGGCACGGGCGCGACGCTCGGCACGACGGCGGGCGCCGCAGACAACGCTGACAACGCCGGCGTCGACGGCGGTACGCCGGGAGTTCCAAACGGCAAACCTGCCGTTTGTCCGGAAGGATTGGACGGCGGCGGCGACGACGGCGACGCGCCTTGAAATGGCAGCGGGGATTTCGCACCGGAAATGATCTGTTCGAGCTCAAACGATTTCGGCAGCTCGCGCGTCCGCGGACGAGGCGCATTCGCCACGGGCGACGGCGTTTTCAAAACGTTCATTTTGTAAATATTCGTCTGCTTTTGCTCCTCTTCGTCGTCATCGTCGTCGTCATCGAAATTCGGTCGAGGCGTGGAAGCCGGAGGCGTGGACGCCGGAGGTGCCGAAGCCGGAGTTTGTCCGAACGGCATCACGGGAGCCCGCGAAGCCAATTCATTCAGCCGAATGCTCTTCGTGACTTGGTAATCAGGCGTCGGCGTCGAGGGCGCGGGAGCTTCGACAGGTCGCGTCTCCGCTTGCATCATCGCCGCCGCTTGATGAACCGTAATGGTTTGTCCCGCCTCTTGCAAAAGCAGATGAAATGTTCCTTGGGCGTCAAACGATGTCACCAAGCTCTGGCCTCGATACGTGACCGTCGCAATGCCGCGATCCGTATCGATCAGCAGCGTGTCCGGACGCATCGGAATTTGCATCGGCGCATATCCTGGAACGCTCAGAAATACCACCGGCAAGAGCCCGGGCAAACTGGTCACCAGGCGCGGATGGTGCAGATGCAAATTCTCCAAGACAATCCGTTCGTCCGGACGAATATTGTCGAGCCATTGGTCGGGAGGCGCGCATTGGAAGAAGTGGGCGTCGAACTCGTTGCCCAAGACGAGTGATTCAATATTTTCTTCGGAAAAAGCATTTGCACGTGCGCCAAGTTTGTCTCGACGTATCGGCCATTGGTTTGATAAGGGGCCGAGTCCGACGGGGGGAAGCGCCGCGAATGGATTGGGCGAAAAGTGCCCGCGCGGCATTATTTGGGGTAACGAACGCGTACCATACACCTGATCCCAATTCGTGTTGACGCCAATGGGATTCCATGTGTCCGGTCCGCCGGCTGCGCGTTCGTACCGCAATGGCATGGAGGACCATCCCGCACCTTCACGGACGTTACCATCGAGACCGAGCGTACGTTGACCGTGGATATCGACGCTCTTGTCAACGTCTCCCACGACGACCCGCGCCGAAAGGACGCGGGCGACTTGACCGCGCGGAACGAATGCGCTTCCGACGACGACGATTTCGGCGCGACGTTTGAACGGAATCATGTCGTTCGGTCGCTCGACGCTTTGCGCCGGATCATCCTGGTAATGCTTTTGGCGCGAATACAGCGGCTCTTGTTCGGAATGCAACGTCACCGTGCCGGAATCGAGCCGGTAGGTCGCTTTGCAAACGATGGCCATCGCGAGTTGCCCTTCACGCGGGCGAAATCGCACAAGAGCAGACGGAAACGGGCAAAGAGAGCGGAGATCCATGGAGTTTGTCGGCGGTTGGCGCTGAGGAGTGCCCGAGCATAACGGGCGCACAAGTGACGTGTCAACGCGGAACCGCTTCCTTGGGAGCGACGGAGTTCACGCTCGCCCGCCGACCTTCATTTTTTCTTCGGTGCAGGCTTTTTGGATTTCGGCCGCGGCGGCTCGTCCTCCTCGATCGGTTTGAAGGCGTATATTTTCTGCGCCTTATCGTATGTCCAATTAAACCCGATCGGGTCGGTGCCCGGCGGCGCATCGGCGGGCACACCGACAATACCAATCGAGGAATAATCGGGTTCGTTCAATTTGCCCACCGTCGTGAAGTAATGTGTAGGCATTCCCGGCTCCAGCAGGTCCCCTCGCAACTCACCACGCGAATCCACGGCCATGACGTTCCATTCGGCTCTGGATCCCGGTTCGTCGTAGGAGCTGAATTCCCAAAACGCAAAAATATGCAGCTCGCCGTCCCGCTCGACGATTTTCTGATGTTTGCCCGACATCACCATCGCTTGGACGGGCTTTCCTTTATATAACGAGACGAAGGGGGCCAAACCTCCGCCACCCGGCAAATTACGACCGGCGTATGTATATCCTACTTCGACATCGCCCATGGTCGCCTGTTTCGAATAAAGGATTTCCGTGGATGACGATACGGCTTCGGAACCACCGTCATAATCGACATCTTCGATTTCTAAGCCGTCGCCGGGTTGATACGACAAATTGTTTGGCTTGTACGAACGAGAACTCACGCGATTCGTCTCCGCCGCAGCAAATACGGTGGCGCGCAATTCGGCAAACGGCTCGAAACCAACCGCCTCCGCAACGCTCATCATGTCCCAGGCATCGTCTTGTCGATAGACCGGTTTGTCCGTTTTATACGGCTCGACGTACGTAAAAAAATCGTTGACGGGCGCTTGCAAAGCGCGAGGCAATACTTTGGCGGGCAATGCCAGTTCGAGCGTGTGGCCGGATTTCGCAGGTTTCATAACGAATTTGATGTCGGGGGCGGGCTCCCATCGAACGCCGCGAAACACGGATACCCCTGTCGGCTGAATCCGAATCAGCATTCGAAATCGCTCGGTGTATTCATCCGTGAAAGCGGTATGGTTATCCAGCGTTAGTTGGCAAAGTTTTCGGTCCTCGGGATCCATGGTCGCAGCCTCTTCTTCATTGAAGCAGGGAAGCGATTTGATCCCTCCGCCCCGCATGAAGTAGCCGATTTCGGGTACACCGGGACGGTCGAAAGCCAAAGCAATGAGAATGGAATCACCCATTCCCTTGGATAACTCGGCCGCGATCGCCAATCCTTTGGAATGAAAAGCCATCGCCACGTGCGAAAGCGCCACCGGCACGGGTTTCTCTGGTGGTTTGCCCTTTTCGGCCGGTGTCTTGGAGGGCTTGATGTTCCCCCATTCTCGAATATCGCCGTCCAATACGAACGACGACGGCAATACGGGGGAAATCACCGAAACAATACCCGGATCGTCGGCCGACGGATCCACGGGCGCACCTTTCCCCATGGGAACGACGACTTTCCGAGCCGGAGCGCCACATCCCGACAATGCCAACAACATTGTGACGACGAGACTCGAACGGATTTTCGCTTGACGTGAATCGACCATGATGCTCACTCGTTCTCCGGCAGCTTTGTGACTGGATTTAGAATACCCTGCGCAACGATGACTTCGTCTTGTTTCGTGTCGATACCAAAGAGTCTCGCCAAATGAGGCGGCATACGCTGATAAGCGACTTCCCAATGAATTGCATATCCTTCGGTGTCTTTGCTGAACAATACCAACACGCGTCTTGGGGTTCCTTGGGGCGAAACTCGAGAATCACCCACGGGAATTCGATCGGTGCCCTGCTCGGTAAAATGCACGGTAAATTCCCGTTCGAGCACCTCGGGCATGGCGTGGCTCATGGTTTGGCCTTTTTCATCGACGATTTTTGCTCGGACTTCCAAACGGCGGAACATATCCCCCGTCGGAAAAGAATGCCCTACATCACCGGCTTCGAGGGTCACGCCGAGCGCTTGCGGAGAATTGCGAAATGCTTGGACCCGCACGCCGGAGCGCAAAAGCGCAGCATTTCCGACGACATGAAAATCATGCGATCGATGTCGCCGCCCCGAGGCGTCGATGACTTGGGGCATGTGACAGGTTTGGCAAGACGAATCAGCAAAACGACTCGCCGCGTGTTCTTTCAGGGTGTTTTGCATTGCGGCGGAAGGGCGCAAGGGAAAACCGAATTGATGACATGCGGCGCAAGCATCCGTGGTCGAAAGGCGCGGATCACCCTGCACGAAATGACGTGTCGCCGTCGCGGGTAATGTCCGCGTGCCGATGATTTTGCCTTGTTGCACGTGGCACGTGACGCACGCGACGCCCAAGGCATGCAGAGCCGCCTGGGAGGTGATCGTCGGATCGGCTTCAGGGGCGTGACATCCGCGGCAAAAGGGCTGCGGTTCGAGCGCCACGGAGGAACGAAAGACCGGATCGTCGTAGGCGCGCTTGTGAAGCGATCGCCGCCATTCCTCGGCGATCGTCGAATGACACGATTCACAGCGTTGATTTTCCGCAGCGACATCGACGCTCGGCAAATGGTGCGTCGAAACAAACGGCCCGGGCAAAGGCAATGGTGTCGCGGCGTGCGGAGCGGCCACGAGCGACGCCGAGACCGCAATCGGAGCAACAAGCATCCAACGCGACCAAACAGCGGAGCGACTCGGGCGAAACATGAGCAACGTTCGCCTGTAGCACAATATCACGACGCGGAGCAAGCGAAAACATGGAACGCCGAAGCATTGACCGGCGCGCGAAATCCTCCGGATGATGCCTGAAGCGTCGCCCGGCGCAATGCTTGCGCCAATCCGGTTGCGGTTTTTTCATTCATGCGCCAACTCGGGTGGCATGCCGCCTGACGTCAATGCCATTTCGGTGCGGACACGTTGGTATGACACTTGCTTATTCGTCGGCACATGAAGCCCATCACGCGAATGATTCCTTCGGTGGTCCTAGCCGCGTCGGCCGTCGTCGGCTGTTCGGACAAACCTATTGACGTCTTATGCGGACCCGATTGCCCTCCACATCTCCTTCCCGATCGCATAACGCAATCCCGGGTCGACAAAATCGACTTGTTGTTCAGCATCGACAATTCTCGCGGTATGGCCGATAAGCAGCAAATTCTCGCTTTGGCGATTCCGGATTTGGTCCAACGTTTGGTCAACCCCCAATGCATCGATAACGACGGCGCGCCCGCGGCTTTGCAACCGGCGTATCCGCTCGAAGCGTGTCCTGCGGGCACGGAGCGCGAATTCACGCCGATTATCGACATTCATATCGGTGTCGTCAGTTCGAGTTTGGGGGGACATGGTGCGGATTCGTGTCCCAATACGGATACAGCGTCAAAGGAATGCGCGCCAAACCCGAATACGACGAACAACGACAAAGGGCATTTGCTTGCGCGGCAAGATGCGTGCGGGGGGCAAGAGATACCCACGTTCATGAACAAGAAGTTCCTGGCCTGGGATCCGGCGAACAAGTACGGCGGTGAAAGCGTCATTGAAAACGGCAATACGGGTATCGTCCCGGCATTACGCGACATGGTCCTGGGAACGGGAGAAATCGGTTGCGGGTATGAATCGCAACTGGAATCCATTTATCGTTTTCTGGCAGATCCCAATCCGTACGAATCCATCGCCGTCGAAAACTTCAAGGCCGTGCCAACAGGCACCGATCAGATACTTTTGCAGCAGCGCGCTGAATTCATGCGTCCCGATTCGCTCCTGGCGATTGTCATGTTGAGCGACGAAAACGATTGCTCCATCAAAGAGTATGGGCAATTTTATTATGTGGGGCAATTGCGCAATGGCGCAACCGACGTGCGTCTACCGCGTGCGCGCCAAGAATGCGCGGCGAACCCATACGATCCGTGTTGCAAATCGTGCGGCCAAGGTGCGGGCAGTTGTCCCGAAGACGCGACGTGCAAAGATCCGAATGGCGGCACAGGACCGGCGCTCTTGTCGGCGGACGAAGACAATATCAATCTCCGTTGCTGGGATCAAAAACGCCGTTTCGGCATCGATTTCCTTTATCCCACGGATCGGTACGTGCAAGCGTTCTCGAGCGCCCAGATTTCCGATCGCGATGGCAATGTCGTCGCAAACCCGATTTTCTCGGACCTCAATCCACAGGACAACAATTCGAATATTCGCGATCCGGGCCTGGTATTTTTCGCCGGTATCGTCGGCGTACCTTGGCAAGACATCGCGCGCGACAAGACGGATTTGAAAAAAGGATTCAAAGACGCCAACGACCTTGCCGCTCCTTTGGATCCGAACAATCCAAACTCTCCGTCGACATGGGAAATCGTTCTCGGCGACCCGGCGCAACAAGTAAAACCGCTCGATCCGCTCATGGTGGAGACCGATCAGAAGCGTTCCGGGACGAACCCGTGTACCGGTGACCCGCTTGCCGATTCAACAGTGAATCCCGGAGGCAATCCGATCAATGGTCATGAATGGACCATAGCGAACGATGATTTGCAATACGCGTGCATCTTCCCGCTCTTGCCGGGCACCGAGCGCGATTGCACGAACACGAGCTTACCGGCCTGCGATTGTACGAGCAAGACAAACGACAATCCGCTTTGCGCCCCCGATCCGAACAACATGAACAACCCGACGATGCAAATCAAGGCGAAAGCTTATCCAGGTTTGCGTCCGCTCGCCGTTCTACGGGACCTCGGTGACCAAGGCATCGTGACGTCTGTTTGTCCTGCGCAACTGGACGACCAAAGCGCAGCGGCAACGGATTTCGGATACCGTCCGGCGATCGCAGCGATCGTCGATCGGTTGAAGCAGGCGTTCGCCGGGCAATGTTTGTCTCGTACGCTGATTCCCGACGCGGAAGGCAATGTGCCGTGTGTGATCCTCGAGGCACGGAATGCGGGCGGGCAATGCGCATGTGATCCGGCGAATGCGCGGGCGGACATTCCCGCAGGTTCGCCAAAAGCCACAATGGTGGAGCTGGCGAAGAGCGATCCGCTGGCCGCAAAAGAAGGTTGGGATTGTTTTTGCGAAATCGTGCAAACGACGGGCGATGCTCGTGCCGCATGTCAAAACGACGTGAACAATCCGCCGCTCGTGAATGGTCAACCGGTGAATGGTTGGTGTTACGTGGATGCGACGACGACGCCGCCAACGGGTAATGCGGAGATCGTGGCGAAATGCCCGGACAACGAAAAACGGATCCTACGGTTTGTCGGAGCAGGCGAAGCGGTGACGGGAGCGACTTTGTTCATCAGTTGTTCGGGTGATTCGGGCGGTTGACGTTTTTCCGCCGAAAAAACCGCGGCGCAAATGTCAAACCTTCAACGTTCTCAAAGACGCGACGCAGTTTCTTCTGGCCACGCCATCGAAGCTTGTGCCATGATGCAACCATGCGCTTGCGCAGCTCTCTTCGGTGGACTTTGTTCGGACTCGTCGCTTGGTGCGGTTGTTCATCGCCAAGCCCCACGCCCGTTCGACAAACGCCACCGCCGACCGAAGCATCCAATACTCCGCCAAACCCGTCCTCAACGCCGGCGGCGTCCGCAGCACCTTCGGCGATTGCTGCTCCGCCCGTGACGTCCGCGGCTACGCGTCCGCCCGCCGCTGTGCCTCCGGGCAAACTGCCGACATCCGCAGCTCCGTCCTTTTCCGTGCAATGCATTGAACCGTCGACGGGACGAACCAATCAACCACCGCGGGCATGTATTCTGCGCGGACGGATTCGCGCCGTCAAACGCCTCGAAACTTTGCCCGACGCGAATTGGTTGTTCGATGGTTTTACCCCGGCGGTGGCGCATCAGGCGTTCGATGTCGACATTGTCCCGGACAATGGTATTTCCTGCCCAACTCCGCTGGATGCCAAGGCTAAAGAGCGTTTGCCGGAGGCTGATTTTCCGGATCTGGCCATGGCGGGACGCGTGCGCATTCTGGGCGGAGAACGAATAGCTTCGGAACTCGTCGCCAATGCCCGCATTTGTGGATGGTCGCGATTCGTCGCTCGGCCGGGCCTGAATTATCCAACGGGTTGGGAAGGTGAATTGAGCGCCGGAAACGCGAAAAACAGCGCATGGAAACTGCTCGGAGCGTATTCGATGTATGTAAACGCGACGTCGAATCCGCACCTTTGGCGTTCATGGAGCTTCATTCGCGAAGGAGCGGCTCGGCGAATTCCCATCGACGAAGGCGGGGCATTCATTGCGCACGATGCGGTGAAAATTCAGCACAACAAGCAAAGCGCGGTATCGCAAAATGGCGAAGAGGTTTCATTAAAAGCGTCCGATGGAACCTTTGCCGTATTGGCCATTTCGGATCTGACCGCGGGAAACGTGCCCGTTTTCGTCGGTCAACACGACGGTTTTACCTTCTCGGCCGTACGCGTCGAACCGTAGAATTGGGGTTTCACCCCAAACCCCAGCAGGGTCTGTCCGACCCTGCACCCGGACCAGCGAGCGCTGGACCAATACGTTTCGTGTGCTTCGCACCCGAAACGATCAGGTTCATGTCTGCCATAGCCTCCTTTAACCTGTTTGGTTTGGCCACGTAGTGGACAAACCAATACAAGGGTCAAGGGCCTGGGCCCTTGCGCGGGTCGAGGGCGAGGAGCCCTCGTGGGTCTGGGCGAAGCGCAGCGAACGCCGTTCACTCCTTGCCCACAGCTTTGGCAATGGCGAAAACGCCCAGCACGAGCGCCAATGCACCTGCGGGAGCCAATGCCGCACCCAGCCCCGGATCACCTCCGCGCGCCCACACTCCGCCCAGGAAAAACCCTCCCGGCATGAGCAACAACGCCGCAAGCAGACTCCCCGACGCCAACGGACTTGCGACGGAAGCCATCGCGCGAATCGTTAATGCGTACAGAATGTTGACCATGGCCAACAACGTACCGTGAGCATGCGCGAGTCGAAACAGAAGCCGTCGCGTTTCATTGCCCACATCCAAATAAAGACCCGACTTCGTCGCGTGAAATGCTTCGAGGAGCATGCCGAGCAACAAATACACGCCGAGGGCCCACCAACCCAGACGCAAATGCCGTTTGACCAAGCGATCCGCCAAATCGGTCGAACTCATTCCGCAATGGTTACCGCGCGAGTATCACGTTTGGCAAGCAAAGATTGCACAACGTCACGCGAAAGCCCTCCGGGCGAGCCTTTCGCGGCGGAGATCTCGAGCACCCGGGCACGCGCCCGCGCTCGCTCTTCAGGCGGGGCAAGGAAATCGTATTCAATGGCCGCATAATCGGGCAACGCGTGGAGCGATCGGCCCGCAACGAATCTCACGGCCGAATACGGGTCGACGAGCAATTCCGCCAGCACCGGCCCGGAAAAATCCGGACCCGAAACGGAAATCGCCACATCTCGACCCAGCGCCGCCGCCGATATGACACGCACCGCGGCATCGCCACGCAATGCTTCAACGACGATCGCCGAGTTTGTCGCGTAATCACCTTCGATGTCGACGTGGGAAGCGCCATACCATTGTTCCAAGAACTTGCCCGTCCAAGCCAAACTCTTGTCGAGGTGACACAAATTGCAGGCATTGGGGCGTCCCGATCGTAACGTGGCTGAAATCTTCGGCGCGTCGATACGGTGCGAACGAATGGCTTTGAACAACGCATACGTCGTCTGAGGCGCATGGCATTCGAGGCACGAGCTCCCGGGCGAACCTTGGGCATGATGCGTATGGGCCCGGTTGTCTTTTCCCTGATGGCAATCGATACACGCGCGATCACCTTCGCGACGCGGATCGAGCTGATCATCGGGCTTTCCCGAATGCATGGAATGACAAGACAAACACGTCATTTTTCGTTCGCCCGTGCCGCGTTGATAACACGCTGATTCGACGAGGGCATTGTATTCACGTCCGCCCACGCGTATCGCGCCATCGGCCCAAAAGAGGCTCTCGTCCACGGCTTGGACACCGGCATGACCGCCTTCTTCGAGTTTGTCCAGGGTCACGAGCGTGCGGGATCGTTCGAGCGACTGGCCGGCTCGAAAACTCAGCGAATACCCTTGCGACCACCATTCATCTTCGTCTTTCGGATACGCGTAAGCATGGCATTGGCCGCAAACGGAGGCGGATAATTCGGGAGCCAATTGGGTTGGATTGACAATCGTTGGATCGTGCGTGTCGTTCGATCGCTCGACATATCGCGTAATGGGATCGCGATGTTTGCGGACGTGTTCTTCGCCGGGGCCGTGGCAAGCTTCGCACGCAATGCCCAGGTCCACGACGCGGGTTACGAAAATATCGCGTTCCAAGTCGTGACCGGGTTTGCCGCCGACGGCGTGACAAGCAATGCAATTGGAATTCCAGCGCATGGGATTAGGAATGGAATCGGGCGGCTGGAGAAATGCATCGCGACGAGGAATCCAGCGTTGTTCGCGAATAAGCCAAATAAATGGAAACAATCGCAAATCACCGGGCCGACGACCACTGACCCAATACCCTTGTTCATGGTGCGATCCGGTCGTCAATACGACGCGCCGCTGGACATCGGGCGCGGATTCGGCAATTTGTCCGCGCATGGCGGCATCCGTGACGATATCGGGATCGGGCAAGGTTGCCCATACTTCTTCGCCACGCCGCTCGAAGCGATGCATACGGCCGTCCAAATGCAATGCACGACCATCCATGGGAGCGACGATATGGTCCGGCGTAGCCGCCTGGGTCATACTGCGATGATACGATCGATGCCAACTTGCATGTTCGGCCGGATGGCAGCTTCGACAGGCCGCTGAAGAAACCCATTCACCCGCAATGGGTTGAGGACGAGCGGGGTCGAGGGACGGGTTTGGCGTTGTGGAACGAATCGCGACGCCGGCGATGGCACCAACGGCGGGAACGGCGAGCGCGAGCCGGCGAAAACGTTTGTCTTCACGCACGGCGCGCCAAAGCGCGGCTCCTGCGAAAATCGCAAGCAAGCCGAGGAGCAGAGCTTCGAGCGCGTCAACCACGACGCCGAGTGTACAACAAAACGATCGCGTTGGGAACATGTTGCGTGAAGCAGGGAAAAACGTTTGGGAAAAGGCGATTACGTTGCTCCGGGCGTGATTGGGTTTGGCTGGGGCGGGTTTGTCATGAGGTAGGACGAAGACGCGGATTGCTCATCAACCGCCCGGATCCACCCATGGCGTGCTCATGGGCACACCGGCGGGGACGAGGGTGAAGTCGAGCGTTTTGCGCCCACTGAGTGCACCGACCCATTGGTATCCATCAATCGCGCGGGGAAGTACGTTGATTTCGACCCGTATACTGGCGACGTTGCAGTCACCCAGCAAATGACCCACCTTGAACGTCGGGCTCTGCGCCAGTTTCGTCGTGGTCTTCGTCTCCAGAGCACTCGAGGTGTTTGTCGTGCCCGTTTGCGTGAGGTGCGGCAATGCTTTACCACCGCGCGAGAATGCCAAGGTGTAGTTCGCCGCTCCATTGAGCTGCCAAGCCTTGAAGTCCAGCGCGACCTTGCCATCTTTGCTCGCATACGTGATGCAACCGCAATCCAACGTGGGATACCCAGCCGGCACCTGATTGCCCAGCACCAGATTGCCCATACGCGGCGGAAACAAATCCGCGTTGCACAAATTGTTATCGAGGAGAATGACGTAGGTCTTGGTTTCACCGACGACCCATTGGCCGTTTTGATCGAAAAACTCCACTTTGACCTCGTGCAACCCATTGTTGACCTTGAGCTCCCCTTTCTCCGTACGCCGGGTCGGCATGATCATACCGAGATACGCGTTGTACCAAAGATCGCTCGGCGATCGAATGGGATACGCATTTACCGGAATGCCTGCTTGAGGTGTGGGTCCGGTCGAGGAAACCGGGGTCGAGTGGAACTTCGGGGTGCCTCCAACGCCCTTCCACAACAAATCGTAGAATACGTCGGTGATCACTTCGCCTGCGGCAGCTCCGACTTTCTTCAGCGTCACGCGAAAGTGCCGAAGACCAAGGTCATAGGCTTTCGGGTGATTGATCATCAGCTTCAAACTACCGCCAAAAGGCACCTTGTTCACTTGGTAGAAGTATCCCACCGCCGGCGTCGTATCGGCTTTTCCTTGATCGGTTGACATCGGATCCTGAATGATGTAATCGAACGGGACGAGCCCGATGCCGAGCACCAAGGCATTGCTTTGCATATTCAGGTCCAGTGTTCCCACTTCGGCGTCGGTCGCCATAAAAATGCGCGTCGGCGACAACGATTCAACGCTCCAAGCATTCGTGAGCGGCGAGGGCAAACCTTGCAAATCGGCAAGGTCGAGTGATTCGGCCGCCTGGAGATTGACCTGACACACTTTGTGAATCGGACCAAGCACCGTCGCGAAAAACGACGTTTTGGTCTCATCGACCCACGTCAAGAAACCACTTCGCCCCCCAAGGTTGGAAATGGGGGAAGGCAGCGGCGTGAGCAGCGGGCTCAAAGAACCAAGATCGACTTGATACAGGTTGCCCAGGATATCGGAAATGATGGCGATCCGGTTGTTGTCGATCAGCAATCCCATTCCACCATTCGGAATGTCGACGACCTTCGTTTTGCGGATTTTTGGCTCGATGCGCCACAATCCCGTCGCATCCACGACGTAGATGATTTGAGGATTGGCCGGGTCGATGGCGATTTGCGCCGTCGCGTTCAAAGCGGGCGAGGAGACCGTGATCGGATCGATTGCATACGCGGCAACCGACGACAGAATCGTAAAGTCCGGCACGAACGAATCGCCGGTGTTCGGCACAGCCAGAACTCGACTCCTGTTGTTGCCGTCTTTGGCCGACACATACGCTGTTTTGAGGTCCGCCGAAATGACGATATCGCGCGGATCGCGATATCCGTGACCGACGATCTCTTCGTTTGTATTCGTATTGAACGTCATCCATTCGATACGGGTCGTCGGATCGTTTTGCACCTTGAAGATGCGGAAAACGACATAATAGTCCGACGCGGTTTTTCCAGCGTAATAATTGTCGCCTTGTCCGTCTTCGGAAATTGCCGCGGTCTGATACGCCAAACCGGGCAGCGAGGAAGGATCGATTCCCGCAAGTCCATGCAATGGTGCTTGGGGGTATTTGTAAATCGCCATATCAAGCGGTTCGATATCGGTGCCCGTCCAGACGATATCTTCCCACCCGGCGTCGAAATTGACCCCGGGCATGTCCGTGAGGGATTGGCTGCCATCCGCGACCTTTCCGGACGGAGTGACGAGAATTCGAGCCACTTGTCCGATACTCGCATTGGGATTGCCGTTGTTTTTGACGTAATAAACGTGGGCCATACCCGTCGCATGATGCGTGCCGCGTACACCCGAACCATCCGCAAGCTTCTTGTAAGTCATGACATTCTCCATGCTTTGTTTTGAACGCAAAGACATCGGCGTTGTTTGTCGCAAGAAAACCATTACGACAACCGATTCGGTCGCGTCCAAACGCCCCGACAAGGGCGCGTAGGAGCCATAATCAGGATTCGTGCCATCGGCCAAGTCGAGCCAAAAGCCTCGAATTCAAATGCAAGGTGCTTCCATTTGCGAGCACTCGAGCAACGTGCCGGCCCCCAACTGCTCGCAAATGGATGCGGTCCAGTTACGGCGAGGGCAATGACAAGCGCATGACGCCTTCCGTACCCAAATAATTCGTATAATAAATGGTCTTGCGGTGAGCGATAATATCATGAAACCCGGGAGGCCCCGCGACCAACGTTTCCGGATCGCCGCCGGATGCAAGCACACGCATGAGGCGCCGATCCGCAGGACTCGTCCAATAGATGTGCGTCCCGTCAAACGCCGTCGCGGGACAATCGATGGCCGTGTTTGCAATTCTTACAGGTTCACCGCCTTGTTTGGGAACGCGAAAAAGTCCCCCGGAATGCCGCTCGAGCCAATATACATGCGTCTCGTCGACCAGCGTTCCCACAGGCCACGATTGCCCGCGCGCCAACACATCCACATCGCCGCCTTGTCGCGCAACGCGCATGATCCTGCCGTCAAGATTCGCCCAATACGCGTGTGTTGCGTCCATCGTCACGTCGTAGGGTTTCGCGAGCCCCGATGCCAAGACACGCGCCGGGCGGTCTCCGTGAACGGCCTTGATGAATACCTCGCCGGTATACGCATTGGTCCACACCACGTCCCGCGAATCGGCAACGATATCGCCATCCCCGGCAGCATCCGCGAAGCGCCGGAGTTCATTTTGGGCAAACGACCAGATGTCACTTCCATCGCGAATGAATAGCGTTTGTCCCGAAATCGCCAACTGATAGGCCCGCCCATCGATACGGGTGACGACCTCGGTCGGCCCACCCTCCAGCGGCACGCGCTGGACGGTTCCATCATTCACGCGACTCCAATACACGAATTTTTCATCCGCCGCCAAGAACAACGCCCTTTCTGGAGCCGACAGGTTCGAATACGTGAGGGGCGGTGAGCGTGTGGACAACGCCGTCTCCGGTGCCTTTGCCGTAATGGTTTGCCGCGTCAACATCCCCGCCAAAAGCACCGTCAACAGGCTCGAGCCGGCGACAAACCATACCCATCGCGACCTCGATTGCGAAACATCGATATCGCCAAGCGCATGGGCCAGTTCGAGCGCCGTGGGCCGTTCATCGGGATTCTGAGCTTGCCATCGATTCACGAGCGCGACAAACTTTTTGGGAAGACGCTTGCCCGCCGATTCTTCGAGCGTCTTGGCCAAGGCAAACACGTCGCCGGCAAATGTTGGCGCATGACCCGCCAGTTGTTCGGGAGCCGCATACGCCGGCGTCAAGAGTGCGGGCTCCGATGATTCTCGCCCGAGACGAGCGGCACCGAAATCAATGAAAACCGGGGTATTTCCGGGACGTAACATGATATTGTCCGGTTTGATGTCCGCCACGACGATTCCGGCCGCATGCAACGTTGCCAGCGTATGAGCCAGGGTTTGCCCAACACGACATACCTCCGAAAGCGACAAACCCGCTCGACGAAGCGTTTGGCCCTCAATGTGTTCCAGCACCAAGTACGACAAACCATTGTGCTGCTGGACGGCCTGTTCCACGAGCTGCACGACGTTTTGGATTGTCCCGAGGTTATGGATCTTTGCCAATACAATGGCCTCATGCGCCAAACTCGTTTTGGCCACGGGCATGTTGCGAGCCACTTTGAGCGCCACGCGTCGCGACCGTGACGCGATCATATCGAGGGCGGAATAAACGATGGACAATGCGCCCACACCAATTCGTTCCTCCACGGCATACCGATCAGCAAACAATGCGCCCGTGGCGATCAGCTCGAAAGCTCCTTCCATCGTGCTCGTCGTGTTGTCCGATGTCGTCGACATCATCGCCCTCGAAGCGGAAGAATCTTCAGACCTTCACCCGGCGAGAACGGATCCTTTACAAAAGCGGGATTCGGATCAAAGGATCCGTCTCCACGGCCATAATGAATCGCGACCCGACGTCCCACCTTCTGCAAATCTGT
>WBZU01001160.1_pt1 | contig 20486 bp, 19 predicted proteins | sample 5204311 | NCBI WGS metagenome assembly WBZU01 (sample SAMN12344359, study PRJNA552823) | activated sludge metagenome | biome: Activated sludge suspended growth; feature: Nitrification reactor; material: Wastewater; isolation source: activated sludge from nitrification reactor of wastewater... | reverse complement strand
TGGCGCCGAGGAAGCGTCCTCCCGGTGCCCCTGGAGCACGCGGGCGGCAACATCGGCCTGAAGGAGCACGGTGTCCTGATCGTCCTGCTCCCGCATCAGCGTCGCCACGTCGACCGGCGCTTCCAGTTCGATGATCCACTGCGGCACCCGGACAGGCCGCCCATGGTCATCGATGTGCGCCACCTCCATCAGCCGCTTGGTCAGGTAGAACGGCGTGCCCTGGCGGTCCAGGAAGCCGGCGAGCCGGCCACCCCGCAGGAACGCCACGGTCTCGAAGGTGCGGATCGCCGCATTCATCGCGTAGAAGCTGCGCGTGTGCAGCTCGAAGGCGCTGATCGAGCGGATGCCGGGGATGAAGAACAGGAAGCGTCCGGTGAGGTTGCACTGCCGCTGCTGGTACTCCGGGCAGGACTCCGGCTGGCACAGCCCGCCGTTGTCCTCGCGCGGAATCGCCTTGCGGCCGCCGAACAGCCGCACCGTGCGGCGCCCCGTCGCGTCCACCGGCACCGGCGCGCGCGTCATGCAGTGGCGCCACCGTCCGTCGGTCGAATACTCGGACCAGAAGCGCTTGTCCTGCGCACCCCAGGTGGCCAGTTCATGTGGCATCACGCTCTGCCAGCGATCGGTCGGGAACACCACCGGGAAGCGGTAGAGACGCCGGCCCTCGCCGCGGTCCTCGCCATGAAGGTCGAGGATCTGCGTTGCCAGTTGGGGATTCGGGAAGTCCTGGGCGCGCACGGTGAACCACGGCACGTTGCGCGGAACGAGCGGGCTCTTGAGCTCAGGGCAGGCCTCGGCCAGCGCACGCTCGATCTGGTCGAACGACTGGCCCTGGTTCAGGCCCTGTTCGTAGATCGTCTGCGCACGCGGCACCTCGGCAGCCCGACGGGTCAGGACCTTGATGCCCGCGCGGATCTTGCCGCCCGTGGCCAGGCGGGGCGTTCCGTTTGTACCGTTACCCAGCAGGGTCGGCAGAGCGGTGGGCCCGCCGTGCAGCACGACGGCGGGCCGGGGATCGGGGGATGTTGAAGAGGCCATCGGCGTTCCTCGGTAGGCGTCGGGGGATTCCGACAAACCATCGTCTCGCCTCAGTCTCGGATTTCAACCTCGGTTGCCGCTCCGACTGACACGACCCGCAGTCCTTCGCGCGGCAGCGATATGCACCTGCTTGCGCCCCGCGAGCGGCCCGTCTCGCTTGGCGGATCATCGGCGTAAAGCCCAGCGACCAAACCGAGGCGACGGCCTCGCGCGACGAGGGCCTGAACATGTCGGCGACGTCAAACAGAGCGATGACGCGCTCAGGCGTGGCGAGCAGCGAGATCGTGCGGTCTGCCTCTTCGCTTGACGCCTTTGACCCGGTGAACCTCGAAGGCCTCATCCTCGACGCCGACTACCTGGGCAGCCTGCAGCGCCGCTTCCCCGGCGCGAAGCGCTTCTGCGGCTATGGGGCCGCCACGCCGGACCTCTCGGCCCCGACCGCGGAGTGGCGCGGGCAGGACACCTTCATTCAGAGGGACGGCATCGTCGACGACTTCGGCACCTTCGACGATCCCTACGCCTTCCACGCGCGACGCGGCTCCAACCTCGGCGGCCTGAATCCGGTCACTCCTGTAGCCGCTACACTCTACCTCCATGCGCCGTTGCCTCGCGATCCTGTTGCTGATCCTGCTGCCCACCCAGATGTCCTGGGCGGCCGTGGCGGATTACTGCATGCACGAGTCAGGTGCAGGCGCCGACCATGTCGGTCATCACGACCATGGCGACCACCGGCATGGGGCCAGCGCCAGCGACAAGTCCAAGGCCGACGGCTCGGCGTCGACCGCGGTCGACTTCGACTGCGGCCATTGCCATGGCCATTGCGCCGGCATGCTGGACTTTCCCGCCGGCCTGAAGGCGCACGCCGTGGGTAGTGCGCCGCCCAGGCTGGCCGAGGCACCCAGTGCCGAGCACCTGCCGGCCCAGCTCGAACGCCCTCAGTGGGCGCGCCTCGCCTGATCGGCGAGGCGGGCTTCTTCCCATACTGAACCCCGTCCGCGCCTGAGCGCGCTGCCCCGACGCATCGGGCGCAGCCTGGCTCGGGTCGGCGCGACCGCCTGGTCGCCGCTCGCCGGTCTCCCGTGTCTTCCCCCCAGCACTGGAGCATCGGATGCATCCGAGAACACGAACACATCGACAGACCGGCCGGGCCTCCGGGCTCGGTGGCCTGGCAGCGGCGCTCGTCGCCGCATGGCTGCAATTCGTACCAGGTTCTGCTGCAGCGCAGACGGAGACTGCAGCGGGATTGCATGCCATCGAACCAGTGCCGGGCGAGTGCTCGCCTGACGCCCAACTGGCCGCAGACTTTGGCTGACTGCCTCTGCGACCAGGCGACTTCCGGGTGCAGAGCGACGCGCCCCTCGCGGACATGCAGGCGGCGAGATGAGATCCCGGCTGGCCGATCCAGACGTCACGCTTGGGATGACGTGGATCTGGGTCGGCATGCTGCTGGCAGCGCTCGTCGCCCTTGCTCTCCATCGCTGGCGGTGCCGGCGGCACCCGCGCAAGCCGGCTCCGGCACCACGAAGCTACTCCGCGAGTCTTGGCGAGCGACTGCGAGGGCCGAAGAAGCAACGAGCCAAGGGCCCGCGGCGCGGCAAACCGCCCAAGCGACCGCCGCGTCCTCCGCGAAAGGCCTCCGGCGATCAGCCGCCCGGATAGAGCTCGATCCGTGCACGCCGCGCCTCGGGCGACTCGGCACGCATCTCGTCGATGACCTGCTGCCGGGTCTTCGGCGGCTGGGAGCTCTTGACGGGCAGAGGTGCTCCTCGCTGCAGCAGCAGGAGCGTGCCGTCCTTGCGCGCCGCGTCGACCTCCGCCATCACCTGAGCTCGGGTCTTGGTGCTCTTGAAGTGATCGGGGTGGTAGGTGACACCGGCTTCGCCGGGCGCCGGGTGCCAGACCGAGCTGGCCTGCGCCGCCAGCGGGAAAGACATCGCGATGGCGATGACCGGCAGGGCAAGACGGAGCGTATTCATGACGGGGTCCTTTCAGGGGTTGGAGCAGGTGGTCTGCGAAGTCATGCCCGAAGGCATGTGCCCACTGTAGGAAGCGGCATCCAACGAAGAGGAAACGTGCAGATGACAGTTCGGACAGTGACGACGTGCGCCTGCCAGGAGGTCGGCCTGTGAAGCTGCTGATCGTGGAGGACGAAGCCAAGCTCGCCGACTACCTTCGCAAGGGCCTGGCGGAGGAAGGCTATGTCGTGGAGGTGGCCGGCAACGGCATCGACGGCCTGCACCTGGCCACGGAAGGCAGCCACGACCTGATCGTGCTGGATGCCATGCTGCCGGGCATCGACGGGCTGGGCCTGCTCGCCGCGCTGCGGCAGAGCAAGCAGACCCCGGTCATCATGCTGACGGCGCGCCACCGCGTGGAAGACCGGGTGCGGGGCCTGAAGGCAGGTGCCGACGACTACCTCGTCAAGCCGTTTGCGTTCTCCGAGCTGGTGGCCCGCATCGAGGTGCTGCTGCGCCGCGCATCGGGAGTCGCCCCGGCACCCGATGCGCTCGTCCTGACGCTCGGCGAACTCGAGCTCGACATGGCGCGGCGGCGCGCGACACGGGCCGGCCAGCGCCTGGATCTCTCGGCCAAGGAATTCCAGCTGCTCACGCTGCTGATGCGCCGCAAGGGCGAGGTCCTCTCCCGCACCGAGATCGCCGAACAGGTGTGGGATGTCAACTTCGACCATGGGACGAACGTCATCGACGTCGCGATCCGGCGCCTGCGGGGCAAGCTGGATCTGCCCTTCGATCGACCCTTGCTGCACACCGTCAGGGGCATGGGCTACGTGCTGGAGGAACGCGGACCATGAAGCGGCTGCACGCGGGGTCGCTGGGTCGCCGGCTGGCACGTTGGCTTGCGCTGCTCGCGCTCGCGGGTCTGGCGATGACATGCCTGGGGATCTACACAGCCACGGCCTTGAGCTTCGGAGATCGCCAGGCGGAGACGCTGCGCCAGAAGCAGCAGCAGGTTCGCCACCTGATCGCCGAGGCGGACGGACTCGACGCCGCAATCCTGACGCACAAGCTCGAAGACGCGATGGTCGGCCGGCAGGACCTGGCGCTGACACTGTCCGACGCGCGGGGTAGGCCGATCTACGCGGGCGCACCGGTTCCGGCGGGGCGCCGGACGGTCGTCGTGCAGTTCGAGGCGGCGTCCCCATCCGGCTCCGTCCTCGCCACGCTCACACTGGACACGAGCGACGACGACCGCGTGCTGTCCCGCCTCGCGCGCACCCTGGTCGCCGCCGCGCTCGCAGGCTCGGTCGTGATCGCCCTGGGCGGTTTCGCGCTGGTGCAGTTCGGACTGCGGCCCGTTCGCGCACTGGCAGAGCAGGTCCAGGCCCTGGCAGCCGACACGTTGCATCACAGGCTCGACGGCTCCGACCAGCCCGAGGAGTTGGCGCCCCTGGTGTCACACGTCAACGACCTCCTTGAGCGGCTGCACCGGGCCTACGCTCAGCTGGAGGCCTTCAATGCCGACGTGGCCCATGAACTGTTCACGCCGCTGTCCACGCTGATCGGAGGAACCGAACTCGCGCTGCGCAAGGCGCGCGACGCCGAGACGCTGCGCGACATCCTCGGCGACCAGCTGGAGGATCTGCAGCGCATGTCGCTCATCATCCAGGACATGCTGTTTCTCTCGCAGGCGGACCGAGGCGCCCAGGCACGTCGCGAGCCCGTGCAAAGCCTGGCGGAGATTGCACGCCCGGTGGCCGATCTGCACGAGGCCGCGCTGGAGGACGCCGGGCTGCGCTGCACGATCGAGGGCGATGCTCGCTGCGAGGTCGATGTCCGCCTGGTACAGCGCGCGCTGTCGAACCTGATCGGGAACGCCACGCGCTACGCTGAACGCGGCAGTTGCGTGACCGTCCGAATCGCCAACCGCGACGACGAGGTCGCCGTCCGGGTCGAGAACCGGGGCGAGACGATTTCCGCCGACCACCTGCCCCGCCTGTTCGACCGGTTCTACCGGGCCGACGCCGCGCGCGCTGGCGGGGACCGCAACCATGGCCTGGGGCTGGCCATCGTGGCCGCTATCGCCCGCATGCACGGCGGCGCCGTCCGGGCCAGTTCGGCCGGCGGCGTCACGGCCGTTGGCCTGGTCCTGCCGGCGCGCGGGCCTGATGCGGTCTGAGGGTCAGAGGCAGCTGCCTGCGATGTCGCGTCCTCGCCCGGCGGCCGGCATGCGATCCAGCCGCTTGGCTTCGGCCAGGGTCAGTCCGCCGGACAGCGAGGCAGACGGCACGACCATGCCAGCACCATCCAGCTTCTTCGCCTGGGCCAACGTGATGCCGCTGGTGGCCGGCGCCGTGGCCGCAGCAGGCGCAGGTGCACGGTCGTCCAGGCGCTTCATGCGGGCGACATCGGCCGTGCAGGTGGGTGCAGCGAAAGCCGCGCCGGCAAAGGTCATCGAGACAAGCGCCATCGTGGCGCGCAGGGTGGACTTCATGGGGTACAGGAGTGGGTTGAGACAGCCACAGTCTCGGCCCGCCATCCCAACAGGTCCTGAACGCCTGGATGACAGTTCAGTCAGATTGGCGGCTCAGCCTTTGGGCGCCTTGCCCAACAGGCGAAGGCCGTTGAGCACGACCAGAAGACTTGCGCCCATGTCCGCGAACACGGCCATCCACATCGTCGCGCTGCCGAAGACGGCCAGGATCAGGAACACGGCCTTGATGCCCAGAGCGAGGGTGATGTTCTGCCACAGCACGGCGTGCGTGGACCGAGACAGCTCCACCGCCTCCCCGATGCGCCGCAGGTCGTCGTTCATCACAACGACGTCGGCGGCCTCCATCGCCGTGTCCGTGCCGGCGGCGCCCATCGCCACGCCGATGTCCGCCTGTGCCAGCGCCGGCGCGTCGTTGATGCCGTCGCCGGTCATCGCCGTCGGGCCCATCTCTCGCTGCAGCGCCTTGATGGCCTCAAGCTTGTGCTCCGGCAGCAGGTTGCCGCGCGCCTGCTCGATGCCGGCTTCGTGGGCCACGGCGCTGGCGGTGGCCTGGTTGTCGCCGGTCAGCATCACGGGCGTGATGCCCAGCGCCCTCAGCGACGCCACGGCTTCGCGCGACGAGGGCTTGATGGTGTCGGCGACGGCAAACAGCGCGATCACCCGCTCGGGCGTGGCCAGCAGCGTGACCGTGCGGCCCGCCTCTTCGTGTCGCTTCAGCTGTGCCTCCAACGCTGGCGAGCACTGACGGCGCTCCTCGATCAACCGGTGGTTGCCGAGGACGTAGGTCACGCCATCGACCTCGGCCTGTACCCCGCGACCGGTCAGTGCCGTGAAGTTGCGAGCCTCGACGCTGTTGGGCCTCAGACCCGCTGCGATGGCCTTGGAGACCGGGTGGTCGGAGTGGCTGGCGAGCACGACCGCGATGTGCTCGGCCACCGCCGGATCCGTGCCGGCCTCCACCACGGACCAGTCCACCAGCCGCGGCTTGCCCTCGGTGATGGTGCCGGTCTTGTCCAGGGCGATGGCCTTGAGCTTGCGCGCTTCCTCGAGGTAGATGCCGCCTTTGATCAGGATGCCGCGCCGCGCGGCGGCCGCCAGGCCGCTGACGATGGTCACCGGCGTGGAGATCACCAGCGCACACGGGCAGGCGATGACGAGCAGCACGAGTGCCTTGTAGACCGCCTGCAGCCAGGTCCAGCCGAGCAGCCACGGGCCGAGCAGAGCCACCGCCACCGCGATGACGAAGACGGCCGGCGTGTAGACGGCCGCGAATCGGTCGACGAAGCCCTGCGTCGGCGCGCGCGTGGCCTGGGCTTCCTCGACGGCATGGATGATCCGGGCGAGGGTCGAATTGGAGGCGGCTGCCGTGACCTCGAACTCGAAGGTGCCCGAGTCGTTGATGGTCCCCGCGAAGACGGGATCGCCTGCACCCTTGTCGACCGGGATGCTCTCGCCCGTCACCGGCGCCTGGTTGATGCTGGTCTGGCCGGAACGGACGATGCCGTCCATCGGCACGCGCTCTCCCGGCTTCACCCGCAGCAGCGCACCCACGGCCACCACGCCCACAGGCTGCGTGGCCCAGCTGCCGTCGGGCTGCCGGACCGAAGCCTCTTCCGGCGCCAGCGCGAGCAGTCCCTTGATGGCGTTGCGCGCTCGGTCGACCGCACGCGCCTCGATGGCCTCGGCGATGGCGTACAGCGCCATCACCATCGCGGCTTCAGGCCACTGGCCGATGACGAAGGCGCCCGTCACCGCCACCGTCATCAGCGCGTTGATGTTGAGCCGGCCATGGCGCAGCGCCGTCAGACCTTTCTTGTAGACGTCGAAGCCGGCCAGCCAGATGGCGACGGCGGCCACGGCCAGGCCGGCGCCCCGCCACACCAGCGTCTCCGGCGCGAAGTAGCCGATGACCTCGGCACAGATGGCCAGCAGCAGCGCCGCGGCCAGCTTGGGCAGCTGGCCTCGTACGACCTCATGATCGTGCCCGTCCCCCGACGAATGACCATCCGCCTTCACGGCCGGCGCGACGGGCTGCGGATCAAAGCCGACCTTTCGAATGGCCGCGAGCGCCGGCTCCACGGCGGAATCGTCGGCGTCGATGGTGAGCAGGCGCTGGCCGAGATTGAAGCGCAGGCCGCGCAGGCCGGACAGGCCATCGACGGCGCGGCGAATCTCAGCCTCCTCGGCGGCACAGTCCATCGTGGCGATCCGGTAGCTGCGCCCTGCCTCAGTGGCCCCGGGGACAGGCGATGGCACGGAGGCAGCACCAGCGGCCGGGCCGCAGGCACCGCAGCGCTCATCCGAGCGGGCCGGGTTCAGGCTGTCGCATGCCGCCGCTTGGTCATGGTCATCGCCGGGCGAGCGAGCATGGCCAGGGACTGGCTTGTTGGAAAGGCGATTCATGGCAGGGGATCCTCGTTGACCTTCCCGCCATTGCAAAGCCTGTAGCAGGTGTAGAGTCAAGCGCTTCCTTCCCTCCAGTCCGGGCAAGAGGTGAACCCATGAAGATCGGCGCCCTGGCCGAAGCGACCGGAACGCCGGTCGAGACCATCCGTTTCTACGAGCGCGAAGGCCTGCTGCCTCCACCCCTGCGCGCAGACAACAACTACCGCATGTACCTGCCGGCCCATCTGGAACGGCTCGCCTTCATCCGCCAGTGCCGCAACCTGGACATGACACTCGACGAGATCCGGGCATTGATCGCGCTGCGCGAGTCGCCTGCGCAGGATTGCGGCGAGGTCAACGCGCTGCTCGACGAACACATCGGCCACGTCGCACAGCGGATCCGCGAACTGCGGGCGCTGGAGAAGGAACTCAAGTCGCTGCGCGCGCGCTGTGCGACTCCCCATTCGCTTTCCGAGTGCGGGATCCTCACCGGCATCGACCGCGCGGCCGCAGCCCCGTTGGCGCCGACAAGGCGCCGGCACGTTCACGGTGCGCACTGAGCGCGGCCTGCCTCGGTCTGAGTGACCGAACTGTCATCTTCCGGTTCAGAAGCTGTTCCGCGCCGGTCTCTAGAGTCCTCAGCCATGCCATCGGGCATGCGGCTGCTCGGCAGCCGATCACATCCAGAAAGGGACTCTCATGCACTCCTCATCCTTCTTGCGCAGCGCCGCCGTGCTACTCGCAACGGCGGTTCCCGCCATCGGCTTCGCTGCGAGCGAGACCTTCCTCAACGGCCAGTCGATCTACGGCCAGCCGGCCGCCGCTTCGAGCGCCGCCCGTGTCGTGGACCTGGCCCAGGTAGCACGACCGAACATCGCCTACGGCGAAACGGTCATCTTCCTCGGTGACGCGGGCCAGCAGTTTGCCTGGACCTTCAATGGATTGGATCGGCGCGGGGTCGATCTGGCAAAGATCGCCCCGGCGGGCTTTGCCACGAAAGGCGCGGTCGCCTACGTCGCGCGCGATCCAGCCAATCGCAACTGAGCACCGTCCGTGCCGGCAATGCGTCCGGGCTTGGCCCGGACGGGTGCACGCGCTTGACTCCGTAGTGGCTTCAGGGTCTGGAATGCGGGACTCGTCAACCTGAATCCATCCCGACAGAGCAATGCCCAATACGTCGTCTCTCCTCCTTCGCCCGACGCCGCTTCTCAATTTCGGCAATCCCTACATCGAGCGCCTGGTCACCGATCGGAACTGGCGAGCGTTGCCGGAGCGCGAAAGAATCGGGGCTGCCTACGACTTCGTGCGCAACGAGATCGCCTTCGGCTACAACGAGGGCGACGAGTTGCCCGCCTCGCGCGTGCTGGCCGACGGCATCGGCCAGTGCAACACCAAGAGCACGCTGCTGATGGCGCTGCTCCGTGCGGCCGGAGTGCCGTGCCGCTTCCACGGTTTCACGATCGACAAGGCACTGCAGCGCGGCGCGATCTCGGGGCTGGCGTATCGCCTGGCGCCCCGACGCATCATCCACAGCTGGGTCGAGGTGTGGTACGAGGGCCGGTGGGTGAACCTCGAAGGCTTCATCCTCGATGCCGACTACCTGGGCAGCCTGCAGCGCCGCTTCCCCGGCGCCAAGCGCTTCTGCGGCTACGGGGCCGCCACGCCGGACCTCTCGGCCCCGCCCGTGGAGTGGCGCGGGCAGGACACCTTCATCCAGAAGGATGGCATCGTCGACGACTTCGGCACCTTCGACGATCCCGACGCCTTCTACGCGCGACACGGCTCCAACCTCGGCGGCCTGAAGCGCTGGCTGTTCGCGCATGTCGTACGGCACTGGATGAACGACAACGTGGCGCGCGTGCGCGCTGGCCGCTGGTGACCTGCGTCACGACAGCCCACGGCCCTGTCTCGTTCCGGTCAACCCTGTAGCCGCTACACTCCACCTCCATGCGCCGTTGGCTCGCGATCCTGTTGCTGGTCCTGCTGCCGCTCCAGTTCTCCTGGGCGGCGGTGGCCGACTACTGCATGCACGAGTCGGGCGCCGCAGCAGACCATGTCGGCCATCACGACCATGCCGATCACCGGCATGGGGCCAGCGCCGGCGACAAGGCCAAGTCCGACGGCTCGGCGTCGACCGCGGCCGACTTCGACTGCGGCCATTGCCATGGCCATTGCGCCGGCATGCTGGACGTTCCCGTCGGCCTGAAGACGAACGCCTTGGGCAGTGCGCCGCCCGGGCTGGCCGAGGCACCCAGCTCCGAGCATCTGCCGGCCCAGCCCGAACGCCCCCAGTGGGCGCGCCTCGCCTGATCGGCGAGGCGGGCTTCTTCCCATACTGAACCCCGTCCGCGCCTGAGCGCGCTGCCCCGACGCATCGGGCGCAGCCTGGCTCGGGTCGGCGCGACCGCCTGGTCGCCGCTCGCCGGTCTCCCGTGTCTTTCCCACAGCACTGGAGCATCGGATGCATCCGAGAACACGAACACAACGACAGACCCGCCGGGCCTCCGGCCGTGGCGGCATGGCGGCGGCACTCCTGGCCGCATTGGTGAACCTGGCGCCTGGCGTCGCGACGGCCCAGACGGCTGCTGCGCCGAGCCTCAAGGAACTCTTCGAAACGGCCTGGGCGCGCCAGCCCGAATCGCTCTCCCTGCAGGCACGCCGCGATGCGGTGCAAGCCCAACGGCGGGCCGCCGAGGCCTGGACGCCGGAGCCACCGGCGCTCGAGGCCAGCCACAAGACCGACCGCCTCACACGCAACGACGGCGCGCGGGAGCTCGAGGTCGGCGTCGCCGTGCCGCTGTGGCTGCCCGGCGAGCGACGCAACACCAGCGCACTCGCCGATGCCGAGGCCGCCGCCCTCGGCAGCCGGGCCGAGGCCGCGCGTCTGCGCCTGGCCGCCTCGGTGCGCGAGGCCTGGTGGAACTGGCAGCGCGCCGGCGTCGAAGCCGAGATCGCCCGCGCGCAACTCGACAGCGCCCGCCGCCTGGCGGCTGACGTGGCGCGCCGCGCGAAGGCCGGTGAACTGGCACGGGCCGACCAGCACCAGGCCGACGGCGCCGTGGCCGCGGCCGAAGCCGCCGTGGCGCAGGCCGAGGCGGGGACGACGGTGGCCCTGCAGCAGCTCAAGTCGCTGGCGGGTGGCACCTGGGCGCCCATGGCCACCGCGAGCGCCGTGGCCGAGCCCGAGCCCCCGGCCGCCGCCGAGCCACCGCAGCATCCTGCGCTGGCCGAACTGAGGGACCGTGCGACCGTCGCCGAGCGCGCCGCGGCATTGGCCTCGACACAATCGCGCGCCAACCCGGAGCTGACGCTCGCGACGACACGCGACCGCGGCGCGAGCGGGGAACGCTACGGCCAGACGGTCACGCTGGCGGTGCGCATCCCCTTCGGCGCCGGGCCGCGGCACGACGCCCGCGTGGCCAGCGCCCGTGCCGATGCGGCCGAAGCGCAGGCGCAGCTGGCCCTGGACCGCGCGCGGCTTCAGTCCGAACGCGAGTCCGCTGTCGCGCGTGTGCAGGCGGCGCGCAGCCAGCTGGCCGCCGCGGAGCGCCGCGCCACCCTGGCGCGCGAGACCCGCGGCTTCTTCGAGAAGTCGTTCCGCCTCGGCGAGACCGACCTGCCGACCCGCCTGCGCATCGACGCCGAGGCCACCGAGGCCGAGCGCCAGGCTGCGCGCAGCCGCATCGAACTGGCCGCCGCGATCTCCGCCTGGCGCCAGGCGCTGGGGCTGCTGCCGCAGTGATCGCCACCGACCTCGCCCATCACCAGAGTCCACCCATGAAAACTTCATCTCTCCTGGCCGCGTTCGCTGCAATCGCGGCCCTTCTGATGCCCCCGCTGGTTCACGCCGGCGAAGGCCACGACCACGGCGACGCTGCGCCGACGTCCACCGGCCCCGCGTTGCCCCGCTTCACGGCGGTCTCCGAGACCTTCGAACTGGTCGGCGTGCTGAACGGCAAGCAGATCACGCTGTACCTCGACCGCGCGGCCGACAACGCACCCGTCACCGACGCGCAGATCGAGCTGGAGATCGCCGGCGCGAAGCTGAAGGCTGAAAAGCACGAGGACGCCTTCGAGATCGTGCTCGCTGCCGAACCCAAGCCCGGCGTACTGCCGATCACGGCCACCGTCACCGCCGGACAGGAGGTCGACCTCCTGGCTGGCGAACTCGACCTGCACGAGGAGGCGCACGCCGACGAGGCCGCGCATGTGCACTCGTGGAAGGAGTACGCCGGCTGGGGCGCCGGCGCCCTGGCCGCCCTGATCGCCCTGATCCTCATCGGTCGCCGCATCGCCGCGGGCCGCCAGCGCACCACCGGAGCCGTCGCATGACTTCGAACATCCTCTGCACGCGCCGCTGGGCGCTCCCGGCTGTCTTCGCGCTCGCACTGGGCCTTTCGGCGCCGGCCATGTCCGGAGAAGGCCATGACCACGGCGATGCACCGGCCGCACCGAACGCCAACGGGCCGCAACGCCAACCCGACGGCAGCGTCTTCCTGCCCAAGCCGGCGCAGCGCCAGCTTGGCGTGCGCACGCTGCTCACCGAGGCCACCGAGCTGCCGCGCTCGTTCGAGCTGAACGGCAAGGTGGTCATCGACCCCAACGCAGGCGGCAAGGTGCAGCCGCTGAACGCCGGCCGCATCGAACCCGGACCGCGCGGCCTGCCCAACGCCGGTCAGGCCGTGCGCAAGGGCGAGGTGCTGGCCTACGTCGTGCCGTCCGCCGCCCCGATCGAACGCTCGAACCAGGCCGCGCAGCTGGCCGAACTGCGCGCTGCGAAGTCGCTGGCCGACAAGCGCGTCGCGCGCCTGAAGGAACTGGCCGACACCGTGCCCCGCAAGGACATCGAGGCCGCCGAGAGCGAGGCGCAGAGCCTGGCCGAGCGCATCGCCGCTGTCGGCACCGGCCTCGCGTCGCGCGAGGCGCTGGTGGCGCCGGTCTCGGGCGTGATCGCGTCGGCGCATGTCGTCGCCGGCCAGGTGGTCGATGCGCGCGAGCTGGTGTTCGAGATTGTCGACCCGGCGCGGCTGCGCGTCGAGGCGCTGGCGTTCGATGCGGCGCTGGCCGGCAACGTCGGCAGTGCCAGCCTCGCGGTGGGCAACCAGCGCGTGCCGCTCGCCTTCATCGGCGCCGCGCGCAGCCTGCGCGAGCAGGCGCTGCCGCTGGGCTTCCGTGCCGAGGGCAAGGTGCTGTCGTCGCTGGCCGTCGGCCAGCCGGTGCGCGTGTTCGTGCAGGGCAAGGACAAGGTGCAGGGCATCGCGGTGCCGGTGTCGTCGCTGATGAAGAACCCGGCCAACCAGACCATCGTGTGGGTGAAGACGGCGCCCGAGCGATTCGAGCCGCGCACCGTGACGGTCGAGCCGCTGGACGGCGTCAACGTCGCCGTGACCTCGGGCCTGAAGGCCGGTGATCGCGTGGCCACGCAGGGCGCGACGCTGATCAACCAGGTCCGCTGACAGGAGCCGCAATGTTCAAGTGGCTCCTCGACAACAGCCTGACGAACCGGCTGCTGGTGATCATCGCCAGCGTCGTGCTGATGGCCTATGGCGCGTTCACCCTGTCGCGAACACCGGTGGACGTCTTCCCCGATCTCAACAAGCCCACGGTCACGATCATGACCGAGGCCGGCGGCATGGCCGCCGAGGAGGTGGAACAGCTCATCACCTTCCCGCTCGAGACGACGATGAACGGGCTGCCCGGCGTGGAGAGCGTCCGCTCCACCTCGTCGGCAGGACTCTCCTTCCTCTACGTCACCTTCGACTGGAACACCGACATCTTCCGCGCCCGGCAGCTCGTGGCCGAGCGCCTCGCGTCGATGGAGGAAGGCATCGCCGAAGGCGTGGTGCCGCGCATGGGCCCGATCAGCTCGATCATGGGCGAGATCATGCAGATCGCGATTCCCGTCGATCCGCAGAAGATCAGCCCGATGGCGGTGCGCGAGTACGCGGACTGGGTGCTGCGGCCGCGGCTGCTGTCGGTGCCGGGCGTCGCGCAGGTCATCCCCATCGGCGGAGAGGTGCGCCAGTTCCAGGTGCAGCCGAACACGGCCCGCATGGCCGAGCTCGGCATCACGCACGACCAGCTCGAGGCCGCGCTCAAGGGCTTCTCCGCCAACACGTCCGGCGGCTTCCTGGAACTGAACGGACGCGAGTACCTGATCCGCAACCTCGGCCGAACCTCGCGCCTGGACGACCTGAGCAACCTCGCGCTCGGCGCCAACAACGGCCAGCCGATCCTGCTGCGGCAGATCGCCGAGGTCACGTTCGCGGCAGCGATCAAGCGTGGCGATGCCGGCTACGAGGGCAAGCCGGCGGTGATCCTGGGCATCCAGAAGCAGCCGACCGCGGACACGATCGCGCTCACCAGGTCGATCGAGGAAGCGCTGACGGGCCTGAAGGCGTCGCTGCCCGCGGGCATGGAGGCACCACGGGTCACCTTCCGGCAGGCCAGCTTCATCGAGACCTCGATCACCACCCTGCAGGGCAAGCTGATCGGCGCGTCGGTGTTCGTCGCGGTGATCCTGTTCTTCTTCCTCGGCACGCTGCGGCCGACCATCATCGCGCTGACGGCCATCCCGGTGTCGATCTTCATCACCGCACTGGTCTTCCGCTACTTCGGGCTGTCGATCAACACGATGACGCTGGGCGGACTTGCAATTGCCATCGGCGGCCTGGTCGACGACGCGGTCGTCGGCGTCGAGAACGTGCTGCGCCGCCTGAAGGAGGACCGCGCCAAGCACCCCAACAGCCGCCTGCACCCGATCGAGGTGGTGTCGCACGCCACGATGGAGGTGCGCTCGGCGATCCTGTACGCGACCGTGATCATCGTGCTCGTCTTCATCCCGCTGTTCGCGCTGCCGGGGCTGGAGGGCAAGCTGTTCGTGCCGCTGGGCATCGCCTTCATCGTCTCGACGCTGGCCTCGCTGGTGGTGTCGGTGACGGTCACGCCGGTGCTCAGCTTTTACCTGCTGCCGCGGATGAAGAACCTCGACCATGGCGACACCAAGGTGCTGGCCTGGCTCAAGGCCCGTTACCGAAACAGCCTGGAGGGCGTGCTGAACCGGCCGAAGGCGGCCCTGGCCGCGGCGGGCGTGGCCGTGGTTGCGGCCGCCGTGGCGGTGCCGTTCTTCCCGACCACCTTCCTGCCGCCGTTCAACGAAGGCACGCTGCTCATCGGCCTGCGCCTGAACCCGGGCGTGACGCTGACGGAGAGCTCGGCACTGGCGAGGCAGGCGGAGATCCTGGTGAGCCAGGTGCCGGAGGTCACGCACGTCGGACGGCGCAGCGGCCGGGCCGAGCTCGACGAGCACGCCGAGGGCGTGCACGTCAGCGAACTGGATGTCGGCATCGTGCCCACTGCCGAGCTGACCCGATCGATGGACGCGGTGAAGGCCGACATCCGCGCGAAGCTGGCCAACCTGCCCGCGGCCATCGAGATCGGCCAGCCCATCTCGCACCGCATCGACCACATGCTCTCGGGCGTGCGCTCGCAGATCGCGATCAAGATCTATGGCGAGGACCTCGACGCCCTGCGCGGCCAGGCCGACGCGCTGCGAGCGAAGCTGGCGTCGATTCCCGGCATCGCCGACCTGCAGATCGAGAAGCAGGTGCTGGCGCCGCAGATCAAGGTGCGGGTGGACTACGCCGCCGCGGCGCAGTACGGCCTGCCGGCACCTCAGGTGCTGGCCACGCTGCAGGCGCTGGTCGAGGGCGAGAAGGTCACGCAGATCGTCGAGGGCGGTCGGCGCTTCGCGCTGGTGGTCAAGCTGCCGGAGTCGGCGCGTTCGATCGAGGGCCTCAGCCAGATCCTGATCGAGACGCCGACAGGGCGCATCCCGCTGTCCAAGGTGGCGACCATCGAGGACGGCGACGGCCCCAACCAGATCAGCCGCGACGACGGCAAGCGGCGCATCGTGCTATCGGCCAATGCGTCGGGGCGCGCGCTGTCGGAGATCGTCACCGACATCCGCAAGGTCGTGGCGGAGACGAAGCTGCCCGAGGGCTACTTCATCACCCTGGGCGGCCAGTTCCAGGCGCAGGAGGAGGCGTCCCGCCTGGTCGGGCTGCTGTCCATCGTGTCGCTGGTGCTGATGTTCGTGGTGCTGTACAGCCGCTACAAGTCCACGACGCTGTCGGCGCTGATCATGGTGAACATCCCGCTCGCGCTGGTCGGCGCGGTGATCGGGCTGTGGCTGTCGGGCCAGCCGCTGAGCGTGGCCGCACTGGTGGGCTTCATCACGCTGGCCGGCATCTCGGTGCGCAACGGCATCCTCAAGGTCAGCCACTACATCAACCTGATGCGCTTCGAGGGCGAGACCTTCGACACGAAGATGATCGTGCGCGGCTCGCTCGAGCGGCTGAGCCCCGTGCTGATGACAGCCCTGGTGACAGCCTTCGCGCTGGCACCGCTGCTCTTCGAGGCCGAGCGCCCCGGCACCGAGGTGCTGCACCCGGTGGCCGTGGTGATCTTCTCCGGCCTGATCAGCTCGACGCTGCTCGACACCTTCCTCACGCCCGCGATGTTCTGGCTCTTCGGCCGCAAGAGCGCCGAAGCGCTGATGGACGACAAGGACGCCGAAGCGCTCTGACACCCGTTCCCCCACCCAACCCCGCACCCAACCTGAAAGGACTCCCATGAAGATGCACACCCTCATCGCCTCCGTCGCCCTGGCTGCTGCCGGCACCGTCCATGCGGCCGGCGAGAAGCACGACCATGCCCACGAGCACAAGCCGATGCACGGCGGCGTGGTCGTCGAGGTCAAGGACATGGACTACGAACTCGTCGCCAAGCCCACGGCGATCCAGCTGTACCTGCGCGACCACGGCAAGGCGGCCGACGTCTCCAAGGCCAGCGCGAAGGTGACGCTGTTGACCGGCACCGAGAAGCAGGAGGTCGAACTGAAGCCGGCCGGCGACAAGCTGGAGGCCACCGGCAGCTTCAAGGTCGGCCCGGGCACCAAGGCGGTCGCCGTGGTGACGGTCAACGGCAAGCCGGCCACCGCGCGGTTCACCTTGAAGTGACAGCCATGAGCACCCACCGACTCCTGGTGGTTTCCGCGCTCGTCGCGGCCGGCCTGCTGGCCGGCTGCGCGACGCCACCGCCACCCAACCCGACGGCCGAAGTGCCGTACTGCCACAAGACCAACAAGGGACGGATCATCGCCTGCACCAAGGCGCCAGTTCCGAGCCTCGACGCCGACGCGGCAGCCAAACGCTTCACGCCGGATTCCGACGCGCTGACCGTGTACGTGGTGCGGCGCAACTGGGCGGACGGGTCCAACTTCGTCATCGTTCAGGGCGGCAGCGCCGCGGCTGTCGAGACGCTTCCGAACACGATGGTGCGGTTCCGGTTCAAGCCGGGCCGACACCCCATCGCCTTCGAGTTCGACGGCCAGCGCCAGACGACCACCGTCGAGGGACGGGCCGGCGAGGTGCGATTCGTCAGGATCGAAGGGGTGGTCTGGTCGTGGAAGAGCAGCTACGGCTGGGTAACCGAGCCCGAGACTGCCACGCGCGAACGGGCATTCAAGTCACGCCTGGTGGCCGACGTGTCGGTTCGCTGATGGGCGCCATACTGTTCGTGTGACTTCGCCCGAGACCGATCCAGATCCCGCCGCTCGCCCGCTGCCGGCCGGCGTGGGCGCTGCGCTGCTGGCCGCAGCGCTCTTCGGCGCGAGCGCGCCGCTGGCCAAGGCACTGCTGACGGGTGTGGGGCCGTGGATGCTCGCCGGCCTGCTCTATCTGGGTTCCGGGCTGGGATTGATGCTGCTGCGGTTCGTGCGGCGCTCGCCATCGGCGCGCCTGGAGCGGGGTGAATGGCCCTGGCTGGCGGGCGCCGTGCTGGCCGGCGGCGTCGTCGGGCCGGTGCTGCTGATGTTCGGGCTGTCGGGCATGCCGGCCTCGGGCGCCTCGCTGCTGCTCAATGCCGAAGGCGTGTTCACCGCGCTGCTGGCGTGGTTCGCGTTCAAGGAGAACTTCGACCGGCGCATCGCACTCGGCATGGTGGCGATCGTGGCCGGCGCGGTCGTGCTGAGTTGGCCCGGCGAGGCGCGCATCGGCAGTGTCTGGCCGGCGCTTGCGGTCCTCGGCGCCTGCCTGGCCTGGGGCCTGGACAACAACCTGACGCGCAAGGTGTCGCTGGCCGATGCCACCTGGGTGGCGATGGTCAAGGGCCTGGCTGCGGGCAGCGTGAACCTCGTCATCGCCTTGACGCTGGGGGCGAGCCTGCCCGCGCCAGGCGCTTTGCTGGGCTCGGCGGTGCTGGGCTTCTTCGCCTACGGCATCAGCCTGACCCTGTTCGTCGTCGCGCTGCGTCACCTGGGCACGGCGCGCACAGGCGCGTACTTCTCGGTGGCGCCGTTCTTCGGGGCGTTGCTCGCCGTGGTCTGGCTCGGCGAGCCCGTGACGCCGGCCCTGCTGGTCGCGGGCGCGCTGATGGCGCTGGGCGTGTGGCTGCACCTCAGCGAGCGGCACGCCCACCCGCACACGCACGAGGCGATGGAGCATGACCACGAGCATGAGCATGACGTGCATCACCAGCACCACGCGCCCGACGAGCCGGTGCCCGCGCGCCACACGCATCGCCACCGGCACGACCCGCTGACACACCTGCACTCGCATTTCCCGGACGAGCACCACCGGCACTCCCACTGATTGCCGGCCTCACTCCAGCGCCATGAAGACCCTTGCCCTGTTCCTGGCCACCGCGCTGGCCGAGATCGTCGGCTGCTACCTGACTTACCTGTGGCTCAAGCAGGGACGCAGCATCTGGCTGCTGCTGCCGGCGGGCGCCAGCCTGGCGTTGTTCGCGTGGCTGCTGACGCTGCACGAGACCGCCGCCGGCCGCGTCTATGCCGCCTACGGTGGCGTCTACATCGCGGTAGCGCTGGCGTGGTTGTGGGCCGTGGACGGGATCCGTCCGACCCTTTGGGACGTCGCCGGCGTGGCGGTCGCGCTGACAGGCATGGGCATCATCATGTTCCAGCCGCGCTGACGGCTGGCCCTCGCCAGGCGAGCCGGCCTGCGTGCAGCGAAGGTCCGCTGCCAGGATCGGCGATGACCAACGGATCCTGGCCGTGAGGGCGTACGGTCCTCGTGAAGTCTTCGATCCAGGCCTGCGGAGCGTCGGATCAGATCTCGGACTCCACTCGCGCAGTGGCTTCAGGCAGGCGAGGCATCGGGACTTCAGTTGACCACACCCATGAGCGACCGCCCGCCTGTGCGACAGCCCTGCGCTTTTCCTGTGCCGCGATCGGCGTCATGAACGCACTCAGCACGTGCAAAGGCACCGGTTCTGCTCCCACATCCAGCAGGATGGCGTTCGCGAACCCGGCGGCCGTCCGAGCGTCGTATCGCATGGGCTTCACGAACCGCCGTCCCTGCGCCACCAGCGCTCGAACCAGCGGCGCCTCGTGCACACCCTCCAGCGGAATCCACTCCTCGCTGGTCAGCATCAGGCTGGCGAGGTCGATCTCGTAGGTGTGCTCCCGGCGTGCCCGGATCAGCGCCGCCAGCATCAGACGCAGCCCTCGCCCTCCGTCCGAGTCGAGCGCCTCGAAGAGCGGCGCGAAACCGCGCTGCACCCGCGCCCAGGTCCGCGCGTCTGCCAGCAAGGGTGCGTCCGGCATGTGGCGGATCCAGATGCGCGCGCCTGCGGGCGTCGACTCCCAGCCCTTGAACTCGCCCAGAACCACCGCCAGCGGCTGACGCCCGTCATGCGGCTGCAGCACCGACAGCCGGGCACGGCGCCGGTCGGCCTGCTCGGCCTTCGCAGACTCGCTGAAGGCTTCCGGCACGTACAGCCGGTTCGACAGCGGCTCGCCCTTCACCTGGACCGCCTCGGCGGCGTGCATCAGGTACTTGTGAAGCACCGCCTGGTTGCGCTTCCCGGCCATGCCCGGTGACCAGCGGTTGAAGCCGGCCCGCTCGAACAGGAAGTGCATCAGCGCCCGCAGGCTCATCCGGCGACGGGTGCGGCCGACCTCCGACGGCTCGGCAGGCTCGCGGCTCACCCCAGGCCGCCCGGGTACACGCGCCCACGGGAAGTCCACGTGCAGTTCCACCCGTGCCGGATCCAGCTGGACAACGGCATCGCCGACCAGTTCGCCCAGGCCCGACATCGCAGGCCCCGGCTCGTAGCTCGGGCAGGCGGGGTGGTGCCGGTCCCCGGTCTCGGGCATGCGCTTGATCTGGAAGTGGCGATGGAAGGCGACGTACATCTCGACGCCGCCGGCCACGCACAGGCAGCGCGGCCGGCCCGGCGCCTCGTAGGCCTGAGCCAGCAGGTCCTGCAGCTGCGGGTCGTCGGCGTCGACCACGCGCCCACCGATCGCAAAGCGCTGCCCGTCCACCCCCGACTCCTTCCCCGACTCCATCGCCGTTGCAGCCCTTCAGCGGGCGCGCCGTGTCATGCCAGCTCCTCGAGCACCTTGGCCAGCTCGGGTCGCGGCCTCGGCAGCTGCTCGCGCACGGCACTTCGATCGGCGATGCCCAGCACCAGCCCGACCTGGTCCTCGTCGGCGCCGCGTTCGTACATCCGCGACATCAGGGTCAGCCGCGCCGACTGCGTGCACAGACCGGGTATGTCGGCCTGGCGGAAGATCTTGCGGTAGA
>WBZU01000621.1_pt2 | contig 20495 bp, 15 predicted proteins | sample 5204311 | NCBI WGS metagenome assembly WBZU01 (sample SAMN12344359, study PRJNA552823) | activated sludge metagenome | biome: Activated sludge suspended growth; feature: Nitrification reactor; material: Wastewater; isolation source: activated sludge from nitrification reactor of wastewater... | reverse complement strand
CACCTAACGCTGCCTGTTCGCGCATCGTATCCACCCACGGCCGTCTTCACCGACAAGGCGGCAGACAAACCTCAAACAAAAAACAAACTTTCTCCAAAGCAGACCTTCATGAGTTGGGCACCGGATTCTGAACATCTTGCAGTGGCGGGCTCCGATGGCTGGCTGACGGTCATCGATGCGGTTTCTGGGACGGAACTCCATTCTTGGCAATGCGCCGATACGGACCTGCGGTGGTGCGGCTGGTCTCCCGATGCGGGACATGTGGCCGCCATTTCAAATCCCGGCACCTTGAGCGTCTGGAACGAGAAAGGGACCAAAGTTGCGGAGCCATCGAAAAACTTCACCTGCAAGGCGGCCGTTTGGACCAAGCCAAGGGAACTGCTGCTGCTCGATCCATCAGGATCCCTTTATCTGCTCGACCTACAGGTCGCCACGAAACCACGCAAACTCGCGGAGACGGACGACAAGGCCGTGACTCTCGCGGCGAACCGCACAGGCGAAAAGATCGCCATCGCCTCGCACGCCAGTCCGCCAGGTCTCTACTCGGTCGCACTCAAGGGTGCCAGTTGTGAGGTAAGACGTCACCCGATCCCGGTGACGGCGGACAAACTTTCCGTCTCCGATGATGGCGATGCCATCGCGTTCACTTCTCCATCCGGGGAAGTGTGGCTTCTGTCACCTGACGCAACTGCGGCCCAGCCCGTGCTCGCTCTGAAGCTTGATGAATCGGCAGCCAGCATTGGGTGGAACCCCCAATCCAACCGGCTTGTGATGGCGAAGGACAAGCACATCGAAATCGCGGATGCAAGGTTTCACACCACCCTTCTCACTCTGCCTTTGGCAGAGACCGGGGCACTCGAGAGATCCCGACAGTCATGGTGGAATGGTTTCGCGACAGCGCAGTGGAGCCCGGACGGAAGACGAATAGCTGCCCTGAGTGAAAGCCCACGAATAGGCACATGTAAGGCAACGATTCTCCATGTGTTCGTCGCGCCATAATGATGTCAGCCGCCGGAAGGCTCGTCGTCACCGCCACCAACTGCGCATCGTGGCGGCGACCGGCACTGGGCTGCCGCGCCACCGGCGGTGCAACCAGCGCAATTTTCCGGTGCTCGCCGCCTTGCAGAAGTCACCCGAGCCGCACGCACGTAACGCCGCGAACACGATCCAGCACCTGTGGTTCAACGTCGAGTCTACCTTCCGCGGTGGCGTCATCGCCGGCGATGTTGAAGAGAAGACGCAGAAGTCCGGCATCCTCAGCGACACACCCGACCTCACCACCATCCGCATCGCCACCATGAAGGAGCGCATGATGTATGACGTGAAGGACCTCAGCGTGAAGCCCGGCAAGAAAGTGAAGCTCACCTTTGTGAATGAAGACTTCATGCCGCACAACCTCCTGCTCGTGCAGCCCGGCAAGATCGACGAGATCGCCAACCAAGCCCTCGTCATGGGAGCAAAGGGCTTCGAAACCGGCTTCATCCCCGACAACAAGAACATCATCTGGCACAGCAAGCTGCTCGATGCGGGCAAGGAAGAAGTCATCGAGTTCACCACGCCAACGAATCCCGGCGACTACCCGTATATGTGCTCGTTCCCTGGGCACCACATCATCATGCGCGGAATGCTGCATGTGAAGTAAGCCAGCATTGGCTCCCCATTATTTTACCCCTCATCATTCTACCTTCAATTCTGGTAGAATCATGGAGGATAGAATCATGGGATCATTTCTTCTTGAGTTGCTGTAGTTGGATATGGCCGAGGCGAAGATTGATCCAGGAGATCGCCAACAGGCTCGTGTTCGAAAGCAAGCGCTGAAGATGAAGGCGGTAGTCGGTCAGTTCCTCGAGACCGGTGACGGCCAGTGCCGTGTCTTCCGAGATCATGGTCAGTTCTTGATGGCCGATGGTCTTCGGTCCTGACAGGATCGGAACGAGCTGTCGCGGGCACTGAGCCAGATGCGCGAATGCTTCGCGATACAAACGCAGGTCCAGTCCGAGGCCGACATCGGCGCAGAAGGCATTCACGCTGTCGCGCACACGTTGATGGGGCTCGTCATCGGGCCAGCCTTCTGCGGAGATCGTGAACTGTCGTCGGGCATCCGGTGTGAGCGTGGTGGAAAGAAACTTTCGGTCCACCCGAGATGATCGGAAGTTCACTAGGCTGCCGTGATGCGTGCCAGCGAGGAGCAGGTAGTTGATCCCCTGTCCGTGATGCGCGGCGAGCAGTTCCTTCACGGTCTTGGCTTCGACGATGGTGTTGTCGCAGAGCAAGAGGTCGATGAAGTAGTCCTTCACGAACGATCCATGCTCGACTCGGACTCGAACTTCGCGATGCGCTTCAAGCCCGTCAGCAGTGCAGCGGTCTGCGAGTTCTTGTTTGTAGATCGCTTCATCGAGCAAGCGACCAAACTGGTTATGGATCGCGAAGGCGTGGCCGAGCATCTGCTTGTCGATCTTGTGGAACTCTGATTGAGAAATCGCGGTGATGGGGAGCGATTGTAGAATCGGCATGGTGGTAGAATGATGGAGGGTAGAATCATGAATTCACTATTCTACCCCTCATGATTCTACCACTCGGGCTCGCATCGCAGCCAGAACTCGCTTCAAATCCCTTGGTTTGCCAAATGACCACCATGCATCGCCGCCCCATCTTCTTTGCGCTTCTTGTTCTCAGCCTGACGGCACCCTCCTTCGCTGGCTACGACCCGAGCGTGCTGCCCAATGGTCACGAATACTTTGAGCTGCGTGACGGACTAGCGAACTGCCGCATCAAGTTTGAGCGCGAGAAGACGGGGCGCATTGCTTTCCTCGGAGGCTCGATCACGGCAATGGGCGGGTGGCGCGATCTCACGATCAAGTATTTCCAGGAGAAGTTCCCAGACACGAAGTTCGACTTCATCAGCGCGGGAATCGGCTCGCTGGGGTCGGTGCCTCATGCGTTTCGACTGGAGCGCGATGTGCTGTCGCGCGGGCCGGTGGACTTGTTGTTTGTCGAGGCGGCGGTGAATGATGCTTCGAATATTCCTGGTCATCCCGAGCAGATGCTGCGCGGCATGGAGGGCGTGGTGCGACATGCGCGGATGGTGAATCCATTGACGGACATCATTCAGATGCACTTCGTCATGCCGTCGCACATGGATGACTACAACAAAGGCAAGGTGCCGTTGGTGATCACGCAGCATGAGAAGGTCGCGGTCACGTATGGCAATCCGTCGCTGAATCTCGCGCTCGAAGTCACGGAGCGGATCAAGGCCGGTGAGTTCAGTTGGGACAAGGATTTCAAAGGACTGCATCCCGCGCCGTTCGGTCATCAACTCTACGCGAATAGCATCAAGCGCCTGTTTGAAGCCGCCTGCACGAAACCGCTGCCGGACGCTGCCAACCCTCATACCCTGCCTGAGCCAGTCGATCCGCAGAGCTATGCTCGGGGTCGTTTCGGTGACATCGCAACGGCACGCATCATCAAAGGCTTCGCCATTGATCCTGCATGGAAGCCTGCGGACAAAAAAGGCACGCGACCTGGATTTGTCGGTGTGCCTGCCCTCGTCGGAACGGAACCGGGATCAGAGTTTGAGTTTGAATTCGATGGCACTGGCGTGGGGCTGTTTATTGCTGCCGGTCCCGATGCAGGTGCTGCCGAATCCAGCATCGACGATGGCGAGTGGAAGCAGATCAACACCTTCACGAACTGGAGTTCAGGCCTGCATTTGCCGTGGGCGGTGATTCTAGATGACGGCCTGAAGAGCGGACATCACAAAGCGAGGATTCGCATCGGAGTAGGAAGAGATGCAAGATCCACCGGTTCTGCGCTGCGCGTGTTCCATCTGCTGCTGAACTGAGTCGCTGATAGCATCGACAGATCCCCACATCGCAGCCGCATACAAGGCGAGCTGTGGCAAAGAGTGGTGGGGTTGAAAGTGGAATGATGAGCTTCACCCCCATCATGTCGCCATCGTCACTTGCACGAGTGCAGGCCAATCATGTTCCCTTCGGTGTCGGTGACGAGAGCGATGAAGCCGTAGTCGCCGATGGAGAACTTGGATTTGAAAACGCGGCCGCCAGCGGAGACAGCGCGCGCTTCTTCGACGGCACAATCCTCGCAGGAAAAATAGATCAGCGTGCCGCCTCCGCCAGACTGGCAGCCTTCGAGACGGATGAGCGCGCCGGTGCACCCGCTGGCGGTGCGATCCATTGGGAAGGACCACATTTCGTGCTCGGTGCCCGGAATGCGCTCCAGCTTGCCATCGAAGACGGTCTCGTAGAACGCCTTCGCGCGATTCATGTCCTGCACGTAGATCTCAAACCAGCCGACGGGATTTGCTTTCATACGGCAAACGAGATGCACGCGGCAGCTGGCGACGTCAACACGGTGATGGTCGGCGTTACAGATATCATCCGCGTGGACTGACATCGCCAGAAAGGCACAGTCACCGCACGGCGTGTTCTAACATGGCAATGGACTCACTCACCAATGCGCTGAGTGCGACCAAACCATGACCTCCTCAACCCGCCATGATCCTCCTTCTCCGCAGACCGTCATTCCATCTTCCTTCTCTCCTGACCTGCATCGGTCTGGCTCTGCCATGCTTTGCTCAGGTGACCACCGCGCCGCCGAAGGGCGAGCCGACCAATGAAGCCGAAGCCGCTGCCAGGAAGGCGAAAGCGGACGCCGAGGTGGACGCCAAATACCAGGCCCTGGTGGCAATGCTACCGCCCGAGCAGCAGGCGTGGGAGCGTGTTTTGCAATCCCAGCTCGGCAACTTCTACCTGCCCATCCACAAGCGCGAAAAGATCGCCGGCCGCTCGAACGCCTGGGACTTCGTGCAGGACGATCCGAGGCTGCCGCGCGTCCTGATCATCGGCGATTCGGTATCGCGTGGATACACGCAGGCTGTTCGCAAGGAACTGGCAGGCAAGGCCAACGTGCATCGAGCGCCCGCCAATTGCGGTCCGACGGCGAGTGGCTTGAAGAATATCGAAGTATGGCTTGGCGACGGAAAATGGGATGTCATCCACTTCAACTTTGGCATTCATGATCGAAGCACTCCGATGGCGGACTACACGCAGCGGTTGCAGCAGCTTGTCGCACGAATGAAGCAAACGGGAGCCACATTGATATGGGCAGCCACAACGCCAATTCCCGACACGCCCGATGGCAAGCAGACAGCCGTTTCCATCGTCGAGCGCAACAAGGCGGCAGCCGGACTGATGCGGCAGCAAGGCGTTGCCATCGATGATCTGTTCACCGCGATCACACCACATCTAGCTGAGATGCAGAATCCAAACGACGTGCACTTCAATACCAGCGGTTACGATTTTCTAGGCCGGACCGTCGCCGCCGCGATTGCCGCGCACTTAAAGCATTGAGCCTGGATGCCCCCTGCCAGAAGCTATGCTCCCCCGCGGGACAGTCCAGACACTGCCATTCGCCATGCTGCTACTGGCGCATGGGATTTCGACGTCACCAGCGATTGATTTCGCGCGCGATGTCCAGCCCGTGCTGGCGGAACACTGCTACCAGTGTCACGGTGAGGTGAGGCAAAAATCTGGATTGCGGCTCGATAGCAAGGCGGCGGCATTGAAGGGCGGGGACAAGTTCGGGCCGGACATTGTTCCCGGCAGTGCCAGCGCAAGTCGCTTGATTCAAATGATCCGCGGCACAGCAAAGGGAAAGGCCATGCCTCCAGAAGGCGACCGTTTGTCCGCTCGCAAAATCAAAGTGTTGTCCGACTGGATCGATCTGGGCGCCGTGTGGCCAGATGGGATCGATGCGGCAGTGACTGAAGATCGAAGCAATCATTGGAGCTTCAAACCTCTGCCGACAGTCATCCCCGCATCGACAACCTCATAGATGCAAAGCTTGTCGCGGCGGGCTTGCGCCGGTCCGCCGCAGCTCCGCGCGAATCGTGGCTGCGCCGTGTGTCGCTCGATCTGATTGGCCTTCCACCGACACCGGTGGAGATGGTCGAGTTTGTGGAAGATCGTGGCGAAGATGCATACGAGCGTGTGGTGGATCGGCTCCTGGCCAGCCCGCGCTACGGCGAGCATTGGGCTCAGCACTGGCTGGATGTGGTTCGCTACGCGGACACGCACGGTTTCGAGGTGAACACGGAGCGCCCCAACGCCTGGCCCTACCGGGACTACGTGATCCGTGCGTTCAATGCCAACACGCCCTACGATCGCTTTGTCATTGAGCAGATCGCGGGCGACGCCATGCAGCCGGACGCGGATGCCGGCACGGGATTTCTCGTAACCGCTTCGGTGCTGTTGCCGGGCCAGATCGGTAAGGATGCGCCATCCATCCGACTCGCACGCCAGGACTCGCTGGACGAAATGGTTAACAACATAGGGCAGACATTCTTGGCGCTGAGCATCGGCTGCGCGCGCTGTCACGATCACAAGTTCGATCCCGTCACGCAGAAGGACTACTACGCCATGCAGGCTTTCGTGGCAGGCGTGGAGTATGAGGACCGTGTGCTGCGCGGTGATGATGCTGCTGCCCGGCGCAAATCCGCAGCGCCATTGCTCCAGAGGGTCCGGGCAATCGACGCGCGACTCGCTCAATTTGTCCCGATCGCACGGCCAGGATCTCGAACACGGGAGACGAATGCGGCACGCAACGTCGAATCCTTTTCGCCAATTGATGCGAAGTTTGTCCGTTTCACGATTCATGATTCGAATCTGCATCCGAAGCTCGGCCTCATTGAGCCATGCATTGATGAGTTCGAAATCTTTACCGGCGGCAGGAACGTGGCGAGGCAGGCACGAGTTACAGCCTCCGGCAGTCGTGTCTCGGCCAGCCACAAGCTGGAGCACATTAATGATGGTCTATACGGCAATGCCAGCAGCTGGATGTCCGGCACAAAGGGAACCGGCTGGGTGATGTTCGAATTGCCCGAGATCTCACGAATCGAGCAGGTGATCTGGAGCCGGGACCGGCAGGGAAAGTTTACCGACCGCCTGCCGGTCGCCTACACGCTGGAGGCAGGCCTGTCCGATGGACATCTGTGCACGCTTGCAGAGAGCGCTCCGCTGCGTCCTGCCATCGGCGCGACACCTGCGAGTGTCGACCGCTTCGCGCCCGTGCGCACAAAGCTGCTGCGCTTTAGCATTCTGAACACCAACAGTCTGGAACCTTGCTTCGACGAGATTGAGGTGTTCGACATCCACGGCGAGAATGTCGCGCTCGCTTCGCGCGGCACGAGGGTGAAGACCTCAGGCGATACCTTGATTCCTGATCGTCACGATCCTTCGTTCATCAACGATGGCGAGTATGGCAATGAACGCAGCTGGCTGGGCAATGAGCGCGCCAAAGGCTGGGTAGAACTGGAGTTTCCCGCCGAGGCAGAGATCACGCGCGTCGTATGGAGCCGGGACCGGGAGGGCAAATTGCTCGACCGACTCCCCATCGAGTATCGCATCGAAGTGCGTCAGGGCGGGGCATGGACGATAGTGGCGGACTCCACGGATCGCCGCCCGCACATAGCCGGCACGAGCCAGGGCCCAGCATTCACCGTTGCGGGCCTCACTGCGGCTGATGCGGCAGCGGCGAATCGGCTGCTGGCTGAGAAGAGCGAAATCGAATCCACTCTCAAAACACTGGAGTCCGGGCAGAAGGCGTTCGCAGGGACATTTCGCGCGCCGGACGACATCCATGTGCTGAATCGCGGCGATCCGGAGCAACCAAAGGAGGCTGTCCAGCCGGCCATCCCCGCATCACTCGGCAGCCTCAAGCTGGATTCGTCCCAGCCAGAACAGGACCGCCGACGCGCACTCGCCAGCTGGATCGCCAGCCCTGAGAATCCGCTGACTGCCCGGGTAATGATAAACCGCATCTGGCAGGGACACTTCGGTGCAGGGCTCGTCGAAACTCCCAGCGATTTTGGCCGCAGCGGAATGAAGCCTTCGCATCCCGAATTGCTCGATTGCCTCGCCAGCGAGTTCATCCGCAGCGGTTGGAACATCAAGCACATGCACCGGCTCATCGTTCTCAGCGAGACCTATCGCCAGGAGAGCCGATCCGCCAGCACCACGCTCCTCGAGAAGGCGCTGGCTGTTGATTCGGAGGATCGCCTGCTCTGGCACTTTCCCTCACGCCGGCTCGATTCGGAGGTCATTCACGATTCCATGCTGGCCATCAGCGGCACTCTGAACTTCCAGATGTATGGGCGAGGATTCGATCTGTTCGACAAACGCGGGGGACTGAGCGGCTTCAAGCCAGTGGAGACATTCACGGATCGAAACCAGCGCCGAATGATTTACGCGCACAAAGTGCGCCGCGAACGCGAGACTGTGTTTGGCGCCTTCGACTGCCCGGACGCGGGTCAGAGCACCGCGCGGCGACGCGAGTCCACCACGCCGATCCAGGCATTGAATCTTCTCAACAGCCAGTTCACACTCGTGCACGCCGACGCCTTCGTCACGCGCGTCACCAAAGAGGCGGGAACTGATATTCGGGCGCAAGTTTGCCGAGCGTATGAACTCGCATTGAACCGGCAGCCCACGGAGGATGAGCTGCGAGACGCCGAACAAGCCACTGTCGCATACGGACTCAGTGTTTTGTGCCGCGCCTTGTTCAACAGCAATGAGTTTCTGTTTCAGCCATAGCCGGTTCGGACCCGCTGCACGCGCACCCAACAATGAAGGCCAGGCGGGTCACTCCCGCGAACCAGGCGTGATCTTGAGTTGAACGTCTTTGCCTTCGCGCTGCACGGTGATGGCGGTCTCTTTGCCGATCTTCAATTCACCGAGGATGGCGGTGTAGTCATAGATGTTCAGCACGTCTTTGCCGCCGAGCTTGATGATGATGTCGCCGCCTTTGACGCCTGCTTTCGCGGCGGGGCCGATGGGTGAGACACCGCTGAGCTTCACGCCTTTGATGTCGCCCTGCGCGTAGTCGGGGATAGTTCCAAGGTAGGCGCGCATGCCGCTGCGTGTGCCTTGATTCTTCGGGGCTTCCATGACGACGTAGTCTGGTGCCGCAGGCGTGGTGGCGATGCCCCGCGCGATGAGCGCCATGAGTTTCGCGATCTGCGCGGCCTTGTCGTAGTTGATCTTGTCGGCGGTGTCGCTGGGCAGGTGATAGTCTTCGTGGCTGCCGGTGAAGGCATTCAGCGTGGGAATGCCGCGCAGGTAGAACGTGGTGCTGTCCGTGGGCAGATGCGCATCGTTCTGTGTGGTGATGGGCAGACCGATGGGGGCATTGCGCTTCTCGAGTTCCTTCGGCCAGAGCGAGCTGCTGCCGACGCCCTGCATAACGAGCGTCTTATTGAAGCGTCCGATCATGTCCATGTTCAGGCACGCGGCGATCATGCCTTTGAGCTGGGAGTCGGGCTTGCCGGTGATCATTTTGGAGAGCGATTCGGCAAAGTGATTGCTGCCGAGCAGGCCGAGTTCTTCACCGCTCCATGCGGCGAAGAGGATGTCGCGCTTCAGATCGAGCTTGCCCTGCTTCTTCATGTCCGCGAGCCACTGCGCGATCTCGATCACGCCGGCGGTGCCGCTGGCATTGTCATCGGCGCCGTGGTGGATCTTGTGCACTTCATCGCCCTTCGCGCGGGAGTTGCTGCCGCCATTGCGCCCGAGGTGATCGACGTGCGCGCAGACGATGAGCGGCGGAGTGTGGAAGTCCGGCTCTGCCTTCGCGGGCAGCATGGCGAGCACGTTGCGGCCTGTTTTCTTCTCCTGCTTGATGACGATGTTCGCACCGAGCTGCAAGCCTTTGCACTCGATGCCGCCCATCAGATCACCGTTGTCGAGCTTGTCCTGCAGCTCTTTGATCGTTTTGCCCGCGGGCTTCAGCAATGCATCCGCCAGCGCATCGGTGACACTGATCGCCGCGATGCCGGAGGTGGCGAGAGAGGCATCGAACTGCATGGGCACGAGCTGTTCGACGACCTTGCTGTTCGGGCCGCTGACGATGAGCAGGCCGCGCGCACCCTTTTGCCGGGCGATCATCGCCTTCTGCCGGAGACTGGCATAGCGGTTCAGTTCGTTGCGACGTTTCGTGTCGATGCTTTCCGGCAGGTAGCGCAGCACCATGACCCATTTGTCCTTCACTTCGAGATGCGCATAGCTGCTGTAAGCCTCGATCTTCTTGCCGTCGTCGCCGGTGGCTTCGTCCGGAGTTTCGATACCGTAGCCGGCAAAGACGATGCCGCTGGCGGGCACCTGGCCGGTGAGCGAGAAGGTGAGCGGCCGCCAGTCGTGATCGACTTGATGCGGCTGATCGTTCACGGTCAAAGCATTGCCTTCGCCGAGTGCGACACCGGCGGTGAAGTCGAAGGAGTCGAACCACGTGTCTTTGTCGCCGAAGGGCACCAGCCCGATCTGCTGGAAGCAATCCGCGACATACTGCGTGGCGAGCTTCTCGCCTTCCGTGCCGGTGAGACGGCCATCGAGTTCGTCGCTGGCGAGATACGTGACGTGCTGCTTCATGTCCTCGGGCGTGATCTCGGCATGCGTGGTGTCGAGCTTCGGTTCGGCGATGGCGGGCCTGGCTGGAGTGACCGCCGCGAGCACTTCCTTGGACTTCGACAACGCTGCCAGTGCATGATCGTGCGACCAATCGGCCATGAAGATCTGCGTCTGGCTGTTCGCCGTGCGGCCGCTGCTCCATGAGAGCTTCTTGCCATCGGGGGAGAAGACGGGCAGACCATCGAAGCCATCCGTGTAAGTCACGCGCACAGGCTCGTGTTTGCCATCCACATCGACGATGTAGAGTTCGAAGTTCGCGAAGCCCTGCAGGTTCGTGGTGAAGATCAGATACTCGCCGCTCGGATGGAAATACGGCGCCCAGCTCATGGCGCCGAGCTTGGTGACTTGATGCTGCCCGGAGCCATCAGCATTCATGATCCAGACTTCAGCCTGATCGCCTTTCGGTGTGAATCGACGCCAGCAAATCTTTGTCCCATCTTTGTTGAAGAACGGTCCGCCATCGTAGCCGGGCACATCGGTGAGGCGCTTCACGTCGGTGCCATCCGAGTTCATCGTGTAGATGTCCATGAAGTATTGCTTGTCGATCTTCAGGCGCTCAGCGTCGTCTTTGGAAAGCTCGTGATCGTAGGCGGCGCGGTTGGAGGCGAAGACGATGCGTTTGCCGTCCGGCGAGTAGTCGCCCTCGGCATCGTAGCCGCGCGTGCTGGTGAGGTTCGTCAGCGCCTTGGTGGCCAGCGTGTATTCCCAGATGTCGTAGTGCTCGTCGTAGTCCCACGCGTAGCGGCGCGTCTTGGCGGCGAGACGTTCTTTGAACTCATTGGCCTGGAGCTGCTTCGATTCCGGATCGGTGTGCGTGGATGCGAAGATGACGCGCGTGCCATCGGGATGCAGCCAGGCGCAGGTGGTTTTGCCGATGCCGGGAGAGATGCGTTCCGTGTCGCCGGTCTCCAGGTCCATGAGGTAGATCTGGTAGAAGGGATTGTCCGGCTCGCGCTCGGACTGGAAGATCATCTTCGTGCCGTCGGCATTGAAGTAGCCTTCGCCGCTGCGCTTGCCTTCGAAGGTGAGCTGGCGGATGCCGGAGAGGAAGTCCGCTTCGGACTGGGCAAAGGCGAGCGTGGGGAGGAGCAGGGCGAGAAGGTGTTTCATTGCGTTGGGCTGAATACGAACGTGCCGAGCATGCGGCACTTCTCAAATCAGGCGATGCAGGCCGGGGCTTTTATGGGGTGGTGGCAAAGCAGGTTCTCCCTTGAAAACAGGAGCGGCAGTGCATGAATGCGCGCCGCCATGAAAACACACCTCCAATTCTTTGCCATGACGGTTCTGGGCCTCGCCTGGAGCATCTCATCCTGCGGCCAGGACACCAAGCCTGCCGAAGCCCCGAAACCCGCAGCAACCGCTGAAACCAAAGCCGAACCCAAACCCGCCCCCACCACTGTGAAAATCATCATGGAAACCTCCAAAGGCACGCTCGAGCTGGAACTCGATGCCGTGAAAGCCCCGATCTCCACCGCGAACTTCGTGAACTATGCGAAGAAGGGCCACTACGACGGCACCATCTTCCACCGCGTGATTCCAGGGTTCATGGCACAGGGCGGTGGCTTCACTGCGGACAAGCAGCAGAAACCCACGGATGCGCCGATCAAGAATGAGGGCCAAAACGGCCTCAAGAACGACCGGGGCACGATCGCCATGGCACGCACGCCAGAAATCGACAGCGCGACCAGCCAGTTCTTCATCAATGTGGTGGACAACGAAGGCCTGAACTACCCGAGCAACGGCGGCTATGCCGTGTTCGGCAAGGTCACGAAGGGGATGGATATCGTGGATGCCATCGTCTCAGTCCCGTGCACCAAGATGCAGCCCTACGACCGGGTCGCCAGCTTCCCGGTAGAGCCGATCACGATCAAGAGCGTCAAGGTCGCCGAATAGCCGAGCGCTCGAGGCGAATTTCAAAGCCAGCCGCGGATTGCCTGCGGCTGGCTTTTGTTTTTTGATAGTCAGCCTGACATGCGCACCTTCATTCTCTGGTTCACCACTGCCCTCGTGCCGCTGGCAGTGGTCTTGGCTGTGCGCTTTCATCTAGCGTGGCTGCTGCTGGCGCTGCCGCCTTTGATCCTGTGGATCGTGGCTAGTTTGAGGCCCAACCTGGGGTGGTGGGGACCCGTCATGCGTATATTCCCCACCAGGAAACGCGAGGCCTTGTTGACTTTCGATCACAGCCCCGACCCGCTGGAGACGACCGTGGTTCTGGATGTGCTGGATGAGCAACGCGCGCATGCGCTGTTTTTCCTGACCGGGGTCAAAGCACTGCGGCATCCGGAACTCGTGCGTGAAATCGTCCAACGCGGTCACGCCATCGGCATCCATGGAATGTCATTCGATCCAGGGAACGCTTGGTGGTGGCCGCCGGGACGCGTCCGCAGTGAAGTGGATACGGCGATGCGCGTGGTCGAGCAAATCCTGCCCGGCTACGCGGTGCAGTGGTTCCGCGCCCCAGGCGGGCACCACGGCCCCTGGCTGCATGCGGTGCTCGACGTGCATGGACTGCAGTTGATGGGATGCTCGGCGCAGGATGGGGACCGTGACTTCGAGCGCACCGTGATCGCCCTGCGCAGAGACATCGACCAAGGCGGAATCATATCGCTTCGACACGGGCGGCGGGACCGCGAAGGCGAGCCGCTGCTGCCTGATCTGGTGCGCGAGATCGCCTCGTGGCTGCGGGGGCAGGGCTACAAACTCGGGGAAGATTAGGCGGGTGCGGAGACCTTGACGCGAAGATCGGAGATCATCGCATTGAAGTCCGCATACTGCTCCATCCTGGCCTCCACGACTTTCACCGCGTGAATCACGGTGCCATGATCGCGTCCGCCAAAGGCTTTGCCGACTTCCACCAGCGGCAGCTTGCCTAGCGTGCGAGTGAGATACATGGCCACCTGGCGGGCCTCCGCGATCATCTTGGGCCGTCCGCGCCCGAGCAGCTCGGACATGCGAATGTCATACTGCTCGCAAACCGTGCGCTGGATCCGGTCGATGTTCACCGAACGCGACGGATCCTGATCGAGCACATCGCGCAGGAGTTCCTCCACTTCCGACTCTCCGAGGCGATGATCGCCTGCGATGGATGCGCGTGAGCCAATGCGCATGATGCATCCCTCGAGCTTGCGCACGTCCGAGCGCACACGCTGGGCGATGTAGTCGAGGATCCAGTCATCAATGCGCGCACCGGCCTCGATCATCTTATTCCGCAGGATGGCGACGCGGGTTTCATAGTCCGGCGGCAGAATGTGCGCGGTGAGACCCCATCCAAAACGGGACACGAGACGGGCCTCAAGGCCATCGATCTCGCCCGGAGGCTTGTCGCTGGCGAGCACGATCTGCTTCGTATTGTGGAAGAGATCGTTGAAGGTGTGAAAGAACTCCTCCTGGGTGCTTTCTTTGCCGGCAAAGAACTGCACGTCATCGATGAGCAGCACATCCACTCGGCGGAACTTGGCGCGAAATTGGGAGAAGGTCTGCTTGCGGATGGCCTCCATGAACTCGTTCGTGAACATCTCGGAGGTGATGTAGCGCACGTTTGCGCGGCGCTTCCGGAACATGATTTCCCGACCGATGGCGTGAAGCAGATGCGTCTTCCCCAGCCCGGGATCGCTGTGCAGGAACAGCGGGTTGTAAGTCCGGCCGGGCTTCTCCGCCACCGCATGCGCGACTGCGGCGCTGTAGTTGTTGGAGGGACCTGTGATGAAATTCTCGAACGTGAATCGTGGGCTGAGACCGGCTTCGGCGAGCGTGGCAGGCACCGGCTGCTTCTCGGTCACGACCGCGCCATCAGATGAACCACCCCCTTGGCGACGAGCAGCCTGCAAGGACTCATCTGGTTCGGCACTGGATACAACAACCGGCGCGCAAAGGACATCGAACTTGATCTGGCGCGGGCCGCCGAACACTTTGATCACCGCTTCGTTCAGCAGCGCCTGATAGTTGCTCTCAATCCACACCTGATGGATCGAATTCGGTGAGTTGATGACGACGCATCCGTCATCGGTTACCGAAGCACGAAGAGCGCCGAACCAACGATCGAACTCCTGTCCCACCCGAGGCCGCAGGATGCTGCAAATTTGGTCCCAATAATCGGGAACCACATTGAGTGCCGGGCTGGATGGAGAGTCTGTGTTGGAAAGGGTCCGAGATGCTTTTTCTGAGGCACTTCTGGAGGGCATGTGGATCAAAGACGGAAGGGAGTTGGGAGCTGAGAACGGAAGAAGATCGGCGACACACACCGGTCACCACGAGGAGTGACAGGCGGCTCGACATTTTAAAAAATGCTTCTCTTGTGTATGACAAACTTGCCCCCTCGGACAACAACTTCCTCAGATTTTTTTGAAGATGCGTGAACGAGTGGCGCGAAGTTTTTGAAACGGTTCTTTCAGCATGATTTTGGAATCATCGAAGGATGTTCTTCGCATAACAACACACGGCCCGCCCCCTCACCATCAGGTCGCCAGTCATCACGGCATAACCGGAATGCACCAGCGCGCGTGGACAGCCCGCATACGCTCAACCTTCCCCCTTGGCGGTTTGCAGACTCGACTCGTCACCAACCTGCCATGACGATGAGCACTCCCGCTGGATCAGCCGCACACAGACAGGCTGAGGACGGTTATTGACGACGGCCCCTGCCACCTGCTTGAATGGATACTCGATAGCTTCCACCACTGCTCCCACACATCATGGCCAAGACGAAGAACACCAACGCCCGCGAACTCATCTTTGGCGATCTGTGGGAGTTCGATCCTGCACCGGAGACTGCGGACCCCAAGTTCAAGACATCCTACGGCTTGTTCATCGACGGCAAGTTTTCTCCGGCTGCCTCGGGCAAAATGTTTGATACAATCAACCCTGCCACCGAGAAGAAGATATCGGAGATGGCTCTCGCGGGAGCGCGTGACGTTGACCGCGCCTTCAAGGCCGCCGACAAAGCCTTCCATACGACTTGGTCGCGGATGCCGGGACTTGAGCGCGGCAAATACATCTACCGGATCGCTCGTCTGCTCCAGGATCGCGCACGGGAGTTCGCCGTGGCGGAGACGCTGAATGGCGGCAAACCCATTCGTGAGGCGCGCGACTTCGATGTTCCTACAGCTGCCGCGCACTTCTTTTATCACGCGGGCTGGGCGGACAAGCTGGCCTATGTAGCCCCGGGCCGCAGCGTGCGTCCGCCAGGACCCGTGGGACAGGTCATTCCCTGGAACTTCCCTCTGCTGATGCTCGCGTGGAAAATCGCCCCCGCGCTCGCAGCGGGAAACACGGTGGTCATCAAGCCTGCGGAAACGACCAGCATCACAGCCCTCAAGCTCGCGGAGATCCTGCAGGAAGCGGATCTGCCACCGGGAGTCGTAAACATCGTCACGGGTGCGGGAGAAACCGGTGCGGCAGTGGTTAATCATCCGCTGGCCAAAAAGGTCGCCTTCACGGGCAGCACCGATGTTGGCAAAATCATCATGCGCAGCGTGGCGGGCACGGGCAAGAAGCTCACGCTCGAACTCGGAGGCAAGGCGGCGAACATCATCTTCGACGATGCGCCGCTCGATCAGGCGGTGGAAGGCATCGTCAACGGTATCTTCTTCAACCAAGGCCACGTTTGCTGCGCCGGATCAAGATTGCTCGTTCAGGAGAACATTGCCGATGTAGTGCTGGAGAAGCTGAAGAGGCGCATCAGCGTGCTGCGAGTCGGCGATCCACTGGACAAGAACACCGACGTGGGCGCGATCAACAGCCGGGAGCAACTGGACAAAATCAAGGCCATGGTGCAGAGCGGTATCGATGAAGGTGCCGAAATGCATCAGCCGGCGTGCAAGCTGCCGGCGCGCGGCTTCTTCTTCAGGCCAACGGTGTTCAGCAAGGTCAGCATGAGCCACAGGATCGCGCGCGAGGAGATCTTTGGACCCGTGCTGAGCGTCCTGACCTTCCGCACGGTGGACGAAGCAATCGAAAAGGCCAACAACACCGCTTTCGGTTTGAGCGCCGGCGTGTGGACGGACAAAGGCAGCCGCATCCTGAAGATGAGCACCGAGCTCAAAGCCGGTGTCGTGTGGGCCAACACCTACAACAAGTTCGATCCCACCAGCCCGTTCGGCGGCTACAAGGAGAGCGGCTTCGGTCGTGAAGGTGGCCGCCAGGGGCTTCTGGATTATTGCGAACTGGTCTGACAAGACCGTTCCCGCAACAGCACGGAGTTTAGACTCCGCGCTGTCCGCTCCGATCCCGGATGCGCAAATTAGCGAATCGCGCCGCCGCCACGACCCGTGGGATTCGGATCGGTGTCCATCGGGATGGTCACGGTCGGGAACTCCTTCAGCGTGAGCGAGAAGATGAAACCGAAATCGGACTGTCCGCGATTGTCACGCACGAGCGCTCCGAACGAGGCGACCCAGCTGTTGAGGTCACGATGGAGGGAGTAGCTCTGATATTCCAGAGTGCTGTCGTCCATTTCGTAAATGTGGTTCATGGAGAAACCCCAGTTCTCGTTCAGCTTGGCGTAGATGCGCGAGTAAACGAGGCTGCTGTTCTGGAAGAAGGGATGGTTGTCCAGGAACTGATGACCCAGCGTGATGCTCAGGGAGTCGTTCGGCATCCACGTCACACCGTAGTTTGCTTCCGTGAAGTTGGCATCGCTGCCACCGATGGGGAGCTGGGTATCCGCGAAGAACGTGAGCCACGGCACGGGACGCCAGAACAGTTCATTGTAGAGGTTGCTGACATCCCGGTTGAATTCAGGATCGTCGAAGAACACGTCCACATAGGTGTTAATGCCCGCCCAGTTGTAAGTCTGAACGCTGGTCTGGGTGGTCGCCTCGCGGAACTGACGCTCCTCGTCATCATGCTGGGAGGAATAGTCGCGGCGGGTTTGGAAAAGGTTACGCACACCGATACGTGCCACGTTCCAGTTCCTCAGGCTGTCGATACCGGTATAGAACGGGATATCGAGCGGGCGCGGACGGGTAGTCGGGGCGTTGCGATCAATCGTCGGAAGGTTGTTGATATCGTCCGCATTCAGGTAGGAGTAGTTGATGTAGGGCTGCACGACGTGTTTGAGGCCGTCGAGGCCCAGCTTGTCATTCTTGATGTCATCCCAGGTGCGGGAAGCTTTGAAGGAGAGATCGAAACCTGCCTGGAACAAGGCGCGGTCAGCACTGCTGGGCGCGCCGGGGCCACCCGAGACGGAAGAATAATTCTGGTAACCAACTCCGAAGCGGGGCACAAATGACAGCCAGCCAAACGCGGTGGTCGGGTAGAGGAACTCGTTGTAAGTGTGGAAGCGGTTAAACTGGCGGTCGAAATCAGCATCCGTCAGCCGGGCGAGCGCGAGCGACACATCATCCACGCCCAGCACCTTGCTCGGATCGAAGCCGATGGTGCGTCGAATGGCCGCCTCGTCGAGCGTCGTGGCGCCATCGGAATCGATAAAATCCTGGGCTTGAGCCTGGAGGGACTTGTTGAGATTGCGCTCGATGGAGCCACGCTTCTCTTCCAGGATGCCATAACTGGTATTGCCCTGGAAGAACACGCCGGTGTTCATAATCGGCTGGCGGGTGAAATCGAAAGCCAGCTCAGGCAAGCGCGTGTCGGTGCGGTAGAAGTCGTTCAACTGGAACTTGGCCATCAAGGTCGCGGTGTAGCGTGGATCGGAACGCACCAGGGACACCTGATTGTCCGGCTCACGATTGGAGCGATACTCATCCATGAAGTAGTCTTCATAGAAGTAAGGATCGGAAATCTTGTTGATGTCGAAGTCCAGATACCACGTGCGTTCAGCGGGGCCCGTGATGTAAATGCGGTGCTGGAAGTTGATCCGGTAGCGGCTCTTGGTCACGTCGCCGCGGTTCTCGTTGGTATGATTGAGAGTGGGATCCGAGTCGGAGGCATAGTAGAACTTGATTTTGCCCCACTCCGAATTCCCGCGCTGCTTCAGCGATTCAAAGTCCGCGCCGACAGCCACGCCCCGCGAGCTGCGCAGGTCCAGGCGGTAGGTCGCCAACGTGTGATCGCCATGGATGACGCCATACTGATTCAGCAGGAAAGCTCCCCAGTTGGCGCTGTAACCCGGCACGAAGCGGTAGCCCAGTTCGTCATCGATCGGCTGGGACAAGTAGGGCAGCCAGAACACCGGCGTCTTGCCAGCATAGATTTTCACGTTGTGCATCACCACACGGTCACCGGGGTAGATGGTCATGCGTTTCGCGGTGACGCGGAAATTCGGATCGGCCAGATCGTTCGTCGTGAAGAAGGCTTCCTCACCTTCGATCTTTTCGATGTCCTGGGTGGTGGTGGACAGGTCCTTCAGCGAATAAAGCAGGTGCCCATCGTCCTTCACCGTGCTGCTGCGCACGTCCGCCCCGGTCAGCTGGCTGGTTTTGACATTGTAAACGATGCTTTCGCTCTGGTAGGTGACTCCGGCTTTCACCACCGTGACGCTGCCACTCGCCTTAACATCGCCTGTGTTGGCGTTGTAATCGGCCCGGTTGGCCATGATTTCAGTATCCCCATACACGATGTGCACATCACCCTTGGCGGATGCCACGCCAGTGAGGGGGTCGTAACTCGTCTCGGCTCCGTCGATATTGATCTCGCTCTGAAGGCTGTTGATCATCCCAAGCACGGATGAGGTGTCGGGTTTCGCTCCGCCTTCAGGCTTGGCATCTTGGGCGAAGCCGAGGACCGGGAGACACAGAGCGAGAACGGAGAGTCGGGTGAATCTCATAGTTCGGGAGTGGGAATGCGTGGTGGAAGGGAGCCGCAGGGGCTGAGAACAGGTTGTTAAAGGTTACTTGATAGGCGACGGCGCAAAGCGTGACAAGGAAAAGAAATGTTTTGTGCCCCTGCCGCCACTGGCCAGCCGGGCGCGGGTATTTCGATCCTTACGTCCGGTCAGGCGTCCGAATCCGTCGGCGAAGCATGCACGATGCGCTTCCAGACAGGCACGCGGGTCTTGATTTCACGCAGATACCACTGGCACAGGGTGAAGGACAACGCGCTGTGCCGTGTGCGCACCCGGATCACGATCGACGGCTCCCCGGCTGGCACAAAGCCCGTCCGATGCTGGAGCAACACATCATGCGAGCCATGTGCCTCCACAGCCTGCGCCACCAGTTCCTGCAGCATCTTCTCCGCCATTGGCGCATAAGACGTGTAGTCGATGCCGGCAATCGGACGGCCCTCCTCGGTTCCACGCACCACTCCGAGGAACTGAGCCTCAGCCCCCTCCTCCACAGCGAACGGGTGGTTTCCGCCCGGTATGGGATCGGGTGATAAGCAAATAGTGGATGCCGCCTTCATCGGGTTGGGCAGGAGCGTTGTCATCTAAATCACACCCGCGCAAGTCACAGCCCTTGGCACCTGCTGAAACTCTCCTGCCGGAATGCCCGTTTTTGCCGCAGCTCATGAAAAATCTGCCAGCCACGCTCACACTGCTTTGTGCATTCACATCCGCAGCATTCGCCGAACGCGATGCCTTGGACATTTACTGGAGCGACTCGGAGGGCGGCGGCTCCACCCTGATCGTCACTCCTGCCGGTGAATCCGTGCTCATTGACAGCGGTAATCCTGGCGGGCGGGATGCCGCGCGAATCGCCCACATCGCACGAGACGTGGCCGGACTCAGCCGCCTCGACCATGTTGTGATCACGCATTTCCACATCGACCACTTCGGCGGGCTGGCCGACCTGGCCGCTATTCTACCCATCGGTGCTGTCTATGATAAGGGCGTGCCGGACCAGGTGCCGGACGCCGGCGCAAACCAAATGCGCTGGGTCATGACTTCGCGCCCCTATCGGGAACTGCCCGCCGAAAAACGCGTGACGCTGCGCGCCGGCAGCGAGATTTCACTCAAACAATCCCGCGGCATCCCTTTGAGCCTGCACTGTCTCTGCGCCAATCAAGAGCTCATCCCAGCACCAGCAAACGCGCCCCGGAACCCACTGACCGGCAGCGTGCCCGCCAAGCCCGACGACACCTCCGACAATGCCAACAGCATCGTCCTCATCTTACAGCTGGGTG
>WBZU01001158.1_pt1 | contig 20496 bp, 13 predicted proteins | sample 5204311 | NCBI WGS metagenome assembly WBZU01 (sample SAMN12344359, study PRJNA552823) | activated sludge metagenome | biome: Activated sludge suspended growth; feature: Nitrification reactor; material: Wastewater; isolation source: activated sludge from nitrification reactor of wastewater... | reverse complement strand
GTGACCGCCAACTGATCACCCAAGAACTGCGTCAAGTTTCCACGTGTGCGCGGACGCTTGATCGGCGGATACATCTTGTCCCAGAACGCGCTGTTGAGTTCGTTGAGTAAAACGAGCCCGTCGAGCACTCCGGTCAGTCCCCCCGTGTGCGCTTTCGCTGCCGCGTAATAAACACCGAGACGAAAATCCTTCGTCTTGTCGGTCAGCAGTTCTTCCGCGTTCGTAACAATTTTGTTCCAGTCGATCTTGCCGCCCTCGATCGAGGTCGTCTTGTCGATCTCCGCTTTGATCGCTTCGAAGAGTTCGTCGTACGTGCAGTCCGCACCGACGCCTCCCGAAATGGGTTCGAGCATCGCCGAGACTCTGTTTTTCGCAGCATCCAACGCGTCCGTAACTGCCATGGCCGGCTACCTACCCTTTCGTTGCAGCGCAAAAGAAACCCGACACCATTCGTTCATCTTGACGAACTCGATGGCCCGCATGATGTCATCAACGAAGAACTGTTTACGAAGACAAACCTTCGAGGAAACTCGAGATCGACAGATCCGATCGGGCGACGAGCGCGTCGAGCTGCGGTCCGAGACCACGTCGTGACGTCGGCTCGTCTTCCGTCGGCGGCCTGCACAACTCGACGATGTGATCGGCAGATCCGGTCGGCGCGATGAGCTCGCGAAACGTCGCCACGTGTGGAGGACCGAAGTGCAACAACATCGTTTGTTGCGGAACCCAAAACGCATTGAGCAACGTGTTCTTCCACCGCGCCAAACGCAGCGTCATGTCCATCCAAACAGCAGCGGCGTAAGCATCACCCGCTCCGAGCGGAAGTCGCACACACAATCCCGTCCTCGGATGTTCCTGCCCGCGAAACGGCTCGACCGACGCGTACACATTGTTCAACGCCCAAAAGCGACTTGCGTCCGTGCCAAACCCCGTCTCCCACAACGCCTTCATCGTCTGCGTCGTGAGCCATGATCGATACGGCGCCCCAATCGCTTCGGCATCTTCGATCGACGGCGGAACGATCCGCGAAACACGATCGACGAAGGCATCCACCGACAGGGTTCGTCCTCCTGTAACCAGCTCGTAGGACGATGCGAGCAACGACCACAACGCGATCGGCAACGACGCTCCGGCGGAGACGAGCTGCCCGTAATCGTACGAAGCAAAAACAACCATCGGGTACAAACGACCCGCGTTGTCACCACTCGCAGCCCACGCACCCACGAGCCCACGAGACGGCCCCTCATCGTCCTTGGCGCCTTCACCATGAAAAATGAAGAGCCCGACCGAAGGTTGGTACACCTGGTCAAACGAAGGCCCGAGCGCTCGACGTGAAAAGTCGAGCGCGCCTCCGAGCCACCTATCGAAGGCCGCCAATTCATCTCCACCCGCGTTGAACCGAATGAAATCTCCCGTCGCGGGGAGCTTTCCAAAACAGCCAATCTGCGGCGGGGCAGCAGCTTTCTTGCGACGCCAGAACATCACCGGCAGTGCCTACCCATACACGAAGCCCGACCCATCTCGCTATCCCTTTTTGTCGAGAAACAATGAGGTTGATGAGGCGCGCTCATGAACTGAGACGCAGGGGGAAATGGATTGTCGAGGAGTGACTACTTCTTGCCGCCGCCAAAGCTGTCGCCGATCGACGGCGGACAGTTCGACGCCCGGAAGAAGCTGCTCGAGAAAGGATGATTCGTGCGGGTTGGTCGCACTTCCATCGTCACGGATACCGGCGGAGCCGTCGTCTGCCACGTCACGGTGAAGACGTTGTCCTTGTCCTTCTCCGCCGTCGTCGTGCCGCGCTCGAACAAGCGGAAGATGCCCCACGGACCCGTCGCCACGATCTCTTCATCCAACCCGCCCGCACCTCGGATGCGCATACGTGCACCCGTCTGCTTTTCGCCCGGCCAAACGAACGTGTGCCAGAACTCCTTCTCGTTGCGGTACAGGCGCTTCTGGTTGTCCACCTCGAAGAGAACCTCGCTCACGATCGGGCTGACGGTCTTCAGGTTGATGTGGAATGTAACCTTGGGTTTGTCCCCGGTTTTTCCAGGCCACAACGCGTCGGTGATCTCATCCATGCGGTGCAAGCACGGATAGAGCATCGCGTTGAACGGTGAGAACGGTTTGGCCGGACGAGGTCGTCCTTCGAGTCCACCCTTGGGGATGAAGTCGTGGCCGACCTGCATGTGGAAGTCCTTCAGGTACTGACCGTAGAAGCCCCACAAGATGCCATCACCCGGCTTGAGGAACGCGATCGCGTCTTCATACGAAGCATCACGCGCCGACGAGAGATCGAACGGATAACGATCCTTGATGTTGTCGCGGAACGGAGGCCACACGACGACTTCCCAAAGACCGCTCGCCGAACCACCCGCGCTGCGCATGACGGCTTTGTACGCCTGACGAAGAGGATTCATGAGGAGCGGAGTCATGAGTTCCTGACCCGTCTCATCCATTTTGAGCAGCAACTTTTCCGTCTCGCGTATGGCCTCGCCAAACTTCTCGCGAGCCGCTTGCGTGCTGGCTTGACCAGGCGGCGCATCCTCGATGCCGCCCATTTCCGCCGCGAGTCCTTCGAGATGACCGACGTAGCGGGAAAGCTCGGCAGGCTTGGGTGCAGGCGGAGGAATCCCTTCGCCGGTTTGCTTCGGAACTTCAGGTACGCCGAAACGAACCATCGAACGGAACTTGTCCGGAATCGGATCCCGCGGAGCACGACCACCAGGCCCGCCCATCGTGATGAGATCCGTCACGCGACCCGTACCACCCACCGCGCTGCTGGCGCGTGAATCGATACGTCGACGAGCGCGCTCTTTGATCTGATCGATCAAACCGCCGTCGGCCATCAACTGCTCTTCAGCTTGGTTCTGAATCGCATCGAACTGCGTGTTGTCTTCGAGCGTTCGGAGCAAGCGTTGGTAAGGCCAATCGGGCGTCGACAGAACACGGAATTCTTCGATCGCTTCCTTGTTGTTCGGCGGAATTTCGACCTGAATGTCCCGGAAAAACTCCACCCACTCGCGAATGTACTGCGCGTCGTAGTCCTGACGAACACGCGCGAGCGCTTGTTGGATCTTGTCACCTTGACGCTCTTCTTCTTGCGTCAGAGGCACGACCCAACGTTCACGATCGAGAACCGTGAGACCTTCTTCGAGCGACGCGATGACCTGAGCATGGCCCTTCGCCGTGTAAGGACCTCGCACCGGCAGCCACTTGCCCGTGCGTTCCTTTTGCGACGAGCGAACTTTGCCCAGCACTTCGCGGCGATCCGAGAAGAGTTCGTCGAGAGAAATCGGCGGGTACTTCAGGTTGTCTTTATCGTCCGGCCCGTTCTCGTCGTACTTCTCGTATTCGAGCTTCGTGACGAAGCGATCGTAGAAGCGTTGGGCGGGACCAACACGCGCGAGGATGTCACGCGTTCGTTCGACGAGCGCCTTGTCGAGCGTCTCGCTGGGCGCGGCACCACGTCGCAACAAATCGACGTAATACTTCACGTGCGGAAGAAGTTTGGCGCGCAGATCCGCTTCCGACATGTCCGTCGTTTGTCGAAGCGTGTCGACCCAGAGCTGCACCAAGCGACCCGTCTCCCACGCCGTCTCGGACTCGGGCAACAAGTGCGTCTTGTTCTCGTCCGCGAGCAACAAGTACGTCTTGAGGTCGTTGTACTCCTCGAGATACTTCGCACCGCTGACTTGGCCGAGCCGATCTTCGAGACGCGCTCGTACCGGTTTGACGAACCCTTCACGAAGCGAGGCGATGTACTGATCCTTGGTCGGATCGAAGAGTTTGTCGCCTTGGTACATGCCCCAGCGATAACTGACGGGCGCACCTTCTTCGCGATACTGATCCAAGAGCTGAGCGTGATCGCGGATGTTGTCGAGCTTCTCGATCTTGTCGATCGGCGATGTCGCTCCATCCGTCCACTTCACGCCCGCCGCTTCTTTGGAAACTTGCGACGTCTTCGCGACGAGTGCGCGGTTGTTCCAGAAGGCGAGCAACGACGGGACCAGCAAGAGCAGACCGAGCAATGCAGCCGCAAGTGCCGCAGCGAATCGTTGCAAACGTTGCTTCCGAATCACGGCCGCCGTGCGAGCAGCGAGATCTTGATCCGGGAAGATCACGTTCATGAACACATCGCGCAGGAAGTAGCTCTTCGACTCCGTCGCCCCGGCAATCATCAAGTCATCGTTGACCGCTGCGGTGGGCTTCAAACCGAAAGCACTCATCATGCTGCCGAGCACGCGCTCGAGGGGTTTGCCCTCTTGCGTGCCGCTCGTCATGTAAAACCCGCGCAAGATCGGCGTCGCGACGCCCGCCGTCTTCGAAGGCGAGAACGCGACGTTCAAGAACGAAGACAGGTTGTGTTTGACCGCGGCGAACTCGAGCGGGAACTGGAAGACGCGCTCCTTGGAGGCACGGCTTCGCTCCGTCGTCATGCGCTTGAGTGATCGCGTGTGAACACGTTCGACGATCGCATCGAACTCTTCATCGAAGAGTTTCCCAGGCTCGGACTTGTTCGCATCGAGCTTGACGGTCGCGCCAAACCCTTGGCCACGTTCGCTCTTCTTCAGATCGGAGAAGAACTCGACGAACCCGGAGACGAGATCGAGCTTGGTGAACATCACGTAGACGGGCAGGACCATCTTCAACGTCGACTGCATCTCGTCGATGCGTGCCCGAACCTTCTTCGCGACCGCTTCGACCTGCTCTTCGCTCGCATCCACGAGCTCGCTGATGCTGACGGCGCAGATGACACCGTTGACAGGTTTGTCGGGACGGTACTTGTGGAGTTGTTCGAGGAACGCCATCCACTCGTCGTGATCATCCGCTTCGGTCGTGTAGCGACCGGCGGTGTCGAGGAGGATCGCTTCGTTCGTGAACCACCACTCGCAGTTGCGCGTGCCGCCGACGCCTTGAACGCCGCCGCCTTGAGGATCGAGGAACGGGAAGACGAGACCCGAGTGACGAAGCGCGGTGGTTTTACCTGCACCGGGCGGACCAACCATCACGTACCAGGGCAGTGAGTACAGCGCGTTGCTGCCTCCACCGAGCTTCGAGGCTTTGAGGGCCTTGATGCCTTCCTGGAGTTGGTTGTGCAGAGCGATGATCTCCGCACGTCGTTCGGGCTTTGCCGCAAGGGCTTGTTCTTGCGCTTGTTGAGCGATCGCTTTTTCGAGAGCACGAGCCGCTCGCGCTGCTCGCACACGTCGATAAATGACCAACCCGACAAGGCCGACGACGACAACGACCGTGATGACGATCGGGATCCACGTCGGAAAAACTTCAGCGCTGGGCCCCGGCCCAGTTGGCCTCAAGATGAACCACGTTCCCCAAACGAGAGCGAGGAACAGAGCGCTCAGGATCCACAACCACATGGGACGTCTCCCTCGGTCCTTTGCCAGGTCCCCGTGGACCTACTTGCCACCACCAATGAGTCGTTTGATCTCGTCTGCGGTGGAGTCGGCGTTCGAGCCAATGACCAACCAGAGGATGAAGATCACGATCAGAGCCAGGGCGAGAAAACCCAGTGCGATGAACACATAAGGCAGCTCGCGACGAACAGCGCTTCCGCCGCCGTCTTTGCGCTCGGCGTTGGGTGCAAGTTGATCGTTTGCACCTTCCGTGAGCGCGACGTAGTTGCCGAGTCCTTCCACCACAGCCTGCAATCCTTCCTGGTGTCGCAAACGATATTTCCCCTGAAAGCCGAGGGCCAAACATAGGAAGTAGATTTGTGCGACATGCGCGCGATTGCGCTGTCCGTGAAGGTTGTCGAGGTTCACGAAGAACTGATCGCCGGCGGTGTTCAGCTGGAAAAACTGCAGCTGGAGCGGGTTGCTCAACCACTGCTGTTTGCCCGGCCAACTGGAGTGATAGATGACTTCGTCCGCGAAGGCGGCGAGCGCAAACTTCGCGTCGATCATGTCCTGCTCGGGTATCCGCGCTTCACGCCCGTTCTGCATCATCGTGTCGAAGAGCTGCAACACACGACGTTGCAAAATGTCCGGCGCAGGAAGCTCACGTGAGTTCCTGAGCTGAAGGATCAGGGACAAAACGTCCGAGCACACCCAATACATCGACTGCGACTGGCTCATGTGCGCCCCATGAAGTGAACAGTTACGCCCTCAATCACTTGCCACCCTGCACGGCGATAAGCCGGAGATCGACCTTTTGCGGATCGATCGGTTGGTAAATCGCGACGGTTCCCGAACCAAGAATGTCGTTCCAGTAGTCGCCTGCTTGATCGATTCGCAGGTAGACGACTCCGGGTTTGACCGGGATAGCCCCCGGCGGTCGATATTCGACAGCCACACGCACGCCGGGCATGGCGGCGTTGAGGATGTATCCAATCTGCGTCCACGACCCCATCTTGAGCAGCCGCGGCAAACGCTCGCGAAGCGTCGCTTCGTCCGCGCCCTTGGCTTCCAAGAAAAGCTCGTGCGTACGCGGAAGTTTCGGATCCTCGAACTTGCCGAGGTACATGCCGTCCTCGCGCTTCTCGAGCGGCACGACGGTGTAGTTCTCCGCAAGCACGGCGGAGATCATGGTGAGCGCGCGATCGAAGAGCGGTTCGAAAACTCCTTCGAGGTCCAAGTAATTGAACTTCGGAAGAGAGGTCGGATCACCGTCCGCCGCGAACGTGCAGAGCTCACCAATCAACGACGAAATCAGGATGTACGTGTCTTCCGGATGCGCGTTGCCGTGATCGACCATGTGCGAGACGGCGGGAATGAACGCGTTCAGCGTGTGCAGCATCCAAAACTTCGCCGTGTCGGAAAACTGAAAGTCGACCGATGCCGCCGTACGCAAACGACGTCCTTCGGCCAAAGACTTTTGCTTACCAACCATCGCCGACAAGATCCGTCGCAGACCCGCCATGATGTGGTCGGAGCTGCCGACATGCGGGATCGGCGGAATGAACGTCTTTTTCAAGACAATCGCGCCCGTTCGATCCCGAACGAGTTGGGCGATACGAACCGTCTGATACGCATCACGCGGCTCGGTGCCGAACAGAATGCGCAGGTTGTATCGAGCCCACACGACGGCCGTGTCACTTCGACCCGTGTTGATGTCGGGCACTGTCGATGTCGCCGCGACAAACCGAATCGCGGGATTCACTTTGGAAGGATCGAGCGCGATGTTCGGGTGCGTTTCGCGGATCTGCGGAATCGCCAGGAACACGTCGAGCGCTTCGAGTGCGGCGGGAAAAACCCCTTCCAGCGGACGCGCTTCGACGACGTCTTCACCGCGATCGCCGACGAAAAACGGTGTACCGTCCGGGAAAAACCCGTGGCACTTCACGAGCTTCAATTGACCGGCCGACAGCGCACGTTCGTCGAACTGCACGCCGACGACACCCCACGGATAGTTCAGTAGGGCATTCGTACGCGCTTGTATCAACGCCTCGTGATACTGGTCCCCTTGCTGCAAATGCTGAGGGGTCATGAAGAGCCCCTCGGTCCAGACGGGCTTGCGCGGGTGGATCATATTGCCCGGTCAGTCTTATCAGAACTCGCCCCCCAAAGGACGCGAGTCGAGGGTGGAAAGGCGTGGCTCGAGCAGTCGCCAAGTGCCTTGGGCACTCGAACGACAACGATGGGGAGCGGATGGAGACACCACATCACACGAGGCTCCCGAGTCTTCTCAAGGCGCTGAAGACGCAGCCTTCGGCGCGCCCTCGGACGACTTCTTCGGCAAGTTGACTTTGCGAACCGACGTCGCATTCGGGAACATCGATTCGTCAAACTCGCTTCCGTTGTCGAGCTTCGTCGACTCGACGAAAAACGACACCTGCGGATCGGCGATCGGCCCCGCATCACCCCCGCGGCCCGCGCATTGCGCTTCTCCGGGTTTGAGCGGGAACGTGTAGAAGGTCTTCCAGCTCTGGCCCTTCGGACTGTGGAACAACGCCACGCCCGCAAGAACACTCGCTTCCTTCACCCGCTCGAACTTGACCTCGACGAGGTCGTTCGGAAAAACCACCACCTCGTCCTGTGAGGCGATGTCATCGCCAAGGATCTCTTTGTCCGTCAGCAGAACTTCGTCGTAACTCGCGTTCTGCAAACGCATCTCGTCCTTCAGCTGATAAAGCCGAATGACGACGGAACGAGGATTCTGGTTCTCGTTGGGGTTGATGTTGTCGGCTGCGTAAATGCGAAGCGTGACGATCTGCACGTCACACGGTTTCGGAGCAGCCGGCGGAGGTGCTTGAGCACAACCGATCCCCAACACTCCCACCGCAAAGCCGATGCTGAGTCCAAGTCCGACGAGGACGTGGGCCGCACGCCTGCGCATTCGATGGGTGAACGACGCTAAAACCGCCATGGCTCTCCTTTCTATCGGAACACGCGGCGAATGGCCCAAATTTTTGGGATCGATAAACGCCGTCAACGAACTCGCGTCCGCCAACGCATCCACTCGCGCACGAATCGACGCCGCCCCAAAAACAAAACTCCCCTCGCGCTCGCTGCGCGAGAGGAGCCTTGCGTTCGATCCGATGTCTCAGATCACTCGGGGAACGTCGCCACGAAGTTCTTGTGCTCGTCGATGTCGATGAACAACTTCTTCGGTTGAATTCCTTCAGCCATCTTGCCGAGGATCTCCTGCGAAAGCAGCGGCAAGAGCGACGCGCGCAAGATGTGATCGATGTTGCGTGCGCCCGTATCGACCTCCGTACAACGGCTCGCGATGAGATCAACCATGCGATCCGAGTACGTCGTCTCGATGCGTTGGCTCTTGCGCAAACGATCCACGAGACCGTTGAGCTTGAGGCGCGTGATCTCTCCAAGAGCCTTCGGCGAGATCGGTACGTACGGGACAACCGTCATACGCGCGAGCAACGCAGGCTTGAAGTGCGCGGAGAGCGTCGGCTTGATCTCTTCGTAGATCTCACGAATCACCGGCTCACGATTCTCTTCCCATGCACTCACGACGTGGTTCGTGATTTTGTCCGTCGCCAAGTTGCTCGTCAGGATGATGACGGTGTTCTTGAAGTCGACGAGAAGCCCGGTTCCATCGGTCAACATGCCCTTGTCGAACACTTGGTAAAACAGGTTCATGACATCGGGATCCGCCTTCTCGCATTCGTCGAGAAGAACCACGGTGTACGGACGTTGACGAACACCTTCCGTCAACATGCCGCCTTCGCCGTAACCGACGTAGCCCGGAGGCGAACCGATGAGGCGCGAGGTCGTGTGTTTTTCCTGGAACTCGCTCATGTTGATGGTGACCATCATGCGTTCACCACCGAAGAGCATGTCGGCAAGCGCGAGCGCCGTTTCGGTTTTACCAACGCCCGACGGACCAACGAAGAGGAACACGCCCATCGGCGTATTCAGCGGCTTCAAACCTGCACGCGCCGAGCGAAGCTCCTTCGCCACCGTCTCGAGCGCGTAGTTCTGACCCTTGATACGCGCGTTGAGTCGCGACTCCATTTCGACGAGCGCTTTGACGTTGTCCGACTGCATCTTGCCCGCCGGAATACCCGTCCACGCGCTGACGACAGCCGCAACCATCGCTTCGTCCACGTCGGGACGAATGAGCGGCACTTCGCCTTGGTTCTTGTGCAGTTCGTCGATCGCCGCGACGACCTCTTTGCGGAGCGTGTCGCGCTCCGCTTCGCTCTTCGCTTCGTTCATGCGCTTGCGAGCTTCGAGGACCTTCTTCGCTCCCTCGGACTCTTGGTTGTACGCAGCGCTGACTTTCTCGAGCTCTTCCTTCGACTTCGCGATCTTCGCTTCGAGCTGCTCGATGCGCTCGGGATCCAAGATCGTGATGCCTGCCGCGAGATCTCGCTTCAACGCGGCGAGCTCGGTCGAGAGTGTGTCAATACGAACCTCGATGTCTTCGACCTGAGCCGGCTTCTGCTGAAGCGCGATCTTCACCTTGGCCGAACACGTATCGAGAAGATCGACCGCCTTGTCCGGAAGCAAGCGTCCCGAGATGAAGCGCGCGGAGAGTTTGACCGCGGCCACGACAGCTTCGTCCGTGACGATGACGTTGTGCGCTTCTTCGAACTTCGATCGCAGACCACGGATCATCGTGATCGCAACGGCTTCGCTGGGTTCGTCCACCTTGACCGGTTGGAAACGACGAGCGAGCGCCGCGTCTTTCTCGAAGTACTTCTTGTACTCGGCCCACGTCGTCGCCGCGATCGTGCGCAGCTCACCACGAGCAAGCGCAGGCTTGAGCAAGTTCGCAGCATCGCCGGCACCTTGCTGATTACCCGCACCGATGATCGTGTGCGCTTCGTCGATGAACATGATGATCGGTTTGGCCGAGCCTTTGATCTCCGAGATGACCTGCTTCATGCGGTTCTCGAATTCGCCCTTCACGGCCGCGCCGGCCTGAAGCAAACCAAGATCGAGACCCATGATCTCGACGCCCTGCATGAGCGGCGGAACTTGGTTGTTCACGATCATCAGCGCCAAACCTTCGACGAGCGCCGTTTTACCAACGCCGGAGTCGCCGACGATGATCGGGTTGTTCTTTCGACGACGACCGAGAATGTCGATCATCTGTCGGATCTCACTCTCACGACCGAAGATCGGATCGATCTGTCCAGCACGCGCACGACCCGTGTAGTCGACGCAGTACTTCGCTAGGGCGGAATCCGCGGAGAAACTTCCCTGTCCCCCAGGCACTCCACTTGGGCCTCCGGCACCACCGGCACCACCACCTGCGGCACCGGCAGCCGATTCGGCGTCTTCCTTCGAACCCGAAATAATTTTCTGGAGGTTGTTCTTGATGTCCTCGCGCGAGATGCCTTCGAGCAACGCGCCGATACCACTCATCGAGTAACGCGAGGGCTGTTGAACCATGCGCGCGAAGAGGACGCCGCTGCGGATCTTGGTGAAACCGTACTCGACGGATCCAACCGTCCACGCATCCTGCAACCATTCGAGCATGGTCGGAGAAAACACGGGTTTGCCCGCATTCCCGGTGCGCAAGTCGGACAAACTGCGCTGAAGCGCAGTGCGTAAACGCGCCGGGTCGAGGTCGTAGTGCATCGCGAGGAACGCGACGTCGGAGTTCGCGTCGTCGAGCAGCGCAAGAAGCAGATGCTCAACGGTGACTTCGTAGTGCCGTGCGGTGACACATTGGACAACAGCGGCCTCGAGTCCCGCGGTGCAGATCCGAGAGAGCTTTTTGATGATGGCTTTGTTTTCGACGAGCATGCTCATGGCGCACGCATCGTACACAGGATCGACGCCGTGGGGATCCCTCGTCGGTACGTTCGTGACGGGCAGTGATTGCTCGGGGAAGTCGCGCGAAGAAGAGGTGGGAGAGGATCAACCGCGCGGTCTGTCACTACGAACCGCTGAACTCTTGTCTCGCGGAGATCGTTTGGCCTCGGTTTTAGGTTCCGAAGCTTCGCGACGACCACCTTTTGCATCCTTCGCGTCCGCGCCGTCCGCTTTGCCATCCTGCGGTGCAACTTCGATTTGATCGTCCAAAGAGCCGATCATCGACGGCTTCACGCGCAGCTTCAAGATCGCCCCCGTGCGCAGCTTCGCGTCTTCATCGATGTGGTTGTCCTTCGCCACGTCGTCGACGTCCATCGCGAACTGACGCGCCACACCAAGCAGGGTATCGCCCGGACCAACCTTGTACAGCAACGTCTTGCGACCGCTGCGCTTCACTCGACGACGTTGCTCCGGAACCTCGAAGTCGTCATCGCCTCGATCATCGTCGTTTGTCCCCACCAAATCTTCGACGGGGTCACGCAACGCGCGACGCTTTCTGTACGACGGCAAGAGAGACAACAAGCTGCCGTCTTCACGACCCGACGGACGCAATCGCGCTTCACGTCCACCCACGAGATCGACAGGATCGAGAACCGATGCGTCGTCGACAGCAATCGGCTCGGTCTGCAGAAGCACCGGCAACATCGCATGCGCACGCGAGAGCGACTCGGCGGGAATGTTGAGGATGAAGTCGCCATGTCCCGGAGGAACTTTGTCCCCCAACAAATCCGGATTGAGCGATCGGATTGTCTTGACAGACACGCCCGACGCCTTCGCCACAGTCTTGAGAGACAAACGAGGCGGAACTGCGATCTCGGCACCGTCCACAGGACGCATGATCTCGACTTGATCGAAACCGAAACGCTCGAGGTTGTTGGCGATGAGCGCCGCAGCCGCGATCTTCGGAACGTACGACGCCGTCTCCGAAGGCAACGCCTCTTGTCGTGCGAGCTCGTTGAAGTCCGCCGTGCCGTATTGATCGATCCGATCAAGCAGCTGCTCGTAACCCATGTTGTAAGCGGCGAGCGCGAGGTCCCAATTTCCAAACCGCATGTAGAGATCACGCAAGTGATGCGCGGCGGCCGTCGTGGCGAGTTTCGGGTTCTTGCGCTGATCGACGTGCTTGTTCTGCACGAGCCCGTACACGGCACCGGTCGACGGCATGAACTGCCAAAGACCGACGGCGCCTGCGGGTGACTTCACGCGCGGATCGAATCCACTCTCGATCATCGACAACCAGATCAGATCCTCGGGCAAACGCCACTCACGCAGCTCGTGCTGGATCAAGTCTTGGAACTTGCCGCTACGTCGAAGCCACGTCTCGAACATCCGACGACCCTTGTCCGTACGCGCGAAGAAGTTCACGTACTTCAGGGTTCGTCGCGTCATCGTCAGCTTCAGATCCGGCATCTGCAAGCGGGAAAGAGCCTCCGTGCCGGCCATGTCGAGATCGTCCGGATCCGTAACATTCGTCTCCGAGCCCAACGATGACTGGTGCTGCGGACGAGAGAACATCGGCCTGTCGATCGCACACGACTCGCCACGCTCCGCATCGAGACCACGAACATCACGCAGACGACCAAGCTCGTTCGACTCCGGGCCTCCCATGCGCGACGCAAATCCGTCACGCGGGTCGCGAGAAGTTTGTCCTTTTGGACCGTTCGTTCTCACTGGGCCGGCGGACGAAGGATGGTTACCCGCTCGAACCGGAGCCTGTGCGCTCGCTGACTCCTGGTAGTCCCCGACGGCGGCGCGAACGGGCACCAAGGCCGTTTCGGGGGCGGTCATCCCGACGCCGTATCCAAACGCGATCGCTGAAACGAGAGGGGGAATCCTGTGGAGTAGGCTCATGTGATGCAAGGTCGCACCATGTAGGTGTAGACGTCAAGAAAACGGGATCGATCGTGATTTTGGGGGGAAAAACGGCGCTGGGGTTTGGTGCGGAGAGCGCGGCAGGCGACTCGAAGCTCCAAATCAAGAGGGGGCTTGGGGCGAACGGCGCAGAAGGCGATCCGAAGCCTGAAATGTTGAAAGAGGGGTTGGGGTGCGCGGGGCTCTACTTTTGCGGTGAGGGTGTCTGCTAGTCTCGCCGCATGGCGGTGGCGCTCGTGGCCCGGGTCATAGACACCCAGGCCAACCAAAGCTTCGACGTGACGTACGAACGCTTCCCTGTCCGCATCGGCCGAAACCAGCTGAACGACTTGCCGATCGATCGTCCGTACGTGTCGCAATTCCATGCGGCCATCGAAGTACGGGACAAACAGATCATCGCCAAGGATCTTGGTTCGACAAACGGCACGGTGTTCTCGGGCAGGCGAATGACTCGGGACACCCCGATCGACATCACGAGTTCACCCGAGTTGACGATCGGCCCGGTGATCATTCGGATGCAGATCGCGGATGTTGCGCCGAAGAAGCGTGAGGCACCGAAAGACGGAACGGTGCTCGACTTCGATCAATCGGGAGGAGCTGCGGCGGCTTGGAAAGAGCAGCAGCAGAAGCCGATCGCGCCTGGAGCGGAGGACGGGTACATGCGTCAGCTTCAGCCGTACATCGAAGCGTATCGAGCGGCGTGGGTGGGTGTGTATCGCGTGATCTACGATCACTTGCCGCGTCTTCAGAACGACGTTCGTCAGAACTATTTGAAGCGTTTGGCGATGGAGCATCCGCCGATCGCGGCCGAGCAGGATTTTCAAAAAATCGCTCAGTATTACGGCGTAAATCCGGGTTTGTTCACGGAGCCGAACGCGGCGTCGGCGGCGCATGCGGCGATGGCCGAGTTGTCACGCACGCTCGCGCCGGCATCGAAAGCGATCGACAGCGTCGAAGACGTTCTGATGTTCGCGAAGCGTTTGCGAGACGTGATGGAAGTGTTCCTCAAGTGCTTCGTGAGTTTGCGCGACGGTTACCAAGAGTTCGAAACGGAAGTGTTGGCGCGCGATGTTCAGCCTGAAGAAGGCAATCACGTCGAAGCGGCGAAGGACGAAAAAGAGCTTGGTAACGTGTTGCTTGGTGGCCAGGGTGGCCCGGACGCACCCCGACAACTCCAAACCATTTTCATCGACGTGATGCAGCACCAGGTGGCGCTCATCAACGGCGTGATGGAGGGAGTGCGCACGCTCCTCACGAAGCTGTCGCCCAAGACCATCGAAGAAGAGCTCGAGAAGCGCGGGAAGAAAGGCGGACTGTTCTCGAACAAATTCGAGGCGCTCTGGAAGGCCTACGAAGTGGCCCATGGGGACTACGCAGGGGAACAGAAAGAAACGTATATGATTATTTTTGGCCCGCAGTTCTCACGCGCGTACGCTCGGGCAGCCGGAGACGATGAAAAAGCCGCCGGTGATGCGGCCGCGAGAAATCGCGCCCGCTTTGCAATGACTTCCACCCACCCGAAGAGATAGTCGCGTTTGCCTCGTGCAACGCACGAAGACGGAAGGCTCCGCAGGATGCGAATCAAGCAGCTCGTACTGGCCAGCATGGGCCTCGTCGCTGCCTCGTGGATCAACTCCAGCGAGGCGTTTGCCCAAAGCACCGTCCCCCCGATCGTCGGCCGTGACGCCGATTGGGCAACGGTGACTCAAGTCAGCACCATCGTCGGTGCATCGACTGTGTTTCTCATGCCGCGCGTTTACTACAGCGATCCGGAGTCGACGGTCGGCTGGAAGGGACGTTGGCACTTCTCTCACTTCGCACCGATGATGACGATGGCTGCTGCGACGCTCCTCGTCGATGGTCCGATCAAGAACGCTGTTCAATCCGTGCGACCCGGTTGTTCGGGAGTTGATCCCGCTTTCGCCGGACCGGGTTCGAACTGTGAAACCTACGGTGGTCCGTCGACGCTCGCCTTTGCATCCTGGGGTGCATTCGGCGTGGGCACGGGCATCTTCCTCGTCGACACGCTCAAGTATTCGAAGGGCCGTTTCAACGCCGGCTCGTTCATCGGCAACGTCGCCGTGCCGCTCGTCGCCGGTGTTCTCACGTCGGTCGGTCGCAGCGTCGACGGTGTCGGGCAACCGTTCGAAACGCAAAACCAAGTCCTCGCCGGCACGTTCATCGGCATGGGCACGGGCATGCTCGTCGGCGTCGCGTACTCGCTTCTCCAACGTCCGTCGTGCGGCTACGGCAACTCGATCTTCTGCTGGTGAACGATCCCGATTCGTACGACGCCCAATGATTGGGCCTCAAACGATCGAGCCCCCTTCCGAATGTCGGCAAGGGGGCTCGGTGTTTTGTTGGACTGCAAAAGAATCTGCGGACTCAGTCCTGACCGACGACGCGCTCCCAAAGCGGCTCGTTCGAGCTGAACAGCGCATCCCGCTCGACACGCAAGAAGCGCGAGAACTCGACCTTGCGCAGATCGCGATCGCTGTCCCGCGTCGCATCTTCGTAGTGGATGATCCCGACGCGAATCTGTTCGAGAAGCTGAATGCCCTTCGGCGTGTACGTCACGTCCGTGAGCAACTTGTATCGCGCGTAGAGGCCACGTTCCGAGACCGACGGCAACACGGCGATGCGCTCGATGTCCACGGCTGCGGCTTCGATCAAACGACCGCGACGCGCGAGATGGAAATGCGCCTGCTTGCGACAGTCGTCCTCTTGATCGCAACGCTTCGATTCCGCGACGACGATCGTGTCATCGCCGAGACGAACCGGCGTGATCTGCGTGTTGCGTCCGGGGTGTTTGTCCGTCTTGACCGGGCCGCGATAACTGCCGATGCCGTAGATCTCGGCGCGATCACCGAACGCCCGGGCCAAGAGCAGCGGGCCGCCTTGATCGCCGTTCTCGAACTCGAGCACGCGATACCAAATGGCGCGAAGTCCATCGGGGCCCGACCGAACATCGACCTCTTCCGTTTCGATCTTTCGCGGCCAACCCTTTTGCGAAACACCGCCGCGCAACGACTCGTTCGCGAACGCGTAGTGTCCCGTGCAATCGATGTCTGTCGGGTTAAACCCTACCTCACCGTTGACTCCGGGAAACGCGACCTCGGCCCATTGATCAGCTTCGAGCGTCCGCACGACGGCTCGCCCACCGCTCGAAGAAGAAAGCGGTGAGAGCTTCTTCGTGCAGACGGCGAGCGGCGCTTGGCCACGCGTCTGCAGTTCGCGATGAGGTTGTTCGGGAGCAGCACCGCAGCCGAGAACAAGGCTGCTGATGAACGCGAGAGTGGCTGCCGCGAGAGCACCGAAGGTTCGGTTTGTCGCGGATGCATGACGGGCATCGAGAGACGGCTTCACGCTTCATTTCGTATCATGCGACGCGCCCGACACGAAAATTCCCGCCACGACCAAGGCGCAAATTCCTGAAAGCCGTCCTCGCGCGGGTGCGCTTTTCCACGTTTGAACTCACCCGAGAAAAGCTCGAAGCTCCAGGCTCAAATGACTCTGTCGGCGCATTGGCGAGAGGAGTAGAATGATCGCGTGGCGGCCTCTTTGCTCACCCGCATCGCCCACGCAGCCAATCCGCACTCGATGGAAAGGCATACGTGGAAAGACCAAGACCTCGAACAAGCCGTGGTGTCGCATCTCATCCGCATGCTCAACACGCGCCAGGGCAGTTCACTCACCTGCCCCGACTACGGCCTCATCGAAGTGTCCGAAATGCTGCACGACTTTCCCGACGCGATCGGGATGGTGCAACGAGCCATCAAGAACAGCATCCAGAACTACGAGCCACGCCTGAAGAACGTTCAGGTGCGACACATCAAGAACGAGGCGATGCAAACGATGGTGCTGGAGTTCGAGATCACGGGCCAGCTTCATTACCCGGATGGTCGAAGGTCGGCGCTGCGCTTCAGCACCGCCGTCGATCAAAGCGGCAACGTCAAACTCGGATGATCCGCGAAACTTTTCACCAGCGTTGACAGTGTCGCCACGCAGCGGTCGACTGCTACTCGTCGTCGGGGATCATGTTCAACAAGTACTATCAGGACGAACTGAGCTACCTGCGTGAACTCGGAAAAGAGTTTGCCCAGGCGTATCCCGCCATCGGCCCGATGTTGGCCGAACGAGGCGGAGATCCAGACGTTGAACGATTGCTCGAAGGCGTCGCCTTTCTCACCGGCAAAATCCGCCAGAAGCTCGACGACGAACTTCCCGAAGTCATCCACTCCGTCGCCGCGCTTTTGTTTCCGCACTACCTGCGACAGATCCCGGCCACGTCGATCATCGAGTTCACACCGCTGCCGAACGTTGTTCGGGAAAAACTCATCGTTTCACGGCACGCGGAGATCGGCTCCGTGCCCGTCGACGGGATCTCGTGTCGCTTTCGCACCACGCAAGATGTGGAGCTGTTGCCTCTCGCAGTTGAAGACGTGCGTCTCGACACGGGCGCGCAACTCGCCCAGTCCCTACGCATCGAACTGAAAGTCACCGGCGGCGCAGCACTTGCCGCACTCGCGTTATCAAAAATTCGTTTCTACATCCACGGCGAGCGGCGGTTGCAGGACGACGTTCGAGTTTGGCTTGGCGCACACGTCGAGAGCATCGCGCTTTGTGCAGTCGACTCGGCCGGTCGAGACACGACGCTGGCCACGCTCCCCGCACGCAACATCAAGCTCGTCGGGTTTGACGAAACGGAAGCGCTGATCCCCTACCCTTCGACGGTTTATCCGGGCTTTCGTTTGCTTCAGGAATACTTCTCGTTGCCGCAGAAGTTCGCGTTCTTCGAAGTGGCGGGTCTGGAAGCAATGCCCGCGGACAAACTCTCCGACAAGTTTTCGATCGTCATCCAATTCAAAGACGGGTTGCCCTCGGGCACGCGCGTCGCGAAAGAGAACTTTCGTCTCTTCTGCACTCCGGTCGTGAACCTCTTCGAGCACACCGGCGATCCGATCAAACCGGACCCCAGCAAGTACGAGTACATCGCGCGGCCGGGTGGTTCGACGCCCGTGGGTTACGAGATCTACAGCATCGACAACGTCATCGGTATTGCGCGACGAACCAGCCAACGCGTGCGCATTCCACCGTTCTTCGCGTTCGAACACGAGCTCGATACGGATGCGGCGACACGCGGCGTGTTTTACCAGACGCACATCAAGCCCTCGACCATCGGCGACGGCGTCGACATCTACTTGTCCTTCGGTTCGTCACAAGACGGCGGCGCGATCCCCGAGTTCGACGTCATCAGCATCGAAGCTACGTGCACCAACCGTCGTTTGCCCGGACAACTGAAGGTCGGCGATCTGCGTGTTCCCACGGCGACATCACCTGCCGTCGCGAGCTTCACGAACCTCACCGGCGTGACGCAACCGTTGCCTCCGCCCGTCGGTCGCGAGCTTCAGTGGCGCGTGCTCTCGCACATGGCGATGAGCTACCGATCGATCACGGAGCTCGAAGTGCTGCGATCGATGCTCGAGATCTACAACTTCCCTGCGGTTACGGATCGCCAGGCGGCGCGAGCGAATCAGCTGCGCATGCAGGCGATCAAATCGATTCGCGTTCGTCCAACCGATCGTCTTTATCGCGGCGCGCCCGTACGCGGCATCGCGACGGAGATCGAGCTCGACGAAGGTGGGTTCGCCGGCGAAGGCGAGATGTATCTCTTCGCAAGCATCCTGCATGAGATGCTCGCTTCGTACGTGTCACTGAACTCGTTCACGCAACTCAGTGTCACGGGGACAAACACGCGTGTGGTGTATCGATGGGAGCCGAAGAGCGGCAGCTTGAACCTCATCTGACGCCGCCCGCTGACGGTGCGGAGTTATCGCCCGCCGAGCAACAAGCTCGAGCGCAGGCGCTCATCCTCGCCAAAGTTTCCGAGCTCGAACACAACGCACGTCGCTATTCCTTCTTCCGCCTCGTTTACGTCCTCGAGCGTTTGTTTCCGGGCAGTGCACCGATCGGTCAGCTCGGTCCGGTCGCTCAAGAACGCATTCGTCTTCGACCGGACACGAGTCTGATTTTCGCGTCGACCGACGTTGCTGAACTGACAAACCACAAGTACCCGGACGAACAGGAGCGCATGCGTCTGACCGCGGCGTTCCTTGGTTTGTATGGTTCGGTCTCGCCGCTCCCGACGCACTTCGTCGAAGACCTGGCGCAAGACGACTATCAAGGTGGGCCGCAACCGAAGCGCGAGTTCCTCGACGTCTTCAACCATCGCTTGCTGTCGCTCTTCTATCGCGCGTTCATCAAGTACCGACACTCGGTCGGGTATCGGAAGAAGGGCGAGGATCCGTTCACGCGTCGTTTGCTTTGTGCCGCCGGCATCGACGGCTTTCGCGAGCACAGGAGCCCGCTGCATCGTTTTCTCTACATGCGTTACGCGCCTCTGCTCGCGTCGCGATCACGTTCCGCGCGTGGGCTCGAAGTGGTGCTCAAGGATCTGTTCGGCAGCATGGGCGTAGGCATCGAGCAGTTCATCGGCCACTGGATCCTTTTGGAAAAACCCCTGCGCAACAAGATCGGCATCGCGAACTATCAGCTCGGTGAAAGCCTCACGATCGGCAAGTGGGTCTACGACGGCGCGGGACGCTTCAAGATCGTGCTCGGGCCGTTGAAGTACGACGAGTACATCTCGTTTTTGCCCGGCGGATCGAATCGCCCGATCCTCAAAGCCGCGGTCGACACACTCACGCGTGGCGCGTGCGATGCGACGCTCGAGCTGCATGTCGGAACGGACGATGCGCCGCGGTTTCAGCTCGCGTCGCCGAAGTCATCGACGCTCGCGCGAACGACGTGGTTGGGTGGACCTGTCGGTCAAAACTTTGTGATCCAAGTACCGCTCGACGACAAACCCAAGCCGGGCAGTGGAACGGGAGACGACGAAGAAGAGCGTCTCGAGCCGCCGCCGCTGCCGTACTGAGTGGGTGCGGGGATTGAGAGCACACGCGTTGGATTGAACGTTCGCTACGCGCGCTAACAAGCGCGCTACGCGAAGAGGCTTTGTTTGTGATGGGGGGCTTCGCTCCCTGACCGCCGGCTGGCCTTCGGCCAGACGGCGACGGTCGCTTCGCCCCCCAATCCCCCCATTTGCCTGCGTGAGTGAATGCGCGTCCGTTGGATTGAGGGCACCGAGAATTGCGACCACATGCCTTGATTTGAACGTTCGCTACGCGATGAGTTTTGTTTGTGATGGGGGGCTTCGCCCCCCAAACTCCCCGGGATCTGCTTGTGGACATGTTCAAGAACGACAAACGCCGCTCCGACGAAACGTCGAATGAGCGGCGGTTGTTACGAGTTCGTAGGAAAAACGATCAGTACACGAGCATCGAGCGCAGAGCGTTGCCCATCTCGTCGGCGACGGACT
>WBZU01001156.1_pt1 | contig 20521 bp, 23 predicted proteins | sample 5204311 | NCBI WGS metagenome assembly WBZU01 (sample SAMN12344359, study PRJNA552823) | activated sludge metagenome | biome: Activated sludge suspended growth; feature: Nitrification reactor; material: Wastewater; isolation source: activated sludge from nitrification reactor of wastewater... | reverse complement strand
CAGCTCTACCAACTGAGCTACGCCACACCCAAAGCATGACGCAGTGATAAGCTTTCCCCATGTCCGTTTTCGACGCATTCATGAAGTTTCTCGCGGGGCGCAACTTCTTTGGTCGGGCAAACCCGAGAAACAAGCCCCGCCCGCTTCCCGCATACGATGCGCGCACCCATGCGCTTTATCGTTTCGCCGACTTCCTTGCGGCGCTGGAATGGTCGAAACCAGGCAACGAGGGGGAAGCCGATATCCCCTTTCGAATCCCTCGCGAGGACATCTACACCGAGCAGCCCGACGACCCGACGAGTTTGAACTTCCCGAGCATTGCGTTCCTGTCGGCACGGGGCCAACACGATCAATACACGCTTGGCCCTTCGGACCTTCTCGACGACACCTACGATCGATTCGGCAAGGGCACCGTGCTGCTCCTCCAGGGCGAGTACATCGAATCATTCATGCTCGAAGCGTGGGGAAGTCACCTCTACGAGCGCCGGTCGATTCTTGCCGGTGTGCAGGCGGTTTTGCGTATGAACGAGCGAAGCAACGCTTTGCAGCTCAACTTGCCCGCCTATTACAACCGCATCGCCTCGTTCAGCCTCATCGATTCGCAGCACGTCGACGATCCCGATGTCGTTCGTGGACGTCGCCGGGGACAAATCGCGATCGAGCTTCGCGTGCCCGAAGTCGTGCTCGTCGATGCAATTACGATGCGCCCCTGCCTGTGTGTCGAAGTCGTCGACGCGCTTTGCGGGCAAGATGCCTAGTCGACTTTCTCACGAATAAGCGCCTACGCTCGCCTGTATGGGAGCAGGTTTCATTCGCAGATACATCGGGCGCGAACCCACGACGGACGAGATTCTCGCCATCGAAGGTGTTGTGCTCATCGACCGGGATCCGCCCGCTGCGATCAACGGGGTCAATACCGGCCTCGTGACGCTCGTCGGCGAATTCGAGGATGGTCCGTTTGCCACGCCAACGGAGATCCTTTCGGCCAATGATTTGGCAACCACATTCGGGCAGTTTGGTTTCAATTACGATGGTTTGGCGGGGGGCAACCCTTGCGCGCGTTCACGCAAAGCAGACGGCGCGACAAACCCCGAGTATTGGAACGGAAACGGCTTCATCGCGCTCGTGAACAAGAAATTCGCAGGGCTCATCTGCGTACGCGTCGATACGAGCGTTGGCGAAGTTTCGTTCACTCGATTCGCGAGTTTGTCCGGTAATAGTGACTTTTCGTTTGCCCTGACCAGCGGCCAAACCCTCGTGTTCGATATTGGTGCGGGCAACGTGACGGCAACATTCACGGGCGCGGTTGCAACGACCAATAGCGCAGCGGGAACCTATCCCAGCACGTTCACTGGCGGCCAAACGATGACTGTGAAAATCGAAGGTGTTCAATATGTGATCACCTTCCTCGCAACGGACAGCACGCAAACCCAAGTCATTGACCGAATGAACGCGGCGGTCGGATACACCGCATTCGTTGCTGGTGGTGGTGGCGTTACGACGTTCAATGGTAGGATCGGTGGCACAAGCGGCGAAATTCAAATCGTTGCGGTAAGCGCCGCGATTGTCACGACTGCAACCGGTTTCAGCCCAGGTGCAGCAATCAATGGCACGGGCAACGTCCCGAATATCGCGGCAATCACGACGACCAATGCAAATACTGTCGTGAATGCAGCGTCAGCGAATACGATCATCGATCGTGATGCAAATGGTGCAATTCGCATCGTGAATAAAGGTACGGCAGGCACTGGCACAATTCTCGTCGATGGTTCGTCCACCGCACTCGCATTCGGCTTCCCCCTTGATACGGAAGCCGATGCAGCAGTTGGCATCGATGGCGTAATCCCCGCTGGTACACGTGTGCAAACGGGAGCAGGCGTCGAGTTTGTCACGATGCAATCCGTTGCTGTCACCGCGGCAAACGCAGGTCCGTACACCGCAAAGGTTCGTCATGCGCTCGACGATGGCACGGGTACGTCAAAAGCAGTGTCCACGTTGACCGTGCTTCCTTATCCGCTCGCGGTCGGAGCGTTCAAAGTGACAAACAATTTGGGCATTTCCAATGCAAAGACCGAAGCGCAAATCGACGCGCTTTACGTCGACGCAATCGACAGAACGAAATCGATCAAGAGCGTCGTGAAGCGAACGAACATCATCGTTTCCGCACGACAATCGAATGTGATTCGGTCAAAGCTGAAAACGCACGTGCGAGAGGCATCAACGGAAGGCTGCTACGGGCGCATCACATGCATTCGTCCGCCGCTCGGAACATCTCGAGCAATGGCACGAAGCACAAGTGCGCAGCCAGGCGTGGGCACCTACCGCTCGAGGCAAGTCGTGTACTGCTACCCCGGCGTGCAAACCTACGTCCCACAGATTGCCGCTCGAGGAATTGCAGGGGGCGCGGGCTTCACGGCGGATGGCAACATCGATACGGGATTCGATACATGGATGGCATCGGTGCTTTCCCAGCTTCCTCCCGAGGAGGATGCGGGGCAGGAGACGGGCTATCTGCTCGGCATTCTCGACGTCGAGAAAAACAACGCCGACGTGCAGGATCTGGTGATCAACGATTACATCGCATTCAAGGCGGCGGGCATCGCCGCACCTCGAATCGATGATGGCGTTTGCATCGTGCAAAGCGCGGTGACGAGCGTCGATCCGTTGGTCGATCCGAACGGCGTGCCGATCTCGAAAACGCGGTTCACGTTCTATTTGCAGGACACACTTGGGCCGCGGCTCAACACGTACACGAAAACGCTGCAAACGAATCAGCGGCGCGCATTGATTGTCGGCGAAATCGAAAGTTTCATGTCGGGCTTGCTCAGCGAATCGCAGCCCGATTTACAACGCATCGAAGCATACGAAATCGACACGATCAGCGGAAACACACCGGCGCTTTTGGAGCGTGGGATTTTCCGAATCATACCGCGCGTAAAGATGCTCGCGCCATTCCGTGCCATTGTGCTCGAATTCGAGGTTGGCGAAACCGTTCAAATCACCAACGTTGCGGCGTGAAAGGGTCGTGAGTCATGGGCGATAGATTAAAGGGCCAAGAAGTGTCAATCCGTGTGGTTGATAGCGGGACGCTTGTCGCGAGTCTCGACTCGATTTCCGCATTCAATGAGGAAATGAAAAGCGAGATCAAAGAAGACGGGTTTCTCGGCGAGACGACCAACCGGTTCGACGATATTCACAATGGGTATGGCGGCGACTTCGAGTTTCAGTTTCGCCGTTCGGATTGGGCAAACTTTCAGCTTCGTGTGCAGGCGCGTCAGGAGCGGAAGAACCCGAACATCGTGTTCAACGTTGTACGTACCGATCTTTATCCAGACGGGACATCAACGATTTACACGTACATCGACGCGAAATGGGGCCCGATGACCGCCAATACTGGAAGCCGCGCCGACTTTGTAAAGGGCAAATGCCAGTTTGCTTGTTCGAAGCGCACCGTGAAGCAGAACGCGCTTCCTGGTCTGTGACCCTTTCCCACCCTCCTGACCGCCAAAATCCTCAATGATTTGCTTATCGGATCGATCCGATAAGTATGTCTCAACGAACTCTCGTCCGTCTTCCTTGACCAATGGCGTCCCCTTGGCGTTTTATCGCGTCCGGAGGTCGTCACCCATGGCAGACAAGAATGATACGAGTTGGTTCGAGGAAGCCCCGAAAGCGGGGCAGGACGATGGCGATGAAGGGCAACCGCTGCTCGTCGAGGAAGAGCAGGGGGAAGAGCTTCAAGAGGTCGACCCGAAAGAGCTCGAACCCAAGGGCGAGCTGAAGACCAAAGAGGAAAAGGTTCCCCGTGTTGCGCTTCGTATTCCCTCCGCGGGAGAATCGAAACGACGCGCTCCCAAGGGCTTCAAGATTCCCAAGGATATGGTTTTCCCGCGTGGCATTGACGTTCTGTTCATCACGCTCCCCGCGTCGATTACTGCGTACAGCGGCAAGGGAGACCGGCAAGTCGTTCTTTGGCCGCTTACCGATGCGGACGAAAAGCTCGCAATCAGTCGATCCATGGCGAATGCAGCGCGGGCAGGAACCGAACTCGCCAAACAAATGATTCGTGCAATCGATGGCGAACGCATCAATTGGACAGGCGACCCATCGCAACCTGGTGCCGATATCGATCGGGCTTGGCACGAGTTTGGACCCAAGGGGCGCAACCTGCTTCAACGGCTGTTCAACCAAATGCACGCGATGACCGAGGATGAACTCGTGCATTTTTTCGAGCATTGCATCGCAGTCGTGAATATGGGTTGAGTTTCGATCGAGAGGGTTTCACGTTTGATCCCGATGAGCGGGCGGAAATCCTCTATCGACTTGCTCGATACACGACGAACGATGCAGAGCAACTTGCGTTCATGGTCGCGATGCACAATGCATTCGACCCTTGGGAATATGAGAAGCACCGGATTTGGCGTCATGTCTATCTCGGTCGATATCTTCGGATTCCCCCAAGCGAGATCGAGAATTGGCCGATTCATCGCATCAATCGGTACATCTCGACCCTTTCCGATTTGATCAAAAAAGAAGCAGGCCCGGTCAAGCAAGCCGAGACCGACTTCGTGTAGGATTCGCTTCATGGCGAAAACGACCGAGGTCAAGGCGAAGCTCAAAGTCGAAGACGAAGGCTCTTCCACGCTCGACCGAATCAAGAAAGCATTCCTTGGCGCGGGGGATGCGGCTGATGATGCGGGCGACAAAGCATCGAGCTTTGCCGAACAGATCGCTGCTGTCGCGATTGGCGAGAAAATCAGCGAACTGACGACCAAGGTTTGGGAGCTTGGGAAGAGCTTCGGCGAAGCGGCAATTGAGGGGCAGAAGGGGGATAAGGCTCTTGCTGGTCTTATCGCCACGGCGCAAGGGTCGGAATGGGCAGGCGCATTGAATGCAGCCCGAGAACTCGGGGACGTGCTCGACGAGATCGGTTTGAAGGCCAATCAAAACAAAGATGACGTAGGCGCTGCATTCGAGACGATGGTTGCAATTGCAGGTGCAACCCAAGAGGGAATTCAAAAGGCGACCAAAGAAACGGAAAGCCTTGCGACCATCGCCAATGTGCTTGGGAAAAACACGTCCGACCTTGCCCAAGAATTCGCATTCATGGGGGAAGGCGTGGTGAAAACCAAAGGGCAGCTTTTCCAGCTCCTACAAGGCACGGGCATCTTCGGGAAAAACACGAAGGAAGCGGCCGGATATTGGGCGAAATTGTCCGACGAGAGCCGTATGCAGCAGCTTGCATACGGCCTTGAACAGGTATCAGCCCAGCTTGGCAAGTCGGAGCCGATGATTGGCGATTACCTGACGACCATTGATAACCTGTTTGGCATGGCGAAAGAGAAGCTTGGCGAACCGATCGTCGAATCGATGAAGCCTGCACTCATTGACCTCATCGCCAAACTCAAATCGGCCATGCCCCAAATCGAAAAGTTCGGGGTGATGATTGGCAAAGAAATGGGCAAGTGGGTCGAAGAAGCCGTGAAGCAATTCGAGCAGGGCTTCAAGTACATCGAAACCCATAGCGAAGAAATCAAGAATGCGATTGCCGAGGGGTACAAGACCGCGAAAGAAGTCGTCGAATTCATCCTCGAACATAAAGAGGAAATCGCGATTGCGTTTGGCGCGAAGACAGCATTGCCGGCACTACAGGCGGGGGCAAGTGCAGCAGGTTCGCTCATCGACGCGAGTGCCAAGGGGATCGGGCCTCTTGCTGGTACGGGTGGGGGATTGGCGTCCGGTGCGGCAACCATGGTTGCGTTTGCCGCTGCGGTTGGTGCATTCGCCCTCGCTGTTGATCAATGGAGCGATTTGATGGCGCAATCAAGGGGGGGAATCAGTGATGCCGCGCAAACCCAAACCGCGCGCAAAGACTACTTCCAGCGGTTTGGCCAGGAAACCATGGGAGAAATGTCACAGGCCGACATTTCTCAATTTGAAAAGGTCCGCGCTGCTTATGTGAAAACCGCGGAAGAAATGGGCGAGAATGCACGAGCAGCCGGAGAACTTGCCGATCGAGCATGGGCTGCGCATAGAGCGGTGCGCGATATGGTTGGTCCTGTTGAACAAGCGCAAAAGATGTTCGACCAATTCGCGAAGGCAAGGAGCGAAGGGGTCATCCCTGACGAACAAAGCATTGCGACGGCAGACGCTTTGATTGGACAAGTGGGTGCGAGCTTCACGAAAGCGCTGAGCACGCAGAACGCAGGAGCGGCGCAATACATCGCCAACCTGCTCGGCAAGAGTGAGGCATTGCAGGGGGCATTCTTGGCGTCGGCTGACCTCACGAGCGAAGGGTTCGAGGCTTTGGCGAGCATGGTCGAGAGCCAATCGAAGGAGTTCGCTGAACTATTGCGAGGACGAGCGAGCGAAGGGAAGACCAAGGCGGCGACGCCGGCAGCGCCCAAGATCGTTATGACGGGCGGACAAACCTTCAACGTGAAGCAGGACTTCCGCGATCAGGATCCTGACCGGGTGGCGATCATGTTCGAGAAGGGAATTGGGCAGGGTATCGAACGGAAGCTGTCTGCGGGGACGAGCATCTTCGGGACAAACTAGTCCGCGTCGAGATCACGATGGGAGCCGCGCGGATCGACTTGTCCTTCCGTTCCGAAGAAGTCTTCGACATAAAGATCGTTCAGCAGTCGATTCAAACTGCCGACAAACCGAGTGCGCGCATCCTTCGGTAATTGCAAAATCGCATCGAACAGTTTGGCCAAATTGTCGCAGTTTGGCGGGGGCGATACGTTGCGCCGTTTGAATTCTTCAGCGAGCGGCTTGGTCAATTCGACATCGGCCGCCATGCGTTCGGCGATGATTTCGAGGTCAGGCGGATCCATCGCGAGGATGGCGACCATCGTGCGGGCGAGATTCTTGGTCGTAATGGGCTTGTATTTGGCGCGGGGCATTTGGTGAAACCTCCTGCCCAAGTCATGCGGCAATCAGATGCCTGCACCGTCGACGAACGTCTCGTGCTTTGGTTCGCATGGTCCTTTGGGCGGGTCGGGCATCGTTCCAGATAAGATCCCACGCACGCATACCACGCGCCGTTTGCAGCGTTTGCACCGATAGATCAATTTGTCGGGCAACGATTCGGCGGGTAATGAATTGGCACGGTTGATTTCCCAGATGTGATCCATGGTCAAGTCATGCCGCCTTATCGGATCGATCCGATAAGCAAACCCGCGTGATTTCGTGTAGTGTCACGCCATCGCCCCCACGGGCAAACGGAGGACGTAACCCTATGTTCAATTGGTCGCAACTGACGCCCGAAGACGCGGGCGCACTGGAAAACATGGCTGCTGATGCACTCGCCGCGGGCGAGTTCGAAATGGTCGAGCTCGAGCAAGTCGAAGCGGTCGAGGAAGCAACGGACGAAAGTCTCGAGACTGCCGAAGACGAAGCACTTGAGTCCGTCGAGGAGCAGGCCGAAGAAGCCATTGAAGGAACCGAGGAGCACGCCGATCAAATCGACCCGACCATCTTGGGCGAAATCGCGAGTGCATGCGCGGACAAGGCGGAAGAGTTCGCGGAGCGCGCGGAAGAAGCGGCCGAACTCGCCGACGAGAGCGAGCTCGAAGGGGTCGATCCCAAGGAAGCCAAGTCCGCGGCGGAAGACGCACGAGAAGCGGCGGAAGCGGCACGGGAAGCAGCAAAGGAAGCGGAAGAAGCTGTTGCCGACGAAGACTACGGCAAGGCGATGGATCTCTACGTGAAAGCAGCCGAGCAAGCGGCGGCGGCGGAAGAGTCGTGCAGCGTGGCGTGTGCGGCGGCGAAGATGCCCCAAGGCGGGGTCAAGAAGCCCGAAGCGAACGCGAGTGAGGGGGAGAAGGGCAAAAACGCTTCTACGGCCCCTGCTGCGTCGGCAAAGCCCGCTCCCAAAGCTCAGGGGATGGCGGGTTGGGCGGATCGAACGCTCGCCGCGTAATCAGCCAAGACCGAAGTGACCCCCGCCCTCGACCTTATTGGACATGGGCGGGAGGTTGCTCGCATCGTTATTCCGTGATTCCAACGGAACTACTTGTAACTTCGCAGTAATATGTGGGCCTTTATCGGCGTAATGGTCCGGATCCCCTTGGTTGACTGTGAACAAGACGCCATTACCGCCAGTGGGTAACAATCGCAGCTTGTTACGCGCGTAATCTTCAATCGCGATTGCGATGTCTGTTTGTGACAATTCGAGCATTTGCTTCGGCATTGTATCAAAACCTCCTATCCCCCTCTTCATGCCGCCTTATCGGATCGATCCGATAAGCAAACCTGCGGGATTTTGATATGCTCACTCCGTGAGCACGATCGTGATCGAAGAACTCGAAGGGCAACGGCGCATTCTCACGCTCGTCGGACCGGCGCTTCCCTTGCGCGGGGCGTCTTGGGGCGGTGAACAACGGCTCGTAACGACCTTCCCCCCAGGGCGGGGCGGCGAAGCGACGCAGCAAGTCTTGGGTGCGGTCGAAGAACCGAGCGAATGGGAAGGCGTTTGGAACACGACGCGCATGGTTGCCGCCCCTTCGAGCATTCGTGTTGCCGGGCAGGAATCGACGATCACACGCGCGTTTACGCTCATGACGACATTCGAGGATGTCATTCGTTCCGGCTCGCTCTTGCGCGTCACGTGGGCGACGGAAAACCGGAAGATTCAGCGCGAGGGACGGATCGGAACGTACAAGTTCCCCGTCGATCGCGAGGATGACATCCGGTGGAATGCCTCGTTCGTTTGGACGTCGCGGGGTTCAGGCAACGAGGTTTCGCCCGTTGCACAAGCGGAAGAAAGCGTCGAGGCGAGCTTGCGGGCGGTGAACCAAACGCTCGCGGACATCCAAAGCGCAATTGTCGGACAGCCGGCAATCAGCACGGACACGAGCATTCCTGGGTCGTCGAGCTTCATCACCTTGGGACAATTGGAGCAGATCGCAGGTGCACCGCGCGCGTTCACGGAATTCATCGGTGATTCGGTCGCGGCTTTGCGGACAAACGTTTCACGCACGGTGGGGATCATTGAAAAGGCGCGGAGCCAACCCGCCCAAGTCGCGGAAGTGGCGGCAACAACAGCGCGTCAAACACAAAGCGAAATGCTCGTGATTCAGCAGCGACTTGGACGCATCCCCGTTGAAGTGGCGGTTGAGCCGAACACCCCCGTTTCAGGGGTTGCTCGAACGGCTGCTTATTTCGAGAGCATTGAATTGAAGACGGACGCAACGATTCAGCAGACGATCAAGACGCAAAGCGCGGCGCAGAAGACCATGCGCGCGGGTGATGCACGAAGGCCCGAAGACCAGGCAAGTGCATCGAACGTGCAGCAGACGGGGTTTGCACGCAAGGGCGACACGTTTGCGGGTTTGGCTTTGCGGTATTACGGAACGGCGGACATGGCGTCGATACTTGCGCGGGTCAATGGTTTGCCCGAGTATCAGGTGAGTCCGCCGGTGGGAATGCGGCTTGTCTTTCCGAACTTCACAGCTTCGGATGGTCAGGGGATGGCGGGGTGATTAAATAAAACAATACCCGCCGTCACAATGAGAATCGAATCCAGGGAGCATGGGTTGCGGGTCTCCCTTTTTAATCAGCCTTTCAATTGGTATCAGGCGATCCGTCAAATAAGCATCGCCTTCTGTCAAACCCACGCGTTGCATATCCCTTATTGCTTCATCGATCTCGTAAACGCGATGCAACTGCGCATCCGGAGTTTGGCGCCAACGTTCAGGTGATTTGTACGGGCATATCGTGCACATTGAAAATCGAGGCGCCGGTTTGCCTGTCCAGCGTTCGAGATCGATCCGTTGTCGTCCACGTGGGACGCCCAATCGAATGGCCGGGAATTCGAGTGACTCCCATTGAACGTCGCGTTTCGAGTTCGATTTGACCGCTCGCCCTACTTCATCAGCGCCAAATCCAATCCACTTGATGACTCGTTTTGGCAAAGCGTTTCGCTTCAACCATTGCGAAACGGCACGACGCATTGGTGCTATTTTGAATTCGCGCGTGCAACGGTGTTCGGCGCGGCCTACCCCCCCGCCATCTTTCGCTATCCAGAAAGGGGGATGGTCGGCTCGCGTTTTACCATCACGATTTATCGCAATAAGGTGTTCACCTAGGGATTCGGATTTTGAACATCGGATGAATTCAATGCCTTCTGCATTGCATCGTTCTTCGACAGATGCTGCTGCCTCATAGGTCCAAACGTGTTCTTCGACCGTGTCTGCGAATGAGACAGCGATATGCTTTGGACGCGGAAGCAAGCCGCGAATCATTGCTTCAATAAGCCATTGAGAAGACGCGCCGCCGCTGTATGAAATCACAACAGGCGTTTCGTCGACTTCATCTTCAGTTCGCATTCGAGAATCATGCATCATGCCTCCCTTATCGGATCGATCCGATAAGCAAACCTCGTGTATTTTGCAGGCATGCCCCGAGAGCAGCCCCGTCAAAGCTACATCCCCCGTGCGCGAGTCGAACTCATCATCCGGCTTGAAGACTTCGGCGACACGGCCAACCCCGTTCCGCCTGCGCCGGCGATGCCCCCTCACCTCCGGAGTGGCAAGAAAAAAGGCGGCACCCCCGACGACAAGCTCCGCATCGAAAAAGAAGGTAACACGTACGTTCTTCGCTCACCCACCGCGAGCCAAAACCAGGGCACACCGCAGCAGCAGATCTCGAGCAGCGACAACCGCACCTTCCGCTTGAACGGCATTGTTCCCCTGCGTGCAACGTTGAATCGAAACGGGCCGCGAATGGCGGACACCCTTTCGCTTTCGATTCCCTTTTCGGATCTCCCGCTCGATCCCCGCGTGATCCGGAGCATCGCCGTGCAGTATTGGCTTGGCTGCATCACGTCCAACGAACTTGCGGATGAAGCTCGCGGCGGAAGACGCTTGCCCTGCCCCGATGCGTTCGTCGATGCATACGGACGCACCCGCTCGAACCTTCGATTCCAAGGCTACGCCGACGCGCACGAAGTCACGCTGAACGAAGGCGCACCCGAAGTCTCGATCGAATGCACCGACAACACGCGAATTCTGCTCGACCAAGATGCGCCCGTGAAGCTCACGGTATCGGCCGATAAACCGCTCGACGAAGCTGTTGCCGACTACCTCTCGAACTTCCCTCAATTCGTCGGTTTAAGCGTCGAATACAGGCCGGGAGGGACCAACGTCCCATCCCTTGGCCAAGCGCTCGCCAAGACCGCCTTCAAGCCGAAGCTTGGGCCTCCTCCTTCGGGGGGCGGTGCGGGGAAAATGTCCGTTTGGGATTACCTCACCGACATCGCCGGATCGATTGGGCTGCTTGTGAGGTTCGAGGGGACAACCGTGATATTCCAGCGCCCCCGAACGTTTTACGAGGGACGCGGGCGCGCTCGCCCTGACGATCCGTTTCGCGGTCGGGTTTTACCCACAGGGCGCGAGATCAACACGCGGCTGCTCGTGTACGGGCGGAACTTGAACGAAATTGGATTCAAGCGGCGATTCGCGAAGAACGTCAGCACGAACGTCGAGGTGCGCTGCTACTCGCCTCGATTGGGAAAAACTCTCGTCGCGCGGTATCCCGTGGGCAAAGGGGATAGACAGGCCAAACCCGTTCCTGGCGACAAACAGGACACGAATTGGAAAGTCATTACGGTGCACGGCATTGAAGACGAAGCGACTTTGCGCATCGTGGCCCAAGGCGTTTATGAGCAGCTTGGTCGAAGCGAGTTATCGGGCAAAGCCGTGACGACGAACCTCGGAAGCTTTGGGGGCAGCAACAGCGATCCCGACCTTCTCGACGTGCAAGCGGGCGACACGTTGCGAATTGAGATTCAACGGGACGAACCGAACCTTGCTGCGATAGGGGGCAAGGGCGGAACCACTTCAACGCAAACCTATTTGGAGCGCATCGGGTATCCCGCGGAATTCGCGCAAGCGTATCAAGCCGCATTGTCGAATATCGGATTGCCTTCGACGTTTCGCATACGAACGGCGGCGTTCGATTGGGATATCGAGCAAGGCGTGACGGTTGATTTCGAGGTGGTCAATTACGTCGAAGTGCGTGCGTCGAAGGAATTGCCGGAAGGGGAGGAAGTGCCGAACGTGGACCCCGCGACATTGCCCGATGTGGTTCAGGTCGAGTCGGGGTGATTACAGCTTTCAATGGTCAGGGGATGGCGGATTAAGAGGGATTCGACACATAACGTTCGCAATGTCTGTGCTCATAATTGTGCGACATTTCGTGCACCAAGATTGCCCAAATTCTTTTGGACCATGCCAAATATCACTTCCTTCGCAACCATTTTGAGTACAAAAGACGCCTTCGGCGGGATAACGCTTCAATCGTTTGCCGAATTGGTCGACTTGTTTATCAAGTTCGACTTGTTCGAGATGTTTTTGGACAACATCCGGACGAGACAAACTCATCGATTCGTAATGCGTAAGGCCCATGTTTCAATCATGCCTCCCTTATCGGATCGATCCGATAAGCAAACCTGCTAGATTTTCACCACATGCCCCCCAGACGACGACCCCGCCCGCGCCCGATTGATGTAGCAGCTCTCGCCGAAGCGATGCGCGCACCAGGGAACGATCCCCGCCAATGGGTTTCTTTCGGCCTTGTAAGCGACGAGCCGATCGATTTCGACCCTGACCACGGCCCGCTCGTGCCCTGCATCCTGACGCCTTCCGAGGTCGAGGTGCAGTGCCGCGTGAGCATGCAGGTGGGGGGCAACGGGGAGGGCGAGTATTACCCTTTTGTCGAGGGGGACGAAGTGCTCGTCGTGGTCCCCGGCGGGAATGAACGCGGGGGATGCGTGATCATCGGGCGATTACCAAATGCTCGAACGCCGTTCCCGCAAACCAGCGTTGCGGGGCAAGACCCTGCTTCAAATGCATTCGGATTTCGCCGGACGAAAGCGCCGTTCATCAATGAAGCGGCCGGGACAATCACCACACGACAAGCGGAAAGCGGCGCATTCCTCACGCTCGACCAAACGGGCACGGTAACGATCGCGAATGGGGACAAGAGCGCATTGCAGCTTTCGGCTGATGCTTTGACGCTTCAATCGAGCGATGGTGCATCAATCTTGCAACTCGACATCACGGGCGGGCGAGCAACCCTGCAAAGCGGCTCCGCGGTGCTCACGCTCGCGAGTTCATCGGCGGTGCCTGCTACCAGCTCGCTTGTCGTGCCAAATGTGCTGCAATTGTCAGCAATTGGTGCGCCCCCCGCGGAGCACGTGACAACGACGGAGCAGGTGGTCAATCTCGTATCGGGAATCTTCGGCGTGCTTGGGGCAGCTCTCACCGCAACGGGCGCGACCCCATTGACCGGGGCGAGTCTTGGCGCGTTTTTCAGTGATCCCGTATTCTCAACGGCTCTTGCCGCAGCGATTCCCGTGCTCGCCCAACGTACGCAAAACAATCTCGTCGCGCTTGCTTTGGTTGCCGCGTTCTCAAATCCCACAGCCAAACCCGCGCCGATTCCTCTTCAGGGACAAACATCACCGGGAATCGGATGCACGGGGCTTTTGGCGGGGTAGCTTTGCCAATTTCCCAAACACTGCCGATTGCAGCACGCGTCCTTCATGTTCACCGATTGCGATGTAGTCACCCGATTTGCGACGCAGCACATTGAATGTGGTGGTTTGATAAGTAATCGAAGCGCCATTCGCTACATGCACAGTAAGTGCATCGAGCATTGAAGATGCGGTTTTGCATGGTTTTCCAATAACAACGGCATCGATTGGCACGGGAAGTGCCCAACCCCCAACAACAGCGCGTTTCCACTGCATTTGAGCATTGGTCAAAGAAGGCTTGTTGCGTTTGACGACTGCATCGCACGATTGAATTTTCAAGCGAGGTAGTGTCTTCAATTGGCTTTCGATTGCAGCCTTGACAACGTCTACCTCTGATTCTGGTGCACTGTACCAATCGACATCAATTGCGACTTTGATCCGCACTTCAATGATCGCTCGTTTCATGCGAGCATCATGTCATTATGGGTCGTGCTCCTATCCCTGATGCTCCCTCCCCCGAAGAACAAGCAGCCGAAGCGGTAGACGCATCGTTTCCACCGTCGCCTACGGGGCTCGACTTGTGCGGGTTTTCCCTGCCCGCGATCCCGTCGTTCCCAGGGTTTCCGGGGCTGAACTTGCCGAGCTTGGGTTCGCTGTTTGCGTTTCCGCCCGCGTTCAGTTTTCCGATCCCGATTGCATGCAATCTCGTCGACGATTTGGCGAGTAGCGTGGGGTATGGCGGGGGGCGGGTGGCGTCGAAAGTCGAGCCGATCGATCAGGAGTTTGAGACGGGGTGATCACGGGAAATACCCGCGTAACTTTTTGATATCGACGCGAAAAACGAATGCGTAGATATCGATCAGAAAGCAAATGCGTGAAGCATGTTTGTCCCCGACGAGCCACGAAAGGGCGCGCCAAAGTTGCGTTCGCGAACCCGCAATTCGATCCTTGTCGTGATATGCACATGAATTGGACATGTGACCTCCTATCCACCTTTTCATACCGCCTTATCGGATCGATCCGATAAGCAAACCCCGACGATTTTCAACATCCTTGACCCGACCCCCCTGCTTGCCCGACGCTGCATCCCATGCCGCTCGTGAAGATCAAGATCGACCAAACAGGTAAACCCGCGGGGCTTCCCGGCGTCGCACGCGAAGACCTCGACCTTTCTGTCGACGTGGTTCTCTCCGCGGTAGGAGGTCCTTTCCGCGCCTACCGTTGGTCGATCGTCAACGGAGCCATCAACTACAGTATCAACGATTTGAGCAGCGCCGCTCCTGTTTCACCGACAAACTCTGTCACGACCGTCACGCCGATCGATGTTTCGGGCACGTATCTTGTACAGCTCGAAATCGATTCGGGACGTGGTCTTGGCGCAACCGCCGATGACGTCGCACGAATCACGTTTTACGCAGGCGTGCCGCTTGCGGCAAACATCGACGAGCTGCCCCAACGAATCCCAGCGCCCGAAGAAACGAACGAACACAACGTCCCGAATACGATATTTCCAACGGGCAATCGCATTGGTTGGGCCTACACGGTTGGGCGATACCTCTACGGCGTTATTCGCCGGCTTTATCGCGTGGGAGGACGGGCAGGTATTCGAGTAAGAACAGCAAGTGCAGGGCCTACCGTTATTGCCGTTCGCAATTTCTACATCCTGTTACCCACATTCGATGGGACGAAGTACACGTGCACGATTGATCCGCCAATGATCAACGCGTTTTACGGTGTGCAGGTGACTCCCCACGTGAGCATTGATTACGGCGTGCCCAAAAAATGGGCCGTGAATGTTCTCAGTGCGTCTCAATTCGAGATTTATTTCTACGACAATGCTGACGCGGCAACCGGTGCAGACTTCACGGCAACGGTTGTCGGGGGCGATGACTGATGATCTCAGGTTGGGGCCTTGGTCCTTATGGGCGGGTTGGTTGGGGCGTGTCTACTCCCAGCGACAAACTCATCCTTCTTTCCGCGGAAGCCATTCGGGAAAACTGCGTTCGCCTCAATTTCAATCAAGTTTTGGCCTATACCGGTGTTCGCGGGCTTGTCGATGCAGCTGATCCTGAAAACTACGCAATCGAGCCGGTCGAAGGGACCATCGGCGAAGATGGGTTGCCCGCTCGCCCTGTTTTTCCCGTGCTCGTCGAGCAGACCACCGACCCCTTCGTAAATGGGCGTTCGATTGACGTTTGGCTCGATAGGCGGCTCTCCCCCTACCCTGCCCAATACCGCGCGCACGCACGTCGTTCCGTGGCGGCAAACGGGGTTTCTTTGCTGAACGAGTCTGCGTTTTTCTTCGGCGTAAACTGGCAACCCCCAACCCCTGCGAATGCGATCGCGCCCGCTACCGACTTTGCCAATCCCGGCTATGAATCGTCGGCTATCCCTGGCAGCACGCAAATCTTGGGCGTTTACCCAACAACTTCCCAAGGCGATTACGCAACCGACCGTGATCTCGTTTCGTACAAAAAACGCATCATTCGGAGAATCACCACGCGACGCGGAAGGTTCGCGCATTTGCCAAACTACGGCGTTGGCCTGCTCGACCAGATCAAGCAGCTCGCCAAGCCATCGGTGCGCCAAACCATCGCAGCCGAAGCGGAAGCACAAATCCGAGAAGAGCCCGAAACGATCAATGTGCATGTCACGATCACGGCACATTCAACCGCTTCGGGGCTCTTCTTTTTCCGCGTGAAAGCTCGCACGAAAGTCTTCGGCGACGTGAACCTCGACATCCCGCTCGAAACTGCGTGATCATCGCAACGTGGATACGCCGTCACGCTTCGACCTCTACCAGCTCGGCCGGGAATATCTGCTCACTCGAGCAACGAAGATTCAGCGCTCCGTTGTCGATACGGAAGGGTCGGACGCAAATCTATTCGTTGGCGCGACGAGCTTCATGGCGGGTGCGGTCTCGACGCACCTTGCCTCGAGACTTTCAGCGCACTTCGCCCGTTCAGCCATCAATGAGGATCTCGACCGCCTGCTCGTCGATCGGTGGACGCTTCCCCGAAAAGGTGCGTCTCCACCCGTTGGTTCGGTGAGGTTTTACCGGGCAACATCCGCGGGAGGTGGGGGAACGATTCCCGTCGCGTTCAAGGTTGGTACGGACGACGGCATTGAATACATCACGACATCACCTGCGATTTTCAGCGCATCATCGCTATTCGCAACGGCAAACGTACGAGCAACGCGTGCGGGTGATACGCAGCAGGTCGGGCGAAATCGGATCATTCGAATCAGCCAACCGGATCAATTGTTCGACCCGTCGATCAAGGTCAACAACGACGAACCCACGGCGGGCGGCGAACCTCGAGAAAGCGATGACGATTATCGTGTGCGAGGTTTGAATGCCCCCCGTGCCGCCGCTCGAGGAACGCTTTCGGCAATTCAATCAGGCGCGATGACGACGCCGGGCGTAATGAGCGCGTTGGCGACGGAAGCACTCGACGGGGATCTTCGCCCTGCTCGAGTCGTATTGCTCAACATCGCAGATGGTTCGGGCATCGCCTCTCGAGCGTTGGGCCTTGAAGCTGCACGGAACTTGAACGACTACCGCGCGGGAGGCATTGCGGTGATTCCGATGCTGTCCACGCCGTTTCTCATCAATGTGCGTCTGCATCTCGCCTTCATTGCAGGCGTCGATTCGTCCGTATTGGGCAATAACGTGCGTTTGGCAGTGCTGGCCTATGTGAACAGCCTGCCCACAGGAGCGGCGCTTTATCGGTCGAATCTGAACGCGGTATTGGCGCGCTATCAATCGAGCGGGCTGTTGCCTACCGAGAGCTCAATCTTGGAACCGGTGGGGGATGTTTATCCGCCGGCGGGGCGAACGATCCGCACGACCGATGCTCAGGTCACCTTGGAGTGACCAAAATCCTCAATGATTTGCTTATCGGATCGATCCGATAAGTATCAAAGGACAAACGCTCATGCCTGCACCGAAGACCGGACCCCTCACCCGCGACGAACTTGCTTCCGTTTGGAAGAGCGTCACCGATCCCGAGTATTCACGATCCTTCATCGAACGCGGGGAAGGGCAAGGCTACGAGGCGCACACCCAAGCAATGGTGCAGTTCGAACGGGTGTCCCAAGGCGTTGATCGTTCAACCCAAGCGCTCTACGTCAAACCGTGGTCGGGACAGACGGCAGAGCCTGCATCAGGCGCTGTTCGTTCGCTCGTGACATTGAAGTTCACTCGGTCATCAAACTTCACGCAAACGGTCATTCTTTCGGCCGGCACGATGGTCGAGGAAGTCGCGGTCGACTTCTCTCCCAATGGCGGCGAGATCGTCACGACAGGGCGGCGATACCTGCTTGCATCAACCATTGGATTTGTCGCGGGCGAGCAGGGGCCAATCGAGGTGCAGGCGTTCGCAGATCGCGAAGGGGAAGGGTTCGACAATCCTTTGCCGGGCACGATTTCGAGCATCGTACAAATGGGCGTCGATCTGCAAAACTCGCGGGCGAGCGTCGTGCTTGATGGGAATGTACATGCGCTCGTGATGCAGCCCGACCCGGATGTGATTACGCACGCACAGATTGGGCAATACATGATTTTTACGAGCGGCGCGAACCAAGGGCAGATTCGTCGCATCGTGGGCATCATCCCGCCTGATCCGATTGAGCCTGTCGACGGCGGGCAAGCCTTGCTTGAAGCGACGCAAATCTTCCGGATTGCGAGCATTACGGATACGTTTTTGCCAGGTGAAACCATTACGCAGGCGAGCACAAGCGCATCAAGCACATTCATTTGGCAAAGCGGGAATCGATTCGTTTCGCAGAGACAATCTGGTGATTTCGTCACAGGTTCGGTTGTTGTCGGTCAAATCAGCGGCGCATCCGTGACGTTCGATTCGATCGAGCAAGCTGCGGATTTGATCGCGGAAACAAACACGGCTTCTTGGCGTGTAATGGGATGGGGTGAACTCGGAATTGCAGTGACGAACGAGCAGATTCCAAGCGGGGGACGCGCCGCAACCCTCGACGAGATTGGATACGAGCGGATGGTCTACCGGGCGAATGGGGAGGGGGATGAATCTTATCGCAGGCGCGTCGCAAGCTTCGCCGATTTGGTCAGTCCCAAAGCGATCCTTCGCGCGGCGAATCGAGTGTTGGTGCCTTATGGGTATGAGGCGCAGTTGTTCGAGGTTGGGTATCCCGAGTTTCGCGGGTTTTTCTACGACGGGGATCCGACATCAACCGACCCGGCAATCGCGTTTGCATACGATTTGGACTTCAATTTCCAGCCGAGTCAGCGATTGATGCTTATGCTCAATTACACTGAGTTTCGCGCGTTTTTCTTGGTGGGTGTGCCCAAACTTCCGCTTGGCGAATTCGGGTTCGGATTTGATGAGGGAGGTTATCCGTTTTTCGATTCTGCACCATATCTGTCGTTTTTCGACGGATATCCGACAACGGCTGCGCAGATATACAAGGCAATTTGGCAAGCAGTCGATGGGGCGCGAGCGGGGGGCGTGGGGTTTGATCTGCTTCTCCCATTGCCACCACCCCCGCCCCCATCGTGATCTATCGTCGGCGCATTGATCGCGGCGGTTCAATGGCAATGGCGGGAATTGACGACCCAAGTGCAGCGGTCAAAGCGAACAACGACATGCCGCGCAATGCGTGCTTTGGTCGTAATGGTGAAAGCCGTTGCGCATTCCCGTGGTTATCAATGCCCGTTTCGTAAGTGCCAAGCGATTGATTCACGGGTGGCACGTAATCGGGATGTCCTGGTATGATGGGTTTGCCATACCATTCGCCAAGACGCTCTCGTCGTCGTTTCGCTTCACCCATTGCCCAACCATCCTTGCTTGCGCAGTTCACCTTCGATATCGGCCGGTTTCCACCCCGGCGGCTTCAACCGTTTGCCATCGCTTTCGCGCAAAGGACCGTCTTTTTTCGCCATGTTCGCGTGATGAATGGCGAGCTGAATGGGACGGGAATCGACGCCGCACGCAATGAACGCGCCTTCGATGACGACTTTGAGATCGCCCAATGCGTCGATGAACTCGGGGAAGTCGACTTTGATGGGGCTGTATTCATCGAACCACTTTAGACACGCTCGGATTTGATCGATTGCAACATGGTCGTCGAATGTCGCGGAAAGCATCTCGACAAACTCTTCCGCGACGAGCCGCACACGAAAACGCATCGTCGCATCGGTCGGAATGCCGGGATGTTTGAGCCGCTCTTGGTCGGGCAGAACGACGGTGAAAAGCTCGCGGACTTGATTGGTCAGGTCGTAAGCCCTGCGTTCCTCGACAAGCGCGTTATTGGCCAATTGCAGCTCATTAACTTGGCGGGATAGGTGTCGCTCCCGTTCAAGCAGGGCGTACAGGCTCTTGTAGGTCATTCGGATGTGACCATCTTCGATTGTGCGCAATTCGGCGATTCGGGTGACAATCGTTCGCGCCCACGCTTCGAAGTACTCGTCCAGGTCGGTCAATTTCTGCTCGTGCTCTTGTTCGCTCATGGGTTTGGATCCTCCGGTGATCTTCATGCCGCTCGACATGCGCGAAGTGCAAGCGAGACGTGCAGACCCAAGCGACGAACGGAAAGGGGCTCAGGACGCACCAACAATCGCGGACCACCCAATGAGCAGGGGCCAGACTCCAAACGCGTTTACGGGTCATCCTTGGCGAAGCAAACGGGCATCTCTTCGCTCAGCCCTCGTGCGTGCCCAAAGGGGGCAGGGGGGTTTGTTTGCTCGTGAGGGATCCCCTTCCGCTTCGCTCTCGGGGATCAGTGGCGATGGGTGAAAGCACTTTACCCCCTCGTGAGTGAATCCATCAGGAGGCGTGCTAGCGGCGCGTAGCGCTGCTGTCTGTCCGTTAGGACAGACTATTTCGAAAGAACAAAGAGATCGATCAGATCTAAATGATCAAATTTGATCTGATCGATCAACAGATCGCAGCATGATGAGATCATCTTCAAGACGCGAGGGGGGTGCAGGGGGGTGACGAACTTTGCGCCATGGATCACAACCGGTATGCAGAGCATGTCCAGGTGACTCGCATCGCGATTCAT
>WBZU01001153.1_pt1 | contig 20558 bp, 22 predicted proteins | sample 5204311 | NCBI WGS metagenome assembly WBZU01 (sample SAMN12344359, study PRJNA552823) | activated sludge metagenome | biome: Activated sludge suspended growth; feature: Nitrification reactor; material: Wastewater; isolation source: activated sludge from nitrification reactor of wastewater... | reverse complement strand
CCAGTCCTGGAGGATGACCGCGGCGGCCACCATATCGACCACCCGCCGCCGTTGCCGCCCGTCGAGGTCGCCGCGCTCCTGGAGGGCCCGGTCGGCGATGCGGGTGGTCAGCCGTTCGTCGTGGACCTCCACCGGCACCCCGACCACGGCGGCGAGCTCGTCCCGCTCGGCCAGCACGGCGGCCGCGGCCGGACCCACCTCGCCCCGCAGGTCGAGCGGCAGGCCGAGGAGGAGCAGCTCCGCCTCCCACTCGACCACCAGCTCGGCGATCTCGCGGTGCAGGCGGGCGCGATCGCGGTGGCGTTCGAGGACCTGCACCGGCGTGGCCACCCGCGCGTCGGCGTCGGACACGGCCACGCCGATGCGCTTGGCCCCGAGGTCGAGCGCCAGCACCCTCACGAGGGGGCGGGGGCGGCCAGCGAGGCCCGGGCGAGGTCGAGCGCCTCGTCGATGCGGGTCGCGTCCCGACCGCCGGCCACCGCCAGCACCGGGTCCTTGCCCCCACCACCACCGACCACCTTGGCGACGGGCCCGAGCAGCGCGCCGGCGTCGACCCCCGCCTCGGGGCGGACGGCGGCGACCAGCGCCACGCCCCCACCCTCGGGCGAGCCGACGAGCACGACGACCTGCACGTCGGGCTGGTCTCGCACCGCCACGGCGAGGCTGCGCAGGTCGTCGCGGGCCAGCCCGTCGACCCGGGCCACCACCGCGCCGCCCGTCGCCCCCGCGGCGAGGTCGGCGGCGCCCCCGGTGGCCAGCTTCGCCTTGAGCGCCTTGACCTCGGCCCGCAGGTCGCGCAGCTCGGCGAGGCGCTTGTCGATCCCGTCGAGGAGCTCGGGCCGGGGCACGCCGATGCGCTCGGAGGCGGCGGCCAGCTCGTCCTCCTCGCGGCGGATGCGCTCGATCGGGCCGAACCCGGTGATCGCCTCGATGCGGCGGAGGTTGGAGCCGATGCTGGTCTCGGAGACGATCTTGGTGGGGCCGATGTCGCCGGTGCGGCCGACGTGGGTGCCGCCGCACAGCTCGGTGGAGTGCGGCCCGGCCTCGAGCACCCGCACGAGGTCGCCGTACTTCTCGCCGAAGAAGGCGATGGCGCCGAGCTCGGTGGCCGCGGCCTTGGTGGTCTCGAAGTGGTGGACCGGCGTGTTGTCGAGCACGTCGGCGTTGACCAGGTCTTCGATGGCGCGGATCTGGTCCGCGGTGACCGCCTCGAAGTGGCTGAAGTCGAAGCGGAGGCGATCGGGCGCCACCAGCGAGCCCTGCTGCTTGACGTGCTCGCCGAGGACCTCGCGCAGCGCCCAGTGGAGCAGGTGGGTGGCGGTGTGGTTGCGCCGGATGGCCGCCCGCCGCTCGTGGTCGATCGCCGCGGTGACCACCTCGCCCACCGCCGGCACCTCCGCCGCCGCCACCACGTGGCGGTGCAGACCGGGCAACCCGTAGGTGGTGTCGGTGACCTCGACCACGGTGCCGTCGGGCCGGGTGAGCGTGCCGGTGTCGCCCACCTGGCCGCCGGACTCGGCGTAGAACGGCGACCGGTCGAGGTAGACGCCGGCGGTGCCGTTCGCCCCCGCCACCACGCCGATCACGGTGGCCTCGGACGCGTCGAGCTCGCGGCCCACGAAGTCGGTCGGGCCGTGGGCCTCGAGGATCGCCGCCACCGCGTCCGCCTCGTCGCCGGCGGCCACCCCGCCCTTCTTGCCGCCCTGGCGGGCCCGCTCGCGCTGGTCGGCCATCGCCGCGTCGAAGCCGGCGGTGTCGATCCCGTGGCCGCGGCCCTCCGCGATCTCGGTGGTCACCTCGAGGGGGAAGCCGTAGGTGTCGTGGAGCTGGAAGGCGACCGTGCCGGGCACCTCCGCGCCCTCGGCCAGGTCGGCCAGCGCCGCGTCCAGGATGCCGAGGCCGCTGCGCAGCGTCCGGCGGAACTGGTCCTCCTCGCGCCCGAGGACGCCGAGGATCGTGTCCGCGTTCGCTCGCAGGCCGGGCGCCGCGTCGGCCATCAGGTCGATCGTGCGGGTGGCGAGGGCCGGGGTGACCTGGCGCTCGACGCCGAGCAGGTAGGCGAAGCGGATGGCCCGGCGGATGATGCGGCGCAGCACGTAGCCGCGGTCCTCGTTCGAGGGGATCACCCCGTCGTTGACCAAGAAGGTCATCGTGCGGGCGTGGTCGGCCAGGAGGCGCAGCGCGACGTCGGTCTCGTCGCCCTCGCCGAGGCGCCGGCCGGTGACCGACTGGGCCTCGCCCACCAGGGCGCTCAGCTCGTCGGTGGCCCAGATCGTGGGCGTGTCGAGGGTGACCGCGAGCACGCGCTCCAGGCCGGCGCCGGTGTCGATGTTCTGGGCGGCGAGCGGCCGCAGCGACCGGTCGGGCTGGCGGAAGTACTGCTGGAAGACCAGGTTCCAGAACTCGACGTACCGATCCCCCGCCGCCGGGTTCGCCGGACCACCCTCGGGGCCGGCGCCCGGCCCGAAGTCCCAGAACAGCTCCGAGCACGGGCCGCACGGACCGGTCTCGCCCATCTCCCAGAAGTTGTCCTTGTCGAGGCGCTGGATGCGCTCGACCGGGAAGCCGACCTCGTCGACCCACAGCTCGACCGCCTCGTCGTCGTCGACGTGGCAGGTGACCCAGATGCGCTCGGGGTCGAGCCCCAGGCCCTCGGAGCCGGTGGAGAACTCCCACGCCCACCGGATGGCGTCGGCCTTGAAGTAGTCGCCGAAGCTGAAGTTGCCGAGCATCTCGAAGAAGCTCAGGTGCCGGGGCGACCGGCCCACCTCGTCGAGATCGTTGTGCTTGCCGCCGGCCCGGACGCAGCGCTGCACCGACGACGCCCGCGGCGGCACCCACGGCACCGGCTCCTCACCGATGAAGTACGGGACGAACGGCATCATCCCCGAGTTGGTGAACATCGGGGCCGACGGGTGGTGCGGGATCAGTCCGGCCGACGGGACGTCGGTGTGGCCGCGGGCCACCCAGAAGTCGGTCCAGACCCGGCGGAGCCGTTGCGCTTCCACGTCGACGGCCCCCCTTTCCGGTCCCCTCCGGCCGGGCCGAGGCCGGAGTCGGAGCAGCCTACCGGCCGCTCTGTCGTCACCCGAACGGGATCGCCGCCGCCCGCCCGACGCCAACCTGCACGAGCTGGGCTGCGCACGGCCGCCGAACCCGTGCAAGTTCGAGCCCGACGCCAACCTGCACGAGCTGGGCTGCACCCCACAGTCGAACCCGTGCAAGTTCGAGCCCGACGCCAACCTGCACGAGCTGGGCTGCACGCCGCAGCCGAACCCGTGCAGGTTCGAGTTGGGGCGGCCGGGGTCAGCGGCGGGCGCGGCGGCGGGGGCCCGGCTGGGCGGCGCCGGCCCGGGGGCGGGCGGTGCGGCGGCGATCCCTCGGCGGGTCGGCGACCACGGCGGGCTCGGGCTCGACGGGGCGCTCGCCCACGAACGTGCGGGCCTCGACCCGCTGGCGAAGCTCGGCCTCGGTGGCCTTCATGGCGGCGCGGCCCTCGGTGGCGGCGGCCTTCACGGTGGCGCCGAGGCCGCGGGCCGACGAAGCCGCCCGCACCGCCACCTGCTCGGGCAGGTAGCGCTCGACGGTCTCCTCGACCTTCCGCTTGGCCCAGAACGCCCCCGACGCCCCGGCCACCATGCCGGTGCCCACCCAGATGATCCGCTTGAACATCGCGCTACTCCTTGCGCAGCCGGCGGGCGGCCCGGGAGGCCCCCGAGGTGACCGCCACCGTCTTGATGACCGGGGCCGACAGCGCCCGGTAGGCGAGCTTCGAGGTGGCGTCCACCGTGGCCGAGATCGACTCGGCGCTGCCGACGAGGCGGTCGACCCGCTCCAGCTCGGCGTTGGCGTCGGCCACGCTGCGGGCCAGCTCCTCCACCAGCGGGAGCGCCCGATCGGTCAGCTCGTCGATGGCGGCGCGGGCCCGGCGCAGGGTGGACAGCGCCACCAGCAGCACGGCCAGCACCGCCACCACGGCCACGATCGACAGCCCGGTCACCACGATCACGGCGAGGTCGGCCCCGGACAGGTCGGCGAGCACGACGGTCACCGCTCCCCCGTCGAGCCGTCCGCGTCCGCATCGGCGGCGGGCGCGGTGGCGGTGGACGGACCGATGGGGCGGCGACTGGCCATGCGCTCGGCGATCTCCCGTTCGTGGCCGTGGCGGCTCGGGTCGTAGTAGGTGCGGTCGGCGACCTCGGGCGGGCGGTAGGCCTGCTCCACCCAGCCCCGCGGGTCGTCGTGAGGGTACCGGTAGCCGGCGCCGTGGCCGAGGACCTTCGCCCCCTGGTAGTGGCCGTCGCGCAGGTGGGCGGGTACGCCCGACGACGGCCGCTCCCGCACGTCGGCTCGGGCGGCGCCGATCGCTGCGGTCGTGCGGTTCGACTTCGGCGCCGCCGCCAGGTGGACCACGGCCTGGGCCAGGTTGAGCTGCGCCTCCGGGAGGCCGACGTGTTCGAGCGCCTGCGCCGCGGCGACCGCCACGAGGAGCGAGGTCGGGTCGGCCTCGCCCACGTCCTCCGACGCCAGGATCACCAGCCGGCGGGCGATGAACCGGGCGTCCTCGCCGGCCTCGAGCATGGTGGCCAACCAGTAGAGCCCGGCGTCGACGTCTGAGCCCCGGATGCTCTTGATGAACGCCGACACCACGTCGTAGTGGTCGTCGCGGCCGTAGCGGAGGGCCTTGGTGCCGAGGGCGGCCTCGGCGTCGGCGAGGGTGACCCGGGCCACCGCACCGGCGTCGCCCGAGCGGCGGGCCCGCTCCCCCGCCAGCGCCACCGCCACCTCGAGGCTGGTCAGCGTGTGGCGCCCGTCGCCGGCGGCCCGGCCGGCCAGGTGGGCGACGGCGTCGTCCTCCGCGGTGGCCCCCTCGGCGGCCAGGGCGCGACCGATCAGGTCCCGCGCCGCGCCCTCGTCGAGGGCGTAGAGGCGGAACAGCGTGCTGCGGCTGAGCAGCGGCGGGTTGACCTCGAAGTACGGGTTCTCGGTGGTCGCTCCGATCAGCACGAGCAGCCCGCTCTCCACCGACGGCAGCAGCGCGTCCTGCTGGGCCTTGTTGAAGCGGTGGACCTCGTCGAGGAAGAGGATCGTGCCCTGGCCGCGCTCCCCCAGCCGCTGCTCGGCCCGGGCCACCACCTCCCGCACGTCCTTCACCCCGGCGGTCACCGCCGAGAGGGTCTCGAACGCCTTGGCGGTGTGGCCGGCGATCACCTTGGCGAGGGTGGTCTTGCCGGTGCCCGGCGGTCCCCAGAGGATCACCGACGACAGCCGGTCGGCCTCGATCAGCACCCGCAGCGGTCGGCCGGCACCGATCAGGTGGTCCTGGCCGACGATGTCGTCGAGGGTGCGGGGCCGCAGCCGGTCCGCCAGCGGCGCCCGCCGGGCCAGCGACTCGGCGGCGGCGGCACCGAACAGGTCATCGGACACGACGACCTCCCCGGACCAGCACCCGCCCGAACCTACCGGCCCCGCCACCGCCGGGAACCCGGCACCGGGTTCGGGCGCCGGCCTCAGTCGGTCATGCGGCGGGCCAGCATCCTCGTGGCCAGGGGGGCGCAGACGGCGACGATGACCACGATCCACACCAGGGCCAGCTCGACGGGGTGCTGGGCAGGGAACGAGTTGGATAGGGCCGCCGGGTTGGGGTTGCCCATCAGGTGGCGGGCGGCGCCGGCGACCGACGAGACCGGGTTCCACTCGGCGATCACCCGCAGCACCGTGGGCAGCCCGTTGGTGGGCACCATCGCGCTCGACACGAAGGCCAGCGGGAAGATCGTGACGAACGACGTGGCCTGGGCCGACTCGGGGTCACTCACCAGCAGGCCCATGCAGGCCATCGCCCAGCTCAGGGCGAAGCTGAAGGCGATCCCGATCCCGAGGGCGCCGACCACCGACAGGAAGCCGTTGTCGGGACGCCAGCCGATCACGAACCCGGTGATCAAGACGATGGCGCCGCACATCGCCGCCGCCAGCAGGTCCGAGAGCGTGCGCCCGGCGAGGATGGCGCTGCGGGCCAGCGGCAGGGTGCGGAACCGGTCGACGACGCCGGTGTGGAGGTCGCCGCTGAGGCCGACGGCGGTGCCCACCGAGGCGGTGGTCAGGTTCATGACCATCATCCCGCCGATGGCGAAGTCCTTGTAGGAACCGCCGCCGGGGATCACCATCGCCGAGCCGAACAGCTCGACGAACAGCAGCGTGAACAGCACCGGCTGGATGGTGGCGTCGGAGAGCTGGGCCGGCTCGCGGCGCACGTGGAGCAGGTTGCGCCCGGTGAGGGCGACCACGTCGCCGAGCCAGGCCCGGAGGCGAGCGGCGGCGCCGGTGGCGGCCGGGATCGGGGCGACGGGGACATCGGTCCCCGGGCGGAGGGCGGTGGTCATCGGAGGGTCCCTTCGAGGGTGCGGTCGGCGGCGGTCCCGGCGGCGACGTGCGGGGCGGCCGGGTCGGCGGGGCCGGCGGTCAGGTGGAGGAAGACGTCGTCGAGGGTCGGGCGACGGGTCTCGAGGTCGTCGACCGCGAGCCCGGCGGCGTCGAGGGCCCGCACGACCTCGGTGGCGAGGCCCGGGCGGCTGTCGACCGGGACGACGACGGTCCGGCCGTCGTCGCCGACGACGACCTCGCCGATGGCGAATGGGGCGAGCGCGGCGGGCGCCGCGTCGACGCGCTCGGCCAGGGTCAGGACCAGCTGCTCGCCCTGCTCGCCACCGAGGCGGCGCTTGAGCTCGTCGGCGGTGCCCTCGGCCACCACCCGCCCGTGGTCGACCACGAGGATCGAGTCGGCCAGGGCGTCGGCCTCCTCGAGGTACTGGGTGGTGAGCAGCACGCTGGTGCCCTCAGCCACCAGGTCCGCGATCACGGTCCACATGCGCTGGCGGCTGACCGGGTCGAGCCCCGTGGTCGGCTCGTCGAGGAACAGGATCGGGGGGTGGGCCAGGAGGCTGGCGGCGAGGTCGAGGCGCCGCCGCATCCCGCCCGAGTAGGTCTTGACCAGACGGTCGGCCGCATCAGTGAGCTCGAACTGGTCGAGCAGCTCGGTCGAGCGGGGCCCGATCGTCGCCTTGGGCAGCCGCAGCAGCTTGCCGAGCAGCGCCAGGTTCTGGCGGCCGGTCAGCAGCTCGTCGAGCGTGGCGTCCTGGCCGGTGACGCCGATCGTGCGGCGCACCGCCAGCGGATCGGCCACCACGTCGATCCCGCCGACGACGGCGGTGCCGGCGTCCGGCCTCGTCATCGTGGCCAGCATGCGCACGGTGGTCGACTTGCCGGCACCGTTGGGGCCGAGCACGCCGAGGATGCGCCCGCGCTCGAGCGTGAGGTCGATCCCGTCGACCGCGGTGTGGTCGCCGTAGCGCTTGACCAGGCCGCGGGCCTCGATCGCTGGTGCCGGCATCGCCGACCGTCCTTCCTTACTTGCCGGTCGGCAAGTTGCGGTCGGCACCCTAGGCACTTACCTGCCGGTCGTCAAGGAACTACGGTGCGGACCATGACGGCGCCCGCCGACACCCGCCAGCGCATCCTCGAGGCCGCCACCACCCGGTTCCTCGACCGTGGCTACGACGCCACCTCCCTGCGCGAGATCGCCGAAGACCTCGCCATCACCAAGGCGGCCGTCTACTACCACTTCCCCAGCAAGGAGGACATCCTGCGGGCCGTCCTCGACCCGCTGACCGGGTTGTTCGAGCGCTCCTGGGACCACCTCGGCGAGGTCCTCCACGCCCCGGACCCCGTGGGTGCGTGGGCGGTCATGCTCGAGGACACCGTCCGCGAGCTCGCCCCGTTCCGCCTCCTGTTGAGCGTGCTCCAGCGCAACCGCCAGGCGGTCATCGACCTGCACCTGATCCCCGGTGACCCGCTCCGCGAGGACAGCGCCCACGCAGAGACCCACGACCGCATCGACGTGGTCCTGGCCCAGCTCGACCTGCCGGTCACCGACCGGATCCGCATGGGCTGCGCCATCGCCGCCCTCACCGGCCTCGATGACTGGGCGCCGCGCCTGTTCGCCTCGCTCGACGACGAGACCTACGTGACCGAGATGATCGCCATCACCCGCGCCATCCTCGGTCGGCCGGTGACCGCACCCGCCGAGTAGCCGGCGCCGCGCCCCGGCCCGACCCCGGCCGAGGACGAGCCGGGGGACGCGGTCGGCGGCCGGCCCGCTCGCCATGCCGCCCGGGGCGGTGGCCCCGACCCCTCGTCGGACGACGAGCGGTCGACTACCCCTCCGCGGGCGGCGGGTCGTCGACCTTGCGGGCCACCGGGACGGCGTCGACGCCGGCCTCCTTGCGCTGGGCCGCGGTGATCGGCGCCGGCGCCGAGGTCAGCGGGTCGAAGCCGCCGCCGGTCTTGGGAAAGGCGATGACCTCGCGGATCGAGGCGCTGTCGGTCAGCAGGGCGACGACCCGGTCCCAGCCGAAGGCGATGCCGCCGTGGGGCGGGGCGCCGTAGCGGAACGCCTCGAGCAGGAAGCCGAACTTCTCCTCGGCCTCCTCGGGGCCGAGGCCCATCACCTCGAACACCCGCTGCTGGATGTCGGGGCGATGGATCCGGATGCTGCCGCCGCCGATCTCGTTGCCGTTGCACACGATGTCGTAGGCGTAGGCGAGGGCGGCGCCGGGGTCGGTGTCGAACGTGTCGAGGTGCTCGGGCTTGGGGGAGGTGAAGGCGTGGTGGACCGCCGTCCACGCGCCGCCGCCGACCGCCACGTCGTCGGTCTCGGCCGTGGGCTCGAACAGCGGGGCGTCGACCACCCAGGTGAAGGCCCAGGCGCCATCGTCGATCAGGTCGGCGCGGCGGGCGATCTCGACCCGGGCGGCGCCGAGCAGGGCACGGGTGGAGCGCACGGGCCCTGCCCCGAAGAACACGCAGTCACCGGGGGCGGCGCCGACGTGGGCGGCCAGCCCGGCCCGCTCGTGGTCGGACAGGTTCTTGGCCACCGGGCCGCCGAGCTCGCCGTCGTCGCCGACCAGCACGTAGGCCAGGCCCTTGGCGCCGCGGGCCTTGGCCCAGTCCTGCCAGCCGTCGAGCTGCTTGCGGGTCTGGGCCGCGCCGCCGGGCATGACCACGGCGCCGATGTGGGCCGCCTGGAACACCCGGAACGGCGTGTCGGCGAAGAACGCGGTGCAGTCGACCAGCTCGAGCCCGAAGCGCAGGTCGGGCTTGTCGGAGCCGTAGCGGGCCATGGCGTCGGCGTAGGTGATCCGCGGGATCGGCAGCGCCACCTCGACGCCGATCAGGCCCCACAGCGCCGCCACCAGTTCCTCGCCGAGGGCGATCACGTCGTCTTGGGTGACGAAGCTCATCTCGAGGTCGAGCTGGGTGAACTCGGGCTGGCGGTCGGCCCGGAAGTCCTCGTCGCGGTAGCAGCGGGCGATCTGGAAGTACCGCTCGAGGCCGCCGACCATCAGCAGCTGCTTGAACAGCTGCGGGCTCTGGGGCAGGGCGTACCAGGACCCGGGCTGGAGGCGGGCGGGCACGACGAAATCGCGGGCGCCCTCGGGCGTGGAGCGGGTCAGGGTGGGGGTCTCGACCTCGGCGAAGCCGTGGCGGTACAGCACCTCGCGGGCGGTGCGGTTGACCTCGCTGCGGAGGCGCAGCACGGCGGCGGAGGCGGCGCGCCGGAGGTCCAGGTAGCGGTAGCGGTAGCGGACCTCGTCGCTCAGCGCGGTGGTGTGGTGCTCCTCGATCGGGAACGGCAGCGCGGCCGACTCGCTCAGCACCTCGAGCTCGCTGATCTCGACCTCGATGTCGCCGGTGGGCAGGGCGGGGTTGTCGTTGCCCTCGGGCCGGCGGCGGACCTCCCCGACCACCCGCAGGCAGAACTCCGATCGCAGCGGGTGGGCCACGGCCTCGTCGTTGATCACCACCTGGACGACGCCGCTGGCGTCGCGGAGGTCGAGGAAGGCGACGCCGCCGTGGTCGCGGCGGCGGGCGATCCAGCCGCAGAGGGCGACGGTGGCGCCGACGTCGGTCGCTCGCAGGTCGCCGCAGCGGTGGGTGCGGAGGGCGGTGGTCATGGCTGATCCTCGTCGGTGGTGGTCTGGCGTCGAATCGACGTCGATTCGACGGAGCTCGACATAACCCCGCGTCGATTCGACGTCGATTCGACGCGAGGGCTCATCGCGGCGGTCGATTCGACGTCGAATCGTCGTCCTGGTCGCTCTGGGCGGCGAGGGCGGCACGGATGGTGGCGACGAGGGCGGCCCGGGGGACGACCTGCTGGTCGGCGCCGAAGTCGCCGCGGAGCGGGCGGAGGGCGACGGTGCCGTCGGCCCGCTCCTGGTTGCCCACGATCGCCGCCAGCGGTGCGCCGGAACGGTCGGCCTGCTTCATCTGGGATCGCATCGAGCGCCGGTCGAAGGCCCGATCGCAGCGGATCCCGGACGCCCGCAGCTCGGCGGTGAGATCCCGGGCCTGGTCGCCGCCGGTCACGTCGACCACGAACACGTCCACGGTCGAGGCCGGTTCGGGGAACACGCCCTCGGCATCGCAGGCGATCAGCAGGCGCTCGATGCCCGAGCCGAACCCGATGCCCGGCGTGGGCGGCCCGCCCAGCTCCTCGACCAGGCCGTCGTAGCGACCGCCGCCCAGGATCGTGGCCTGGGCGTTGCCGACCAGGGTGGGCACGAACTCGAAGGTCGTGTGGGTGTAGTAGTCGAACCCGCGGACCAGCCGGGGGGCCACCTGGAACGGGATGCCGATGGCGGTGAGACCCTCCCGCACCCGGGCGAAGTGGGCGGCGCCGGTGGGCGAGAGGTGGTCGGCGATCGCCGGCGCCTCCTCGCACACGGCGCGGGTGGCGGCCCGCTTCGAATCCAGGACCCGCATCGGGTGGGTGTCCACCTTGTCGCGGTCCTCGGCGTCGAGGTCGTCTCGCCGGGCCGCCAACCAGCGGCCGAGATCGGCGGCGTAGGCCACCCGGTCCGCCGGCTCGCCCATCGAGTTGACGAGCACCTCGACCTGGCGCAGGCCGAGGGCCCGCAGCAGCTCCCAGCCGAGGGCGATCACCTCGACGTCGACATCGGGATCCGGCGACCCGAGGACCTCGACGCCCACCTGGTGGTGCTGGCGGTAGCGCCCGGCCTGGGCCCGCTCGTAGCGGAACGCCGGCGTGGCGTACCAGACCTTCCAGGGCGTGGGCGGCGCGTGCTGCACGAAGGCCCGCACCGCCGACGCCGTGCCCTCCGGCCGCAGCGCCAGGTCACGGCCGCCCTTGTCGGTGAAGGTGTACATCTCCTTGCGCACCGCGTCCGCGCCCTCGGACTCGCGCTGGAACACCCCGACGTCTTCGAACAAGGGCGACTGGAGGAGCCCGAACCCGGCCCGTTCGACCACGCCGGCGAAGGTGGCGAGCAGCCGCTCCCAGCGCGCCGACGCCGGCGGCAGCACGTCCTGGGTGCCCTTGGGGGCCTGGAAGCGGGGGCGGGCCATGGGACGGCCACGCTACCGGGCCGGCCCCGACGGTCAGGACCCCGAAACCTCGCCCGCCTCGAGGTGATCGACCACCTCGCCCACCTCGGCCACCCCGGCGCCGCCGCCCCTCGGGCGGGCGCCGGCCACCAGGTGGAAGGTCGTCGGATCGGCGGAGGCCAGCCGGAGCCGGGCGCCCTCGGCGTCGGCCAGGCTGCGGGCCAGGTGCAAGCCGATCCCGCTGCGGCCGGCCCCCGAGGCCCGGCGGGCGAAGAGCTGCTCGTCGCTGCGGTCGCAGGTGCCGTCGTCGGCCACCAGCAGGCGGGCCACCCTGCCGGTGGCCTCGGTGGCGATGCGAACGGTGCCCCGTCCGTGGTGGAGGGCGTTGTCCACCAGCACGTCGGCCACGGTGTCGAAGGCCGCCGGCCGGCCGGCCACCGTCGCCCCGCTGAGGGCGTCGACCTCCAGTGCCCGGCCGGCGGCGGCCAGGAGGGGGCGCCACCGGTCAGCCGCACCGAGGGCCACGTCGTCGAGCGACAGGGCCGCCGCGGGGCTGTCCTCGCGGGCCAGGTCGGTGAGGGCGAGGACCGTCGCCTCCATCCGGTGGACGGCGCCGAGGGCCTCCTCGAGGACGGTCGTCGGGTCCGCCCGGGGGGCGGCCAGCTCGCCCTCGAGGGCCAGGCGCAGGCCGGCCAGCGGGGTCCGGAGCTGGTGGGAGGTGTCGGCGGTGAGGCGTCGTTCGCGCTCGACCATCGCCCCGATCCGGGCTCCGCTGGCGTTGAGGGCCACCGCCACCTCGTCGATCTCCGGCAGGTTGCTCCGAGCCGCCGCGGCGGTGAAGTCACCTCCGCCGAGCCGGGTGGCCATCGCGCGCAACCCGGCCAGCGGCCGGCTGAGCCGCCGGGCCAGAAACCAGGCCGCACTCGACGCGGCCAGCACGACCCCCGACGCAACCGCCGCCAGCCGGAGCACCGCATCTCGCGTGCGCCGGTCGGCCTCCGCCGCCGGCTCGGTCGCGCGCACCGCGCCGCCCTCGTCGGTGGGGATGGCCACCACCCGGTCGTCACCGATCCGCTCCGTGGCCGACCGGCCGTCGAGCGCGATCGCCACCGGCTCGTCGGCGCGGGCCGGGCCCTCCCCCACCACGAGCCGGCCCGTCGGGTCGTAGAGCCCGTACTGGTGCTGCTCGTCGCCGGGCTCGGCCCCGACGTCACGGTCGGCCCCCTCACCACCGCCCGCCGTTGCACGGTCATCGGCGTCGTGGCCTTCGCGCTGGCGGCCGAGTTGGGCGGCCGCCGCCGTGGCCTCCCGGAACAACTCGACCACCTGGGCGTCGCGCTCGGCGGCGGCCAGCGCCCAGGCCGCCGGCACGAAGAAGGCGGCGATGGTGGTGGTGGTGAGGAGGATGGTCCCCACCAGCAGGCGGGTCCGCACTCAGCCGTCCTCGAGGCGGTAGCCGACGCCACGGATCGCGGTGATCCGGCTGGGCTGGCCCGGCTCCTCGCCGAGCTTGCGGCGCAGCGCGTGCACGTGGACGTCGAGGGTCTTGGTGGAGCCCCACCAGTTCTCGTCCCAGACGTCGTTCATGATGTCCTCGCGCCGCACGACCTGGCCGACGTCGGCCGCCAGCCGGGCCAGCAGGTCGAACTCACGCGGTCGCAGCACCACCTCCTCGCCGCCCACGGTCACGCGCCGAGCCCTCAGGTCGATGCCGAGATCGCCGATCGAACGGACCCCCTCGCCGCGCCCCCGGCCGGTGCCGGCGCCCGCCGCCCGCAGCTGGGCGGTGATGCGGGCCTGGAGCTCGGCCAGGCCGAAGGGCTTGGTCACGTAGTCCACCGCGCCCGAGCTGAGCCCGGCGACGATGTCACCCTCCTCGGCCCGGGCGGTGAGGGCGATCACCGGCCGGCCAGGGCGAGCCTCGGTGATCGACCGGATCAGGTCGAGCCCGTCGCCGTCGGGCAGGCCGAGGTCGCAGACCACGAGGTCGGCGTGGTCGGCTCGGGCCACGCCCTCGGCCAGGGTGCCGACGACGTCCACCTCGTGGCCCACCGCCCGCAGGGCCCGGGCCAGGCTGCTGGCGATGAGGGCATCGTCCTCGACGATCAGCAGCGAGGCCACGGGCTCGACGCTAGGCGTCACCAGCGGGGCGGGGGCGTGAACGGTGGAGGGCGTGGTGGGCCCAGGTGGCCAGGAGCAGGCACAGGCCGATCTGCGCCAGGACCGCCGGGGCCAACACCGGGTTCGGGCCGACGCCGCCGTTGGCCGCCGCCCACCACCGGCTCAGCGTGCCCATCGAGTCCCACTTCGGGCCGTAGACCCGGTCGAGCGGGCCCGACTCCAGGTTGGAGCTGACGTGCTCGACCACCCCGTAGGCGCCGGCGACCAGGGTGCCGAGCGACAGCGCCCCCGCCACCCGGAGGACCGAGTCGGTCGGCCGCAGCGCGACCGCGAGGATCGCCGCCGCCATCACCGAGAGCACCGCCCAGGGGATGAGCTGCTCGGTGCTGTGCCAGTGGCGGATGGCGGCCAGTTCGGCGGCGGTGCCCACCACCCCGAGGCCGGCGAGGCCGAGCAGGCCCTGGCCGAGCCGGTGGGCGACGAACCCCTCGTTCGATGCGCCGGCCTGATCCGGCGCGACGGCCGTCACTTCAGGACCGAGATGATCTTGTCGATCGTCCCGGTGGTCGGGTTGTACTTCTCGAGCTCCTTGCGGAGGCTGGGAAATCCCTGGTCGGCGTCGCTGTAGGGGCGGTACTCGGTGACCTCGTCCGCCCAGCGGTCGGCGTTCTCGACCCCGGCCGCGGTGAGAGCGGCGGCGATCTCGGATTGGCTGGCGTCGTTGGCCGACACCTTGGCGACGTCGGTGGTGGTCGCCTCGGTCGTGGTCGACCCGCCGTCGGCGGCGACGGTCGTGGAGGCCCCGGACGCGGCCGCGGTCGTCGTCGAGGCCGAGTCGCTGCCGCTGCTGCCGCAGGCGGCGGTGCCGGCGACGAGGCCGACCGACAGGGCCAGCGGGGCGATGGCGCGGCGGATGGTGAGGTTCAAGGGTTCCTCCTGGGAACGGGGGCCGTGGGGCCGTGGATGAGGTGGCCACGTGGGGCCGTCCGGGCGGGCGACGAGGAGCGGATGACCTCGTCGACGATTCGCCAGGCTGTGGCCAGCACCACCCCGGCCACGCCGAGGACGCCGGTCGCTCGGACCAGGGGCGTGCCGGCATCGGTGCCGGCGGTGAAGGCGTGGAGGGTGCTGAGGGCGAACGCCCCGTAGCTGGAGAGATGGATGGCCTTCCAGGTCCGGCGCGACAGGCGCTGGCGGGCCTGGGAGGTGGCCTGGACCGCGACCAGCGCCCAGGCGGCGATGACGCCCCAGGACACCGCGAGCGGGCGGTACGGCGAGAGCCCGGGGACCAGGATGGCGGCCGGGCCGAGCTGGACGGTGCTGTCGGCCACCAGCGCCGCCACGTGCAGGCCCACGAAGGCCAGCGTCAGACCGCCGAGCCAGCGGTGCAGGTCGAGCAACCAGGCCGGCCGACGGTTGGGCACCGAGCGGGTGGACAGGGCGAGGCCCCACAGCACCGAGGCGGTCAGCAGGGCCCAGGCGACCATGCCGGCCGAGCGGGCCACGTACCACCAGAACGTCGAGCTCATCGGGCCGCCACCGCCTCGGGCAGGGCCATCGTGGCCCGAACGGCACCGAAACGGTCGACGACCACGCCGTCGACCCCCTGGCCTTCCAGATAGCCGATGGCCTCGTCCACCCCGCCGATGGCGGCCCCGGTGGCCAGCACCTCGGCTCGCCATCCGGCGTCGGCCACCACGGTGATCGAGGCGACCTCGGTGTCAGCGGACCGGCCGGTGGCCGGGTCGATGAGGTGGTGGTGGTTGGCATGCTCGGCGTGCCAACGACGGCTGAGGGTGCTCGAGGTGGCCACCCCGCCGGCGTCGACGAACAGGTCGCAGAACGCCCGGCCCGGCTGGGCCGGGTCCTCCAGGGCGATCGACCAGCGGTCGCCCACCGGCGGCCGGCCCCGGACCGCGAGGTCGCCGCCCACGCTCACCAGTGCACCGGCCGCGCCCCGTTCGATCAGCTCCTCGGCGACCAGGTCGGCGGCCAGGCCCTTGCCCAGCCCGCCGGGGTCGAGCGCCGCGCCGCGGGGCAGGGTCACCGTCGACGCATCGAGATCGATCGCCACGAGGTCGAGGTCGGCGCCCGGGCGAGCATCGGGATCGAGGACCGTGGTCGCCGACGGATCCTCGATGCTGGCGCGATAGCCGAGCTCCACCAGGGCGGGCAGCGCGCTCGGGTCGAAGCGCCCGGCGGTCAGCCTCCAGCCCTCGACCATGGCGGTGACCAGCACCAGGGTGTCGTGGTGGACCGCCAGCGGCCCGCCCCCCGCCCGGTTGAGGCGGCTCAGGTCGCTGTCGGGCAGGAAGCGGCTCCAGCGGGCCTCGAGGTCGCGGAGGCGGCGCTCGGCCCGGCGGGCCTCGGCGGGGTCGGCGTCGACCACCGTCACCTGAGCCTCGCTGGCCATCACCCGGAACAGGTGGTCAGCGACTGCCATGGGTCGATCCGTTCGTGGTGCCGCTCGACGTGCCGATGCCGCTCGAGGCGCTGGTGCCGGTCCCGGGCAGGACCCGGGTCGACGACGAGGACGACGACGACGAGGTCTCGTCGGTCGAGGTGCCGGTGCCGGTGCCGGTGGAGGTGGTGGCGGTCGTGGACGCGGTGCCGGTGGCGGTCAGCCCGCCGTGGCCGGCGAGCGCGTCACGGACGCCGAGCACACCGACGAGGCCGAACGTGGCGCACACGGCGATGCCGGTGGCGTTGCGACGGGCGTTCGCCGCCGGGTGGCGCCGCCGGGCGGCGGGCGGGCGGGGAAGGGGGTTGGTCGGCTGGGTCATCGGAGCATCTCCCGGCCCCCGGCGATTCCGGCGGCCTGGGTCCAGGAGACCAGCCGTCCACCAAGCGCCCGGTTCGCCGTCGGTTCGCGCACGGTGAACGTCCCGGTGGCCCCCGCCTGCACGCACGTGTCCAGGGTCACCAGCATCATGGATCGGGTCCAACCTTTGACCGACTAGGTTCTTGGCCCATTCATCCAAGCGCCGCCGGGCAGGCGGCCCCCCCGTGCGAGGAGCACCCATGAAGACCGTCGGCGACACCCTCGAGAACTTCTCCGTGACCGGCGTCAAGCCCGGCTTCAACGACCACGAGGAGGGCGGCCAGTCCGCCTTCGAGACGATCGACCAGGACTCGTTCCCCGGCAAGTGGAAGGTCATCTACTTCTACCCGAAGGACTTCACCTTCGTCTGCCCCACCGAGATCGCCGGCTACGCCAAGCTCAACGGCGAGTTCGCCGATCGTGACGCGGTGGTCCTCGGCGGCTCCACCGACAACGAGTTCACCAAGCTGGCCTGGCGTCGGGCCCACGCCGACCTCGACAAGCTCGACCAGTGGAGCTTCGCCGACACGACCGGGTCGCTCGTCGACCAGCTCGGCGTGCGGGCCCCCGAGGGCGTCGCCTACCGGGCCACCTTCATCGTCGACCCCCACAACGTGATCCAGCACGTCACGGTCAACAACCTCAACGTGGGCCGCAGCCCCGAGGAGACCCTGCGGGTGCTCGACGGCCTCCAGACCGACGAGCTCTGCGCCTGCAACCGTCCCCTCGACGGCGCCACCATCGGATGAGCTCGCTCGCCGACGCCCTGGCTCCGGTCAAGGCCTGCATCCCCGACGAGGCCAAGGACCTGCGCCTGAACCTCGGCTCGGTGATCGAGCGCTGCACGCTGACCACCGAGGAGGCCACCGGCGCCGCCCTGGCCGCGGCGATCATGGCCCGGTCGACCGACCTGGTGGAGGCGCTCGAGTCGGTCGACGACCTGTCGCCCACCACCCGCGAGGGGGTGCGCACCGCCGCCGCCCTGATGGCGATGAACACCACCTGGTACCCGTACCCGGAGCTGGCCGACGACCCGGAGCTGGCCAGCGCGCCAGCGGGCCTGCGCATGAACGCGTTCACCACCCGCGGCGGCCTCGATCAGGAGGCCTTCGAGCTGTACTGCCTGGCCGCCGCCATCGTCGGCAAGTGCCACAAGTGCATCGCCTCCCACGTGGCGGAGCTCCGCAAGGCCGGCCGGACCACCGAGCAGCTCCGCGACATCGGCCGGATCTCGGCCACCATCGCCGGCGTCGCCACCGTCCTGGACACGATGGCCTCGGCCTGACCGCTGTCGGGGGCGGGCGCCGATGCGCCCGCCCCGTCGACCAACTGCGTACGGGATGCGACCTCCGCGGTCCACTTTCGTCCAGGGTTCGCGCCGCGGAGGCGAAGCGCGTACGCGATGCGACCTCCGAGGTCCACGTCCGTACCAAGTTCGCAGCGGTGGCGCTGGGGCCGGGCCGGGCGCGACGTCGTCTACCGTCCGACCGTGGCCCACCTCGACGACGACCTGGTCGCCCCCGACGCCCCCGGTTGGTTCCGGCGGGCCCTGCAGACGCCGTTCTTCGACGAGTGGACCGACGTCGAGGGCACGCCGATCCACTACCTCGCCTGGGGCGAGCCCGGCCGGCGCGGCCTGGTGTTCGTCCACGGCGGCGCCGCCCACGCGCACTGGTGGACCCACATCGCCGCCCCCTACGCGCGACAGTTCCGCGTGGTCGCCCTCGATCTCTCCGGCCACGGCGACAGCGGCCATCGCGCCACGTACTCGCTGGAGCGGTGGGCCGACGAGGTGGTCGCGGTCTCCCGGGCCGCCGGCATCGACGGTCCGCCGGTGGTGATCGGCCACTCGATGGGCGGGTTCGTCTCGATCGCCACCGCCGCCCTGCACCCCGAGGACCTCGCCGGGGTGATCGTCGTCGACTCGCCGGTGGTGAAGGTCGACGTCGAGGTCGGCGCCGCCCAGGCCGGCAAGGCCTTCGGCGTGCCGCGGGTCTACGCCACCCGGGATGAGGCCCTGGCCCGGTTCCGGACGGTGCCGCCCCAGCGCCACTACCTGCCCTACGTGATGCACCACGTCGCCCGGCGCTCCGTGCACGAGGTCGAGGGCGGGTGGAGCTGGAAGTTCGACCACCACCTGTTCAGCGCCTTCACCGGCCACATCCGCAACGTCGCCCTCCCCTACCTGCCCGAGGTCCGCTGCCGCTTCGCCCTCCTGCGGGCCGAGCACGGTCTCGTCACCCCCGACATCGGCGAGTCGATGTACGAGATGCTCGGCCGAGCCGCGCCGGTGGTCGAGCTGCCGGCGGCCGGCCACCACGGCATGCTCGACGAACCGCTGGTGCTCACCACCGCCATCCGCGCCCTGCTGGCCGATTGGGACCACTCGACGCCGCAGGCTCGCCCGGTCGGCTGACCCGTTCCAGTAGATTTCTGCCGATCGAGGCCGATATCCTCGGTGAAACGGCAGAATCCTACCGATGGAGGGCCCATGTGGGCGACGGTCGAGGAGCTGGAGGCGCAGCTCGGGAGCCAGGTGCGCGCCCGTCGCCTCGCGGCGAACCGCACGGTCGAGGACCTCGCCCACGCAGCCGGCATCGCCGCCAAGACGCTCCAGAACCTCGAGCTCGGGCGCGGCTCGTCCCTCGGGACGCTCGTGAAGGTGCTTCGCGCCCTCGACGCAGAGGCCTGGTTGGGCACCCTCACGCCTCCGGCCACCACCTCCCCCGTCGCGATCCTGGCGGCGGCCCGCCGCGGGGCGCCGCGCCAGCGAGCGAGCCGGTCTCGTGCCTGACCTCTTCGTCCGACTTCCGGTGCTGGAGGTCCGCCACCTCGGGCGACCCGTGGCCGCCATGGCTGTCGATCCCACGACGCTGGTCCCGTCGTTCGAGTACCTCCCCGGCTGGCTCGAGTCGGGCGACGACATCGCTCCGCTCGTCCTGCCCCGAACCGCTGGGGTCCGAACCTTCCCCGAGCTTCGGGGGACCTCCTTCCGCGGCGCTCCCGGGCTGGTCGCCGACAGCCTGCCGGGCACGTTCGCAGATCTGCTCACCAACGCGTGGCTCGCCCGTCACGGCATCCAGCGCGGGGAGGTGTCGGTACTCGACCGACTGGCCTACGTCGGGTCACGGGGGGCCGGTGCGATCACGTTCCACCCGGCGATCGCCGACGACGAGCGCCCGCCGCCATCGGTCGTCGACCTGGCCGAAGCGGCCGACACCGCCCGCCGAGCGGTCGCCGGCGACCTGCGGGCCGGCCGGGCCGGCGACACCCTCGACCACCTCCTCGACACGTCCGGCTCGGCCGGCGGCGCCCACGCGAAGGCGCTCATCGCCCTCGGCCCAGACGGTGAGGTCCGATCCGGCCAGCACGATGCTCCTCCGGGGTTCGAGCACTGGCTCCTGAAGTTCGACGTCGCACCGGGGCAGCGCCCGGGGGAGACCACCGGCGCCGCCCAACTGGAGTTCGCGTACCACCGGATGGCGCTCGACGCCGGCCTCGTGATGACCGAGTGCCGCCTGCTCGAGGTCGATGGCCTGGTCCACTTCCTCACCCGCCGCTTCGACCGGGTCGGACCGGTCGGACGACGCCACGTGCAGTCGCTCGCGGCGCTCGCCCATCTTCCGCCCGAGCACCCCGGTGCCCACAGCTACGAGCAGTACCTCCAGACCTGCCTCGCCCTCGACGTCTCCCCCGCCGACCGTCGCCTGGCCTTCCGCCAGGTGGTCTTCAACCTGGCCGCCGCCGTGCGTGACGACCACACCAAGAACCTGGCCTTCGTGCACGACGAGGGACGGTGGAGGCTCGCCCCCGCCTTCGACCTGACCTTCCCGTTCCTCGACGGTGGCGGCTGGCTCCCCGCGCATCAGCTGACGATCGCCGGGTCGGTGCACGGCGCCCCCGCCGAGGTCCTCTACGACCTGGGCGAGCGAGCGAAGGTCGCCGACGCCCGCACGATCGTGGAGGAGGTGCTCGCCGCGGTGCGCCGCTGGCCGGACCATGCGCGCGCCGCCGGGGTCCGATCCGACCAGGCCGAGCTCGTCCGACGCGAGCTGGGCCGCACCCCCCTCGCTCCGTAGGCCTGGTCGGGCCGGGCGGCGGCCGGGCCCGGGCGAACCCGGACCCGGCCCCACCGATCAGCCGAAGGCCCGGACCGCCTGGTAGTAGGTCTGGGCCAGCGCGTTGCACGTGGTGCGCAGCACCGTCGAGTAGC